>Ga0209640_10003319_pt1 | contig 14065 bp, 9 predicted proteins | sample RifCSP10_1_FD_184018 | JGI IMG/M metagenome (GOLD analysis project Ga0209640, IMG submission 184018) | Soil microbial communities from Rifle, Colorado - Rifle CSP2_sed 10_1 (SPAdes) (version 2) | ecosystem: Environmental > Terrestrial > Deep subsurface > Rock core/Sediment | place: Rifle...
CGTTCCCCTCCTTACGTTGAGTATTGCAAGCCGGACGCGGGCTTCGCTACTGCCAAGCAGCGCCGCGCGTGTCCACAAATCCACCGCAGCATTCTGATCCTGGGGTACCCAACGTCCGGAATAGAAACAAAGGCCAAGTTCCACGATGGAGGGAACGTGCTTGCCATCGGCAGACTGTCGCAGAAACTGCCTCGCCTGGTCGTCCGCCAACCACGCATCGGCGTTCAGGAGAACGCCATCAAACCCAAGTGCCCTGAGGCAAGCCCATACGTACTGCGCATCGGCGTTTCCATCTCCCGCTCTGGTCTTAAGTAAACGAAAGAAGTCCTTGCTTTCTTGCAGGAGCCGCCATAGCAATTCCGACGCTCGCGGCGAATCGAGCCTGATAGCCCTGATGTAATGCAGAGCGGCAGTGACTGGATCCTTTTGCACGTGCACACCTCTCTCATAGCACCGCCCAACCACCGCCAATGCCTCCGGACTACCTTCATCGCCTGCTTTGCGGATCGCCGCGACGGATGCAGAATCCACGTCAAGACTATCATCCACCAGCTTTCGCAACCCTAGTGTTTTTTGTACTTCCTCGCCCCCACTTCGCAATGCGTCTTTTAGAAGAGCCTGGTCGTCCGATGTCGAAGACGTGTCATGATCGAAGTCCAGGAACACAAGCTGCCCCTGCAGGGCGGAAACCGAATCCCCTTTTGTCATCGGCCCTGTCGAGTCGCTTGCCAACAGTTTCTTCTTCTCAAATTCCTTCAGCATTTCCCGGGCAGCCATGTACCCGGAATCCGCTGCGCTTGTCAACCAGCGATACGCTTGAGAGACGTTTCGTGGGACCACCAGGTTGTCCGTGAGGAACTGGGCAAGAACGTATTGCGATTCTTCCATTCCCCGCTCGGCCGCAAAGAGAAATTGGCGGTAAGAGTCAAACGGGTCCCACGAAACGCCCCAGCCGTTGTACAGGAGAATCCCCAGATTGAATCGTGCAGGAATGAGGTTCTGCTCTGCTGCCTTCTGAATCCAGTGGGCACCCTTGAGTGTGTCAGCTCCCACCCCCCGGCCAAGCAAGTACCTGATGCCAAGCTCATGCTGGGCAAGCACGTCACCAGCATTTGCCTTACGCTCAAGCATGAACACCTGCCAGAGCTGATAGGTCACATCCGATTGCTCGATGAGCGGCGCGGGCCGGGTGGTTTTGTAGTCTCTGAAAACGGGACTGTTCGGGTGTACCCCTGTTTGGGCGGAGGACAATGAGGGAAGAAACGCAAGAAGAACAAGTACATAACATGAGAAGAGACACTTCTTCGCCCTGATCGTGTCCCTGCTAATTCTCCCCATTCGACGCGATCGAACCATATCAGGGCGTGGATGTAGTATAAGTACGGCCAATGGCTGTTTTTGAGATAGGCGGAAACGAACCGCAAAGCAAAATGCTCCGCGACTTCTATTCGTAGCGGAGTGCATCAATTGGATCCAGCGTCGAGGCCTTCCATGCCGGATAGACACCAAATACAAGACCGACGAGAGAACATATGCCAATCCCAATAGCGGCCCAGTCCCATGGTATCACGGCAGACACTTCGAGAAGTATCCCCACGACGTTCCCACCAAGAACCCCAAAGACCACGCCGAGGACTCCCCCAATCTGACAAAGAATGATGGCCTCCATGATGAACTGAGCAAGGATATCCCGCCGGCGTGCACCAACGGCCTTGCGGATGCCAATTTCACGCGTCCGTTCAGTGACGGATACTAACATGATGTTCATGATGCCAATTCCCGCCGCAAGGAGCGAGATGGAGCTGACCATGAGCACACCCAAACGAAGGTACAACGTGAATTCATTGAATTGCTTGATCAATGAATCGTTCGAATAGTAACCAAAGTCGTCTTCCTCGCCTGGCGACACCCTGCGTGCAACGCGCAGGATCCCCCGCGCCTGTTCGACACAATCGTCGAACACTTCCTTACTTGATGCCTTTACCATGATATTCATGCTTCGATGGGTGCTTCCATACTTGCGCATGAATGTCGTAATCGGGACGATCGCGAAGTTATCCTGGTTTCTCCCCAACCCCTTGCCCTTTGGGGCAAACACGCCGATCACCTGGTACTGAGACCCGTCAACACGCACCTTCTCGCCAACAGGATTCAAGGAGGGAGGAAAGAGTTTCTCGGCAACTGTCTTCCCAAGGATCACGACTGAAGGGGCCGTTCTGATATCTTGCTGGGTGAGTCCGCGTCCTACTTCGACCATAAGATCATTGGTGACGAGACCTTCAAGGTTTTCTCCTCCAATCCCGATATTCGGGTTGGTTTTCTCCCCTTCCCACACGACTGTCTTGCCGCCCGTCCAGATTTCGATCCCAACCGCTTCCGCAAGAGTCATTTTCTCCCGCACCTCCAGAGCCTGCGCATACGTGATGTTCCGCCTGTTTCTCCATTTCCGTCGCTCCGCAGGAGAAGTGCTGAACCCTCCTACGAACTTTGAGATCTGAAATGTATTTGCTCCCAAATCGGCGATCCCTTCCTCGATGCTTTGCCGGAGAACCCCCATCGCAGTCATCACTGCTATAATGGAAAACACACCGACGACGATTCCGAGGAGGGTCAGAGCTGAACGGAGTTTGCTTCCTCGCATCGCGTTCAATGCCATCACGAGGCTTTCCTTCAAAGTGGCGTATTCCATGAACGTGCTGCGCATGAAACCCAGAGATTGAGTATGATTCGGTGGAACAGACGAGAGGCACCGCGGAAAAAGTCCGAGAAGTCAGACGCGCGAACATGCTCCTGCGCTGAAAAAGAACGGAGAATTGCGGGGAAAAGCAAGGAAAGGAGAACACCTGCCGCTAATGGAGCAGAAGTCCGTCACTCATAACGTAGTGCTTCGATGGGATCGAGCGTCGAGGCCTTCCAGGCAGGATAAACACCGAACAAGAGACCGACGATGGAGCAGACACCCAGGCCGATCGCAGCCCAATCCCAGGGAATCACCGCCGGAACCTCCAGCAGAATACCGACCACATTCCCGCCGAGAATTCCCATCACCACGCCGATGATTCCACCGATCTCGCACAGAATGATCGCCTCGATCATGAACTGGGAAAGGATATCACGCCGCTGGGCACCGATGGCCTTGCGGACACCTATCTCACGTGTCCGTTCGGTCACAGAAACGAGCATGATGTTCATGATCCCAACGCCGGCAGCAAGGAGTGAGATGGAACTTACGAGAAGAATGCCGAGACGGAGATACAGAGTGAATTCGTCGAATTGGGTGATCAGAGAATCGTTGGAAAAGTACCCGAAGTCGTCTTCCTCGCCGGGTGGAACACGCCGGGCTGTGCGGAGGATGGAACGCGATTGTTCCAGACAATCATCAAACACTTCACGGCTCTGTGCCTTCACCATGATGTGCATGCTTTTGCCGGACTTCCCGTACTTCTGGAAGTAGGTCGTAATGGGAAGTATAACGAAGTTGCCCTGAAAGCCGCCGAGCCCGCTGGGCTTCTGGAAAAAAATGCCGATCACTTCATACAAGTTACCATCGATCCGGACTGTCTCACCGAGCGGGTTGACAGAGGGCGGGAACAACTTATCGACGACATCCCTGCCAAGAATGGCAACCGGCCGGGAAAGATCCATATCCTGCGCTGAAAACCCGCGTCCGAACTCCACCGTCCAGTCATTGGTTAACAGCCCCTCAATGTTTTCGCCAGCCAGTGAGACGTTAGGGTTTGTCCTCTCACCCTGCCATCGGACCACCCTGCCGAATTCCCAACTCTCGATTCCCACCGCCTCCGCAAACGTGGCTTTGTCGCGTACCTGCACGGCCTGCTCGAAGGTGATGTCCTTCCGATTTCTGAAGCGCCGAAAGTTGTCGCCGCCGGAGTTAAACCCGCCCACGAACTTCTGCATCTGGAAAGTGTTCGCACCAAGCTGGGTTACTCCTTCCTCAATACTGTTGCGAAGCACACCCATGGCCGTCATAACCGAGATGATGGAAAAGACCCCGACAACGATCCCGATCAGCGTCAATGCGGAACGAAGCTTGCTGCCCCGGATGGCATTGATCGCCATCAGGAAACTCTCGCGAAGGCTGGCCCATTGAAGGAGCGCCTTACTCATAACGAAGTGCCTCGACAGGATCCATCTTTGCAGCACGATACGCCGGCAGGAACCCTGAAATCAACCCGACGGCAAGCGAAATGCTGATGGAGATGAAGACAACGGACAACGGCATGGATGTGGGAAGAAACTGATTCACAATCAGGCTCAGGGGGAAGGCTATGATGAGCCCGATCAACCCGCCGATGAGACAAAGCGCTGCAGCTTCAACAAGAAACTGCAAGAGGATAGTCCTGCGCCTGGCGCCAATAGCCTTCCGAATACCAATCTCCTTCGTTCGCTCGGTCACCGAGACGAACATGATGTTCATAATCCCTATCCCGCCAACGAACAGAGACAGCCCGGTGATAAACAACCCGATGGAAGCAATCACAAGGCTAATGGGTCCGAACGTTTGTGTGAGGATCTCCTGCTGGTTGATGCTGAAGTCATTCTCCTTGCCGGGCGCAATACCGCGAATCTGCCGCATAATGCCTTCCAATTCAATCTTGGCATCCTCCATTTGCTTGAGGTCTGCGGCACGCACCTGGATGGTGACATCACGGCGTCGCCCACCGAAGTTGCTCTGAAAAGAAAGGAGCGGGACATACACCCGCGTATCCGACGTAAACTGTCCGAAAAGACCACCCTGCTTTTCGAACACACCAATCACCGTATATGGGAATCCACCCACACGAATTTTCTTTCCGATAGGATCCTGGTTGGGGAAAATCGTTTCCGCCACCACTGCACCAATAGCACATACCGGGCGACCGCCGTTGGATTCTTCGGCGCTGAAGAAACGTCCATCGGCCAATGAAACCCCTGCCGCGCTAAGATAAGCGTCCGTGGTCCCGCTGATCAGCGCCCCATCCATTCTGTCGTTCCCGAATGTGACCTCACGACGGGTCGCCATCACGGGGGCAACAGCATCGGTCAAAAGGGATTTGCGCTCGATCTTATCGACATACTCAACCTTCAACTCGCGCCGGTTGCGGATGGTCGCCCAATCATCGTTGGAAACCCACGGGAACTTCTGGACATAGAACACATCCGTTCCGAACGCCGCGGCGCTTTTGTCAAATGCACGGTTCACCCCTTCGATGGCCGTCGACATGAGTGTAACCGACACGATGCCGATTACAATGCCGAGCGTTGTCAGCACTGACCGCATCTTATTAGTGCGGATTGCCCGGAACGATATGGCCAGACCCTCTTTTAGCTCAGTCAGGAAATACATACACCACCTCCGGCTCGTTGGTTAGGCAACCGCATAGGTCCGACGCTTGGTCACGTGGTCATCACTCGCAACCTTTCCGTCGCGGATCCTGATGACACGGTGTGCATGCTCGGCGATTTCTGCTTCGTGCGTGACAATGATGATGGTGTTACCCTGGCGATGGAGCTCCTCAAACAGCATCAAAATCTCTTCGCCGGTTTTGGAGTCGAGATTTCCGGTTGGTTCGTCCGCCAGGATGATGGACGGTTTGGTGACAAGAGCGCGGGCGACCGCAACGCGTTGGCGCTGACCGCCGGAGAGCTCGTTGGGTTTGTGATGAACCCGATCGCCAAGCTGGACATGTTCCAGCGTTTCCTTGGCGCGACGTTTCCGTTCTGCAGCCGGAATTCCGGCATAGATGAGCGGGAGTTCCACATTATGCAGCGCGTCCGACCGGGCAAGGAGATTGAATGTTTGAAAGACAAATCCAATCTCTTTGTTCCGGATTTTTGCCAGGTCATTGTCGTTCATTTCACTAACATTGATCCCGTTGAACTCGTAGAGGCCGGACGTCGGCGTGTCCAGACACCCAATGATGTTCATAAGGGTGGATTTCCCGGAACCGGACGGGCCCATGATTGCTACGTACTCATTTCGCCCGAGCGCAAGCGAGACCCCCTGCAGGGCGTGCACTTGTTCGGCCCCGCCCATATCGTAAGTCTTCACAATGTTCTTCAGCTCAATCACGTTGCTCATATCGTTTCCCGCGTCTGGTTGATCGCTACTGGATTCGTGGATACTATGCGTTCTCGCTTTGCCCGCCTCTGCCGGCCATCTTCTTTTGCTCCTCCACACGTACCTTTGTCCCATCTTCCAGTTCTCGATTGATCGCCTTGTAACTGCCGGACACCACCTCCACGCCCTCCGACACGCCGTCTGTGATCTCGACATATGCATCGTTGCTGATGCCGCGCTTCACCGGAACAGCCTTCACGACACCACTTTCCACCACAAAGACAATCTCCTTCGGTTTGTTATCGCCGCGTCCACGTCCGATCCTTTCATTACTCACGACAACCGCTCCCCGCTGGCCATCGCCCTCTCCTTCACCCGCGGGCGCCTTTGGCGCACGGGTGGTTACGCTTTGGATAGGAACGGCAAACACGTCATGTTTCGTCTCCGTCTCGACATCTGCAGTCATGGACATACCGGGTCGGAGTGTGACGTCCTTGTCAACAATGCGCATCTTCACTTCAAAGTTCGTCACTTCTTCCTGGGTGCCAAGCCCCTTCGAGGTGGCGGTGTTGGCAATTTCATATACGAGAGCGTTGATCTTCTTGTCCGGAAAGGCATCTACTGCAATACGGGCCGTATCCCCCACGGACACGAGAATCACATCGGTTTCGCTTACATCAACGCGTGCCTCCATCTTTGAAAGATCCGCGATCGTCATGACGTCCGTTCCCTGAAACTGGTTCGTGCCTAACACGCGCTCTCCCAATTCCGAGTTCAACTGGCTCACCGTACCATCCATCGGAGAGACAATCGTTGTCTTGCGCAAGCTTTCCTCTGCCTGATCCAATGAGGCCTTGGATTGCGCATAGGCAGCCTTACTCGTTTCGTACGCCGCCCTCGCTTGATCGAACTCGGTCTCAGAGACGAGCCCCTTCTTGTACAAGCTTTCGATACGTTTGAACTCCGGTTCCGTCTTGTTCAGATTTGCCTTGCTCTGGAGAAGCCCCGCCGAGAATTGGTCGCGCTGCGCGACGTACACATCCGGCTTGATCTTCATCAGCAGGTCGCCCTTCTTCACTCGCTGCCCCTCTTTCACTGGTAGTGCAACAATTTCGCCGCTCACCTCCGGCGAGATCTTCACCTGCACCTCCGGCTGGATCTTGCCGGTCGCCGTGACAACCTGCGTGATCGTATGCTTCTTCACCTTCTCCACCTGGACTGCGAGGATGGGTTCCTTTTTGCTGCCAAGGAAGAGCACCAGCCCCAGCGCGATCACCACCAGGCCGATACTGGAGAAGATGATCACTTTCTTCTTCGTCTTCTTTCCGTTGGTTGCCATGTCTCTGTACTCCTCTTGATTGTGATCGCCCCGCCGGCCGTCAGCTCCGAAGGCCCGGGTTCATAATGATGAAACTACAATTTCCGTTCGCCGAGGACGTATTCCATGTTCCTCTTGGCGGTGATGTAATTGTAGACCGCGTTGATCTTGTTTGCTTCCGCATTGACAAGCCCGGCATTGGCGGTCAGCAGGTCGAGCAGCGTTCCGGCGCCAAGGTTGTACCGCTCCTCTGCAATCTTCCTGTCTTCCGTTGCCGAGACCAGCCCTTTCTGGCTTACCTCGTACAGTTTTCGCGCCGCATCGAGGTCAAGCATGGCTTTCTTGATCTCCACATTAATGCTCCGCTCGGTTTGCCGAAGGGACAGATCAGCGTTCTTCCTCTCCACCTGCGCTGTCTGCAATGCCTGGTTCGTCCCGAACCCGTCGAAAATGTTCCAGCGAAGATTAATCCCCCAGTTCAGTGTCTTCGTATCGGACATCGAGGAGAAGGTCTCACCATTGAGACTGTACCCGGCGTTCGCCGTGACCGAAGGAAGATACCCGCTCCGGGCGGAGGTGACCCCGGCATCCGTCGCACTGAACGTCTCCGCAGCGGCCTGGTAATCAGGGCGCTGCGCGAGAGCCTGCCGGCTTGCCTGTGAAAAGTCCTTGTATTGCGTCAGCGTTGCTTCGAGCTCTGCCTGGCTGATTTCGGTTCCCAGGGAAGGGTCGACAAAATTGTATTCCTCGGCGACATCAAGACCCATCAGGGCCACCAGGTCGGCCTTGGATTTGTCAAAATTGTTCTGGGCAGTGATCACGTTCAGTTCATCCTGCGCAACCTGCGATTGCTGCCGGTACACATCGGCAAGGGAAAGGGAACCGACCCGATTCGCCTCCGTAATCCGTTCCAGCTGACGGCGGTCGCGCTTGAGGTTCTCCTCGCTCACGCGGACGAGTTGCTCGTTGCGGAGGACGTTCAAATATCCCGCCTCCACATCGAATGCGATTGTCTGGCGGGTACGGGCGGCGGTCAGCTCGGATGCAACGGAATTGGATGATGCCTGCTGCATCGTCCCTTCACGCGCGAAACCATCGAACACGGTATAATCCAGATTCAGCTCCGTGATGAAGCGGCTCGAGAGGGCTCTCCCGCCGGCGGTAACAAAAGTCAGTGTGTTCGGGTCGAAGTAGGACCCCGCCACAGGGACATCCGTCTGCGATCTGTGCCATGCGCCCAAGGCGGAAAGCGTCGGGAGGTAATTACCCGTCGCAGCCAGCACCCGTGCTTGCGCTGCCTCGACATTGTTCTGGGCCTGGGCAACGTTGAGGTTTCGCTCCAGGGCTATTTGTCGCGCCTGATCCAGCGTCAGGGTCTTCGGTTGTCCGAAAAGCAGCGTTCCTGGCAAAAGGATACATGCGATGATGGTGGTGGTGACTCGCATAACTAACTCCATTAATTGATTAAACTTGGGGATACTCGGACAGAACACTCTGGCAGGTCCTCGTCGCTTCGACGTGAAATTTGATATGCCAGGACACACTTTCAACTCTGCCAGATCGCACTCAGGACGGCCAAACTACTCAATAGACGTTCTGGCGGAGCAAAAAGTTTCATGAACGGTCGGGAAAAACCTCCGTTACCCGTTCAGAATCGCATCCTTTATCTTCATAAGGTAGGAAAGTGCCGCATCGTGTTCATTCGGGATGGTCCCTTCCAGAACCGCCTCTTCTATGGCTTTCTTGAGTAACCCCACCTTGCGACCCGGTTCGAGACCACAGACCGCCATGATTTCATCCCCCTTTACGGGAGGCTGCCAATTTCGCAACCGATCGCGCTCCTCCACCTCAACGATTTTCGACATCACCACATCATAGTTCTTGAGATACCGTGCAACCAGGTTTGGATTCTTCGAGGTGATATCAGCCCGGCAGAGTTTCATGAGGTCGTCAATGTCGTTCCCTGCCTCGAAAACAAGCCGCCGGACAGCGGAATCCGTGACGATCTCATCAACAAGCACCATTGGTCTGAGATGGAGCCGGACAAGCTTCTCGACGTACGGCAGGGGGGCAAGAGGAAGCTTCAATCGTCGAAAGATCCCCTTCTGCATGCGCGCACCTATTTCCTCGTGGCCATGAAACGTCCAGCCGATTCCTTCTTTGAATGCCTTCGTGCGCGGCTTGGCGATATCGTGCATCAAAGCTGCGAAACGAAGCCAGACGTTGTCGGTAGTGAGCGCAATGTTGTCAACCACAATACACGTGTGAAGAAAAACATCCTTGTGGTGATGATCCTTCCGTTGGTCCACGCCGGCCATCTGGGCAACCTCGGGAAAAACCAGGTGCATCACACCGGTATCATACATCAGCCGCAGACCCACAGAAGGACGCGGACTCTTTAGGATTTTCAGAAGCTCGTCCGTGATCCGTTCTTGTGAGATGATGGAAAGCCTCTCCTTCATGCCACGGAGCGCGGCCATGGTTTTCTCTTCGATAGTGAACTCGAGCTGCGAAGCAAATCGGAGCGCTCGCATGATGCGGAGAGGGTCGTCATTAAAGGTCCTTGCTGGTTCCAGCGGCGTGCGGAGGTACCTACGCTTCATGTCCTCCTGCCCCATGAAGGGATCGTACAGCATGCCAAACCGTCCCTTATTCAAGCTCGCTGCCAACGCGTTCACCGTGAAGTCCCGGCGGCGCAGATCATCCTCCAACGTCCCGACCCTGACGACTGGATTACGGGAATCAGAGGAATACTCCTCTTTCCTTGCCCCTACGAACTCGATCTTTCCATTCTCCGTTGGGACCATGGCCGTTCCAAACTGATCGAACACGACAACATTTGCCAGCCCTAATGTCCGGGCAACCGTGCGTGCAAACTGCACTCCGTCACCAATCACCAGAATGTCGATATCCTTGCCATCGCGGCCCAGCAGGACATCCCTGACGTACCCACCGACGACATAGGCCTCAACTCCATCCCGATCTGCCACGGAGGCGATTGCAGTGAGCATGGGATGGGGCAGCGCAATGATGTCTTGTCGTTCCGCCATTTACATTTGCACCGTCTGTTGACTGATCTTCTCCATAATGATCTGGGCAACCTCGAGCGCCCGTTTGCCGTCTTCGCAGGTGACGAGTGGCTGGGTACGATTGATAACGGCTTTGGCAAAGAGATCAAGTTCGTACTTCAGCGCGTTCACCTCCTTCACTTCGGGTTGCACGTATACAATCTTCCGTTTGTACTTTCCAGACCCAAGCTCACCAAGCATCATGGTCCCCTTGGCATCTGGTTCGTCCTCTCCGACCAGCCGGAAAACCTCGGCAAGCCCTTCAGAAAAATCGATTGAGATATACTCGTTCCTTTGGAAGAGGCGCATCTTGCGCATTTTTCGCTGTGAGATCCGGCTGGCAGTGACATTGGCAACGCAGCCGTTCTCAAATTGCAGCCGCGCATTGGCAATGTCAACGCTGTCGGACACCACTGCGACACCGTTGGCGTCAACACGCGCGACCGGCGACTTGACAAAAGTGAGTATGATGTCGATATCGTGGATCATCAGGTCGAGAACAACGGCAACATCTGCACCACGCGGATTGAACTGGGCAAGCCTGTGGGACTCAACAAACATCGGCTGGATCGTGTATCGTTCCAGCGCAAGGATCGCAGGGTTAAACCGCTCGATATGACCCACCTGTACGAGGAGTCCCTTCTGCTTTGCAAGTGAGCAGACAGTTTCCGCTTCGGCGATCGTTTGCGTGATCGGTTTCTCAATGAAGAGATGTTTGCCGTGTCCGAGAGCCTCGACGGCAACAGAGAAATGTGACTTGGTTGCCGTGGCAATGGTCAGTGCATCTACGTGACCCAGCAATTCGTCAAGCGATGCAAACGCACACGTGCCATATTCGGCTGCAATCGCGGCAGCTTTTTCCTGTTCCAGATCATACACACCAACCAGCTTAACCGACGGAAGATCCGCCAACATTTTCGCATGCAATGAGCCGAGATGCCCGACACCCACCACGCCAATTCTGAGTTGTTCCACAGAAACTCCCGTGATTAATATGAGCCAGCCGGCGCCGTCCCGCTGAGTGCGGTCCCATAGCCCACAAGTCGATCAAACCCGCCGTAGCGAGGATCTTTGTAATACACAAAGGCACGATAAGTGTTTGTCGTTCGCCAGTCGTTCCCCTCCAGGACGAGCCAGTCCTGATCCAGAACGGTCCGGCTTCTGGCGTCCCGGAATCCCGTTACATACTGGTAGTCATACACTCCCCTGCGAAGAAGTTTCCTTACAACGTATGACATCTCATCCTCGTCGTAGACAAGCATGTCATCGACAGTGGGCTGCCATCGGTTGAATTGACCAACAACAAAAATCTCCCTCCCTCCGACCATAGCTGCCCGGAGTGACGCTTGTGTCAAATCGAGACGAAAGAGAACCTCAAGGTAGTCGGAATTAATGCCGGTGAACCTGCCAAGAATCGCTGCTCCGTTCCTGTCGGGACCCGTTCGCCAGAAGCTCCGCTCCTGGTCAGCTCCTTCCACTAATCTGACGAGCGAACGGTTCGGATACCGGTTGACATTGCTGAGATCAAGCTTACGATACTCGTTCCCGGGAAAGACATTCGAGACAGAGAACCGACGGCGCCCTGTGTTATAGCCATCCACTATGGTGTATGAATTTCTGTCGCTCGCATCAATACGGTAGGCATGATCAATGCGCCAATTCTGATACACATCAACCGTCGAATAGAATTGTCCTTCTACCTCATCCGGCAAGATGATACGAACCTCCACTTTATGGATCTGGTTCATCGGTGAGGCGTTGTCTGTAAGATAATCATCTGTCACATGGACATCCGTCGGCGTCCGATTGTCCACCACAAAGAACTTTCCTTCACCATATACAAAGGTCTCATCATTATCCATTATTCTGAATACCCAGTTTCCGGAGTAGGCAAACCGCACGATGTCATCTTCATCTGGAAATCGGTTCTTGTACCGGTAGGCGTACCCACGCACGCCGTTGGGAGATGTGCGATAGGATAGGTTGAACGAAGTATTGTGCGTCTCATCCTGCAGGAAAACATTGTTGTCCGGTACCCAGTCACGTGTACAATGCCAGAACCTGATCTTCAACAACGGTGGATCATCGGCCAGCACATCGAACTGAATGGTAAGGTACTGTCGGAAGGGAGCGTTGGCACTATCTCGCGTCACAACGGGAAAGTTTTGCTCGTTCTCCATGGCATAGACCGAGAGTCCCCTGACAACAACCGGCCCAACCGCCGATGGGATTTCTTGTCCCCGGGCTATTCCCAATCCCCACATCCCAAGCCAGACGCAAATCAGACTCCCTCTCCCGCGGTGCATCATCGTCTCCTCCAGACTCCGTACACGTGTGTGGGCCCAGCAATTCCCGTTGTGTACACCAAGTCAAAGCCATCCATCGTCGCCGCGTTGTCCACCACGTAGTCACGTTCCTCTCTCTTACGATCTGTTTTCGAACGATCAGCACAGGTAACGTCCCGCTCTGCATAGTAGCTAAGAATTTCCGGCCGGTACACCGCACACACAGTGGCGTCATCCGGTATATGCGATCTGATCCAGTACGAAATAGGAATCAGCTGCTGTGACGCTTCGATCCCTTCAACCATGGCAGTCCGCGCCACTCCGGTGAAGGTTGCCTGACTCAATGCAAGGAGCAACGCAGTAAGGAGAAACGCTGAAGAGTAAACTGCACCCGGCTTGTTCCAACGAATCAGGCTCTGCTTCAGTCCCTGGAACGCAAAAGCAACGCCGAAGGGGATTGCCAGCATCCAGAGATCGGAGCCGCCATAGAGGCCAATACAACATGCCAACAGCCCCCACGCAAGTGCGGCGGATTGATTCCTCATGAAAGCAACCCGCTCCTCGAGCCTGCGCGTGAGAAGCGCTACACCCGCAACGGTCAACACACCTATGACGGCCATCGAGACAGTCTCTTTCCAACTGACCTCTGGAAACTCACCCACTGGCACGAGCAGCGTGATAAAGGAACTTCGAACAGCAATAGAATACAGTAGCCACGGAAGAAGGACTGCCACGTACACAAGCACGGCGGCACCGATGACTTTTATGCCGCGGCGCTTGCTTGTCGAGTTCAGCCAAATATCAATAATGAGGATGAAAAAGAGTGCAATTCCTTCCCAGAATACGAGCGTGCAGAGACCTGTGAAAAGGGTGGCAAGCAGATACTCGTTCCGCAGGAGGAAGAACATCGCAGCAAGAGAGAGCGTCATCGCTATTGCGTGCGCTGTCCCGGACGGCGCAGACTGCAGCAACGAATATTGCATTGCCATCAGAAGGGCCGTACAAAAACCAAGCAGCCTCTCTTTCAAAAGCTCGTTGGCAACCAAATATGTGAAGAGTACACTCAGCGAAGCAAAAAATAAACTGAAGACCTTAGCCGTCAACACAACGTCAATACCGAGCACCACCCCCAGGGCTAGGAAAAACACCCAGAGAGGATTCGGGCTCACGGCAGCAGACTGGTTCTGTATGACTTCTCCATACTGAACAAGCTCACGTGCAGCGTGAAATGTTGCATACGCGCTGTCGGGAGTGTAGTCAAAGGTGAGCGATGCGGTTAGATAGAAGAGGGCTACAACAAGAGGAAGTCCGTACCGGACAATCCTGAAAATGA
>Ga0209640_10003320_pt1 | contig 14063 bp, 11 predicted proteins | sample RifCSP10_1_FD_184018 | JGI IMG/M metagenome (GOLD analysis project Ga0209640, IMG submission 184018) | Soil microbial communities from Rifle, Colorado - Rifle CSP2_sed 10_1 (SPAdes) (version 2) | ecosystem: Environmental > Terrestrial > Deep subsurface > Rock core/Sediment | place: Rifle...
GGGAACAGGCTCATAATTCCTTTCCAGGCTCATTTTCTTAAAGTAGTTATTGAGAATGAAATAATAACGGATTTTTCATCAGGCTCTAAAGGAATTATTGTAAATGAAGAAGATGATTTTACCAATTTATATTTTCTCGATTACAAGGATTTAAAGAATTCATTAACAAAGTATGAATCAATTAAATTTGTTGTTGTCGAAAAAGGCAAAGACATTTTTAATCTTCAAAACCACAAAAAAATTGCCGTTTATCTTGAAGAAAAACATAAAGCAAGAATTGAAGAAACTGACGCAGATATTTTATTTATTGAATAGATGAAAAATTAATGGAAACGTTTTATAGCATTTTCCCCTTAGCAATCATAGGCGCGGGAATCCTGGTCTCAATTATAATTGAAATGTACCTGAAGAAAAGTGAAGTTGTTCTTCCGTGGATTTCAATTCTCATATTTCTTATTTCAGGGTTCTATTCCTTAACAACAGTTAATTCGGTTTCAGTTAGTTTCAGCGGAATGTTTGCAACCGGTGGAAATGTGAACATTTTCTTTTTCATCTTTACTTTTGGTGCTGCACTTGTTTCTCTCCTTTCGGTAGATTACCTGCGCAAGTACGATTCATACTTTGGAGAATTTTATATCCTTCTGCAATCATCTGTTCTCGGCATGATGCTGATGGCTGGTGCAAAGGACCTTTTTGTAATTTTCCTTGGACTGGAATTAATGTCTATTTGTTTTTATGTCCTTGCAGGAATAAACAGGAAAAGACTTGCAGCCAACGAGGCTTCTCTTAAATATTTTTTATTAGGTGCATTCGCAACAGGTTTTACTGTTTATAGTATAGCCCTTATTTACGGTTCAGCACAAACAACATCGATTGATATTATAACAAAAAATTTCTCTGAATTAACCGGGAATGTACTTTTTATAACCGGGATGCTTTTATTCTTAATCGGTTTTTCATTTAAGATTGCTGCATTTCCGTTTCATATGTGGGTACCGGATGTTTACCAGGGTTCGGGAACAACCGTTGCGGGATTATTTTCAACCGGTGGCAAAGCTGCTGCATTCAGTGCAATAATTGTAACTTTCTTCGCCGTTTTCAGTAGTTCGGTTGCCAACACTTTTGAGCCTTATCTTGCGGTCATTGCTGTCTTGTCTATGTTGTTTGGAAGCATAGTTGCAATTGCCCAGGATGATATTAAAAGAATGCTTGCTTATTCTTCAATTGCACATGCAGGATATATGACCATCGGTCTTGCAGCAGGGAATTACGAAGGTGTGGCAGGAATTATCTTTTATCTTTTAGCATATACTTTTATGAATCTCGGGGCTTTCGGTATAGTAGCAATTGTTGAAGGAAAAGATGAAACAAATCTCTCGATAAAATCTTATGCCGGTCTTGCATCAAAACATCCGGCACTTGCGGCAATGCTTTCGGTATTTATGTTTTCTCTTGCAGGAATTCCACCTTTTGCAGGCTTTTTCGGCAAGTATTATGTTTTCATTGCAGCGATTAAAGCCGATCTTGTCTGGCTCGCAATTGCAGGCGTAGTATCGAGTGTAATAAGTGTTTATTTCTATTTAAGGATAGTTGTTTTAATGTACTTTAAAGATGCAGAAACAGAATTATTTTTAGAAGCTCAGAACACCGGTTTGCTGGCAGTTATTATTTCAGTATTACTTGTTATAGTTTTAGGGTTATCTCCCGGGACTATAATTAACATTATAACTTCATTCTTATAAAATTTCTTTTACAAATCTTTTAAATTATCTCCCTTTATTATTAACAACATCGGAACTATTTTAATGTCTAAATTTTTGATGAATTAATGATTCCACTCTATTCAACAGAACAAATAAGACAGGTTGATGATTTTGCGATCAGGCAGATGGGGATTCCCGGACCCGTACTTATGGAGAATGCTTCGGTTGAAATTTACCGCCACATTGAAGAAAAATTTTTAAAAGGTGATAAAGAAAAAAAGATCGGTTTTGTTTGTGGGAAGGGGAATAACGGCGGTGACGGCTTTGTTGTTGCAAGGCACTGTGTTAATAATGGCTACAATGTTAAAATATTATTTCTCGGTAGCGAAGAAGAACTATCTGAAGATTGCAAGATAAATTATAGAATTATTTCGGATTATGAAAAAAGATTCAAAGGTGTTTCACTTAAAAGATTTTCATCTGTAAAAGATATAAACCGGTTAAGGGATTGCTCAATTATTGTCGATGCTATGCTGGGAAGCGGTGCTAAAGGAGAATTACGCGAACCGTATAAAAGCATTGTAGAAAAATTAAATGATTTAAAAGCTTCTCGTGTAGCAATAGATATTCCAACAGGACTTGATGCTGATACCGGTTTTGGCTCAGTTGTTTTTAAAGCCGATATCACAATAACACTCGGTGAATTTAAGAAAGGATTGTTCATCTCCCATGGTGCTTATTATTCCGGTGAAGTAGTAAAAGGCGAAATAGGAATAAGCGATAAGCTATACGATGAACTTAGTTGCGATAACTATATTATTGAACCGGAAGATATTTACAAAAATCTTCCGGGGAAGGAAAAGAATATTCATAAATATTCTGCAGGTAAAGTTCTAACAATTGCCGGTTCGGGTAAATTGCCTGGTGCGGCAATACTTTGTTCAAAGTCAGTGCTTAAAGCCGGGGCGGGAGCCTCTATTCTCTCTTTTCCAAAGTCTGTAAGAAAATTAGTTCATAAAAATCTTACAGAAGTAATTGTTGAAACTTATGAAGACAATGAAGCTGAATATTTCTCTTCTAAGGTCATTCCTTTACTTAAAAAGAGAATAGAGTGGGCTGATGTTTTGGTGATTGGTCCGGGATTAGGTAGAGAAGAGGGAACAACTGAAGGTATTTTTAAGCTTATAAAATCTGCCCGGTCCAAATTATTGGTAATAGATGCCGATGCAATTTATGCTATCAATGAAAGGTATAAGAAATTAAATCTTAAGAAGGCTGTCCTTACACCGCATTTAGGCGAGTTCTCAAATCTTATTGGGGTTAGCCGGGATGAAATTAAGAAAGATGTCTTAAAATATGGAAAAGAATTTGTCAAAGAAACCGCTTCGTATCTTGTGTTGAAAGGAGCACCTACAATTATTTTTCTCCCTTCCGGTGAAGCTATTATTAATTCAACAGGTAATCCGGGAATGGCTAAGTTTGGCACAGGCGATGTTTTGACAGGTATAGTTGCAGGCTTTCTTGCACAATTAAAAGATATCGAAAGCTCTGTAATTACCGGAGTTTATCTGCATAGCTTATCTGCCGATTTGTTAGTTAAGAAATTTACTGAATATAGTTATACTGCAACGGACATTATGGAAAATTTACCAAACGCAATAAAGTTCTTAGGAAAAAGTTTTGTTTAAGTTTTTAGAAAAGAGAAAAAAGATATTTGTTTATACCCCTCTGACAGTTTATTGGATTGTGCTTTTTGTTGCTACATCTTATCCAACAACTTCTATCCCAACGCTGGGAGTAAGCGACAAAATTCAGCACATGTCGGCTTTCTTTATTTTGGGTGTATTACTTTATCTTACTTTAATATTTCAGAATAAGTATCCCAAATTAAAAGAGAAAAATGTACTCTATACTATTCTTATAGGAAGTTTTTATGGAGTTCTGGATGAGCTTCACCAGATTCTTATACCGGGAAGATTTTGCGAACTTCTGGACTTCGCTTCTGATTTCAGCGGCTTGGTTTTGGCGATCGTTTTTATAATATTGCTAATGAAAGTCAATAAATTTATTCCGGAATAAAATTTTTTTTGAATTTTTGGAACTCTGTTCAACTTATATAGTAAAAGATGGCAAACACTGGATTGACAAAAGAGTATTCATTGATTAACTTAAAATAAAGTAAATAAGCCTAAGGGAGAGTTTAATGGCACTCAATAAGGATCCAAAAGCAGATTTAAGGCGAATGTATAAAAAAGTTTTCGAGGTTAGCTTAGTTATCTCGTTGCTTTTATTAATTGTCGCTTTTAAGTATTTCCCTGATATGGGTAAATCGCAGATCGTTCTGGATGGTCCTCAGGAACTTTTCACAGTTGAAGATATAGAGAATACCAAACAGGAAAACAGACCGCCTCCTCCGCCAAAACCTCCTATCCCTATTGAAGCGCCTTCTGACGATGTTCTTGAAGATATCGAGATAGCTTCCACAGAAATTGATATAAATGCACAGATTGATGCGCCTCCTCCACCAAAAGAGGAGAAGAAGGTTGAGGAGGAGCCAACTTATTTTGTTGCTGTAGAAGAAATGCCGGAGCCAATTGGTGGTATTCAGGCTATTCAAAGTAAAATTATATATCCCGAAATCGCTAAAAGAGCAGGCGTTGAAGGTAAAGTTTATGTGCTCGCTTTCGTTAATGAAACCGGGGAAGTAACAAATGCTAAAATTCTTAAGGGACTGGGTGCCGGACTTGACGAAGCCGCTTTGAATGCTGTAAAACAAACTAAATTTAAACCGGGTAAACAAAGAGGTAAACCTGTTAAAGTTCAGGTTTCTATACCTATTGTATTTAAACTACAGTAAAATTTAAAAGGCGTCAGAGATGACGCCTTTTTAACTCTCATTATTAACCAATCAATTAAATTATCTGATAATTTAAAATGAGTTTTAAGTAAACTTTAATGTACCCTATAGGACAGTCCTTTCATCAATAATACTCACCGTTCATCAAATAAAACCAATAATTCTCAGAAATGACTTGTGGTTCACTATATGTACTAATAATTTTATTTTGTTTTTAAAATTATTTTATGAAAAATGGAAGATATAAGTTTATCAAGAAAAGAACGTGAGAGAATTTTCAGAAAAAAAGAAATAATGGATGCTGCCATTAGAGTTTTTGCTGAGAAGGGTTTTAATTCCTGTACGCTTGAGGAGATAGCAGGTACAGCAGAATTTGGAAAAGGAACCTTATATAATTATTTCCAGGGTAAGGAAGAAATTTATAGAGCGATAATCAATGATGTAATTGTAAACCAGGAAAAAATTATTAAAGAAGCAGATAATAGTTCAAAAACATTTATTGAATTCGTTGAGTTATGTACAAGTGAGTTATTCAATTATTGTTTTAAAAATAAAAATGCCTTTTTGATTTTTGCCAGGGAGGTGGCTCGTTTAGACAGGGATTATAGGAATGTTAATTATGAAGAATTGTTTCAGTCACTCTCAGTAATCAGAAAAATTTTTGTTAAAAGAGTTGAAGCCGGAATAAAGGCAAAGGAAATAAGGAATTTTAATCCTGAAAAAGTAATGCTTTTATATAAGCACCTGGTGTTTCCGCACCTGCATCATATTCTATTCTGCTCTCCGGCAGAAATTAATGTTGAGGATGAAATCAATTTTATTCTTAGTGTATTATTCGATGGAATTAAATCTAAATAGATGATAAAAAATATAAATACAGGAAGAAGGTAAGGGTTTGCCTATCAATAACCTTATTTCACCGAATATTTTTTCTTCACTATTTAAGATTTAAGTAAGTTTACTGCTGAAATTTTCGGATGCTCTAAAATGATAAAAAAAATAGAACAGCTAATAAAATAACATTAGGAAGGTATAAATTCAGTGAAATTCATTCTGCTATTTGTGTTATCGGTTTCTTTACAAAGTTTATTTGCTCAGGAAGAAACAAATGATACTTTGCAATTAGATCTAACAAAAAGTATTGAACTTGCTCTGGAATACAATCACGATTTGAAAATTGTTAAACTGGATAAACTAAAAGCTGATGAGCAGGTTACAGAAGCATGGGGTTCTTCAGTTTTTCCTAAGATATCAGGTTTCGTTAACTACAACAGAGCTATTAAAAGAGGAGAAATATCTATTGAGACTCCTTTTTTTAGCGGGTCATTTCCTTCGGGAACAGAAAATACTATGACTGTAGGTGCTACTCTTGAGCAGCCGCTTTTTACTGGTGCAGTATTTCTTGCAGTAAGAATTGCAGAAACATATGCTGATATACAGGAAAAATTTGTAGATGCCACAACTTCTGAAGTTATTATTAATGTTAAGAAGGCATATTATTCTGTGCTGTTTGCAAATGAAGCCCTGGAACTTGCAAAATTGAATTTAAAGCTGGCTGAAGATAATCTTAGAAATACAGAATCTTTATATAAAGCGGGAATAGCTCCTGAGTATGATTATGTGCGTGCCAAAGTTCAGGTAAAAAATTTAATTCCGGAATTACAGCATTCCGAGAACTCTTTGGTGCTTGCAAAAAATCTGCTGAAGTTTGTAACAGGTCTTGATCTATCCAGCGAATTAGTAATTAACGATTCTCTTTCTCTTAAAGAAATTACTCTGTCCGGCGAGGAAGAATTAGACCAAATATTGTTGAAAAAAAATCATTCGTTGCTTCAGCTCAGATTGCAAATGCAATTGCAGGATGATGCCATTTCTTACCAGTTTACAAAGCATTTTCCCGAGCTTTATTTTAACGGAAACTGGCAAACACAGGCTCAGGAAAATGATCCGAGATCGTTTAATAACTGGCGTTATAAAAACTCGGTTTACGTAGGACTAAATCTTAAAATTCCAATATTTGACGGTTTCCAGACAACATCTAAAGTAGAGCAGGCAAGAGTAGATTTTTACAAAGCAAAAGAAGAATATGATAAAACAGTGAAACTTCTTAAGAATAATCTAAAAGATGTTTTTCTTTCTATTGATGAAGCAAAAAAGAAATTGGATTCTTATAAAGCAACTATTGAAGAAGCGGAATTGGCTTATGATATATCGCAGAAGAGGTATTCAAGCGGAGTAGGTACCCAGTTAGAAACAATAGATGCAATGGTTTCTCTAACGAGGGCAAAGGTTAATTATTACAATTCTATTTATGATTATTATATTCTTCATGCCCAGTTAGACCAGCTTTTAGCTAATGAAATAGAATTATCGAACACAAGGTGAGTTTAAAATTAAATGGTAATTAAAATGAAAAATATATTTTATAAAGTAGTAATCTCTTTTACACTGGTAACTTTTGTTTTCCTATTTTATTCCTGTTCGGATACAGGTGGTAATGAAAAGCAAAAAGAAGAACCGGGTCAGTTTGTATATGTGGAAACTCAAAAGGTAAAGCTTCAACCTTTTGTAAATTATATAACTTTAATCGGTGTTGCAAAAGCATATCAAAGAGCTAATGTAGCCTCAGACGAAGGCGGCAGGATAAAACAATTTGTTAAAGATAAAGGTGAGTATGTAAAAGAGGGAGATGTAATATTAACGATTGAGAACGATGTTTTGAAAGCAAACCTTGATGCTACTAAAGCTCAATATGAATTAGCTGAAGTAAATTTTCAGAAACAGGAAAAAGTTTATAGTGAAAAAGTAACAAGCGAACTTCAGTATCTTGAAGCAAAATATCAGAGAGACGCTGCCAAAGCAAATTATGAGTTAATTAAAAGCAGGTATGATAAGACTTTTATAAAAGCTCCTTTTCCCGGGATCATTGATATGAAATATATTGAAGAAGGAGAGTTTGCTGCACCGGGAGTTTCGATTATTTCTATATTAAATATTGACAGAATAAAAGTTGAAGCCGGCGTGCCGGAAAATTATGTAGACGTCGTTAATACCGGTGACGGAGTCAAAATAATCTTTAATGATCTTGAAGGTGAAACCTTCGATGAAAAAGTATCCTATGTAGGTTCCTCAATTAATATTGATAACAGGACGTTTCCTGTTGAAGTGATTATAAATAACAGAAACAAGAAAATTAAGCCGGAGCTTAATGCTGTTGTAAAAATCGAGAAAGAAAGATTTAATAAAATCGCAATAATACCGGAAGATATTGTGAGCAAAACAGATCTTGGCAGTATCGTATTTGTTGAAGAAAATGGAGTTGCGAAAATGAGAATAGTTAAGATTGAAAGCAGGTATGAAAATAAAGCTGCCGTAACCGAAGGGCTGAAAGAAGGAGAAAACCTTATTCTTGTCGGTTTTCAGAATCTTGTTGATGGAGAAAAAGTGAAAGTACTGGAATAGAAGGTATAAGGTATAAGGTAAAGAGGTATAATGGTATGAAGGTATTTTGGTCAATTTTATTGAGAGATAAAAAATGATATATGATAAAAAGGAATCACTTTCTTCAAATCCTGAAAATGATGCTTTAACTGTAAATGAACCATATAAATTTTATAATGGAAATAGAGATTTCACTTCATTAGAAGCTTGGATTAAATGTCGTGATGTTAAACTTTTTTTTTATCAAAAAATATTACCCCTCTTACCAAAAGAAGAAAAGTTTAATTTGGATATTCAAATAAGAAAAGCAGCTATCAGTATCACCTCAAATATTTCAGAAGGGTACGGACGATTTCACTACCAGGAAGGAATACAGTATTACAGGATTTCGAGAGGTTCATTATTTGAACTCAAAGATCATCTTATAAGTTGTTATGATATTGGTTACATCCATAGCGAGATCAAAAATGAAGGTGAAAAATTGATTGAATCAGCAAAGATTATTTTAAATGGATATATAAATTTTGTAAAAAAGAAAACTTAATTGTTAAGAATATGAAGGATAGTTAAATCTTTACATCTTATACCCCATACCCAAAGGATAAATTATGAAAATAACAGATGTTTCTATAGACAATAAGACAAGCGTTTTTATTCTTGTTATAATTATTGCAATACTGGGAGTTACAGCTTACGTTTCTTTACCAAGAGAGGCAGCTCCCGATATTTCTATCCCACTTGTAATTGTATCAACTCCTTATTTCGGGGTATCACCGGAAGATGTTGAAAGTTTGGTTACTAAAAAGCTTGAAAAGGAATTAAACACTATAGGTGAAGTAAAGGAGATTACATCTTCTTCTTTCGAAGGATATTCTTTAGTAAGAGTTGAGTTTGAAAGCGGTTACAATATCGACGATGCATTACAGAAAGTAAGAGAGAAAGTTGATAAGGCTAAGACTGAACTACCACCTGACGCAGAAGAACCTGAAATAATTGAAATAAACTTCTCTGAATTCCCGATTATGACTGTGAATGTTTCCGGTCCGTATGGTCTTGTTAAGCTTAAGGATATTGCAGAAGATCTTCAGGATGAGATTGAAAAGTTAGATGGAGTTCTTGAAGCGAAGATAAGCGGGGGAATGGAGCGAGAAGTTAAAGTTGATGTGGACCTAAACAAGCTTGCACATTATAATGTCAGGTTCGATGATATAATTAATTCGATCAATGATGAGAACAAAACTATTCCCGGCGGTACAATTGATGTAAATAAATCGAGCTTTATCGTTCGTGTTCCCGGCGAGTTCGATAAGCCATATATAATTGAAGATATAATTATTAAATTGAAAGAAGGCAAACCTGTTTATGTAAAAGATGTTGCTGAAGTAAGCTATGGCTTTAAAGAAAAAAACAGCTATGCGAGGATAAACGGAGAGGAAGCAGTTTCAATTAGTATTTCTAAAAGTGTCGGCAAAAACATTATTGAGATTGCAGATAAAGTAAAGAAAATTCTTGATGTGAAGAAAAAAGAATTACCCGCAGATCTCAAGCTATATGTAACCGCTGATCAATCTAAGGAAATTAAGGATACCGTGAGAGAGCTTGAGAATAATATATTCTCAGGACTTGTACTTGTTGTTATGGTGCTCTTCTTTTTCCTCGGAGTAAGGAATGCGCTCTTTGTTGCAATTTCAATTCCATTAAGCATGCTTATTTCTTTCTTTGTACTACAGGCATTGGGTGTTACGCTAAACTTTGTAGTGCTTTATGCTTTAATACTTGCTTTGGGTATGCTTGTAGATAACGCAATAGTTATAATTGAAAACATTTACAAATTCCTTGAGGAAGGCAATTCATTAATTAAAGCTGCAAAACTAGGAACTGCCGAAGTGGCATGGCCTGTTACAACTTCAACTTTAACAACAGTAGCCGCCTTCTTCCCGATGTTATTCTGGCCCGGAATTGTTGGAGAATTTATGCTGTATATACCTTTGGTATGTATTATCACTCTCTCATCATCTTTATTTGTTGCGCTTGTTATAAATCCCGTTATTGCTTCAGCCTTTATGAAATTAGAACATCCTGATGATAAACCGCAAACGATGTTTCAGAAGATTATTCATCCTTTCAATAAAGTAACTTATTTCTTCGTTGATGTAATGCTTCCTAAAGTATTATATAATTATGAAAGGCTTTTACAGTTTGCTTTAGGTACTCACAGAGAGCCAGGTCAAAAAATTAACCGCAGAAACTGGTTTGGTGTTGCAGCAATACTGGGATTCTTCATATTAATTGTACCTGCGTTGGCAGCTATTCCTTCAGGTATATCTCTTATTGTTTCATTAGCGGTCGGTATAGGAATAATTTTGTTATTCACAAATAACAAACTAAAAGTTATCTGGGGCACTTTCTTCTTCTTATTCTTTATTACAGAAGTTTACGGATTGTTTGGATACGGTGTTGAATTTTTTCCTGATGCCCAGCCTCCAAGAATTTTTGTAACAATAGAAAGTCCAAGCGGTACTAATATCGAAATGTCTAATAGAATTGCTCAAAGTATTGAGGAAAGATTAAAAAAATATAACAGCTCAAATATAAAAGATGTTCTTGTTGTTGTGGGTTCATCTAATAATCCTTTTGATGCGGGTTCATCGACTCCGAACAAAAGCACAATTACAATTCAGTATATTGATTATGCCGATAGAGAAGAGTCATCTCACATTACTACTGATGAGATCAGGGATATAGTATTAAAAACTGCCGGAGCAGAGGTTACAATTGCTAAAGAATCAGGTGGTCCACCCGTAGGTCTGCCGGTTAATATCGAAATCAGTGGTGTAGATTACCACTTGTTAGGTCTGCTTGCAAATAAGATAAAGCAGGAAATTGAAAACATTCCGGGGGTCGTTGATCTGAATGATGATTTTGATGCTGGTCGTCCTGAATTGCGGGTTGAAATAGACAGAGAAAAAGCTGCTCTTTATGGATTAAATACTGGTCTTATAGCAAATTCAGTTCGCACTGCAATTAATGGAGCAGAAGCATCTAAGTACAGAGTTGATGAGGAAGAATATGATATTACTGTCCGCTTAAAAAAAGATCAGAGAACAGATATAAATGCTTTGGATAACCTGAGAATTATTTATAATAATGATAAGGGAAAAACTCTTTCTGTCCCTTTAATCAGTATAGCAAGTGTGGATAAATCGACTGGTCCTGGTGCAATCAGAAGAAAAGATCTTAAAAGAGTTATAACTGTTTCTGCAAATACTGAGGAAGGTTATAATGCTAATGAAGTTCTTGAAAATGTTAAAGCTGAATTAAGTAATTTTCAATTGCCTCAGGGGTATTCGATAGAATTTACAGGACAGGATGAGGAACAGGAAAAAGCGGCAGCATTCCTTTCCAAAGCTTTTTTAATAGCTTGTTTATTAATCTTTTTAATACTTGTAATACAATTTAACTCGTTAAGCCAGCCGCTCATTATAATAAGTGCAGTAATTATTTCCCTGATCGGTGTATTCATAGGTTTAATTGTGTTCCAGATGCCGTTCGGGATTGTTATGACCGGTATTGGAGTAATAAGCCTTGCTGGTGTTGTTGTTAATAATAATATAGTTCTTATTGATTATACCAATGTACTCAGACGAAGAGGTCTTTCTAGAAGAGAGGCTGTGGTTGCTGCAGGATTAAGAAGATTCCGCCCTGTTACACTAACTGCTATCACAACAATACTTGGATTAATACCTTTGTCCTTCGGTTTTGGTTTTGATATTTACACATTCTCTTTTGCCAGAGGTGGTGAAAGCCAGGAATTTTGGAAGTCTATGGGAATAGCCGTAATATTCGGTCTTGCTTTTGCTACAATTCTTACTCTTGTAATTGTGCCTGTTATCTATTCAACTCTTGATGATCTTCCGGCAGCTTTAAGACAAGCTAAAGAAGGGACAGTTAATTTTGTAAAAAAGCGGATAATCAGGATAAGATAGCTACTTTGTTTCATTTTTTTGGTCTTTTCTTGTAGGGAATACCTTTTTTATTTAATTTGATTTTAGTGATAAAGCCGTTTGTTTTCATTAGAATATGGGAATAGAGTTCTTAATTATGTTTTCTTTGAAATATAAAACAATAGTTATTTATGTCTGCCGGGGCTAAAAGGGTAGTCGCTACTTCGGTAATATTTGTTTTAATAATTCACCTGTTACTTTTATACTATACAAAATATAAAAACCAAAGCCTTCTTCTTTCCGATTTCAGAATCTTAAACACGGGGAATATTCTCAATCTTGCTTTTACATCAGTTCTTATCGTAGGTATTTTGTTCTATTTTTTTAGAAAGAAAAACAACCTGAAGCCTGTTACGCTTGTGATATATAGCGTAGCTTTATCTATACTGCTTTCCCTATGCATAATTGCATCGTTAATTAAGTTTCCCACAAATAATATTTATATTTTCGGACAAACATTAAATAAATTTATTGTTGGAGTTGTATTTGCTACTTACCAGTTTGTTATGTTTATGTTTATATCGGTTGTATGGTTAAGACTGCTTACTGCCAGGGATTTAATATTTATCAGGGTAATTATTAACTCATTAATAATTGTTATTGTATTACTTTTGTTTGCATATTTCTATATAGATGTAAAAATGAAAAATTATTATGAGAATTGGAAAGAAGGAAAAGAGGAAAATATGGGGGTTGTTCTGGGCGCCGCAGTATGGTCAAAAAATCAACCGAGCCCGACACTTGCATCACGGATAGACAAAGCTGTTAAGCTTTATAAAAGAGGAATTATTAACAAGATACAATTAACAGGTAGCAATGCGCCTGGTGAGTTAAGCGAAGCTGAAGTTGCATTTGATTATATTTTAAAAAAAGGTGTCGATTCTTCGGATATATTGATTGAAAAAAAGACTACCTCTACAAATGAACAAATTAAGTTTGTTAAACAGGAGCTTGTTCCAAACGGAAATTTCGATAATATACTTATTATCTCTGATGAATATCACCTTGTAAGAGTGCAGGAAATAAGCAGGTTTTACAACCTTGAGGTTAAGGTAGTTGCCTCCGAGCTAAAACTTAGTTTTGATAATATGCTTTATTACAGAATAAGGGAATGTGAAGCCATGGTTCTTTTTTGGTGTTTTGCTATATGATTAATAATGTCTTAAGATAATATGGCGCAGGTTTTTAAAAGAAGAATAATAAGAGAAAAAGTCTTACAGATTCTTTATGCATACGAAATGAATCATGAAGGGCATAAGGCAACAGTGCAGTCTTTGCTCGAAGGCGTTGACGATGAAACCGATAAAGAGTTTGCAGATGAATTAATCTCAAGGGTCATAAAGTTCAGCAGCGAGCTGGATAAAAAAATCCAGGAACGCGTTGCTAACTGGGAAATGAACAGGATTGCTTTAATAGACAAAATACTTTTAAGAATGGGAATCTGTGAGCTGTTATATTTTCCCGATATTCCTCCTAAAGTTTCTATTAATGAATCTATAGAAATTGCTAAAGAATATAGTACGGCACGCAGCGGAAAATTTATAAACGGAATACTGGATGCTATTCTTTCCGAATTGAAAAAAAGCGGTACACTAAATAAATCCGGCAGGGGACTGGTTGAAGAAACAATTTCCAAAATAGATACGAAAAAATAGCGGATGAAAGATAGAGGAAAAATCTTTGTCTGGACCCTCTTTGACTTTGCAAATACATCTTTCTCCGTTATCATAGTTACGGTTGTATTCTCTAAATATTTTTCCAATTATGTAGCAGGCGGTCAAAACTGGATTTGGGGACTTGCAGTAAGCGTTTCCATGGTAATCGCTGCTTTTTTAAGTCCGCCTCTCGGAGCAATTGCCGATGTATCCCGCAACAGGAAAAGATTTTTATTAATATTTACTCTACTTTCGGTTTGCTGCACTCTGCTGATGTTCTTTGTGAAAAGCGGAGATATCCTTTTAGGCTTTGCACTTTTCGTTTTAGCTAATATTGGCTTTGAAGCCGGGCTTGTATTCTACGATGCATTTTTGCCCAACCTCACTGAAAAAAAGAATTTTG
>Ga0209640_10003321_pt1 | contig 14063 bp, 15 predicted proteins | sample RifCSP10_1_FD_184018 | JGI IMG/M metagenome (GOLD analysis project Ga0209640, IMG submission 184018) | Soil microbial communities from Rifle, Colorado - Rifle CSP2_sed 10_1 (SPAdes) (version 2) | ecosystem: Environmental > Terrestrial > Deep subsurface > Rock core/Sediment | place: Rifle...
GAGGTCGATGCCAAGGCCCACGATGCGCATCTTCAGCTGCCCGCTGCCCGCTGCCCGCAAGCCAACCAGCTATCCCCCTCCTGCTGGAAGCTGGTAGCCGGAAGCGGGCAGCAGCGAGCGCAGCGAGCCTCATCATGCGCTGCCCGCTGCCCGCTGCCCGCAAACCGACCGCCTAATCCCCTCTTGCTGGAAGCTGGTAGCTCGAAGCCGGTAGCGGCGAGCGAAGCGAGCCTCATTCCACCGTCACGCTCTTCGCCAGGTTCCTCGGCTGATCGATGTCGTGGCCGCGCGCCGCCGCCACGTGATACGCGAGGAGTTGCAGGGGGACGATCGACACGATCGGTGACAGCACGTCCGGCACCCTGGGGATGCGCAGCACATGGTCGACGTGCTTGACCACCTGGGTGTCGTCCTCATACGCGACCGCAATGACCAGCGCCCCGCGTGCCTTGACCTCCTGGATGGCCGAGACCGTCTTGTCATAGACGGCGGTCTGGGTCAGGACGACGATGACCGGAGTTCCCTCGGTCACCAGTGCGAGGGTGCCGTGCTTCAACTCACCCGCAGGCATCGCCTCCGAGTGGATGTAGGAGATCTCCTTCATCTTCAGCGAGCCCTCCATGGCGACCGCGTGGTCGAGCCCGCGGCCGATGAAATAGACGTCGTCATGACCGACGAATCGGGCGGCAATGGCCTCGACGTCCTGGTCTGTCTTGAGCGCCTCCTCGATCTTCACGGGGATGCCCCGCAGGCCCTTTACCAACAGGTCGTCGGTTGGCGCGCCGATCACGCCCCGCTCCCGTCCGACCGCCAGTGCCAGCAGGTACACGCCGACAAGCATCGTGAGATATGCCTTGGTCGAGGCGACCGCGATCTCGGGCCCGGCCCGCGTGTACAGGATGTCGTCCGCCTCTCGGCTGAGGGTCGACCCGACGACATTGGTGAGAGCGAGCACTCTCGACCCCAGGCGTTTGGCCAGCCCGGCGGCGGCCAGGGTGTCGGCAGTCTCCCCGGATTGGCTGATGGCGATGGTCAACGACCTCGATGCGATCAACGGGTTGGCGTACCGCAGTTCGTGCGCATAGGCGGCCTCGGTCGGGATCCTCAGCAGACGCTCGAAGATCTCCTTGCCGACATACCCGGCGTGGAGAGCGGTGCCGCACGCAGTGATCCAGATCTTGTCGAGGTCACGCACGAACCCGTCAGGGAAGTGGACGTTCTCGAGGGCCAGCGATCCGTCATCGCCGAGTCGCCCGCTGAGGGTTTCGGTCGCCGCCTGTGGTTGTTCGAAGATCTCCTTGAGCATGAAGTGCGGGTAACCCCCACGCTCAGCCTGCTCGGCGTTCCACGTGATCTCCAGCATTGCCCGCTCGACGGGCGTGCCGTCGAGGGTCTCGATGCGCCACCCGTCGGGTGTGATGTCGACAATCTCGCCGTTGTCGACCACCACGATGTCCCGGGTGTGGTGGAGGATCGCCGGCACGTCAGAGGCGAGGAACATCTCACCCTTGCCGATGCCGATGACGAGCGGGCTGATCATCCGGACTGCCACGATGCGCCCCGGTTCGCGTTTGCACATGGCCACGAGGGCGTAGGCGCCCTCCGCCTTCCCGACCGCACGCCGGACCGCCTCGAGCAGATCGCCGTCGTATTCACGAGCGACCAGATGGGCGAGCACCTCGGTGTCGGTGTCCGAGGCGAAGTCGGCGCCGTCGGCGGCAAGGCTCTCCTTGAGAGCTAGGAAGTTTTCGATGATCCCGTTGTGGACGACCACCACCTCGCCGGCGGGGTCGGTGTGGGGATGGGCGTTGCGGTCGCTCGGGGCACCGTGGGTGGCCCACCTGGTGTGGCCGATGCCGCACGATCCGGCGAGAGGATGCTCGTCGAGGAGCGCCGCCAGGCGCCCGAGCTTCCCCTCTGCCTTGGCCACCACGAGCCCCAAGCCGTCGTGGACGGCGACTCCGGCCGAGTCGTAGCCGCGGTATTCGAGACGCCGCAGGCCGTCGATGATGATCGGGGCGGCGTCCTTCGTCCCGGCGTAGCCCATGATTCCGCACATACGGGTGTCTCCCTTCCAGTGGGAGACCGGAGAAGACCGCGGGATCGTCGATCCCGCCTCACATCGATGCGGCTTCTATGCACCGGGGTCGCCCCCGGGGTTTGCTCCGCACCGTCACGGCCGTGAGCGGCCGAGAGGGTATCCGCCGAGTCTTTCGATGACCCTCTTCCTCGTCACCTCCCCCGTGGGGAGGCCAGGCGCTCGAGAACGTCTCCGGTCTGGTCCTAGGTTGTCTCACACAAGCACGCGAATGGGCCGCGGGTCCATCCCCGGGCGACCCCGTATCCACACCCTGCAGGCTAGCGATCGTCGTCCGATACTCCGCCGAGCTCACGGCGGACAACCACCACCAGGTCGTCGGCAATGGCGGCAGCCTCGTGGCTCTCCTTGGCCTCGACCATCACTCGCACCACCGGCTCCGTGCCGCTCGCCCTGACGAGGACCCGTCCGTCCTCGCCGAGACGCTTCTCCATCCGGGCGACGGTCGACCACACCAAATCGGCCTCTGGGAGCCGGTCCTTGACCCTGACGTGCACACTTCGCAGCACTTGGGGGTACTCGACCATCACCCGGCGCAGCTCCCTGAGTGGGGTGCCGGTCGCAGCCACCACCTCGACAAGGCGCAGCCCGGTGAGGAGTCCGTCGCCGGTGGAGTGGTCGCGGAAAAGCACGTGCCCGCTCTGCTCCCCCCCGAGTCCCGCCCCCGACCGCCGCATCGCCTCCAGGACGTACCGGTCCCCCACCGGCGTCTCGACGACGTCGAGGGTCAGCTTGCGCATGGCCATACGGAACCCGAGGTTCGACATCACCGTGGCGATCACTCGGTCGCCGGGCAGCTCACCCCGATCGCGCAGGTGTCGGGCGAGTACGGCCATGATCACGTCGCCGTTGCACACCTTTCCGTCCTCGTCGACGGCGATGCATCGGTCGGCGTCACCGTCGAAGGCGAGTCCGATCCTGCCCTGGGTTCTCGCACCGAGCCCGTCGGGATGCACCGCCCCGCATCCGTCGTTGATGTTGGTGCCGGTCGGGTCCACGTTCAGAGCCTCAACGGTCGCACCGAGCCGCTCGAACAGCCTCGGAGCGGCGAGGAACGATGCACCGTGGGCGCAGTCGAGCACGAGGTCGAGGCCGCCGAGCCGATAGTCGGCCTGGGCAGCGAGGTGCTCGACGTATCGATCGAGGGCATCAGGCATCGGGACCTGGATTCCGATTCCGTCGCCGCTCACCTCGGACCAGGGGGTGCCGTGGCGATACCGCGCCTCGATGCCCGCTTCGCGTTCGTCGTCGAGCTTGGCGCCATCGCCCCCGAAGAACTTGATTCCGTTGTCGGGCGCCGGATTGTGACTGGCGCTGACCATCACCCCGTACGCCGAGTTGGTCGCCTTCGTGTGGAACGCCACCCCGCCTACGGGAATGATGCCCAGGTCGATCGTGTCGATCCCGGCGGCGTTGAACCCGGCGTGGATCGCCGAGGAGAGCATCTGGCCCGACCGACGCGTGTCCCTGCCGACCACCGCCAGTCCCTGGCGGCCGTCGCCGGCGGCGCGCGCCAGCCCCGAGGCCATGTCCGTGGTGAGATCGACGTTGGCTCGTCCCCGCACCCCATCGGTTCCGAACAGCGGTTGTTGGACCATGCTCGGTTCCCTTCGGCCGACTGTGCCGAGGACGTTTAGCGCTTCGTGTACTGGGGCGCCCGACGGGCCTTGCGGAGCCCGTACTTCTTGCGCTCCACGGCCCGGGAGTCCCTGGTCAGGAAACCCGCCTTCTTCAGGGCGGGACGCAGTTCGGGCTCGACGTCGATGAGGGCACGGGCGATCCCGAGCCGGAGAGCATCCGTCTGCCCGGTGGTGCCCCCACCCTCCGATTGAGCCTCGACGTCGAACCGGGTCTCGGCTCCGACGATCCGAAGTGGCTCGAGGATGCGTAGCCGCTGGGCCATGCTCGGGAAATAGGCGTCGAGCGTCTTGCCGTTGACGGTGACCTTGCCGGCGCCTTCGTAGAGCCGAACCCGCACGACCGAGGTCTTGCGGCGCCCGACGGTCTGGGCAAGGGGCTTGGGCATCAGGCTTCGACCTTTCGGCTGTGGAGAGTCAACGGCTGCGGACCCTGCCCGGCATGCGGATGGTCGGCACGGGCGTACACCTTGAGTTTGCGACCCATCGCTCGACCGAGGCGGTTCTTCGGGAGCATTCCCCGCACCGCCTTCTCGACGACCCGCTCCGGGTGAGTGGCGAGCATCTCGGTGAGGGTCGTGGCGGTCAGACCACCGGGATAACCGCTGTGGTGGTAGTAGTTCTTTGCATCCGCCTTTGCCCCGGTGACGGCCACCTTGGCGGCGTTGACGACGATGACGTAGTCACCCATGTCCATGTGGGGGGCGAATGTCGGCTTGTGCTTTCCACGGAGGAGGTACGCGACCTCAGAGGCGAGTCGGCCGAGCGGGAGATCGGTGGCGTCGACCAGCCACCAGGACCGATCGACGTCGGCCGGTCGCGGCGTGAAGGTCTTCTGTAGCTTCATTCGGAGTCGATCCCTCTCGCGGAGAGCGTGCGTTGCGACGCACGGAAAACCACCCCGCGACGAGGCGAGGCGGGGCGGAATGGTAGTGGTTCGCTGCGCCCACCAGCAATTCGCGAAAACAGCATGCAGCAGGCAGCAATCAGCAATTAGCGATTAGCAAGACCCTCCACGCACGGTGCGGGGAGGGAACGGGCGACGAGCGACGAGCAACGAGCAACGGGCCCGGCTCAGTATTGAACGCTCCACAACACAAGCCCATGCGGCGGGGCCACCCCACGGGCCGCGTTGCGGTCCCGTGCCTCGAAGATCCCCGGGATCGCGTCCGGCGCGATCCGGCCTCGGCCGATGTCGACCGATAGGGCAACGAGCGACCGCACCATTTGATGGCAGAAAGCGGTAGCCGTCACGCTGAACACGAGCAACCCCGGATGGATCACTCTCCCGTTGGGCGCCGACACGTCGGGACTCTCCCTGCTCCAGGAGCACGCAGTCACGTTGCGGATCGTCGTGCGCCCATCGGCCGCGCGACAGAACGATGCGAAGTCGTGCTCGCCGACGAAGGCGGATGCTGCCCGGGCGAGTGCCCCCTCGTCGAGGGCCCAGTCGACGTGCCAAACCGTGTGCCGGTCGAGCGGATTGGGGGCGGGGCCGTCGTCCACGAAGTAGCGGTAGCTACGCGACAAGGCCGAGAACCTGGCGTCGAAGCCGTCCTCGGCGCGACTCACCGACTGCACCACGATCTCCGGCCCAAGAATCGCGTTCACGGATCGGGCGAGCGCGTCGACGTTGAGGCCGGACTCCGCCTCGAAGGACACAACCTGACCCCTCGCGTGGACACCCGAATCGGTTCGCCCTGCCACCTGCGTGTCCACGGCGGACCCGAACGCGGTCGCCAGAGCGTGCTCGAGTTCTTCCTGCACCGTCCGTACGCCGGAATTCCGGGCGTAGCCGTGGAAGCCCGATCCGTCGTATGCGAGATCGATCCGGTATGAGGCCATGGCGCGAGGATGGCACCCTTGGGGCAGTACATGCTGCGTCTCGCGGGCCGGACCGGGTGATGGGTCACACCCGGAAGACGGTGCGCACGATCAAGTAGGCGACCCAGCCAAGCACCGCAGCGATCGCCGCCTTGCGCGCGTCCAGCTCGAGCGCCACGCGTGCCGCCATCCAGACGGTGAGCACCAGCCACAACGAGGAGAGCTGCACGGCCCAGTACGGGTCGACCACGAATCGGAGGACGAGCGCCGAGAGCACGACCGGGTACCCGATGCTCGTCGCCGCCATGGTGGACGGGAACGACCCGTACCCGTCGAGCAGTCGGCGGCCCACCAGGTACACCATCCCGGAGAGCACGATCCATCCGATCAGGCCGTCGAGGATCACCCGGACGATCACGAAGGCTTCGAAGTCGCCGCCCAGGTACAGCACCACGAGAACCAGGTTGGTGACGGCAACGATGATGGCCCCATCGGCGACACCGTCGACGGCCACCACCATGCGCACGTAGGGGTCGCGGCGAACAAGCGCGGCCCTGATGGCGTTGGTGAGCACCCGAGGACGTTACCCGTTGCCCGTTACCCGTCACCCGACGCCCGACGCCCCGAACACCCGACGCCCCGAAGAGTGTCTGGCGTTCTGCCCAATTGCCAATTGCTTACTGCTAATCGCCAGCTCCCAACACCTTCCCCACCGGCCTCCGCACCGACTCGTCGACCCCCAACCCGGCGAGATCACCCAGCGTGAACCAGCCGGCGGCGATGACCTCGGCATTGGAACGGAGCGTCGCGTCGTCGGCAATGAGGGTGAATCGGAGGTCGTAGTGGAGGTGCCGGGGCTGATCGCCCGATCCGCCGAACACGTGGACGTCGATGTCGAACAACTCACGCGTGACCGGCCTGATATGGTCGATCCCCGTCTCCTCTCGTACCTCGCGAACTGCCGCGTCGAACGGTGAGGGGTCATCGGCATCGACATGGCCACCCGGCTGCACCCAGATCCCCAGCTTGGCGTGGTGGACGAGGAGCACCTGCTCACCGTCGGGATGGACGACGAACCCGCTGGCTGTGAAGTGGCCTGGTTCATACTGGGCGCGATCAAATGGGTCGTGAGCGGCCGCAGCCAGGTCGAGCATCTCGACCCGGTACCGCTGCTCGGCCTCATCGCCGGGGTGGTAGCCGGTGAGGAGCCGGAGGAGTTCAGAACGGGAAGGCGTCACGCAGCAACTCGCAATTCGCAATTGGCGATTCGACGGAACACCCGGCACGACGCCCAGAGCTGAACTCGCACCCGCCAGAGCACGGTCCACCCTCCTGCGCACTGCGTATTGCGCATTGCGTATTGCTATCGCCGGCCCGGTTTCGCCGGGCCGCGATTCTTCTCGTCCCGCCACTCCACCCAGGTATCCAGGAACGACAGGTCGAACACCGGTCCTCCGAGACCAAAGGTCAGAAGCGTTGCGCCCGCCTCGACGAGCGCCTCGCCGCGAGCGATCTCGCCCCGCCGGTCCCTGGGGACTCCGGCCGAGATCTCGATGTCACCTGGGTCGCGGCCGACTGTCGCGCAATGTGCCTCGAGGACGGTCCGCTTGTGCGCGATCGTGCCGGCATCCCCGAATCCGTGCCAGATGTCCGCGTGCTCCGCGGTGATTCGCAGGGTGACCTTCTCGCCTCCCCCGCCGATCAGGATGGGCATGTCACGGATAGGTGGCGGGCGGAGGCGGGCGAGGCGGCGCTCGATTGTCGGCAGGTCACGCCGCAGCGCTCGCAGCCGGTCTGGGGCGGTACCGAATTCGTATCCGTACTCGTCGTAGTCCCGTTCGAACCACCCCGACCCGATGCCGAGGATGACTCGACCCCCGGAGATGTGGTCGACGGTGCGGGCCATGTCGGCGAGCAGGTTGGGGTTGCGGTACGAGTTGCAGGTGACCAACGCCCCGATCTCGACCCGGCTTGTCACCTCGGCAAACGAGGCCAGTTGAGTCCAGCACTCGAAGTGGGCGCCATCCGGGTCGTCATACAGCGGGTAGAAGTGATCCCAGTTGAACACGACGTCCGCCCCGCGTTCCTCGGCCTCGACAGCGGCATCGCGCATTGCCGCATATGACGACTGCTGCGGGTGAATCTGGACGGCAAGGCGGATGGGGTAGCGCATTGCGGAGGGAGGGTAGGGAGAGCAGAGATCCAACTCGCAATCGGACCCGTCGAGGCGAAAGGCAATGGGCGAAATGCGAAACCCAGAGTATCGCTCATCGCCTATCGCAGCCGAGCGAAGCGAGGCCATCGCAGCCGAGCGAAGCGAGGCCCATCGCAGCGCGAGCCTCACGCATTGAGCCGCTCCACAAACACCCGCCGCTCGGCGGGACGGCTGAACACCGTCAGGACGTCGCCGGCCGCCAGCATCGTGTTGCCGTCGGGAACCACGATCTCCTCTCCGCGTCGCACGGAGACGATTGTGCAGCCGCTGGGAATGGCAACCTCCCGAATCGGCTTTCCATCGGCGATCGAACCGGCCGGCACCTCGATGTCGTGGAAACGGGCACCTTCTTCGGCCAGCACCTCCAGTTCTGCGGTATCACCGGCGTGAAGCCGCTCGAAGAGCTGGAGGTTGGCGCCGGGTTGGGCAAACACGGTCAGACGGTCTCCCCCGCTCAGACGGGTGTTGCCGCCGGGCACGAGCACCTGAAGGCCTCGCCGGATCGAGACCACTGTGACCCCGCCCGGGATCGGGATCTCCTTGAGGAGCCTGCCATCCGCCACCGACCCGGTGGGCACGTCGATCTCGTGAAAGGCCACGCCGGGGTCGACCCGGGCCTGGAGCCGGGACCGCCCCAGGTCGTGCTCCACCTCCTGTTCGAGGGCCGCGTGGTAGGCGCGGACAGCATCCTCCCGCCGGAACATGGCCACAAGCCGATGGGGATCGTCTTCGCCCACCACCGGCACCCTCCCAATGCCGAGAGCCGCCATCCGCTCCAGCACCTGGGACACCGGCGTCGATGGCGTGACCGTCACCGGCTTCACCGTCATCGCCTCGGCGGCGGTCACCTCGTCCGACGGACCCCCATTGCGGACAATGTCGCTGATCGTGATCACTCCGGCGAGCCTGCCCTTGGAGTCGAGAACCGGAAGGCCATGCAGGCGATTGCCGTCCATGATCCGCTGGACCTCGGTCAGGGTGTCTTCGACCCTGGTCGACACGATCTCCGAACGCACCACCTCGGCGACGGTGATGGTGTCGAGGAGGTCCACTTCGCTCCGCCGGGTGAGACGCACGCCCATCCGGGTGAGGGCCATCGTGTACACGGACTCTCGGTGGAACCGGTCGGCGAGGAACGTGGCCAGCGACGCCGCGAGCATGAGCGGGAGCACCAGCCCATAGTCCTGGGTGATCTCGAACACGATGAGCATCGCGGTGAGCGGAGCTCGAGCCACCGCGGCGAACGTTGCGGCCATGCCCACCACGGCGAAACTCCCTGGTTGGAGGTTCGACACGTGCCACACCGGCTGGATCAGATCGACAAATGCCACACCAATGATCGCGCCCATGAAGAGGCTGGGCATAAACGCGCCACCGGAACCGCCCGATCCCAGGGTGAGCGCGGTCGAGACGACCTTGGCTCCCGCGATGGCCAGCAACACGTACCACACGACGGACTCGGAGCTCAACAGGTTGAGCATCCCCCGAACGACGTCCTGACCGGTCCCGAGCGCATCGGGCTCGAGGAATCCGACCGCCGCGACCGCGAGGCCGAACAGCAGCGGTCGAGTCCACCCCCTGCGAAGAGCTGTCAACGCCTCGGATGCTTCGACCAGGCGCAGAAACAGCCAGCCGACGAGGGCGGCGATCACCCCGAGCAGCGCATACAGCGCGAGCTCCCTGACGTCACCCACCCGGTACGGAAAGGCACGCAGGATCAGGTCCTCCCCGACGATCGAGCGCGTCGTCACTGCAGCCGCGACTGACGACACCACCACCGCGCTGAGGTGCCGGACGGCGAAGTTGCCGAGGATCACCTCCATGGCGAACAGCATCCCGGCGATCGGAGCGTTGAACGACGCTCCGATGGCAGCGCCGGCACCGGCGGCCACAAGGCTGCGCACACGGTCCTCTCCCAGCCCGGTGTGACGAGCGATTGACGACCCTATCGACGAGCCCACCTGCACGATCGGCCCCTCGCGGCCCGCGGAACCACCCATTCCAATCGTGAGTGCCGTGGCGAGGATCTTGAGAGGGGCAGCCCTCGTGGGGATGTAGCCGGAACGTACCGCAAGGGCCGCGGTCGCCTCGGGTACGCCGTCACCCGCCACCTCCGGCGCGAACCGCCGTGCGATCCACCATGCTGTGAAGAATCCGAGGGGAATCGTCGCGAAGAAGATCGCCTTGGGGATATCGAGCCGCTCCCCCACCCACGACACGAGATCGCTCAAACCCTGCACCGCACCGATGAGCGCCGCGGCAGCGACACCGACGATCACACCGACCGCCACGGCTAGGGAGAGGAACACCGCAGCTCCTCGCTGTCGGATCGGAGACTGGAGTGCCGACCAGAGTCGCCGAAGCATCGATCGCCGACTCTATCGCGCTCGACGCGAGGTCAAGCACACGGCCGCAGGACCCCGCAGCGGTAATAGCTGACGTAGACCAGGCGGCTCTGATCGATGCTGGCTTCGTCGAGCGATGCCCTCATGGTCGGGGCGACCGTCTCGTCGAGATCGATCCACGACCGTATCTCGACCCTGAGGTCACCTCGAGCCATACAAGTGACAGGCCCCTCACACACAGTTCGGTCGACCCAATCGTCCATGCGAAGACGGTCGGCGATCGTTTCGACCATCAAGGCGAGATCCGCTCCATCGCGATCGACCACGAGCCCGAATCCGTCGCATGCAGTGGCGTCACAGGTGGCATGCGAATCGACGAGGTCCACACCGACGGGAAGGGCGAGGTCGTCCAACTCCGGACTGTCCGATCGCGAGCCACCGACCGACACGATGGTGGCAATGGCGATCGCCACGAATCCGAACAGCAGGGCGAGGCCGAGGGCGAGCATCGACGGCGAGACCCTACGAGCCTCCCGGATCACCGTCGGCTCCGCCCCACCGGCCGGTCTGAACGACACGATCGCGCCGACTGGGGGTAAATCGTCGAGTCCGGGGTATCGGGCACAGCGCGTCTGAGAGGGGTTGCGTCCATCAACCGCGTGTGGGGGTCAGACCAGCTCGACGACTGCCATCTCGGCGCCGTCACCTCGACGGGGCCCAAGCCGAACGATCCGGGTGTACCCGCCAGGCCGCTCCTTGTAGCGGGGCGCCACCTCGTCGAAGAGCCGGGTGACCACCTCGGTGTCTTCGATGTGCCGCAGGATTGTGCGACGGTCGTGGAGCGATCCGTTCCGCGCCTTGGAGATCATCTTCTCGGCGTACGGCCTTAGGAGCTTGGCTTTCGCGACCGTGGTGGTGACCTTCTCGTCCCAGAACAGCTCCTGAGCGAGGTTGCTCAGGATGTGCCGCTGATGCGTGGCGCTTCCGCCGAGACGGGGGCCCTTCTTGGGACGGGGCATCAGGCCGTGACCTCCTGGTCACGAGATACCGCGAGGGACAACCCAAGCTCGTCCAGCTTGGCGGCCACCTCTTCGAGGCTCTTCTGCCCGAAGTTGGTGATGTTGAGCAGGTCCTCTTCGGTCTTGAGAACAAGCTCACCCACGGTTTGGATCTGGGCGCGGCGCAGGCAGTTGCGCGGCCGCTCAGAGAGGTCGAGGGCCTCGATCGGAAGGTCGAGGTCGGGGGACGTGGACTCCGCGGCGACCACGTCGCCCAACTGCAGGCCGATTCCTTCGCCGAAGTCCGCAAACAAGCCCATTATCTCGTTGAGCGTCTTACCGGCGGACGACACGGCTTCTCTCGGCGTCACGGAACCGTCGGTCGTCACGTCGAGGACCAGCTTGTCGAAGTTGGTCATCTGGCCGACCTGGGTGCTACCGATCGTGTAGGCGACCTTGCGTACCGGAGAGAAGATCGAGTCGATCGGGATCACGCCGATGCCCTCACCGCGGTTGTTCTTATCCGCGCTGCGGTAGCCGACACCACGCTCGCACGACATCTCGATTTCGAGTTTCCCAGACGACGAGAGCGTTGCGATGTGGTGGTCGTCATTGATGATCTCGACACCGGCAGGTGCCTTGATGTCGCCGGCGGTCACGTCTCCCTTGCCTTTCGCGGATAGGTACAGCGTCTGGGCACCATCGACCTCCGAGCGGAGCACGACCTGCTTGAGGTTGAGGATCAGATCGACGACGTCCTCGGTCACGCCGGGCACAGTGGAAAACTCGTGCTGAACGCCCTCGATCCGCACGCTCGTGATCGCCGCCCCGGGAATCCGGGACAGCAAGGTGCGGCGGAGGGTGTTGCCGAGCGTGTAGCCAAAGCCAGGCTCGAGTGGCTCGACGATGAAGCGGGAGCGGTTGTCGTCGACTACCTCTTCTTCAATCTGTGGACGCTGGACGATCAACACGGTCGACCCCTTACTTCGAGTACAACTCGACGATCAGCTGCTCCTGGACCTGGGTGTCGATCTGCACCCGATTCGGGAGACTGGTGATGGTGATCTTGCGGGCATCAGCGTCGACGTCCATCCACTCGACCCCTGATCGCTGGCCGGCGGTATCGATAGCGTGCTGGACAGCGATGAGCTGCTTGCTCCGGTCGAGGATGATGACCACGTCACCGGGACGTACCCGGTACGAGGGAACCGTCACCCGGCGGCCGTTGACCCGGAAGTGCCCGTGGGATACGAGCTGGCGAGCCTGGGCCCGGGACTCGGCGAAGTGCGCTCGATACACCACGTTGTCGAGGCGGCTCTCGAGGATCCGGAGGAGGTTCTCTCCGGTGATCCCCTTCTGGCGAGCGGCCTCTTTGTAGTAGCCGCGGAACTGCTTCTCGAGCACTCCGTAGATCCGGCGAGCCTTCTGCTTCTCCCGGAGCTGGATCAGGTACTGGGTTTCGCGAATGCGCCCGCGGCCATGCTCACCGGGCGGATACGGTTTGCGCTCGATGGCGCACTTCGAAGATTCGCACCGAGCGCCCTTGAGGAAGAGCTTGGTTCGCTCGCGGCGGCACAGCTTGCAGACGGGACCCGTATAGCGCGCCATCAGCCGCCCCTCCGCCGCTTCTTGAGCCGCACACCGTTGTGGGGCATCGGAGTGGCGTCCTTGATCCCGGTGACTTCCATGCCCATGGTCTGCAGCGTCCGAATCGCTGTCTCCCGGCCGGAGCCGGAGCCGCGCACGATCACGTCGACCTTGCGCATGCCGTACTCACCAGCACGACGGGCGGCCTGCTCGGCAGCAACCTGGGCGGCGTAAGGCGTCGACTTGCGCGAGCCCTTGAACCCAACCGTGCCCCCGGACGTCCACACGAGGGTGTTGCCGTCCTGGTCGGTGATGTTGATGATCGTGTTGTTGAAACTGGCGGTGATGTGGGCTTCGCCGTGGAGGATATTCCTCCGTTCCCGGCGCCGCGGCTTCTTCTTGTCGGCCAAGGACGCGCTCTCCTACTACTTGGTGACCTTCTTCTTGCCCGCGATTGCCCTGCGAGGGCCCTTGCGGGTGCGTGCGTTGGTATGAGTCCGCTGGCCGCGGACTGGCAGGCCTCGGCGGTGGCGGGCACCCTGGTAGGTGCCGATCTCCACTTTGCGCTTGATGTTCTGCGCGACCTCGCGCCGCAGATCGCCTTCCACGCGATAGTTCGCGTCGATGAATTGGCGAATCTTGGACACCTCGTCGTCGGTGAGGTCACGAACCTTGGTGTCGGGATCGACGTTCAGGGATCCGCACAGGTCCCTGGCGCGGGTCCGCCCCATCCCGAAGATGTAGGTGAGACCGATCTCGACTCTCTTGTCTCGGGGAAGGTCGACCCCTGAAATTCGCGCCATGCGTCACCCCTGCCGCTGCTTGTGGCGAGGGTTGGAGCAAATCACCCAAACACGGCCTTTGCGGCGGATGATGCGGCATTTCTCGCACATCTTCTTGGCGCTCGGTCGTACCTTCACGGTGGTCTCTCCTGGGCACACGCATCGGGCACGACGGCGACCCAACGGGTGGGGCTCCGAGGACCCGACGACGGTTGCCGATCTCGCTACGTCGTCAGCGGTTCTGATTGGACAATGCCTGCAAACACACCAAATCAGCCCCGAAGGGCCGGAGGAGGAGGGTAACGCAGGTGGATTCGAAGAACAAGTTGAGGATTCGTCCCGAAACACCCATCCATGGATTGTCATCCCGCCGCCGGCCGCACCGGGCGGTACGGTCGCCCGGTGAAACAGGCCCTCCTCGCCTTCCCTTGGCCCTGCTGGTGGCCTACGGCCCATCACCGGCAGCACCTACCACCGACACAACCGCTTCGACGACGGCCGCCGCCGCCGACCGCACTCTCTTCGGCTTTACGCCCTTTCCGACCCATGAGGGCATCAAGGGGGTGGTGTCCTCCTA
>Ga0209640_10003323_pt1 | contig 14057 bp, 12 predicted proteins | sample RifCSP10_1_FD_184018 | JGI IMG/M metagenome (GOLD analysis project Ga0209640, IMG submission 184018) | Soil microbial communities from Rifle, Colorado - Rifle CSP2_sed 10_1 (SPAdes) (version 2) | ecosystem: Environmental > Terrestrial > Deep subsurface > Rock core/Sediment | place: Rifle...
CTCAAGATCGTTCTTTGGTACTTTCCCAAAGAGATCGATTGCCCGACGCACGGCAAAGCGCAGGAGGAGATTCCCTGGTCCGCGCCGCTGTCCCGTGTCACCTACCGGCTGGAGTTCTTGATCTGCGCTCTGAGCCAGATAATGACACAGAAAGCGGCAGCGGGGATTCTAAGGATGCCGACCTCCACCTTGTCTGATCTTCTGCATCGAGTAATCACTCGTGTTCGGGCAGGGCACAAGATTCGCGGCCTCGCGACTCTTGGCGTTGATGAGATCTCGTACCTCAAGGGCAGGAAATTCTGCACGATTGTGTACGATCTGGACCGTTCCTGCGTTCTATGGGTTGGCAAGGGGAAGGGCCGCGCAACCATCGATCGCTTTTTTAACGAACAACTCAGCGACTCTCAGCGCAAGCGAGTCAAGTGGGCAAGCTGCGACATGAGTCTCGCCTACACTGAGGCGATCAAGCACCATTGTCCGGGCGCGAAACTTGTTATTGATCGTTTTCATATTGTCAAAGCCCTGAATGAAGCTCTCGACGAGGTCCGTAAGGAAGAGTGGCGCGGTCTTGATGTCGATGGCCGCAAGGCAATCAAGGGACTGCGCTGGTTGCTCGGTATGAGTCCGAAGAATCGGACGAAGGGAAACACCCGCTTCCTCAACGCGCTCCGGAAATCCAACCGCCGCGGGTGCTTTCTAAATTTTCGCAGATGAGTATTTCGGATATGCTACACAAACGCGGGATTCTGTCGCGTTTGTGCAATTCCGACGAAAGTGTGCGCAAACCGCATGCCTAATTGAAGTTTCACAATTTCATGCAATTGGCACGTGCCTGTCCCATATTTGAAACAGTCGGTCCAGGGTGATGCTCCGCAGTTGGGACAGAAAACCGGTTAGCGGCGAAAGACGCAGGGGCAGACCGGGAGGGGATTACGAGGAGGAGAAAATTAGGTGTGCGGGATTGCAGGATGAAAACCAGACACAGAAGTAGGTCGTTCAAAATACTCTGGCTTAGCGCTTGGGCTCCTAGGTTTTTTAGCCGGCGATCAAGCGGCCACGTTGTCGTTTTTCTTTATCGGCTCTTCGACTCCGGATTTGCGTCTGAAGCGTTTCTTATCCAAGCCGTACTTCTGCATCTTCCGATGCAGGCTACGCAACGCGATACCGCAACTTCGTGCGGTGAGCGCGATGTTACCGCCGCAGTCCTCGAGTTTCTGCGCGATAAACTGTTTTTCCTTTTCGTCAAGCCAGCGTGACAGCGTGGTCGACGCCAGACTCGGCGTCTGACTCTCCAAAGGAATTTGCGGCAAATCGACTTTCTCGATGACACGCCCCGGCGTCAGCACGATGGCCCGCTCGAGGACATTTTGCAACTCGGGAATGTTGCCGGGCCAAGCGTAGCCGAGCAGCGCGCGCATCACCGGCTTGGACACTGACGTGATACCTCTTTGTGCGGCGAGCGGATGGCGGCGTAAAAAATCTTGCACCAGCAGCGGAATGTCGACGCTGCGGCGGCGCAACGGCATCAGCTGAATCGGGATGACGCTGATCCGGTAATAGAAATCCGAGCGCATTTTGCCTTCGGCAACCAGCCGTCTTAAAGGCATGCAGGTGGCGGTAATCACACGCAGGTCCACAGGCATGCCTTTGGCGCTGCCCAGACGCTGGAATTTTCGCTCGTCGATTACGCTCAGCAATTTTCCCTGGGTGGCAATCGACAAGCTGTCAATCTCGTCAAGAAACAGCGTGCCGCCGTGGGCAAGCTCGATTTTACCCGGATGCGCCGCCGCTCCGCCGTCTTTTTCATAACCGAACAATTCGTGCTCGATCAAGCTCTCCGGCAGGCCGGCGCAGTTGAGCATCACGAATGGACCCGCCCGGCGCGTGCTGTGATAGTGCACGGCGCTGGCGAGCAGCTCTTTGCCGGTGCCGCTTTCACCTTCGATGACCACGGCCATGTCGGTCGAAGCGACCATCCGAATGGTTTCGAACAACCGGTGCATTTCCGGCGTCTTGCTCAGCATGTTGCCGAACTCGGCACCGTTTTTGAGCGCGCGCCGTAAATGGCGAATCTCCATGTACACCCGGCTGCGTTCGAGCGCCGCCACCGTCGCATCGCGGACCGCCGTCAAGTCGAAGGGCTTGACGACGAAATCGACAGCGCCACACTTGAGCACCTTAACGGCGGTCTCGATATCGAGATAACCGGTGATTGCGATCACCGGGATGTCCGGATAACTCTCCTGCATGAGCGCGATCAGCTCGGCCCCGCTCATGCCCGGCAGCTTGATGTCGGTGATGACGAAATCGATGCGCCCTTGGGCCAGCTGCGCCAGCGCTGCTTCAGCGGAGGTCAGAGCCTCGACCTTGTAACCGCTTTGCTCGTACAGACGCTTCAGTTGCTCGCGCACCACCGCGTCGTCGTCGATGACCAGAACATTCGGCACCAACGAGCTTAACGGTTCAGCTTCGGCCGCGCCGCCAGTCGTGGCGATAAACGGGCGACTGGGAATATTATCAATGCTGTGAAGTTCGGGCATGAAATGTACCGTCGTTACTTACTGACGCTTTGCTCCAGCCGCTGGCGCACTTTGCGCCGGCTCCGGGCGTTCAAAAGTTGACGGCTCCGTGGCGCCCTCGATCTGCGCGATCAAATTCTGGATGCGATCAATACTGTGGGTAATAGTATCGAAGCTGCGCTGCGGCAATCCATTGAATAAGCGCAACAAGTCCGTTTCACCGCGGATCCCCTGCAAATGGTTGCCAATCTGATGTATCAAGTATTCGACTGGTGCCCCCTGGCCGTCAGGCTTGCGCAGCGCAGCGCGGTTTGCTTGATACCGGCTCAAAACGGCGCGGTTGTCCGTAGCGCCGTACGACAGCAACAAAGCAGTTTCTTCGATCTCGACCGCTGCCGAAGCGTTTTGCGGACTGAAGCGATAGCGACAAACGATTTTGCTTTCGCCGCTTCGCAGACTCTGCCACGACGACATAAACGCATCGCGATCGCGCTCATCGATGCGTGAGATCCAGAGTTTAGGATCCGCGCAAAAATCGCTGTCTCGGAAGCCAAACAACGCCACCGTCGCGCTGTTAAACAAGCACTCGGTACGATCGGCGCTCCAAAGCGCGGTCGGACAGCAATGCAACTCGAGCAAGGTCGTCGCCGCCAAGGTCAGATTCGATAGCCGGGCGACGCCGTTGTGGTTCGACTTACCTGCGCTGGCGCGGTTTTGTTTGAGGATAAACCGATTGGGCGCGAGTTGTTGCGCTGGCCGCACGATCGTATACATGCGTCGTTCTCTCCTTCACCGTTATGGTCGGAATCGGCGTTTAGATTCAATGTTGCCGGATTTGCGGGTGGCGCTCCGCAGGTTCGGTGCCGGACAACGCCTCGCTCATCTTGATCGTTCCAGTATCAAGGCCCAATTGCGACGCTTCAAGATAACAGCCGTAACAAACGACCATATCCAGCAGCGTTTTACCCTGACTTTCGCTGGTGACCCGATACGCATTGCCGACAAACTGCTCGCCGCAGCGGCGGCACGTTAAGATTAAACATCCCATAACGGTCTTGAGCGCAAGGAACATGCCATAAGTGCGCCGCGCGAGAAAATTACAATTCGCGAACATTGCTGCTGTTGATGTTGCAGTGCTGAGACGGCGACGCGCTCGCCTCGTCTTACTGTAGAGACGGCCGGTGGTAAATATCTCAAACTTTTCTTTACATTTACTACAGTGCTCGTGGCATTGTACTGTAGGAGGCTATCTTTAGGAATTTTCCATTTGGCCGGACCCAAATAGCTGGCTACAAACGCACCACATTGGCCTTGGGAAAATCCTTGAGCGCGTTGCGGGTATCAAAGATCAGAGGGGCAGAGGCAGCGATCAACGCGTAGTCAAGGACCGAATGATCGGTAAGCACTGCGACACAGTCCATCGACTGTAGCAGCTCAGTGCTCAACACCTGAGACTTGAGCATCTGGCCCTTGATCGTGAGCATCGGCACAAAGGGATCCGAATAACAGATCGATGCGCCCTTCTCGCGCAGTGCTTCCAAGATCGAGACGGCGGGCGACTCGCGCACGTCGTTAGTGTCGCGCTTGTAGGCCGCCCCGACACCGAGAATTTTTGCGCCCTTTAAGCATTTCCGCCGCTCGTTGAGCGCGTCGCCAATGCCGCGCACGGCAAAGCTCGGCATTTGGTTGTTGATCCTCCCGGCGAGCTCGATCAGACGCGGCTCGGCGCCGTTCATCTTGGCTTTCCAGGTCAAATAATAAGGATCGACCGGAATGCAGTGTCCGCCGAGCCCCGGACCCGGATAGAAAGGCAGAAAACCGAACGGCTTGGATTTGGCCGCCTCGATGACTTCCCAGACATCGATTCCCAGGCTATGGCAGGTCAGCGCCATCTCGTTCGCCAGGGCGATATTGACGCTGCGAAAGGTATTTTCCAGTAGCTTGACCATCTCGGCGCAGTCGGTCGAAGACACCGGCAAAACTGTCTCAACAAACTGCTCATAAAAAAGCGCCGCCATCTTGGCGCAGCGCGGAGTTGCGCCACCGACCACCTTGGGAATATTGCGCGTCGTGTATTGTTGATTGCCCGGGTCGACTCTCTCGGGAGAGTAGGCGAGAAAAAAATCGCGCCCGACTTTCAATCCGGTTTCTTCCAATACCGGCAAGACCACCTCGCGGGTGGTGCCCGGGTAAGTCGTGCTTTCCAGTATGATCAACTGCCCCGGATGAATATGATTGCGGATCGCTTCCACCGCGGCGATCACGTACGACAGATCAGGGTCCTTGTTTTTACGCAACGGCGTCGGGACGCAGATGTTGAGGGTATCGAGATTCTCGGCCGCTGCCAGTGATTGCGTGGCGCGCATTTTATTGGCGGCGATTGTCCGGCCGAGCCTCTCACCTGAGACATCCGGGATGTATGAAATACCCGCATTGATCGAGTCGACTTTTTCCCTGACCAGATCGATGCCGGTAACCTGAAAGCCCGCCCGAGCCATCTCGAGCGCCAGCGGCAATCCAACGTAGCCCAGGCCTAACACGCCGGCATGCGCCGTGCGTGCGCGAATTTTTTCCTGAAGCTCCCGGCCGGACTGCGCTGGATAAGCGGGTAAGGCGGACGCTAGGGTGGCGTTTTCACGTAAAGATTCCATGGCGGCTCCTTGCACTGCGGGTTTAATGGGCCAATGCGTTTTCTACGATCGATAAGCTCCAGTTGTTTAACGCAAGGCGAGCTCGACACGACTACGGGCCAAAGCGAGAATCGGGTGTTTGTTTCCTCGAACGCCCGTGTCTCACGCGCTGTTCGTGGTGGAGTTTATTTAATTTCGGCGGCGAGGCTCACATGTGGGTGTTTTTGATCGCTGCATCGGATCGTCAGATTTCCTGAAAGATGAATTTTTCGATGCACTGCAAGCGCTCGTCGTACTCTTCCGGATAGAGGAACCACTCCGCAGCGGCGATGCTGGACAGCAGCGAATTGCCATCCTGAGGAGTGAAACTGAAGCCTAAGACTTCGCGATCGTCCCGGACCGATATGCTGCGGATAGGAATGACGGTTTGACTGAGAATGCGCCCGAACAGGCCGTGGTCGCGGCCGAAGGAAAACACCAGGCTCGATTGGTCCTTGTAGGTCAAGGCCACCCGGCCGTTAGCTTGCAGCCGTTGGACCACGTCCTCAGCCGATACGGAACGCCTGAGGATTAGATTGAAATAGATCACATGCATGTACTGCGTGTTCACCCTGACCGCCGAGGAATAAAGATCTAGATTAAGTCCGAGAGTGGCAAATAAATGAAAAGCATCGCGCGCCTGGTGTGTGCCGAACTTGCGATCGTCATGCTTGCTGACCGTTGGCGCTGGGATGTATTCGTTCTCCTGACTGATATCGCTGGCCCGGCGCATGCAAACGAACACGCCGCGATCTAAACTGTTGTCGCCCTCTGGGCCCAACGCGATGGCGTCGACCAACACGGCCAGGTTGTGCGTGTTGCAGCTAACCACTTGGAGAAATTTGTCCTCGCCGTGGCGCAATACTCGATCATTGATTCCGCGCGCGTACATTTTACCGAAACCGAATTCACTGCCCTGAGCAATGAAACCATGCGCGTTCTGGCCGTAACGCAGGTACAGCTTCTCTTTATTTTCGTTACCCGCAGGCGTGCAGTCGATGACGACTGCCGCGCGGTCGATCGCTTCGAGCGCGTCGTACTTGGGTTTCATGCCCATCGCGCTGAAGCGGTCGATCTCGTGGATGTCGACCGCCAGCTCGGCGCCTTTGTTTTTCAAAGCTAACACTTTCGATTTATCAGTTAAAAGCGGTGTGCGTTTGTGGAATGTGACCTCATCGATCCCCAGCTCTTTGCGAAAACTGGCGAGCAGCCCGATCAGCGGCTCGCCGATTGTGCCCGTCCCCACCACGTGGACGATTCTCTGATGTTGCATGGCCACCCCCTTTTTGGATCTGAACCATGCCGACATCGAGCAACAGCCATGCCACCATCAGTTCCCGGGCACGGATCCACCATTGTCTCGTTCATGAGACAGTTGCTGCGCCTTCCGTGCCGCCCTGAACCGTTTGTGGGACAAGTCTATGGGAATTTTCTGCTGCACCCGAGGCGGTGCCGGTCTCCGCAAGGTTATCACCCGCTTACGCCGACTGATCGGCGACGCGTAGCTTTTCCAAACGGTCTCTCTTGAGCTGATGCCTGTTGGGCTGACTTGTCACCTCCCTGTTGAGCGGCCGGAATGTCGGAACCATACGATACAGCAGTTCGACAACCGAACGACTTTGACCGTTGTTCGCCAAGCTTTCCAATCGGTTGATGTTTTGTTGAAGAAATTTAAGATCGGGGATCCAAGCGGATTGCACGCGGCGAATTTTATCGACTTCTGAAGCGACCAGCGCTTCATCCATGGCGACTAATTCCTCGCGCAGTTTTTCTCCCGGCCGCAGTCCTACCATTCGAATCGCGATATCGACGTCGGGAATATATCCTGCCATGCGAATCAGGTGGCGCGCCATCTCCACGAGCTTGATCTGTTCGCCCATTTCCAGAACGAAAATCTCACCGCCGCGCGCCAGCGTCGCGGCCTGCAGGACTAGGATCACTGCTTCGGGGATGGTCATGAAGTACCGCATGACTTCCGGGTGAGTGACCGTGATCGGCCCACCCTGCTCGATCTGCTTGAGAAACAGCGGCACGACGCTGCCGTTGCTACCGAGCACGTTGCCGAAGCGCACGGCCGAAAAAATCGCGCCGCCGCGCTGCGACTCCTCGGCCCAAGCCTGGACACACATCTCATTGACCCGCTTGGTTGCGCCCATAACGTTGGTCGGATTCACTGCCTTGTCGGTGGAGATGAGAACGAACCGCTGCACCTTGTGCTGTACCGCGATCTGCATCAGCCGGTGGCTGGCGACAATATTGTTGAGTACCGCTTCAGTCGGGTGGTTTTCCATCATCGGCACGTGCTTGTAGGCAGCGGCGTGAAAAACGATCTGCGGCGCCTCTCGGGAAAAAATCTGTCGGATCGTCCGCTCGTTCTTGACGTCGGCCAGCGCCGCTAGGCGGCTGAGGTCTGGATGCGAGCTTTGCAGTTCCATTTCGATGTCATAGAGAGCGCTTTCGCTCTGATCGAGCAAAATTAGCCGGGCCGGACCATACCGGGCGATTTGCCGGCTGAGCTCGGCGCCGATCGAACCGCCTGCGCCGGTGATCAACACTCGTTTTCCCTTCAACAGCTCTTGCACCGGCGTCAGATCCACACCGACGGGCAAGCGCTCGAGGAGATCTTCGACAGACAAGTCCTGAATCTGGCGCATGCCGACGATACCGCCGGGTATCTTTGTGACGTTCGGGAGAGTTTTGATTGGGATCTTGTAAGGCTCGAGCTTGGTCAGCACGCGCCGGATCCATGCCGGCGAGGCGCTTGGAATCGCCAACAGCACTTCGTCGGGCTGGTACATGCGCAGGATCGGGTCCAGTTGATCGCTCGACCCTAAGACCGGCATGCCGTGAATATGTGCGCCGGTCTTGGCCGGATCATCGTCGACGAATCCGATCGGCTCCTGATGGTACAACGCGCCGTTGTTGCGAATGTCGCGCGCGATCATCTCGCCGGCATCGCCGGCGCCGTAGATCAAAATCTTCTTGGCTCCTTTCGGATGACGCATCATAAAATGCACGCGGCGCGATAGACGCACACCGCCCATCAAGAAAACCAGCACGAGCGCATCGATGACCAACACCGAGCGCGGATAAGCCTCCATGCCGAGATAGCCGTACACGTACACGGCAAACACCCCGGTGCTCAAGCCGACGCCAGCGAGGATGTTGCGTAGATCCTCGACGCTCGTGTAGCGCCACAGTCCTTCATACAGACGAAACGGCACGAACAGCACAGCGCGAATGACGAGCAGAGCGAGCGCGGTTTGGAGAAACTCCTGGCGCGGCGCCCAATTGTCGAAGCGCAGCCAGAACGCGATGTAATTCGCGAGGCCGATCAGCAGCAGATGCAAACCAGCGATCGGCAAGCGCCGGTGCTTCATAAGACAGCGGCGGATGCTGATTCTTGCGGGTGTTTCCATAGAGAGTTGAGCAATCCTTCCTTTGTTTTTGCGCGAGAAATCTCGCGTGGGTTGGAGAGTCAAGCCATTTAACCCATTATTCCGTTCGGTCGGTCGGATAGGCCTCCGTTCAAACGTGTTGAACGAGTTGATCGGAGCGCAAGCCGATTGGACCGAGACGCGCCGGTTGGAAAGGGAACGAAGCGAAGGCGAGGCGAGGCCGCAAACGCGGGTTAACCGTCGTCGTGCAGATCGGTGCCGCCGTTAAACGGCCGGCGCACCAATCCGTCGTAGCGGCGGTAGCATGGGTGATCGAAGAGGTGCGCCATGTACATTTCTGCGACCCATTGCGCCTGGGCATAACGCGGTGGCAGAAAATATTGCAGCCCGTACATCGGGGAGATTTTTCGCTTCTCATGGGCGCAATTGAACTCGGCGATCGCCAGGCGCTCGCCGTTAAACTCGGAGTTGGTAAACCCCATGATGTCATCGAAGTAAAAATGTACCCGCGGCAGGAGGAATTTCGGGCCGGCGTCAAGCAGCTGCAAAGCGTCCATGGTGGAGCTGTAATAATCCAAGTCGATTGAGACGAACGCGACCGGCGCCGGCCGGGCGCTCATGAAGTCGGCCACGGTTTCACCGACCAGCCCAAGCTGGAGATGGGCGCGCTGCAGCCGCTTCTTCAATTTCTCTACGTCCATCGGGAAAGCCGATTCGAGATAAAGATTCGGCAAGTCGCGATAATCCTGCGGCTTGGGCAAACCTTTGCCGGTGTCGAAACCGTAAACGTCGATGCGCAAGCCGAAGATCTGCTCGACTTTTTCGCCGACCTTCTCCAAGATTACCAGACCGTTTCCGCCGGCGACGCCGAATTCGAGGACCGAGATGGCTTTGACTCCCAATTGCGACGCCAAGTGGGCGGCGTGCACCACGCCCCAGGCATAACTGGGCTTTTTGCCCGCGCCCGCTCCCGACAGCACCGACTCGAATTGGCAGTTCAGCCAGCGGTAGGCAAAATCATCCTGGCTGTGGTCGCGCGCGCAGCTGTGATTCTCTTCTTCGAGAGATCGCATGTACTTGCGCAGCTTGCGCACGCTGGCGGCGAGTGACTTTTTGATTACCCTTTTCATTTTTTCCTCCAATCCGCGGTGGTCATTTCAACCGCATGCTACTCCAGCATGCACAGCAGCCATCCGGCCACCGGAGGGACGCCATACTTGATCGACCCTTGCAAAACGCCGATCTGCGTTCCCAAAGATTTCATCCACGCGAGCCGCTGTTCCTTGTCCAGCAAGCAAGGGGCGCGCCGCAACAATGTGTGCCAGCGCGACAGGTGCCGCCGCCAAGGACGGTCCAGTCTCATGCTTTCCCGGTAGCGTTTGTACATCAAGACATTGTATTGTCCCCAATGGCGCGCCTGTTGAAACAGCGCCTGAGGATTGGGCCTGAAGCGGTAGTGCACGGCGGCATCCGCCAAGAAGCAAAGCTCGATGCCAGTGAGCTGCACGCGAAAGCAATAGTCGGTGTCCTCCAAGTAGAGTAAGCTTTCGTCGAATCCCCCTATTCGTTCGTGAACTTTGCGCTTGACCCCCAAACTCGCCCCGCTCGCATGCCACAGGTGCGGCGGATAAGCGACCTGTTGCAAACCTTCAGCCTGTGGGTTGCTAACCGTTTTGACGATTTCCGGAAGGTTCAGCTTCTCGATATCGAGGCGCGCCGCGACGAAATCATGTTCTGCCAGGCCATGCCCCATGGCCGCCAGCCATCCGCTGCCGACCTCGTCGTCGGCATCGCAGAACACAATCGCTTCAGCGCGCGCCGCCGCCACGCCGGCGTTGCGCGCATACGCAGCACCGCGCCGCGCCGAAGCATCGATCAAGCTCAAGTGCGGCAGATTCTTGCGGTGTTTTTCAACCACCTCGGTTGTCGCGTCCGTCGAGCCATTATCCGCCACGATAACTTCCCATGAACCGTCCCATTCTTGGCGCGAGAGTGCCGCCAGTTGGCCGGCGATCACTTCGGCATTATTTCGACACGGCATGACGACGCTAACATCCATGGTGCAATTCTCCCGGTGACGGGCATTTTCCGCCGGTGCTAAAAGGCGTCAGGACGTTGATGATCCAACATCGCCCGTGGCCAGTGATCTCGACTTCGTCGATGCAGTCGTAGGCTTGTTTTAACCTCCGACCGATGGCGCGGGCGCGGTCGCTGGTGGCGAAAAGCGAGGTGATGAACAATCCACCGGGTCTTAGCCAGGCGCGGTAGCGTTTCGCTACGGCCAGCGGTTCATCGAAGTAGTAGAGCACCTCGTTGAATATGATCGCATCGAAGATTTCGTCAGGCACAAAACATTGCGCGTCGGCCTGGACAAAAACACTTCGGGGATGCTGTCTTTTTTGGGCTTGCTCGATGGCGGCATGCGACCAATCGATACCGACAAATTTTGTGTAATTAGCCGCACCGAGCCTTTCGAGCAGAATCCCCTCGCCGCAACCCACATCCAGCATGCACCCCTCTTTCTTGAGTGCTTGAAGGTAACCGGCAATGACGCTGTAACGGGTCATCTGCTGAACCCCCTTCAAGTAAGCCCAACGACCATCGCGATATTGCGACTCCCAGGTGTCTGGAGGGACCGGCACGTCGCCTCTCCCCTGCCGTCTTTCCCAACCGGCAAGCTTGCGGGTGAAATTGGCTGCGCCGGGGACTGTTAAACCGAAGACGTACCGGTAATAGGCGTGATCGAGGAGTCGGTGAACACGGCCGCCGAGCCTTTTCCGACCGTTGCTCGATACCTGCCGAATCTTAGCGGCAAGATCGAGCCGTAGCGGCAATTTTGACCGCGTTAACATGGATACATTCCATGACGCTCAGCGCACCGGTGGTACGCGGAAGCGAATCATTCCTTGCAGTAGACCGATTTGGGTGCCAAGCGCCTTCATCCAGGTGGGACGCGTTTCTCGATGAAGGACGCGAGGAACACAACAAATCAAATAGCGCCAAGTTTGAACGTAAGAGATCCATCGGCGCGGCAGCCGCTCCCCGCCGCCGTAGCGGCGGTACATCAGCTCATTGTATTGCGCCCACAAGCGCGCCTGCTGAAAGAGCGAAGCCGGATTGCTGCTGTAACGCACGTGCACGACGGCGTCTGCAGCGAAGTGCAACCCGATACCGAGGAGCTGGACACGGAAGCAATAATCGGTATCTTGCAAGCGCGGTAATGACACATCGAAACCGCCAACCTCATGGTGAAGGGCGCGTTTGATGCCCAATCCGCTGCCGCCGGCGTGGCACAGATAAGGCGGATAGCCCACCCTCTGAAGGCCTGAACCCTGTGGATTTCTCAGACGGCTGGCGAGCCAAGCCGGATTGAGCTTCTCAACGTCGGTGCGGCTGGCAACAAAATCGTGGTTGCCGAGCGCCGCTCCGATGGCGGCCAGCCATCCCGCTCCCACCTCATCATCGGCGTCGCAAAACACCAACGATTCGCCGCGCGCAAAAAGAGAGCCGACGTTGCGCGCGTGAGCGCTGCCGCGGCAGTCGGACGCATCGACGACTTGCACACACGGTAATCCGCCGCTCTTTTCCTTGATGACCGCCAGCGTCGCGTCGATCGAGCCGTTGTCGGCGATAATCACCTCCCACGGCTCGTCCCACTCCTGGCGGCACAGCGCGTCCAACTGGGCGCCGATCGTTCTCGCCGCATTCAAACATGGAATGATCACACTCAGCTTCATAACCCTGCTCCCGCGCCTAAACACAGCTTTGCTCCGCCGTCAGGTGATGCGCCCTGTCAGCCGTCCGGGCCACTGACGATGCGCCGTTACGTCGGCGGCGGCTCTTTGTTCCATTGCTGCCGCTGCTCTTTCAAATAGCGTTGCAGCGCCGGTTGCATGTCTTTCTGCCCCTCACGGTACCAGTTCTCGCGCAGCGGTTGCCCCAGGCGAAGTAACTCGGGCACGGTCACAAAGCGAAAGCGCTGCTGCAGCCGCTCCAGCGCGTCGTCGAGCGCCCGCAGCATCGGTCTGCGGTCCGGTTCGGAGGCGGTGAGCGCGCTGCGATAAATATTGTCGTGCAAGATGATAATGCCGCCCGGCCGCGTTTGCCGCACCAGCCTTTCGCTCATCCACTCGGCCGGGCGCGGCAACCAATCTTCGACGTGAATATTGAACGCCACGACGTCGTAGCCGGCACACAGCGTTTGCCAGCGACTGCCGAGACTTTGGTGACAGTAAGGCGGCCGAAAAAGCATCGTACCGTAAGGCGCCAGGGCTTCCTTGCAGCGGCGTAGCTGTTCGTACCGCTCGCGCGCCGTCAACAGAGGAAACGACAAATGGCTCCAGGAATGGTTTGCGACCGCGTGTCCTGCTTGAGCTACGGTGCGCACCACTCCGGGGTATTGAATCGCCAGCTCGCCGATCATAAAAAAAGTCGCGCGCGCATCGTGTTTGGCCAGGATAGCTAACAATGCCGGAGTATTTTCGGGATGGGGCCCGTCGTCGAACGTCAGCGCGACGACCGGTCTATGGGTCACAACCCTAGTCAGAACACCGAGACAATTTTGTGATGCACTGTTCAACGGTCTGCCGAGCAAGACCGAACCACGGCGGAAAACCCGTTTAATCAGACTATTCGAAGCGATCTTCATTGGACAAACACAAGTTAGTGATCAGCAAGCGGTTGAGCGCAGAGAACTGACACAGCTACGCTTCTTTCAGGCTGGAATGGTTTTCGCGATGCTCAGCGCTGACCGACGAATCGGATTACAGCGACTTGAAACTTTGGAGTCTGACTTGAATGAAAAACGTTAAGCCAGCTGGAACCTAACCGGCCGCGAGTTTGTCGGTCCGAATCGGCTGACAAAGTACCGGATGGATCGGTCCCAAGAGATTCGCCCAGCGCGCCCAACGCTCGGTCAATTGCATTCCGTGGGAAAAATCAAAGGCCGGCTGATAGTCGAGAATTCGCCTTGCCTTATCGATCCGCACCCTGGCCTTTGCCGCATGAAAATCTATCGTTGCCGGGTCGAGCAGGTGCGGTCGCTCTTGGCTTATGTCGTCAGCCGGTGCCGGCGTCTGACCGTAAACCCTTATTTGTCTCTTCAACCGACTCCGCACTCGGTGCGAAAACAGCCGCCGCGCCGATTTTGTGATGAAGGCGACCTCACGAGTACTGAGCAGCCGCCGGCGCAAATCCGGAAGTTCATGCACGAGAGCACGCACTTCTGACAGGATGCTTTTGACCTTCTTCGCCCTAAGATAAAGCGCCTTAGCCTCGCTCGCGGAGAGGCTCACCAAACGGTCGCTCAGGCCAAGCATCTGCTCGTACGAGCGGTAAAACTCGCGCCAAGTCACGGGAGAATCACCGGATATCAGAAAGGCCTCGCCGGGCGCCTGCTTTTTTACGGCGGCCAAAACCGCGGCGCAAAAAAGCAGGAGCCCGGCGAGGCCTTTCTGATATCCGGTGATTCA
>Ga0209640_10003324_pt1 | contig 14057 bp, 10 predicted proteins | sample RifCSP10_1_FD_184018 | JGI IMG/M metagenome (GOLD analysis project Ga0209640, IMG submission 184018) | Soil microbial communities from Rifle, Colorado - Rifle CSP2_sed 10_1 (SPAdes) (version 2) | ecosystem: Environmental > Terrestrial > Deep subsurface > Rock core/Sediment | place: Rifle...
GAAGGGTGAGGCGTGAGGCGATAGCCTCTCGTTCCGTCAACCTTTCACTTCCCTGCCGCCCTCCCCGTCACAATGATTGCAACCGCTCAACACATGAGGCTGTTACGCCTCGCCCCTGACGCCTCGCGCCTTACGCTTTCTCCACCTGCCAGTACTCCAGTTCCACCGGAGTGTTTCGTCCGAAAATATTAACCGTGACCTTCAGTTTGCCGCGTTCCTCTTCCGCAGCAATCTGATCGCGGTTCCGGTCTCGAGCGCGGGCGAAATCACGGCTCCGATTAACCAACGTCACCCGGTTTCCATCGACCCGGGAAAGCGCCACCGCGGCCTCGAGCGCGGAGTCGCCGCCACCCACTACCAGGAGTTCCTCGTCGTGATGATCCTTCGGGTCGAACAGTCTGTTGAATACCTTGGGGAGATTCTCCCCTGGAACGTTGAGCATCCGCGCATTGCCAGATTTGCCGATGGCCAGAATGACACGCAGCGCTTTGTATGTCCCTTTCTTCGAGACGACCTCCAGGACATCCCCCTTCTTCCTGATGACTTCCACCATTTCTCCTTCACTCACTGGTATGTCGAGTGCCGAGATCGTCTCGTGAAGATCATCCAACAAGCTCTCTTTGGTCCCGTCCTGAATCTTCAGCGTTGCTTCTTGCATCACTGTGGCGGGTTCGGAGTAGATCGGTTTGCCTTTGGGGAAGTTTACGACCGTGGAGAATTTCTGTGCGGACTCGAGAATGATGAACTGGTAGCCCCGCTTCAGGGCTTCAATTCCTGCGGACACACCGGAGATGCCGCCACCGATAATGACGATGTCGTACACTCCGTCCTTCATGGATTTCCGTTGTTCAACAAATTTGGGGTCAGCGTCGAAGAGGTCGATGATCTTCTTGCCGCTCTCGGCAGCAAGTTTAAGAAGCGGAATACCGGTGAGATCGCCAATTACGTAGATGCCCTTCACGGAGGTCTGCCCGTTCTCGTCAATCTCGGGAAACTTATCAACAAGTCCGGTGGGGTTTCCTTTTTGCAACCAGTGGAAATAGCGGAAGATAGGATTCATGCTTTCCTCAGTGACGCGTTAAGTCGCGGTCTCACGTGAATGGTGCAACGACCGGTTGTCATAAGATACACAACCCCGCCCGTCAGAGCGTCACGAAACCATCACAAGAAATGCACGAACAAAGAACAGGGTTAGCGCACAGCGGCAGAACCAGTTGCCCGGTTGATGGCGTCCACGACAATGCCGCTGGTGATCACCTCTGGAAGGATGATTGGCTCGGTCGGTTTCCCGGCCGGGAAAATCACATAGAGGGGAACACCAGACCTGCCGAACTTGGCCAGCAGACGCGTGATGTCGGGATTGCGGTTCGTCCAATCTGCTTTGATGGCAACAAGCGCGTGTGTCCGAAACTTCTCGACCACGTCTTTGTCCGTCAGAACTGTCTTTTCATTTACTTTGCATGTGAGGCACCAATCCGCGGTGAAATCGACGAACACCGTCTTGTTTTCTTGAAGGTGCAATTCAAGTCCTGCAAGAGTGAACGGCTGCCACTGGATTCCTTCCGGATCTGTCGTCGACGAACCATGCGCCGCAGTCGGGATGCCGGCGATGACGGAGCGGACATCAAGGATGGTCTCCAGAAACCCCCAGTATCCAAGCGCCACAACAACCAGTGCAATAGCCCATGTAGTGATTGACTGCGCGCGCGAGGCGGTCAGGGTTGCAAAGCAGCCGAGAAGCCAGCAGGCGATGCCAACGGCGAGAAGAAACGCCCCCGTCCAGATCACTGCTTCCATCCCCAGTTGCTTGCCGAGGACATAGAGAAGCCACAGGAGCGTCGCCATCATCAGGAAGCCCATGAACTGTTTGACCGTCACCATCCACTCACCGGGCTTCGGGAGAAACTTCAACCAGGCGGGCTTCTCCGTCAACACGAGGTACGGCAGTGACATGCCGAGAGCAACGCTGGTGAAGATGAGAAGAATGACCCACGCCTGCTGGGAGAAAGCAAACCCGAGCGCGGTTCCAAGGAGCGGAGCAGTGCATGGCGTTGCAAGAATCGTGGCAAAAACTCCCTCCGAAAACGATGACGCGTATCCTTTGCCCCCCTTTTCCCGCGCGGCGAGAAGATTCCCCACACCGGCAACCGCCCCGCCGGGAAGCTGAATCTCGTACACACCAAAAAGGTTAAGCCCGAAAGCGAATACCACGGTACTCATCGCAATCACGAACAACGGTTCCTGGAATTGGAAACCCCATCCCACCTGTTCACCGGCGGCCTGAAGCAGGATGACGAGCAACGCAAGGAGAAGGAACGACGCAAGAATCCCCAGGGAGAAGAACCATCCCATTTTCCTTACCTCCCGTGGATGGTCTCCGGCCATTTTGACCAGCCCGAAAATTTTGAGCGCAATGACCGGAAGGACACATGGCATGATGTTCAACAGCAACCCGCCGATGATCGCAAAGAGTATGTACAGATACAAAGGCTCCCCCCCACCCGGCGCTTGCACGGAGACAAACGGTTGATCCAGCAATGCGGTTCGCGGTGTCTCCTCTCCTACCAAGGGGAGAGTGGAACAGAACTCAGTGGAGAGGGCGATTTCAAGCACTCCAGACTGTCGTTGACCGGCCGAAGTCTGGTACACAAGAACCCCTTTCAAGATGAAGGGTCTGGTGAGTTTCTCATACGATTGGACTGGCATTTGGATTGTTGCTTCCTGGGGTGCCGCATGTATCTTCGTACGACCAAACGACAAGGCTTCGATAGCCTCGGGATAAAAATCCGGCAGTTCGTCACTAACAACAAGCGCGGCGCCGCCAAGGGGTCTCACCTTTATTTCAACGATCCCGTCCCTTGTCATCGAGGCAACAAAAATGGGAGACTCTCGAGTGATGGGTTGCGGTATTTGCCGGGTGTAACGTGCGAAGAGTGCCCCATTGGCCGGAGAGGATGTGCCTGAAGAAACTGGAAGCGTGAGCTTTACTGCGCCGCTCCCTGGTATGCAGATGCGTTCGCATTCGAGCCAATTGATGTCTGCTGCAAGAGTGACCGAAGAACCCGGCTTCAGATCCTCCGGCGGGGTAATGGTGACAAGCAACATGTTCTCATCCTGGTAGCCGTAGGTGATCACCTCACCATTTTCATTGTACTTGTGCGGCAGTGGCCATGCGATCTCTCCTGCGACAAATCCATTGGGGAGATCCCAATCAATTTGCGTGGGCAAACCTGCTTCCCCGGAGTTTTTCCAATACGTGTGCCAGCCCTTCTCCATCTTCATGAGAACACCGACAGTAAACGGGACGCCCGGATGAATCGACACAGCGTTGGCAATCAGGGTAACTTGGGTATGATGCTTGGTCGTTGTTAGAGAGCTTTGGGGAACCTTGGTTTGCGGAGAGGCCGATGCAAACGCGAGGAAGCAGCAAGCGAGCATCAGGCTGATTATTCGGGCATACATGGATTCGATTATTCTGGTTCTTGAACGTTCGGATTCACTACAGAGAACGATGAATGGTACCCAAAAGTGCCCCAATTTTCAAGGACTCAGACACGGTAGAAACACAAACGGCAGCCTCGCAGCCGCCGTTTGGTTCATCCCATTCACCAAAGGATCAATCACCACCCTTTGTGGGTTTCTCATGCAGGAAGTTCTTTTTCCACCGCTTTCTGATTATCAAAACCAGGTACCCAAAGATGGCGAGTACAACGATGCTGATGAGAAGAAGGTTCTGTTGAAGGAAGCTGACGCTCTGCGGTTCTTGCTGTATCATTTCTGTCTCAAAATGTCTTCATCATGTCGGGCAACATTTCAGTCTACGGAGTCGGCGCCAAAATGTTACCCGAACAATATCAACAATATACTCAACATGCGCGGTGGAAGCAAGACGCATGAACAAGAAGACATCGGATTGGCAAGAAGCGTGATGTGGCTGGAAACCACCAGCAGCTCTGATACTCAAGAGACTTCAGTGCTGGCCTGCCTGAGCACCTCGCTGTACTTAAGGCCGGAACCAGTATTGAAACAGAGAACAGACGAAGCACTATTCAGCAATGCCATTTCACGGAGTTGCGCAAGCGCTGCGATGGTGGCAGCTCCTTCAGGACAGAGGAGGAGGCCTTCGATGCGTGCAATCCTCTTTATGGTCGCGACAATCTCTGCATCGCTCACGGTAACCGCGCACCCCTTACTTTCGTAGAGTGCCTCGAGAATCAGGTGATCTGCAAATGCCTTTGGTACACGTAAACCGGACGCAATCGTTGCAGCATTGTTCCAGAACTCACACGATGAAGAATGCTCGTTGAACGCTTTCACCACGGGGGCGCATCCGCTGGTCTGCACAGCCACCATGCGCGGTCGCGCACCATCAATCCAGCCGAGGGTTTCAAGTTCCGCAAACGCCTTCCACATGCCAATCAAACCTGTGCCACCGCCGGTGGGATAAACAATCACATCGGGAAGTTTCCAATCGTACTGCTCGGCGATCTCGAACCCCAGCGTCTTCTTCCCTTCCAGCCGGTAGGGCTCTTTCAGCGTGGACATATCAAACCATCCGCTCGTTCCGCGCTCCGCATTCATCCTGGCCGCGGCATCGCTAATCACCCCCGGAACGAGGTGGACGTCGGCTCCGTAGATGCGACACTCATCGATGTTCACCCGTGGCGTATCCTCCGGCATGTAAATATGCGATCTTATCCCCGCAGCAGCGCCATACGCTGCAAGTGCTGACCCGGCATTCCCGGCAGTCGGCATACATGCTTCCTGAATGCCAAGTTCACGGGCTTTCGCAACTGCAACGCAGAGTCCCCGCGCCTTGAATGAGCCGGTGGCGTTGAATGATTCATCTTTTATCCTGAGATCGCGTACTTCCGTCAGCCGACAAATCCGGACCAATGGTAGAACCGGGGTGCCGCCCTCCCCGAGGGAAATTTCATTCGATGGCAAAAGAACCGGCAACAATTCGCGGAACCGCCAGAGCGCGAAGTCTCGCTGCAGGAGAACCTCACGTGACAACCGTTTCCGTGCAGCTTGCAGATCATAACGCGCACGCAGAGTCCTGCCGCACTTGGTGCAAACCGTTTGCACCGCGCTGTGATCGTGGACGGCGCGGCATACACTGCATTCGAGATGGGTGAGGTACGTCATCTCACCGTTCAATCCAGTCGTTGTACATTTCCTTCAGAACATGCACGGGGAGCTTTGGCCGATCCATGTGGCCGGCGGCCAGCCGTTGCCTCAGTACTTCATACAAGCTGACCGCACACGCCACGGAAACGTTAAGACTCTGGATCATCCCCACCATGGGAATCTGGAAATTGGTATCCGCTTTGGCGGCGGCTTCCTCCGACACCCCACGGTGTTCGTTGCCGAAGACAAGCGCCACTTTTTGTGTAAGATCGAGCGAATACAAAGACACCGACGAGGTACCAAGGTGGGTTGCCAAAACGGTGAAACCTTCCGCGCGCAGCGTTGCGTAACATTCGTCCACCGACGTGTGCCTCCTTCTCTCAAGCCATTTGTTGGCGCTTGACGAACTTTTCCTGCCGATGCGGGGAAACTTCTCAACCGTGTACAGCAACTCCACTCTCGTCACGCCGACCGCATCGCACGATCGCAGCACAGCACTCACATTATGAGGATCGTGGATATTCTCCATCACCAGCGTGAGATCGGGCTGCCGGTGTGCGAGGACCGCCTTGATCTTCTCCATCCTCCGTGGGCTACGCGGCATCGGCCCTCTCCACCGGCGACATAGTCCCGGGTTGTTCACGCTTGAGTTGCAAGACAGCAATAGCGGCCAGGACAAGAACCGCACCAACCACCTGTAGAGGATTCAGATACTCGCCAAGGAAGAGCGCGGCCGAGGCAATTGCCACAATCGGTTCGAGCGTGCTGATGATCATAGCCCGGGTGGGAACCACATACTGAAGTCCGCTGAAAAACGCCGTGTGAGGGATCAACACGGAGATGATTGCAAGAACAAACAGCGCTCCCCAGGTCTCACCGGATACCGCGGCGGCAGCAATCTCCCACGGGGGATTCACCACAAGCCAGAACAACGACGCAAACCCGAACGTGTAGATCGTCACCGTCCAGACACTGTACTTCATCACCAGGTGGCGGATGTAGACGGTCATGAACGCGAAGGCAACAATCGAGCCAATCCCACTCACAAATCCGATCGGCGTGAGCTTCAGTGTATTGAGATCGTATGCGCCGACTGCGAAGAAACATCCGAGTAGTGAAATCACGGCAGCTCCGAACTTCACCGGCGTCAAAGCCTCCTCCCGAGAAAGTGCCACATACCCGAGCACGAGGAGTGGCGAGGTATATTGAAGGAGGATGGCAGTGGCAACGGTGCTCTCTTTGATCGTGAAGTAGTAGGTGAAGTTTGCGCCTCCCACACCGCAAATCCCTAGCAACGCAAAACGATAGAGGTCCCACACATGGACGCGCAACAGATCGCGCCGGAAGAAGAGATACCCTCCCAGCAGCAAGAAAAAGGAAAACGTCACTCGCGTCTGGACGATGAGGATGGTGTTGAGGCTTTGGTTCAGGAGAAACTTCGCGATCGTGGCCGAAATGCCCCAGAAAACGGCCGCCACAATGATAAGAAAGTAGCCCTTAAGTTCTTTCATGCGGACGGCGGGGTGTCCTGCCGTGGTGGTTCTTCCGATTTGCGGCGGTAGTACTCACTTTGTTCCACGTCTCCTGCAAGCTCGCAGAGATGCGCCAGGCGCTTGTACAGACTGGAAGGATTGGCGGCATGTTCAATGCCGTGCTTTACAAACTCGATCAGACTTGCCAACGGAGGAATATTGAGGTCTGGATCGTAACAATCACAAGCATCCAGATACGGATCGGGTTCCGATGGCCGCACACTGGCAGCCCTTTGATAATAGTAGATGGCAAGCTCAAAATTGTCCGCCGAGGAATACGTCACCTCAAAAACGCTGGCAAGCCAGAGGTAGATATCGTAAGCGAGGTCGGGAAACTCAGCGGCGAGTTTTTCACCAAAGAGACGGACTTCGTCCGGAGAGAGCGAGTGGTTCCAGAACAGCAGGCGGTACGGCTCCACGTCTTTGATCTGCTGGGAGATCGCCGCCTGGAATGCGTCGAAAATCTCGTTGAAGTCTGTGGACGATGAAAAACACCGCCGTATGTCTTCCACGCTATAGGAACGCATTGATCGAGAACGCCCGTGCAGCGATGGTGGTGGCAGCGATTGTAGTGACATCTCAGGAAAACCGTCTGCAGGAGATGTGTGCAGATATGGGGCTGAATGTGTCGCCTTTCCACAACCCGTCACCATCTATCGGAAGGAATCCTGCACGTCAGGCAGTGTTGTGGACCGTCCCCTTGTCCGACACCGAACGTCGGATCGGCTTTCACGTCGAACATAACAAACCACATGGAGAAATGCAACCACCGCTTCAAACAGGCGCAGGCGGTCACACTCACCGCCTGCCAATCGCAACGCAAAAAAACCGATCTTTACTTGGTCAGCACCATCTTCATCGTTGAGAAGAACTGTCCCGCCTTCAACGTGTAGAAGTAGAGGCCACTTGCAAGTGTTGATCCGTCAACGGCCACTTGATAGCGGCCTGCGGATTGTGTCGTATTCACGAGTTCGGCAACCTCCTGTCCCAACACATTGAAGACCTTCAACGAGACCGCTGCCTGAGCCGGGAGTTCATATCGAACCACGGTGGTGGGATTGAAAGGATTGGGATAATTCTGGGAAAGACTGAACGTACGCGGCACATTGTTGTCCACAACATCAGTCGTAACTCCGCGTACTATGAGAAACGAGTCCGGACTGACGGTGGTATTCCATTCGTCTCGTGACGTCACCGACCACCAATAACTCCCACCGGACTGCAGAAGCCCAAGATCGTCGAACACCGTCACGCTATCCTCGGATCGCCATGTTGTATCGACGTCCGGACCTCTCAGTCGGACTTCGTAGTAGTGGGGATCTCTGTTGAGGTCTGCGGATTTCGTCCAACGGAATGTCATCGGTGCACTGGAGAAGACAGTGTCATTATTCGCCGGCTCAAGCAGTTGAACGGGCCACCGGGGTGCAAGTTCGCTGAACCTGAAGATCCAAAGCCCGGTGGAACCATCGCCAATGATGAGCTTGCCTGATGGAAAGTATGGATAGGTCTCCCATGCGAGACTGCCTCCTGATGTACGATATCCTGCGGCGAGACTGGGCGAAGTCGGGGTGCTGATGTCAACAATCTGAAGACCGTAGCCATTATACCACGCGCAGTACGCATAGTCGCCCCGAACGTGAACATTGTGAATTGTCGAGGTGGGGTCAACGGTAAAGGTGGCACTGGTCGTTGTCGGAATAGTCGGGAGATTGCTGATGTCCCAGACCTTCAGGTTCTTTTGCGTAGTCCCGATTTCATCGGCCGTCAAGGCATAGCGCCGGTCTTTCGTCACCCATGCGTTATGAGTGCCGGAACCCGTGTATGCAATTCGCCCTATTGTCTGCACACCTGTTTTGTTCCTCGCATCGGCAATGATCAGACCGCCACCGCCGTTAATTGCAGACGCATAAATCGTATCTCGCAATACATAACTGTCGTGAATGTACTGTGGCTGATACTCGCTCACGAATTGCGGGTTGGTCGGATCTGCCCGAAGATCAAAAATCAATATGCCACCCGGGGACCAGCCTGCACAACCGTTGAGATACATGTAGCCATCTGTGATGGTGATGGTGTGCGACCGGTTGATGTTTCTCGTGCCACTGGAATATCCAAACGTCCTCACCAACTTGGCGGTATCAGGCAAGAGAGAAAGATCAATGATCTGGACTCCCGTGGCGCTCGACGCTTCAGTGACAACATACGCGTATTGCCGGTATGTCTTCAACTCGCGCCATGTGTTGTTCGGGCCAACGATATGTGTCACAACGCGGGGGTTCGCATCTTCCGTGATATCAACAATAGAAGTACCCCCTGAGACCGAGGCATTGCCTGTAATACCAACAAGCGCGTACTCGCGACCGTCCGGCGCTGTGTATCCCCAGATGGCCGAAAGTCCTGTTCCGGGACGGGGGTGAATGTGCCGCAGGGTATCCAACTGTGGTTGGGTCCTTGCACTTGCAGCAAAGGTTATGAGTATAACACACACCAAAACGCTCTTTCGCATATTACTCCTTACCGCAGTTGATCTATCGAACCATGACCGTCTTTTTTTTCCGTCACCCGTCCAACAGAAGTAGTACCCGCCGCTGGATCATCGGGATCGGTATCAACTGTCCGAACGACGACACGTTCATGGTGATCTGAGCGCCCTACGACTGATCAGCGCAAACTGAATGACAACGAAAGATTTCAGAAGCACTCTGCTTGCTACTTCATTAACACCATTTTACGCGTCGCCTGCAGGCCTCCAGCCCTCAGTGTGTAAAAGTACACGCCGCTTGAAAGACTCTGCGCGTCAAACTGAACATCTTGTGAACCGGCGGGCTTTGCTTCATCCACAAGCGTGGCCACTTCTTTACCGATGAGGTTGTACACTTTGAGCACTACCCGGCTCGATGTTGGAAGCTGGTACCGGATGACCGTGTTCGGGTTGAAGGGATTTGGATAGTTCTGCACGAGCTGGAACTCGGCCGGAGTACCAAGGTCGGTCGTTACATCGGAGATCGGTCCGGTGCAGACAAATTGGGAGGTGTCCTGGCTGGAGACACTCGTGAATTCATCCCGGATCCAAACGTGCCAATGATATGATTGACCAATCTGCAATCCAGAAAGAGATGTTACCGCGAGTGATGAATCCCGGGCTCTCAGGAGCGTATCAACACCGGGTCCCCAGATATGAACCTGGTAGTAATGAGGATCATCTGCCTGTACAGCGGCTGATCGCCACTGAAACATCTCCGGCGATCCGAAGTCGAGTGAATCGCCGTCGAGTGGCAAGAGAAGTGGCGAACGTGTGCGCGGAGCGAGACCCGTGAACGTGAAGACATGAAGCCCCGTTTGCGTGTCCGATGCAATCCACTTTCCGGAGGGAAAATACGGATACACCCCCCATGCACCAGCATACGAGGCGCTTGTCCCTCCTCCGGTGTACGTATTAAAGGTCCCTGCGCTGGCAATAGCGAGAGGGTTGTGTACATCACCAACAAACACGCCGGACTTATAGTGGGCGACATAAACATAATCGCCGCGGACGTGCACATTATGGATGACGGTGGTAGGAGAAAACGTGAACGGCACTTGTTGCGTTACAGTGGGAAGATTCTGAAGGTCCCATACCTTCATATTTTTCGCGGTGGTGCCAACCTCATCGCTGGTTAGCATATATCGTGCATCTTTGGTAGCCCAGACGTTATGCGTTCCGGAGCCGGTGTATGTCACCTGAGTGATTGTCTGTGGTGCAGCCTTGTTGGCAAGCGAGGCAATGTAAATTCCCCCGCTTAACGCAGCGCCGTACAGGGTGTCGTTGCGGACATAGGTATCGTGGAAATATACAGGGGCATAAGAGCCGACATATGTCGGGTTCTCGGGATCGGCAAGGCTCAAGATGATGGTGCCGCCGGGCGTGGCGTTCGCCGAACCGTTCAAGTAGAGGTATCCGTCGGCAACAGTGACGGTGTGGTTGCGGGTGACATTCTTCCCGCCGATGCTCGTGATCGAGCGGAGAAGCCAAGCGGTGTCGGGAAGTTGGCTCAGGTTGATGATCTGCACACCTTGGTTCCCCTCACTCACAACATACGCGCAGTGTCCCCAGGTCTTGATTTCTTTCCATTCCGAGTTGACCCCCGGAATGTAGGCAACTTCTCTGATCGGAACTACATCGAGATCGATGATCGACGTGCCGGAATGCGCACCAAGAAGTGCATACTCATGGCCATCAGGTGCCACATACCCCCAGCAACTTGCGAAGTAGAACCCGTAGCTTCCCCCCGGGCCACCGTGCCGCGCATTTAGTGTATCAATCCGCGAAACGCCATTCTGCGTGAAGGCAGAAGAGACGATGAAAAGAGTGAGAGGAAGAACCTGCCATAGAACGCGATAGACGTTTCTCACGGACACCTCGACGTTGTAATGATATGGGAAAGGACAGAACCGCTGCGCAGCGGTTGATTACAATTTATATAAATCTGTTCCTGTAGTCAATTCCGATTCGGAGGTCTTAGGCCTCAGACCGGACAAGACAGCGGGCGTTCTTGTAATTGAACCGTCGCAGCAGCGAGCAGTACACTGCCTGCTCTTTCCGGCAGGCACCAACAGCGTCGACCGGCGCGAATGATGCATGGGTACAGGAGAAGTCGCAAAACAACGGCAGCACTTCCTGCGTTCCGGCAGGCTTTGTGTTTCGCCGGGTTCGTGGTCGTGCCTTCACGGATGTCCATCTCGCTTGTTGGGAAGTATCTGCATTTCGCCAAGCGCGTCACGGAGCCTGGCATCTGAGCGGTAATGGATCCCTTTCATTCCCAGTTCCTCCGCAGCCGCAACATATTCATGAGTATCGTCGATATAGACCGCTTCCTCCGGAGAAACGCCAAGCTTGCGAAGCGCATCTTCGTAGATTACTTTGTCCGGCTTGAGAGCATGGACTTCAAAAGAGAGCGTGATACTATCAAAAAGGGGAAGGACATCCTGCCTGGTAATGTGTTCCTCATAGTCCCAGATATTCGTATTGGAAAGAAGTCCCAATTTGTAGTCCGGCTTCAGTCGTCGGATAATCTCCGCCGTGCCGGAGACCGGAGTAAACTTCTGTGTGAAAGCGCGCTTGAATTCCTTCTTGGACATGGTCAGTTCTCCTGCCTTCACCATTCCGAGAAAAAACTCATCCGGCTCCACGAGCCCGGCTTCAAACCGGGTGAAGAGATCTGTGGACGCGAACATCGCTGTCTCGAGACCCTCCAGAGGCTTCCGGCTATAGGGTGCAAGCGCCCGCAAGACAATTCCCACATCGAACGTGCTGAGAACGTTGCCGAAGTCAAATATGACGGCGCGGATCATCAGTTTTCACTTCAGCAGAACCATCTTCCTGACGCTGACGAACGACTGACTGCCGTTTGCCGGCGTTGCCTGAAGCCGGTAGAAGTAGACGCCGCTCCCCACTCTGTCCCCGGAGTTGTTTGTGCCGTCCCAGCTTGCCGTATATACGCCCGGTGCTTTCGGTTCATTCACAAGTGTCGCAATCTCTCTCCCCAGCACGTCGTACACCCGGAGGTTTACCACTCCGAATTCCGAAATTCGAAATCCTAAATGCGTTGTCGGGTTGAACGGGTTCGGATAGTTCTGTGACAATGAGAACTCCCGTGGCTCATTCCCGTCAGTTTCATCCACACCTACCAAGATTGTATCCGTACCACCGAATTGGTAGTACCGCGCAGCAAACTCCTGCAAGAACTGGTTCGTGATGTTCCCGTCCCGGATGATCAGCGTGTTTTCGTTGTTGGCATTCTCGGCGGAACTGGACCAGTTGTGTGACCCCGTTATGGTGACCGCATTCCAGTACGGGTACTCCGCATCGACAATCCCGTATTTGTGATGCAGCAGGCCGGAACCGGTTTTGAGGTGAAGGTCGACCCCCTGCGAGAGGAGGAAGTTGTACTGTGACCCCTGGTCGGTGTTGTTGTCCATCAGGCCGCGGACATCCAGCCCCAGGTTCTTCCTGGCCAGGATCGCGTTGGCGATGTCCGTGCGTGTCAGCGTGAGCAGGGCAAAGGCAACGGAATGCGCCGCGCCGTTGATGACGGAAACAATCTTTGATGTTGTCCGGTCACTTGGACTGAAATAGCTTTCCACGCTTCTTCCCCCGATGACAAAGCGGTGAGGGGTGTTGTCCGTTTTGCGAACACCGAAGCGTGAGTTCCCGGCGTTCGGCACATCAGTGTTGCTTCCCCACATCTCGTTAAACTCAAGTGTGTAAGCGCCAACCAGAGCAGCGTCCTGCACCTCCACGACGTTCTGATAGTCGCTTGTTGTTCCCGGGTCCGTCGGATTCCAGGAGCCGGTCCAGACCCAGACGCTCTCCGGCACCCCGCCGCGTCCATCGATAACGAAGAACTTGTTATGATGAAGTCCCACACCGTTATTGACGGCATCGAATCTGTCAGTAATAATCGGGATGCTTGCGCCTGCAATGGTGTTATAGGCCGAGGTGTTGCGGTTGTCGTCCTCGCAGATTACGCGCACCTTCACCCCCCGGTTCTTGGCATTCACGAGCGCCGCTGCGATCATACCTCCCGGAGTGCCGCTCAGACTGTAGAGCGCTGCATCCACAGACCGCTGCGCATTGTTGATCCTCGGGATCAACCGGACGATGAAGTCCTGATTCCCCGCAGCCGGTTGAAACCAGGCAATGTTGGTGTTCACGCTCTTGTTGAAGTACACATTGATCTGCCCCGTTGACTGTGCCGGAGATGCAGTACTGGCAATGAGCGTCGAAGCTGCACTTGTGTCCGGGCCCGCAACGGAAAAGGCTTTGATGTAGTAGACCGTTGCCGGATCGAGGGCAGTCAGCGCAATTGTGTGGTTCGTTTGCATTGTGTCATTACCCAGAACACCGAGCTCAAGTCCTCCGTGAATTGCCGTCTGCAAAGGACTTGCCGAACGTTCGCGTAGTCGCGTTTTCTGGGCGTGAGACAGATGTGCCGCACGGGATCTGGGGCGAGATCGCGCGTCAAATCGGCAAATTTGACGCTCTCAAAGACCATTACCAGCCGCTCAAGGCTCCAGGCCGCAACGCATGGATTAACCTATTGACGGGAGAGCCAACGCTTATCCTTATTGACGAGCTGCCTCCCTATTTGGATAACGCCAAGTCCGTCGCTGTCGGCAATTCAGACCTCGCCAAGGTTACAGCCACTGCGCTTAGCAATCTTTTCGAGGCCGTGGTTGAGGCTGATTTAGGAAATGTCTGTGTCGTCCTTACTGACCTGGTTGGAACTTACGCTGAAGCCAGCGCACAAATTCAGTCCGTGTTGGAGGAGGTTCAGTTAGAGGCTCAGCGGCACGCCATGAACCTTACACCGGTGCAGATAAACACCGACGAATTTTATCACATTCTGCGTAAGC
>Ga0209640_10003327_pt1 | contig 14052 bp, 25 predicted proteins | sample RifCSP10_1_FD_184018 | JGI IMG/M metagenome (GOLD analysis project Ga0209640, IMG submission 184018) | Soil microbial communities from Rifle, Colorado - Rifle CSP2_sed 10_1 (SPAdes) (version 2) | ecosystem: Environmental > Terrestrial > Deep subsurface > Rock core/Sediment | place: Rifle...
GAGCGCATCGGAGGCGCCGGGCTCCGCGGCGCGGACGCCGGCGGCGATCGCCGCCTCGTGCCCACCCTCGGGCGTCCGGACGTCCATCCGCGGAGCTCGCCGCGGACGGCGGCGGGGCTGGAAGAGCCCGGTCACGGTCCCCAGGACCGCGGCCGCGGCGAGGCCGATCGCGAGCGCCCGGCGCTTCACACTCGCCGAATCCCGGCCGCGCGCCAGCGCTGCATCGCAAGCGCGAGACCCGCCGCGTAGGCGTCCACCTCGCGCGGCCGCAGGCGCACCGTGTCCGTCTTCGGAAACTCGACGAGGTCGGGCGGCTCGCCCGTGCTGCCCGCGAGGACGTCGTAGATGACCTTGCCGATGAGGATCGCCGCGAGCACGATCGCGCCGGCGACCGGGACGGCCGCGGCCGCGGCCGCGGCGCCGGACACCACGGCCGTCGAGACCGACGCGACCGTGATCGTCCCGGCCGCGATCCCCGTCGCGAGCGCCGTCACGGCCGCGGCGCCGGTCGCCGCCAGGTACTCCCAGCCGCGCGCAACGTAGGCCGTCGCCTCCTCGGCGAAGGCTTGCGCGTCCGAGCGGTCGCCGCGGTAGACCGCCGAGATCGTGTTCGCCATCGCGGCGAACATGTCGCGGGCGTACACGAGCTCCGGCAACAGAGCGCCGGCCCGCGCGGCGCCGCCGGGGGCGCGGTCGATCTCCTCGGACCAGCCGTCCGCGAGCGTCGCGAGGCCGCGCAGCGTCTGCGCGTCCCACTTGCCCCACTTCGTCGCGTGCTGCTCGAGGACGGAATAGCGGCCGCCGACGAGGGCGCCGCGCAAATGTTCGGCGACCTGCGCGTCGGTCGCGCGGATGTCGTGCCGGCTGGTGTCGGGGTCCGCCGTCAGCTGCGACGGACGGAACAGACCATCCGCGCGAACGAAGGCATGCGGCAGGCCTGCGTGATTCGGCATCGACAGCGTGCGCAGGATATAGGGCGGCCCGAGCGCCGGCGCGGCGACGCCCACGTTGCGGACGCCGCCGACGACGCCCGTGGCGCGCTTGCTCGAGCGCTTGCGCGTGCCGAGCGCGACGACGGCGCCGACGAGGACCAGCCCCGCGAGGATTGCGAGGCCCATCTACGCCTCCGGCTCAGTCGGCTCCGCATCCGCGATGGCCGCATCGCTCGGCGTCCCGTCGTCGTTCTTCGACAGGTCGACGATCTCGAGCTCCGAGGCAGTCGTCCCCTCGCCGTCGCACGTCGGACACCACCGGACCGTCGCGAGGCCGGCCTCGATCGCCGCGTTGACGAGCACGGGATCGGCGGCTCGCCGCCACACCTTGCCGGCCTTGAGCAGCTGCAGGCCATGCCCCGCGCATTCAGGACACAGATCGGCCGCGAGGGCGCGTCTCATCGGTCATGCCTCCGGCCTTCGATGGTGATCCGTCCGGACGCGGCGCCGGCGACGGTCAAGCTGGCGTTGAGATAGCCGGTGAGATTGTCCCACTCGCCGGGGACCTGCGTGGCCGTCGCGATCGTAGAGACCAGCGGGCCGAGCCTGCCCACTTCACCCATGCCGACGGCCTTGGGCCTCGAGGCCGTGCGCGTGCCGAACGCGAGCGCCGCGCCGACGAGGACGAGCCCCGCGAGGATCGCGAGTCCCATCGATCAGGCGGTCCGACCGGCGAGCTCGGTCAAGTAGGTGGACAGGCTCAGGATCGGCGGCAACGAATCGAGCGCTTCCCGCAACCGCTCGGCTGCCGGCAGCGCGCGAATCCGATCGATCTCGGCCTTCGCGGCTGTATCGAGGGCATCGCGAACGGCTTCAATCTGCGCCTTGGTCGCCATCGCTAGTACTCCGAGAACTCGACGGAAATGACGGAAGTGCCCAAGACGCCCTGCGTCCAGCGACAGGTGAGCACGTCACCCGTCAGCAGCACGAGGGAACGCGCCTGCAGCATTTCCTGGTAGGCCTCGTCGCGCGAGCGGGCGCGAGCAGCCCAGGGTCCGGCCGCGCCGCCAACCGTGATCGCGGTCGCGGCCCCTCCGTCTGCGGCGGTTGCCAGGCTGCACACTGCCAGGGCCGCGGCGATGTCGGACCGGAAGGGCGTCGGGACGATCGCGGTGCCCGGCACGGTGATACCGCCTACGTGTCGCTCCAACCCGAAGATGGCCGCCGCTCCGGCGTTCGTGATGACCTTGACCGAATGCACGACGACTACCAGGCCCGCCGTAACGTTTGCGATCGCGCAGAGAATCCCGACCGCGCCGAGTCCGACCGTGTCGAAGCTGCCGAAGAAGTAGGATCTCTCCGGCTGGACCCGCCCTGCATCCCGCTCGTACGCGAGGCCGCTCATAGGTAGAGCCCGAAGATGAAGCGATGCGCCGTCCGCGCCTGCGCCGCCCCGGTTACCAGGCTGATTCCGCGGCAATCGTTCGGCAGAATGAGAGGCGCCGCCTCGCCCTCGATCTGGCTGCCGGGACCGACGCCGTACGCGCGCGAGGGGTATTCGCGCGTCCCGATGACCGCGCCGATCGAATTGAGGAAGTTGAGGGTGTAGCCACCGAGCGCGCCGATCGGCGTGACCAGGGGCACGACGGTCCGCGCGAACGGCGGGATCGCGACGATCACCGGCAGGAAGCCCGGCAGCGGCTCAGCGGACACGCTGTCGCCGAAGTAGCGCGTTCGCAGGACGGGGGAGGGCGAGGCCGCCGACCCCGGCGAGATCCCGCCGACTACCTGGATGTTGCTCGCGGCCAATGTGTCGTCGTTGATCTCGGATTCGTTCGCGGCGCGAAGCTCGAGACGGTCGGCCAGGATCGAGAGTCGCGCGCCCATCGTGATATCGAATTCGGCGTTGAAACGCGCGCCGTCGATCGTCCACTCGAGGATCCCAACGAGCGCGGTCATGATGCTACCCGGGATCGTCGAGCCGCCGGCGCCGGCGGGGACCTGGAACAGGGGAGGGAGCTGGCCCGTGCGCGGCACGATGACCGGCGAAGCCCAGACGTTCCAGGGGCGTACGACCCCCTCGCCTCCGACCGCGGCGAGAGGCACCGGGATGCCCGGCACCCCCAGCACCCCCGTGGCGGTGACCACGCCGCGGTTGCCGGCCGCCCGGCCGTCGAAGACCTGCGTGACCCCGCGGCCGCTCCCCAAGATGCCCTCGGGCGGGGGTGCAGACGTGTGCAATCCGCCCACGAGCGCGCGGGCCTCGGCCTCGTCCATCTCGGACGGGTCGAGGCCCAGCGCGAGGACGCGCGCCTCGAGGTCCCTCGTGGAGTCGTCGCCCACTGCCCGCGGCTAGAAGGCCAGCTTGTAGCAGACGAAGTCGAAGGCCTTGTCCGCCGCGGCGCCCGTCGACGCCGTCCCCGTCGAGACCACGATCGTCGCGTCCGTGCCGGCCGAGACGGTCGCGATCGAATCGAGGATGTCGCGGACGGTCAGGAGCACGACGCGCTCGGTGACGTCGCACTGGGCGCCGAGCGTGATCGTGAAGACGGACATCACCGGCGCGGCGACGGTCCAGTTGCGGGCGCCGGCGCCGGCGACCGGCGAGACGACCGCACCCGCGGCCGAGACGGAGCCGGCGGCGAGGATGGATGCGGGCTGTGCGTCGTACGGACTTGCCATCGGAACTCTCCTTTTTGGCTACGCCTGGGAACCGGACTGGTGCTCGTAGGAAGCGAGAAGCTGCGCGAAGTGATACAGGGACAGGTTGCCGTAATCCCGCGGCTGCAGCCGCTGGATCGTCGTCATGAGCCAGGTCGCCGTGCGGCCGTCCTTGCGCAGGTTGTTCGCGATGACCTGCAGCGCGGCGGCATCGCCGGCCGCGTCGGAGGCGGCCTGGATCTCCGCTTCGCGCGCCTCGATCTCCGCGTCGCTCGCGTCCCCGCCGCCGGTCCCCATGACCTCGTCCGCCACGAGGCCGGGCGCCGCATCCTGCGCCGCCTGGGCCGCCCGTTCGTAGGCATCCGCCGCCGGGCGGTTGTAACGCGCGTCGAGGTCGGCCCAGGTCACCTCGGGCATCGGCGACGGCCGGGGCTGCTTCGCGCCGCCTCGGCCGGGGCGCCAGGCGAGCAAGGCCGCGAGGCCGCCGCCGCCGAAGACGAGCCAGATCCACGAGCCGCGCTTCATTTTCTTCACGGCGTCACCCGCAGACCGCCGCGCCGCAGGGCGGCCATGAGCTCATCCGTCGTGTAGTTGTCCTCGAGGACGGACATCATCGCGATGAACCGCCCATCATTGCTGAGCTCGTACACGATCGCGGTGCGGTCCTCGTCCGTCGTCGCGGCCGCCCAGCGGTCGGACATCGCCCGGGCGTACACCATGCCCTCGAGGAGGATCGCCGCCTCGCGCTCGTCGATTCGCGACGGATCGAGGCCGAGCGCGCGGATGCGCGCCTCGAGCTCGGCCACGGAGGCCGGCGGCTCGACGGGCAACGCCACGCGACGTGGCTTCTGCGTCGACCACCACCAGGCCGCAGCCGCGACCACTGCAACCCCGAGGAAGATGATCGGCATCAGAGCCCTCGCGGCAGCCAGCCCATGCGCCGCCCTCGTGCCAGGATCGCGTCCTGCTCGGCCTGCGTGAAGTTCGTCTCTACCACGTCGCGGGCCGCGGCCCACCGGGGGTCCGCTTCGATCGCGGCGAGCTGGTCCTGTCCCAACTCCGGGACCTGCAACGCATCGTAGAGAAAGACGATGCCATCTAGGATGATTCTGGCCTCGAGCTCGTCGATCCGCGCGGCGAAGGCGGGCCCGATCATCGTGATGAGCGCGGCCTGGAGCTGGGCAGGCGTCGTCGTGTGCGGATCGAGCGCGCGGATCTGCGCGATCGTGAGGCCGCGCCGGCGAGGGGCGGCGGTCGCGACCGCCGCAACGGCGGCAACAGCGACGGCAACTGCAATGGCGATCGCCGGCATCAGGCTCCCTTCAGTTCCTTCGCGTACATGAAGGCCGAGGGGTCCTCGAAGCCGCCCTTACCGGCCCGGCCCGGCGGACGATGCACCAGGGCATGGAAGATCCGTTCGTCGCCCGGCCGGTCGGACCCGTGCCGCAGCCGGACCGTCGCATGCTGCCCGAGCGAGCGGAGCTCGGCCGCGCGCCAGGCCGCCAGCTGGTCACAGTCGCCCCAGCCGCGCTCGAGGATTGCCGGGATCGTCAAGAACTCCTCGCCGCCGGAGTCGTCGAGGCGGTAGCGCACGTCCGTCTCGTACAGAAACGGCGTCTCGGGGTACGGGTGCTGGCGCAAGTAGTCGAGGTTGAGGATGACCACGGCCTCGAGCGAGGCCTCGCCGGCGGCGACCAGGGCGTCGACGCCGGTAAGGGAGAAGGGGGCGGTGATGCAGATCGTATCCGACATCGCCCGCCTCCCTTCGTCCGTGCATCTTCGTTGCCGGGAATCGGCCCGGCGCCGTAGCTGTGCGTCGGTCCTAGTTGATGACCGCCGCGTATCCCGCGACGAGGGCCGTGAACACCTGGCCCGCGAGCGAGACGTTCGTCACGCCGAGCGTGATCGCCGTGCCGATCTGCGTCGGCGGGAAGTCGAGCCCGATCAGCGTCGCGAACTCGGAGAACGCGAGGCACGGGGCCCCGGCCGCGCTCACGAAGAGCGAGTCCGAGCCCGACGCGAGGGCCGTCAGCAGGAACGCCCCGCCGATGGCGCCGGGGACGGTGAGCCGTTCCCCGTGGAAGGGGCGCGTCAGGGCACCCGTCGTCGGCGCCGCGGCCGCCGCGGCCGCGATGACGGCCGACAGGCCGAATCCGGCGATGTAGTACCGGATGACGGAGCTTTCGGCCGGCCGCAGCTGCATCCCGCGCGCGAGCTCGTTGCGTCCGATCTGGAAGGGTCCACCACTGCGGGGCACCGGCTGGCCTGCGATTCGAAACGCCATGACGTCTCCTTCTCGGCCTGCGCCGAGGGGGTTGGGGGGGACTGCGGGGCGTGCTACCCCGGGCCCGGACGGGCGCCCGGCTACTCTTCGACGACGATCGGCGTGCCGTCGTCGTTCTCGCCGCGCATGCGGCGCGCGACGAGCTCGGCGGGCGTGACGTTGTTCGTCGAGGCCGCCGCCTCGACGCCCATCGCGGCCGCGCGCCGGTACACGAACGCCCCGAGGAATCCGTCCCCGAAGGCGTTCACGTGCTCGGCCATCTCGGTGTCCATCGCGAAGGCGAGCACCTTGAGGGCGGCGCCGACGCCGAGGTCGACCGGGACCGGCCCGATCTGCGGCTCGGCGGCGTAGCCGTTGAGCATGCCGGCCGCGCCCATCGCGAGGCCGATCTCGCCGGTGCGCGCGAGGCTCTTGACCTGCTCGTTTGTCTTCTCGCGAAGACTGCGAACGGTCTGCCGGAGGCGCAGGTAGGATTCCTTCGCGCCGGAAACGCTGCGGAACGGGACGATGTTTGCCATGACCTCGCAGGGTGCGGGATTTGCCGGCGCCAGCGCAAGCGTCTTGACTCGACCCCAGTTTTCAGGTTGGATGCGAAAACTTGTGGCGAGCCGCGCAGATACCCTGGAAGACGCAAAGGAGTTCGTGCCTCGGAAGGCCGCCGCCGAAATGCTCGGCGTCACCATCTCCGGCGTGCGGCGGTACGAGCGGCAGCACAAGCTGAACAAGGTCATCGAGGACAACGGTGAAGTCGTCTACCGCATCAGCGAGATCGACGCGATCCTTGACGGCCGCCTCGAGCCGGGCGAGGCCGAGCGGCGGCACCTCGAGGCCCTGTACAAGTCGCGGATGGGCGTCGTCGACGACATGGGCAAGGTGATCGAGCAACACGTGATCCTCGAGACCTCGCAGCGCGAGGAGCTCGCCCGCGCGACCGCGCGGATCGGGGCGCTCGAGACCCGCGTCGCCGAGGATGCGAAGGTGCGCGCCGAGCTCCTGCAGACGTTCGAGACGATGACCACCGCGGCGCACGAGCGGGCCCTCGAGATCAGCGAATTCGAGCGCAGCCAGGCGCGCAAGGACAAGGCGTTCGACGAGCTCAAGCCGCTCGCGCGCGCTGTCGCCGTCAAGTTCGGTCTCGCGCGCGAGATCAAGCCGGGGGAGTCGGACCTCGTCGACGCGCTCGTCGAATTCAAGAAATCCGTGCGGCCCGAGCAGTTTGCGGCGCTCGGCAAGGTGCTGTCGACCGAGCAGGCCGCGACCCTGCTCGCGATTCTGGACGTTCTGCCCAAGACGCCGCCCGTGCAGACGTCTGCAACGGAAGCGGAAGCACCGGCGCCGGGCAACGGAGGCGGCACCCCCCCATGACCGAACGGGACGCCCTGACCGTCGACAGCGTCCGCCTCGAGGAGGGGCAGATCGTCTTTCGCACCCGCGTTGGGCACGTGTTCTACGGCGGCGAGGTCGTCGGCGGCGTCACCCTGCGGCCGTCGCCGACGGTCCAACCCGGCGAGGAGTCGATCGCGACGCCGACGATTCCGTCGATCGGGCACATGATCGCGTGTCCCGCGTGCGGCTTCGGGTTCGTGGCGGTCCCCCACGTCGGTCCGCTTGCGATGGACGACGAGGACCGGCGGGAGGCCGAGCGGATCGCGACCTTGCTCGGGGGCGAGCTCGTGCCCCAAGAGGAGGTCGATGCCGCCGGCGGACCGCTGCTCTACTTTTTGAAGCGGCACCGGGGCCCACATGGCTAAGCGCGCCCGACGCGGCCGTCCCCGTCCGTCAGCGTTCGAGGCCTGCCGGGCCGTCTGTCTGGCCGGTCTGCGCGCCCTCGAGCGCATGCCTCGCGGTCGCCTCCGCCTCGCGCGGCGGTCATGGGTCCGGCTGGACCCGGCCGGGACACAGGCGATCATGGTCCGCATCCTGACCGAGCCACGGATCGCCGCGCGCATCGCGGCGCTGCGAGAGCGCGCCGATGTCTAAGGCGACCCTGCTCGTATCCGCCGAGGCGGCGGCGGCGGGCGCCGATGGCATCGTTCACCTCGTCAACCACGGCCTGGACGAGGCCCGCGGCCGCGCGCTGGTCCTCGCGCTGACGCCGGTGTCCGAGGGCGGGGAGGCCGTCGACGGCAATCACTGCGATCATCGCTTCCTCGTGGAGCTCGACCGCGAGCGCCGGGAGGTCACCGTAGCGAGCCTCATCACCGAGGTCGCGGTCCTGCGGCGGTGCGTGCGCCTCATGCTCGCGCAGATCGACGCGGACACCGGGTTGCTGTGCGATGACCCGCTCGTGGCCACGGTGCGAAAGGCTCTCGCCGACGTCGTGGCGCAGTTCGAGGCGATGCCCCCTCGATGACGCCCCGGTCCTGTCTGCCGAAAGGGTACGAGATCAACTCGGATAACCGCGGGCCCTGCCACGACGACGACTGCGGCAATCCCGGGTGCGTCTCGGCTCGTCTCGTGGCGCGAAGCGGCTGCGCGGTTTGCGGCCGGAAGATCGGATTCAACAATCCCTTTTTTTTCCAGCATGCGGAGGGCGCGGCGGCGGTTGGCGGAGGGCTTCGGGTTCGGCACGAGGACTGCGCGGCCGTCGCTTCGAAGGGACCGCCGAAGCGGGCCTAGCGCGCTCGACGCCAGCCGAGGAGCGCGGCGCCGAGCGGATGATCCGCGATCGCGTGCCGGAGCGCGGCGAAGATCCCGGTGTCCGGGTTGTAGTCGTCGGTGTGGTCGATCGACCAAGTGCCATCCGCCCAGACGTGAAGGTGCATCGAGTCGGCCGCGCGATGCTCGCGGTACTGCGCGAGCAGGGACGGGCGGGATTCCCGGAGCCGCGCGCGCCGGAGGATGCGACAGCCGGACCGGCCGTCGAGGTGTAGCCGCTGGTCCGTGCCGAGGTAGACGGCCGGGGGGAAGTCGCCGAAGGGCCAGTCCCCGCCCAGCGGGTAGCGCAGGCGCTTCATGCTCGACGTCGACGCCGGCGTCGACGTCGAGCCCAGCGGCAGATCGCGACCGTCGCGCCGACGAGGACGGCGCCGGCGGCGAAGCCGATCAGGAGCTTCGTCCCCGTCGAGAGCGGCTGTGCAGACGTCGGCACAATCCGGCCGGGAGCGTCCGGGATGAAGTACTCGGGGCCGTTCTCGCCGACGACGTACCGCGTGCCGGGCATGACGTCGCCGCCCTCCGCGCGGCCGCCTCCGAAGGGGAAATCGCCGGCCTCGCCGCGGCGGATCGGGAGGCGGTGCGCCCGGTCCTCGGTCGCCGCGCGGAGCGAGGGATCGTCGACGTCGAGATAGACGCGGGTGCGGCGGCCATGGTCGGAGGGGCGGTAGACGGCCCGGACGGGTGCGCCGGTCGAGCGGCTGTCCGTGCAGGGGACGAGGTGCCCGTCGTTGTCCTCGCAGTCGAGATGGGTCAGGGGCCAGCCGGCGCCGTGCGTGGCCTCGGCGGCCTCGAGGTCGGTTCCGGGCGTCTCGACCATGGGCGCGCGGCGAGCTCGCCGCCGTTCGCGGGCGTGCTCGTCGACGAGCTCCGCGGTGTGCGCGGCCTCGAGGTCGAGCGCGCGGGCCTCCGCGATCGGCTCGGGCATCCGGAACCGGCCGGCGGTCTGCGCCGCGTCGGCGATCGCGTTCAGGGTCTGAAGGTCGATGTCCTCGACGAAGAAGCCCTCGCGGCCGCGCTTCGGCGTGAGATGCCAGAGGGCATCGTCGATGCTGCAGACCTTGCGCGCCCCGGTGAGGTCGTAGCGCTGATTGACCGCGTCGAACTCGCCGGAGCAGGCGCGGTAGAGGCGTGCGCGCGAGGAGGGGTCGGCATAGAGCGCGAATTCCTCGAGAGTGCGGGCGTTGATCGGGTCCGCCGCGAACGCTCGCATGGCATCGATCTTCGTCTTGTGCCGGCGGGCGCCGACATTGACGGGCCCGCGTGCCTGCCACCAGAAGGGACCCTCGAGGCGGGCGCGGCCCACGGGGGCGGTCGCGCGCTTCTGGACGCCGCGCAGGGCGGTCGTCATCGGCTGGCCTCGAGCTCGGCCTCTATCTCGAGCAGCTGTCGCTGCAGGGCGCGGACCTCGGCGCCGGCGCGCTCGAGCAGGCGCTCGGCCTCGCGGAGCATGAAGAGCGTTTCATCCCGCCGCGAGGAGATCCCGCGGTAGCGGGCGAACCGCTCGGCCTCGGTGCGCCGCTCGTCCTGGCGTGCCTTGCCGGGGGCGGAGCCGATCCCCTCGGCGGCGGACGCGCGGCCAATGCGCTCGAACGCGCTGAGGGTGTCGTCGTCGTCGATCAGAGAGCCTCGAGGCGGTCGGCAAGCCGGGCGAGCTCGGCGGTGATCTCGTTCTGTCGAGCGATCTGCCGGCGCGCGCGTTTCATGCGGTCGCGAGTCGTCATGCCGGCGGGCGCCTGGTCGTTGCCCAGCTGGACGAGCTCCACCGTGCGGCGGACGACGAGGACCAGGGCGACGCGGAGCTCGAGCAACGGGCTCGAGGGAGGGGGGCGACGAGGATCGCGCGGATGACTGGATGCATCGGGACGAACTTGACGACGAGGTAGAGCAGGACGCCGACGACGAGGACGACGAGCACGGTGGTCATTCGGGGGGCTCGGGTTCGACGCCAGCGGCGGCGGCGGGTTCACTCCAGAGCGGATCGAGGGATGCGAGCTCGAGCGAGGTGTCGAGGATACCGAGATACGCCTCCATGGCGGCCGGGTCGTGGGCAACCAGCTCGAGCGTGCGCAGCGCGAGCTCGGCGCCCTCGAGACGGGCGACGTACCGGCCGAGGGCAATGGCGGCCTGCCGCGTGTGTGCATCGGGATGGGTGGCGAGATACATCATGGCGGCGACGGCGGGCGGCTGCAGGAGGCGTTCGGCGTCGGCGACGGAGCAGCTGACGAGCCGGGCGATGCGGCGAGCGGCCGGCGTCATGTGCTCGCCGGGACGCTGCACGAGGGGAGGGCGGCACCTCGCGCAACACGATCCGCGACTGGAACCGTTCCCGCCGCCCCGGGCTTGCAGCCGTTTCTCGGACCTGCGCCGGCCGCTCCGTTCGGGTCCACCACACCCCCATCGTGAGTGACTTGTTCCTGTAGTGTCAAGCCGGGGCTACGCCCCGAGTCCCGCCGCGAATTCGACCGCCACCGTTGAATCAAGCTTGACACGTGCTCGTCAGTGTGTTAAGGCTGAGTCAGACAGTGAAACGGAGGACCGAAATGGATGCGAACGTTGCACCGCAGCAGAGGGTTATCGGGCCCGAGGGATGGAACCTCGCGGCGCTGTTTCGCACGCGATGGATCTGGACGCAGCTGCTCCGGCCGATGAAGGGCCGCGTGACGAGCCGGGGGCGGCCGCCGGTGCTCTTCGAGCGGATCGGCGGCGCGGTCTGGCGCGGTGTCGCAGGACGCACGCCCCACGGGCGGGCCGCGATCATCCGAATGCTCACCGGCTACTTTGCTGAGGACACAAACCGGCCGGGCCGGTTCGATGGCTGGATCGAAGTCGGGCGGGGCGCGATGGAGTGGACGCGGCCGCATGCCGGATCTGCTTGGACGGCGGCGTCATGACGCTCCGGGAAAAGATGACGAGGCTCCGCCTCGCGGTCGCGCGACTTGGATCACGCCTGGACGGAACGTGTGAGGCGCGAGGACGATTTCACGGATTGCAATCAAGGGCGATGGGGCACTCCGGGCCCCGTCGCGTGGGAGTGGTGGATGCGCGTCGGGTGGTTTGGTGCGCGCGGACCGGCGACGCGCGAGGGATGGTCTGACGGAAAGGGAGACGGACGATGACGGACGAACGCAGCGGAGGACCGTGGAGGGTCAACGGCAAGACGGGTGCCGGGTGGCGGATCGATTCGCTCGACGGCTCGCGAGTCGGCCTGGACTTCTTGCAACATCCGGTTGCGCTCGTCCCGTCGAAGGGCGACGCGGACGCGATCGCGTGCCTGCCCGAGCTCGTGGAGAGGGTCGAGGCCGTGCTTGCGGTTTCGCCGGAGGGGTGTCTACTGCCGCTCGGCGCCGCCCTGGAAGAGCTCAGCGCAGTGTACCGGCGGATGGGAGGTGCCCGATGAGCGCCGAGCGCACCGCCGGCGTCGAGGTCGGGCCGCCCACGGTCGAGGTCGACGTCGACCTACTCGATCCGTCGCCGACGAACCGGCGCACGGATTTCGGGGACATGAAGGCCTTCGCGGAGACGATCCGGGAGCACGGGGTCATCAGCCCCATCACGATCCGGCCCGCCGGCAAGCGGTTCGAGATCGTCTGCGGCGAGCGCCGCTGGAAGGGCGCGAAGGCGGCGGGCCTCAAAACGATCCCCGCGGTTGTCCGGGCCCTGCTCGACGACGAGGCCAAGGAGATCCAGATCGTCGAGAACCTGCAGCGCGAAGACGTGACGCCGCTCGGCGAGGCGCAGGGGTTCGCGGACCTGCGCAAGCTCGGCCTGTCCGTCGACGACATTGCCGCGAAGGTCGGCCAGACACGCAGCCTGGTCTACGCGCGGCTCAAGCTGCTCGATCTCGAGGCGAAGCCGCGCAAGGCACTCGAGGAAAACAAGATCGACGCCTCGGTCGCGCTGCTCGTCGCGCGGATGCCCCGGGCCCTGCAGGGCAAGGCGCTCGACGAGCTCGCCAAGTATCACGGCGGCCTCGAGGGGCTGACGGCGCGCGACGCAGCGCACCGGCTGGGCTCGTTTCAGACTCCGCTGTCAAAGGCGTTCTTCGAGCCGGCGGATTCCATGCTGGTCAAGGAGGCCGGCGCCTGCGGCCCATGCCCGAAGCGCAGCGGCAACGCGAAGGAGCTCTACCCCGAGATCAAGGATGCAGACGTCTGCACCGATCCCGGGTGCTTCGCGCGCAAGGCCCAGGCCGAGTTCGCGCGCCGGTCCGGTGCGCCCCCTCACCCGAAGCAGGACGTTCAGGTGATCTCCATGACCGGCAAGGAGCCGGCCGGCCTCGTCGAGGCCAGCAAGCGGCCGCCGCACGTCTACGAGGGGCCGACCTGGCGCGGGATCGTCAAGAAGAGGCTCCCCATCGTCGCGATCGCGCTGTCGACCGGCGGCTACGACGATCCGCCCGGCGGGACGCTGCTCGAGTTCTACGACGCGAGGGACGCGGCGAAGCTGGCGCCGAAGCGCAAGCCGGATCGGTTTCTCAGGCACGACAAGGCCGAGGCCGCTCGCCGCACGAAGGAGAAGAAGGCGCGCAAGGCCCTCGAGGCGCGCGTCAAGCTCGCGCGGCCGGCGCTGCTCGCGGCGGCGAAGAAGGCCCCGAAGGCGCTGCGCAAGATCCCGGAGGGGCTGCTCCGGCTCGCCCTCGAGGAGTACTCCGAGCCGACGCCGCTGGCGATCACGACGGAGGCCTTGAATCGGCTTGGCGCGCACTGGGGTACGCGCGACGCCGGCGATCTCGTCGTCCTCGGCCGCGCCCTGGGCGTCGACGTGGGCAAGCTCGAGCGGGACGCTGCGAAGGCCGCGAAAGCGAAGGCCCCGAAGGGAGGCAAGGCCCGTGGCGCTCGCTAGCGTCTGCCGCAGCTGCGGCGCGGGGATCCTGTGGGTCATCTCCGCGCGGTCCGGACGGTTCATGCCGCTCGACGCCTCGCCGCACGAGGACGGCGACATCATCGTGCGGCCGGACGACGCCGGCGGAAAGGTCTTCGGGTACGTGCTCGCGAAGGGCCAGCGGGGCGGATACATCGGGGACACGGAGGGGGCGCCGATCCCCGTGCGGCCCGACGAGCCGCGCTACCGCTCGCATTTCGCGACCTGCCCGGATGCCGCGGCGCACCGCAAGCCGAAGCCGGCGGGTGCGCCGTGAGGATCCGGACGGTCCCGATCGCGTGCTCGGAATGCGAGACGCTGCACCAGCGGATGGGGCAGACGTGCTCGCCCCGGTGCGCGCGTCGACGGCAGACACGGATGCAGCGCGAGGCGCGCGCGGCGAAGCGGGCGCAGTGCGACGAGAGAGGCGACGCGCGATGATCTGCGTTGGCTGCGGGTGCTCCGAGGACGACGCATGCGCGGATGGCCTCGACGAGGACGGCGAGGTGATCCCCTGCCACTGGGTGTTGGGAGAGGACGAGGACGGCGGACCGCTGTGTTCGGTCTGCATCGAGGAGGAGACCGATGGAGACGAGTAGGGCGCTCATGTGCATTCTCGTTCTCGGCTGCGGCGGATCGTCGCAGCGGCTCGCGCTC
>Ga0209640_10003328_pt1 | contig 14050 bp, 11 predicted proteins | sample RifCSP10_1_FD_184018 | JGI IMG/M metagenome (GOLD analysis project Ga0209640, IMG submission 184018) | Soil microbial communities from Rifle, Colorado - Rifle CSP2_sed 10_1 (SPAdes) (version 2) | ecosystem: Environmental > Terrestrial > Deep subsurface > Rock core/Sediment | place: Rifle...
CGAACTCCTCTGGATGCTGCTCGTAGTACGCGATCGCGTCGGCTTTGCGTATCTCGATCCCCTTGAGGACGTGGTCCCGGAGCAGTCTCTGCACCGCTTCCTGCTCTTCGGTGGGGCCCGCGGCCCCGGACAGGAGGCCGCGCGCCCGCGCCTCGAGGACGAGGACGCGCTCCTCGAGGTAGCGGTCGAGGATCGAGGGAAGGACGGCCGGGCTCAACCGTTCGCCGCCCTGGGCTTCGAGCCTCGCCACGTGACGTTCGAACTCGCTCCGCCGGACCACCTGGTCGTCGAGCGCCAGGATGACGGGATCGACGTCTCCCCCGCCACGACACGCCCCGAGGGCGAGGAGCGTGAGGGCCAGGACGCCGAGTGACTGCCGCAGACCCTCCATGTGTGCGCTGGTTCTCCGATTATACCGCCGGCGAGGCCGCGGCCTGCTCCAGGCGGCTCACGATGGCGGCGAGGGCGGCGCTCGTGGAGAGCCCCGGAGGCCGGGGAAGGCGTATGCCTTCGGGATTGAGGCGAGCGCCCGGAAGGTCGGCCACCGTGGCCACCAGGTCTTCGGGCCGCAGGGGCGTATCCGGGGTGAAGCGGAGCGAGAAGGTGCCGGCGGACACGTCCACCTGCGCCACCCCCAGAGCCTCGGCCCGGAGGCGCAGGCCCGCGTAGGAGAAGAGCCCGTCGACCGAGGGGGGGAAGGGACCGTAGCGGTCGCGCACCTCGGCCCGCAGCGCCTCGATCTCGGACGCGGTCACGGCCTGGCTCAAGCGCTTGTAGAGCGACATCCTCTGGTGGACGTCCGGGGCGTATTCCCCCGGAATGCGCAGGTCCTGGTGGAGATTGAGGGTGGCCCGCGAGCGCTCGCCCGCCCTCTGACCCTTGAGCTCGAGGATCGTCTGCTCCAGGAGCTTGACGTAGAGGTCGAGCCCCACCGCCTGGATGTGGCCGCTCTGCTCGCCGCCGAGAAGGTTGCCCGCGCCGCGGATCTCGAGGTCGAGGGCAGCGATGCGGAACCCGGCGCCCAGGTCGGAGAACTCGCGGATGGCGGCCAGGCGCTTCTGCGCGACCTGGGACAGGACCGTGTCCGGGGGCACGAGCAGGAACGCATAGGCGCGGCGGTCCGAGCGGCCGACCCGGCCCCGGAGCTGGTAGAGCTGGGCGAGACCATAGCGGTCGGCCCGGTTCACGATCAGGGTGTTGGCGCGGGGGATGTCGAGGCCGTTCTCGATGATGGTGGTGGCGACGAGCACGTCCGCCCGGCCTTCGACGAAGGCCAGCATGGTCTTCTCCAGCTCGGCCTCCGGCATCTGCCCGTGGGCCACCGCCACCCTGGCCTCCGGGACGAGCTTCTGGACGAGCGCGGCCAGCGAGTAGATGGACTCGACGCGGTTGTGGACCAGGTAGACCTGGCCTTCGCGCAGCAGCTCCTGGCGGATGCCCGCGGCGATCGTCTCGGTCGAGAACTTCACGATGGAGGTCTGGATGGCCAGCCGGTCCTTGGGCGGGGTCTCGATCACCGACATGTCCCGAATGCCGGCCAGGCCCATTTGCAGCGTCCGGGGAATGGGAGTGGCGGAGAGGGTCAGGCAATCGACGGTCGTCCGCAGGTGCTTGAGCTTCTCCTTGGCCGCCACCCCGAAGCGCTGCTCCTCGTCGATGACGATGAGGCCGAGGTCCCGGAAGACCACGTCCTTGGAGAGGAGACGGTGGGTGCCGATGAGGACGTCGACCTTGCCCACCGCGAGATTGCCGAGGGTCGCCTTGATCTCCTTGGGGGCGCGGAAGCGCGAGACCATGTCCACGGTCACGGGAAAGGGCGCGAAGCGCTTGCGGAACGTCTTCCAATGCTGGAAGGCGAGGATGGTGGTCGGAGCCAGGATCGCGACCTGCTTGCCGTCCAGCACCGCCCGCATGGCCGCGCGCATCGCGACCTCGGTCTTGCCGTAGCCCACGTCGCCGCACACCAGCCGGTCCATGGGCGCGTCGCTCGCCATGTCGGTCGCCACCTCGGCGATGGCCGCGGCCTGGTCCTCCGTCTCCTCGTACTCGAACGCCTCCTCGAACTCGCGCTGCCAGGGACTCTGGCCGGTGAAGGCGTGGCCGGGCCGGGCCTTGCGCTCGGCGTAGAGCTTCAGGAGCTCCGCCGCCATGTCGCGCATGGCCTTCTTCACCCGCTTCTTGACCTTCTCCCAGTTGCCGCTGCCCAGACGGTCGAGGGCCGGGCGCGCGCCTTCCGCGCTCGCGTACTTCTGCACGCGGTCGAAGGCGTCGACGGGGACCTTGAGCTTGTCCCCGCCCTGGTAGACGAGGACCATGAACTCCCGGTCGAGGCCGGCGAGCGCGATCGTCTCCAGGCCCTCGAAGCGACCGATGCCGTGGTCCTGGTGGATCACGAGATCGCCGATCTTCAAGTCGCGGAAGTCGGAGAGGAAGCTCCGGGCGGTGAGCCGGCGACCACGGCGGTGGAGGTGCACCTCCTCGGGAAAGACGTCGCCGTCGGCCAGGACCCGCAGCCCCGCTTGGGGAAGCTCGAATCCCGTGGAGAGCGCTCCCACCCGGATCCGGATGGCCCCTTCCTCACCCACGTCGAGGCCGTCCTCCGCGAGGAGGTCGCGGAGGCGGTCGGCTCGGCCGCTGTTTCCGAGGAAGAGGACGCTCCCTCCGGGGGCCGCGCGGAGATCCGCCCCGAGGGCGCGCACGTCGCCGGCATAGTGCCGTACCGGGCGGCACGGCAGGTGGGTGCCGCGGCCCTCGGCGTCCACCTCGCGCAGGTGGAGCGCGGGGGCGGCCCGGAGACGGGCGCGGAACCGGTCGAGATCGACGAGCGCTTCTTCGGGTTCGAGGACGAGGCCGTCACGTTTCGTACGCTCGTGGCGGGCTCTCTCCCAGGTCGCCTCCGCCTCGGCGTCCACCGACTCCGGGTCGAGGACCACCACCGGCCGCACCCGGAGGTGCTCGAAGGCCGGCACCGTCGCCCCGGGCACGAGAGGCAGGAGCTCGACGAGGTCGTCCGGCGGCAGGCCCCGTTCGAGCGATTCCACGAGCGCCGCCACCTCGGGTCTATCGGGGAACCGGCCAGGCAGGAGGTCACGGAGAGCGGTGAGGGTGGAGCGGGTGGGAAAGAGATCCGAGAGCGGGAGTGCCGTGAGGCTCGACACCGCGTGGAGCGTCCGCTGGGTCTCGGGATCGAACGTGCGCAGGCTCTCGATGGTGTCGCCGAAGAGCTCGATCCGGACCGGCAGGTCGCGGTCGGACGGGAAGATGTCGACGATGCCGCCGCGGCGGGCGAATTGGCCGGCCGCGGTCACGGGGTCTTCGCGGCGGTACCCTCCTTCCTCGAGGGCCTCCAGGAGGATCTCGGGCGTCATTTCCTCTCCCGCGTCGAGGGTGAGCACCCGTGTCGCGAGGAGGGGGGGGGCCAGGCTCGGCCGCAGGAGGCCGGCGGGGGAGGCGACCACGGCGAGCGCCTGGCCCTGGCCGGCGGCGTGGAGGGCCGCGGCCCGGCGAAGGCACGCTTCCGAATGCCGCGGCAGGTCCCGGTAGAGGGGCGGGCCGGGAGCCGGGAAGGAGAAGACGGCCCCGCCACGGCCGAGCTCGGCGGCGAGGGTTCGGAGGTCCTGAACCGCGTCGTCGATGTCTCGCTCGCGCGGCGTCACGAGGAGGAAGGGTTCGTCCGCCACGAGCAAGGGAACGAAGAGGCGCGCGGGGCCGGTGAGGCCCGACAGCTCGGCTCGGCCCTCACCCCGCAAGCGCTCGCGGATCGCCGCGATCTCCGCGGTGGGCAGGGAGAGAACGGCCTTCACGGGCGGCGGCGGATCCGGTCGACGACGGCGGTCGTGGACCGGCCGGCAAGGAGGGGAACGCGGACGACCCGGCCCCCGCGGGCCAAGACCGTGGCGCGGCCCACGATCTCGTCCTCCGCCCAGTCGGCGCCCTTCACGAGGACGTCAGGGGCGAGCGCTTCGATCGCCGCTGCCGGCGTGGGTTCGTCGTAGATCACGACCCGGTCCACGCATTCGAGGGCCAGGAGGGCTTCGGCCCGCTCGCCCTCCGGGGTCAGGGGTCGGCCGGGCCCCTTGATCTCGCGGACGGAGCGGTCGCTGTTGATGGCCACGATCAGGCGGGCGCCCTCCGCGCGGGCGGCTTCGAGGAGGGAGACGTGGCCCGCATGCAGGAGGTCGAAGCAGCCGTTGGTGAAGACGACCTTCTGGCCCTCCGAGCCCCAGGAGCGGCGCTCCGCCTGCAGTTCGGCGAGCGGCGTCGCGTGCTCAGGAGCGGGACGCATCGTCGTCTCCGAGAGCGAGCTCGGACCGGGCTCGGGCGATGCGATCTCGACCCCGCCCGAGAAGCTCCAGGCGTGGACCGGCCGGTAGACGCCCACGTCCTTGAGCCGGCTCTTGATCCGGAAGGAATGAAGGCCCCGATGGTAGTCGTAGGGGGTGCCGTCCCGCTTGTGGGCGGCCACGTCCACGAGGTAGGTGCCCTCGGTGAGGCGGAGGTCCTGGAGCACGATTCGCACCTCGCCCTCGCCTTCGAGTCGCTTGGCCTCGTGCTCTTCGAGGTCCGTGTTGGTCCCGTAGACGTGGGTGCCGTCCGCGGCGAAGAGGCCGAGGCCGAAGACGAAGTCCACGACCGGCGAGCGGGCGCGCACAGAGAGGCAGACGGTGAGTGCTTCTCCCGGCACGTACAGATGCCGTTCCCGATCGTGTCGGTCGAGGAGGCGCACGCGGGTGATCTCCACCTCGCGGCTGCCCCAGCGCCCTTCGCGGTAGCCGTGCCCGGCGGCGGCCACCTCGCCGGGCGTGGTCTCGGGAGGGGGGGATTCGCGAGCGACGCCGCGGCCCTCCGCCAGCACGGCCTCTTCGCGCCCGGCCACGAAGCTCAGGTAGGCGTCCACCACCCGCTTGGGATCACCGTGGTCGGCGACCCGGCCCTGGCGCAGCCACAGCACGTCGTCGCACATCTTCTCCACGAGGCCGAGGCTGTGGGTGACGATGAGGATGGTGCGCCCGCGGCGGCGGAACTCCCCGATCTTGTCCAGGCACTTCCGGGTGAAGGACTCGTCCCCCACCGCCAGCACCTCGTCGATGAGCAGGACCTCGGGCTCCACGTGGATGGCGACGGAGAAACCGAGGCGCATGTACATGCCGGAGGAATAGGTCTTGACGGGAGCGTCGATGAAAGGCCGCAGCTCCGCGAAGTCCACGATCTGGTCGAAGCGTTCGGCGACCTCCTTGCGGTCGAGGCCCAGCATGATGCCGTTGATGTAGACGTTCTCGCGACCGCTGATCTCCGGGTGGAAGCCGGCCCCGAGCTCGATGAGGGCGGAGATGCGGCCGTTCACCGCGAGGGTCCCGCGGGTCGGCTTGGTGATTCCGGCCAGGAGCTTCAGAAGGGTCGACTTGCCGGAGCCGTTGGCGCCGATCACCCCGAAGGTGCACCCCGCAGGCACCCTGAAGGAGACGTCCTCGAGGGCAGTGAAGGTCTGGTCGGGGGTGAGGTCGCTCAGGAGGCTGCCGGTGAGGAGCGCGCTCTTCAGGGTCTTGAACTGGTTCTGGTGGAGGAAGCGCCGATAGATCTTGGTCAGGCCCTGGGCGGCGATGGCGGGGGCGGCGCTCACACTTCCTCCGCCAGGGTATCGCGCAGGCGGTCGAACAGGAAGGCGCCGAGGGCGAAGGTCACTAGGGCCGCCGCCGCCGCCGCTCCGAGGCCCTGCCAGTGGTGGAAGGTGCCGTCGAAGAGGATCTCCTGGTACGAGACCAGGATGTGCGACATGGGGTTGAGCCGAAGGAAGGTGCGCACGCCGCCCTGGCGTTCGCCGTAGAGGTAGAGGACGGGAGAGGCGAAGAACAGCAGGTGCAGCAGGTGGCCGAGGATGTTCTGGATGTCGCGGAAGTGCACGGTGAGCGCGGAGACGCCAAGGGCGAGGCCCAGGGTGAACACGAGCTGCACGAGCACGGGCAGCGGGAGCAGCACCGCTTCGGGGCGCAGCCGGCCGTAGTAGACGAGGAAGGCCAGGAGGATGGGCAGGCCGAGGAGGAAGTGGACGAGGTTCGCGAAAACGGTCACCACGGGGAGCACTTCCGCGGGGAAGAGGACCTTCTTGATGAGGTTACCCCCCGCGATGAGGACGCCCGCGCTCTCGAGCAGCGAGGAGCTGAACCAGGTCCAGGGAAGGATGCCGCAGAAGAAGAAGAGCGCGAACGGTTCCATGGCGGGAGAGTGGGTGCCCGGCAAGACCAGGGTGAACACGACCACGTAGGTGAGGAGAAGAAGGAGCGGGTTGACGAAGCTCCAGAGGAAGCCGAGCACGCTGCCCCGGTAGCGGGCCTTGAGCTCGCGGCCGACCAGGCTCTGGATGAGGAGCCGGTAGCGGAAGAGCGTGCGTAGCTGGGTCAGCATCGGAGGTTCAATCTTGCCTCACCACGCCGACCGGCTCGAAACGCGGGCGGGGCGGAGGCGGGGCCTGGGAAGAGAGGGCTCGTCAGCCCTGCCGCTGGCGGGCCACCGCCAGGCGGGTCACGGCGCGGATGTAGGCGGTGTGGGTTTCTTCGTAGCCGGCTTCGTCCTTGATCGCCTTGAGCCTCTCTTCGGCCCGCTTCCTAGCCTCCTCGGCGCGGCCCACGTCGATGTCTTCGGCTCGCTCGCCGAGCTCGGCCAGGATGTTCACGCGGTCGGGGAGCACCTCGCAAAAGCCCCAGAAGCAGGTGATATAGCCTTTCTCCGCCCCCATCCGGTACCAGATGACACCCGCGCCCAGGGTGCCGAGCATCGGGGTGTGGCCCGGGCGGACGCCAAAGTAGCCTTCGGCCCCGGGGGCCACGAGCTCGTCGACGTCCTCGCGCAGAAGAAGGCCCTCGGGGGTCACGACCTCGAGCCGGATCTTCTCGGGTAGGGGCATGGGCAGGGCGCTAGGACTGGAGCTTCTTGGCCGCCTCTAACGCGTCCTCGATGGCGCCCGCCATGTAGAAGGCCTGCTCCGGGAGGTGGTCCACCTCGCCGTTCACGATGGTCTTGAAGCTGCGGATGGAGTCGGCGAGCGGCACGTACTTGCCAGGGATTCCGGTGAACTGTTCGCCCACGTGGAAGGGCTGGGAGAGGAAATTCTGGATCTTACGCGCTCGGGCCACCGTGACCTTGTCCTCGTCCGACAGCTCGTCGATGCCGAGGATGGCGATGATGTCCCGGAGGTCCTTGTACTTCTGCAGGATCTGTTTGACGGCGCGGGCGGTGTCGTAGTGCTCGTCGCCGAGGATGACCGGGTCGAGGATGCGGGACGAGGATGCGAGGGGGTCCACGGCGGGATAGATACCGAGCTCCACGATCTGGCGCGAGAGGTTGGTGGTCGCATCGAGGTGAGCGAAGGTGGTGGCGGGCGCCGGGTCCGTGTAGTCGTCGGCGGGCACGTAGATGGCCTGCACGGAAGTAACCGAGCCTTTCTTGGTGGAAGTGATGCGCTCCTGGAGGTCGCCCATCTCGGACTGGAGGGTGGGCTGGTAGCCGACCGCGCTGGGCATGCGGCCAAGGAGGGCCGAGACCTCGGAGCCGGCCTGGGTGAAACGGAAGATGTTGTCGATGAAGAGCAGGACGTCCTTCCCCTCGTCGTCGCGGAACGACTCGGCCACGGTGAGGCCGGTGAGCGCGACGCGCAGGCGGGCCCCGGGCGGCTCGGTCATCTGGCCGTAGATGAGGGCCGCCTTCGAGTTGGCGGGGTTTTCGAGGTCGATGACCCCCGACTCCTGGAACTCGAGCCAGAGGTCGTTCCCCTCGCGCGTGCGCTCGCCCACCCCGGCGAATACCGAGACCCCGCCGTGCTTCTTCGCGAGGTTGTAGATGAGCTCCTGGATGAGCACGGTCTTGCCCACCCCCGCGCCGCCGAAGAGGCCGATCTTGCCCCCGCGGAGGTAGGGCTCGAGCAGGTCGATGACCTTGATCCCGGTTTCGAACATCTGGAGGCCCGTCGACTGCTCCTCGAGCGATGGCGCGGGACGGTGGATGGGGTAGCGCTTCTCGGCCTTCACGGGGCCACGCTCGTCCACGGGCTCTCCGATCACGTTCAGGATCCGGCCCAGGGTGGCGGTGCCCACGGGCACCGTGATGGGACCTTTGAGATCGACCGCCCGCATGCCCCGGACCATGCCGTCGGTGGGTAGCATGCTCACGCAGCGCACCCGGTTCTCCCCGAGGTGCTGTTCCACTTCGGCGATGACGTCGATCGCGACCCCTCCGGCGGTCCCGGGGTCGTCGATGCGCACCGCGCTGTAGATGGCGGGCACACCCTGGGGGAACTCGATGTCCACCACGGGACCGATGATCTGGACGACCCGACCGACGTTCTCTTCTGCCATCTTGGCTCCGGCTTAGCTCGGTGCGCCCGCGCCCGACACCACCTCGATGATCTCCTTGGTGATGGCGGCCTGGCGGACCTTGTTCATGTAGAGGGTCAGGCGCTGGATCATGTCGCCCGCGTTTCTGGTGGCCGAGTCCATGGCGGTCATCCGCGCGCCGTGCTCGGCGGCGGCCGACTCGAGGAGGGCGCGCCAGACCTGGGTCTCGACGTGCCGCGGGAGCATGCTCGCGAAGATGCCCGCCGGACCCGGCTCGTAGATGTATTCGAGGGGCGGCTTCTTGGGATCGACGTGGGCCCGCGGAATCGGCAGCAGTTGCTCCACCGTGATCTTCTGGGCGATGACGCTCTTGAACTCGTTGTAGAGGAGGTAGACCCGGTCCACCTTGCCGCCGGTGAAGTCGTCCATGGCCTCGCGGGCGATGGCCTGGGCGGCCCCGTACTTCAGGGCCTGGAAGACACCGATGTGCTCGGATCGCACCTTCAGGGCTCGTCGCTTGAAGTGGTCGCGGCCCTTGCGCCCCACGAGGTCGAGCGCGCATTCCTTCCCGGCCTGCTCCTCGATGAAGCGGGCGGCGGCGCGGATGATGTTCGCGTTGAAGCCGCCGCAGAGCCCCTTGTCCGCGGTGACCACGATCAGGAGGATGCGCTCGCCGCCCCGCTCCTCGAGCAAGGGGTGCGCGTGGGCGGGCGCGCAGGAGGCCAGGTCGATCAGGACCTCCATCATCTTGCGGGCATAGGGGCGGGCCGCGAACATCGCCTCCTGGGCGCGCCGAAGCTTGGCCGCGGAGACCATCTTCATGGCCTTCGTGATCTGCTGCGTGGACTTCACGCTGCGGATGCGCCGGCGGATGTCGATGAGGGCGGGCATGGCGCTCTTCGGTCGCTTCCGCTAGCTCGTGGCCTTGGCCAGGAACGAGCCCGCGAACTCCCTGATCGCCGCTTTCAGCCGGTCGCCGAGCTCTCCCTTCAGGTCCTTCTTCTCCGCGACCTCTCTGACGAGGCCGGCGTGCTGCGCCTCGAGGAAGGTGTAGAGGTCGGTCTCGAAGCGGCGGCACTCGGCGACGGGGACGCCGTCGAGGAACCCGCTGGTGGCCGCGTAGATGATGGTGATCTGCTTGTCCACCGACAGCGGGCTGTACTGGTTCTGCTTCAGGATCTCGGTGAGCCTCTGGCCGCGGGCGAGCTGGGCCTGGGTGGACTTGTCGAGGTCGGAGGCGAACATGGCGAAGGCCGCGAGCTCGCGGTACTGGGCGAGGTCGAGGCGCAGCCGCCCCGCCACCGCCTTCATGGCCTTCACCTGGGCCGACCCGCCCACGCGGGACACGGAGTTGCCCACGTTGATGGCGGGCCGGAAGCCGGAGTTGAAGAGGTCGGCCTCGAGGAAGATCTGGCCGTCCGTGATGGAGATGACGTTGGTCGGGATGTAGGCGGAGATGTCGCCGGCCTGGGTCTCGATGATGGGCAGCGCGGTGAGGCTCCCCCCGCCATGCTTCTCGTTGAGCTTGGCCGCGCGCTCCAGGAGGCGGCTGTGAAGGTAGAAGACGTCACCCGGGTACGCTTCGCGGCCGGGGGGGCGGCGCAGCAGCAGCGAGATCTCGCGGTAGGCCGCGGCCTGCTTCGTGAGGTCATCGTAGATGCAGAGCGCGTGGCTACCCTTGTCGCGGAAGAACTCGCCGATGGCGCACCCCGCGTAGGGGGCGATGTAGAGGAGGGGGGCGGGATCGGCGGCGGATGCGGCCACCACGATCGTGTGCTCCATGGCCCCGTGCTGCTCGAGGGTGCGCACGACCTGGGCCACCGTGGAGTTCTTCTGCCCGATGGCCACGTAGATGCAGATGACCCCCTGACCCTTCTGGTTGATGATGGTGTCCACCGCGACCGCGGTCTTGCCGGTCTGCCGGTCGCCGATGATGAGCTCACGCTGGCCTCGACCGATGGGCACCATCCCATCGATGGACTTGATGCCGGTCTGGAGCGGCTCCTTGACGGGTTGGCGGTCCACGACCCCGGGAGCGATCCGCTCGATGGGGTTGAACGCGGTGGTGGCGATCTTGCCTTTGCCGTCGATGGGCTGGCCGAGGGGGTTCACGACCCGGCCCACCATCGCGTCTCCCACGGGCACGGACATGATGCGGGAGGTCCGCTTGACCTCGTCGCCTTCCTTGATGAGGTCGGTCTCGCCCAGGAGCACGGCCCCCACGGAATCTTCGTCGAGGTTCATGGCCAGCGCCATGACTCCGTGCGGCAACTCGAGGAGCTCGCCGGCCATGCACTTTTCGAGGCCGTGGATGCGGGCGATGCCGTCGCCAACGGCGAGTACGGTCCCGGTCTCGGAGACGTCGACCCCGGCGGCGAATCCGCCCAGCTGCTCCCGGATGACCTTGGTGATCTCTTCCGCCCGAATCTCCATGCCTCTAAAGCTCCCTCTCCGCGGGTCCTGGCCCGGCCCTCATGCGGCGCCCTGGAGGCGGCGCTTCAGGGCCAGAAGCTGCGCCGTCACGGTGCCGTCGAACGTCCGACCGCCCATCGTCACCCGCAGCCCTCCGAGCACGACCGGCTCCACCCGGGTCTGGAGCTCGATACCCTTGCCGGTCGCCCTCTCCAGAGCTTCGCGCAGGGCCTTCTTCTGGCCGGCGTGGAGCTCCACCGCCGAGACCGCATCCGCGGAGACGACGCCCCGCGCCGCGTTCCAGGCCTCCACGTACGCCGCCACGATCGCGGGCAGGAGGCTCATCCGGTCGCGCTCGACCAGGAGCCGCAGCAACCGAGTGACGAGCTCGGGCGCTTTGGCCCAGACGGCCGAGGCCACCCTCTGGCGGGCCTCCGCCGCGACCACGGGATGCGAGAGCGCCCGCTTGAGCTCGGGGTGGCTTTCGAGGAGCGCGCGCGCGCCTTCGAGGGCGGCGCGTACCCGGGCCGCCTGCTCCGCGTCCGCCGGGGGAGCGGTGGCCACGTCCAGGAGCGCTCGCGCGTAGCGCCGGGCGATCGGCCCGGCGGCCCCCTTCGACCTCAAGGGCGGGGCCTTTCGGGGACGAGGGTCAAGCCGGCTTCAGTCTGCCACCTGGGATTCATGCTGGTGTTGCCGCGCCCCTCGGCCGCGGTCTTCGGGGGCCGCGTTCACAAAAACGCGGCAGATTAGCACGGCCCCTGAAGGGGAGTCAAAGAGCCGAGTGGCCAGGAATCGGGGGCTTCGACCTCAGGCGTGGACGGTGATCGCGGCCTTCGTCTTCGCCAGCGCGCGACCGACCTCGACGGCTCCGGGCAGCTCGCTGAGGAGGACGCCGAGGGCGGCCTCCGCGACCAGGAGCAGCAGGCCGCCCGACGTCTGGGGGTCGAAGAGGAGGGCCCCGAGGGCCGGGTGGAGGCGCCCCCGGTACTCGACTCGAGGCTCGAACTGGTGGCGGTTCGCTTTGAGGCCGCGCGCCTGGAAATGCGGGGCCAGCGCGAGGGCGTGGGGAAGAAGCGGCAGGCGTTCCGAGTCGAGCTCGAGGCCGAGGCCGCTCTCGCGGGCGATGGCGGCGGCATGGCCCACGAGGCCGAACCCGGTCACGTCGGTGGCGGCCCGCACGCCGTGGCGAAGCGCGGCTTCCGCCGCGCCACGATTGAGGGTGGCCATCGAGCGCGTCGAGGCCAGGACCGCCTCCTCGGGGGCTTCGCCCGCCTTGAGCGCGGTCGCGATGACGCCCGTGCCCAGGGGCTTGGTCAGTACCAGGATGTCGCCGGCGCGGCCCGCGGCATTCGTGAGCATGCGCTCGGGGTCCACGATCCCCGTGACTGCGTAGCCGAACTTGATCTCGGGGTCTTTGACGGTGTGGCCGCCGAGGAGGGCGCAGCCGGCCTCTTGGAGCTTGCGCGCCCCCCCGCGGACGATGTCGGCCGCCCAGGCGAAGGGGAAGTCGCCCTCGGGGAAGGCGGCGATCGAGAGGGCGGTCAGGGGCTTCCCGCCCATCGCGTAGACGTCGGAGAGGGCGTTGGCGGCCGCGATCGCGCCGAAGGCCTCGGGGTCGTCGACGACCGGTGTGAAGAAGTCGACGGTCTGGACGAGGGCGGTGCGCTCGTCCAGGCGGTAAACGCCCGCGTCGTCACCGGTGGAGTAGTCGACGAGGACCCGGGGGTCGTCGGTTCGGGGCAAGGCGCTCAGGACCTGAGCGAGCTCGGACGGGCCGAGCTTGCTCGCTCAACCCGCGCAGGAGACGCGCTCGGTGAGGCGGCGGATCCGCTCGCGGCCGTCCGTCACCGCCGGTCCCGCGGGGGCTCTCGTCTTAGCATACTAGTTTATATACTACTAGGGGCGGTTTCAGGGCCGCGGGGCGGTCGCGACCGGCGTCAGCTTCCCGGCCGGGACCATCTCGCAGTCGCCCTGGAAGAAGGCGCCGTCCTCGATCACGAGCTTCGGGGAGACCAGGGTGGCCTGGACCTTGGACCCGGCCAGAAGCTCGATCCTCTGGCGACCGTGCACCCGCCCGAGGACGGTTCCGCGGATGGAGACGACCCCGCAGTCGATGTCGGCTTCGACGTGGCCCGACTCTCCCACGATGAGGGTGTTGTCGGAGACGATCTTTCCCTTGAGGTGGCCGTCGATCCTCAGGGTGTCACGGAACCGCAGCTCCCCCAGGAACTCCGTCCCCTCGTCCATGAAGCCGTTCAGGCCTTCGGCCGTGAGCCCTTTGAGCTTGATCATTCGGCCTCCGCACGGGGCTTGGGCTCAGGCACCGGAGCCTGCCTCGAAGACCCAGGGTAGCACGCCCTCGACCTATCGCCCGGGAGCGTGGGGGCGGCCGGGAACGATTCTCAGCGGCCCCGGCCGCCCCGGGCGAGCAGGTCGAAGAGCCGACTCAGCTCCTGCTCGTTCGCAAACCGGATGCGCAGGTCGCCCCCTCGGCCTCGCCGATGGATCTCCACGCGGGCGCCCAGGGCCGTCCGTAAGCGCTCTTCCGCGGCCCTCGTGTTGGCGTCCTTCCGCGTGTCCTTGGGCGCGACGGGCGCGCGCAGCAGCGAGACCCGCCGCTCGACCTCCCGGACCGAGAGCCCCTTTCGCGCGGTTTCGCGGGCGAGCCCCACGAGGTCGTCGGTGTGCTCCACGGCCAGCAAGGCCCGGGCGTGCCCGGCCTCGAGGCGCCCGGCGGCGAGAAGCTCCCGCGCCTCTTTGGGCAGGCGCAGGAGCCGCAGGGTGTTGGCGATGGTCGAGCGGTCGCGGCCGACCTTGCGGGCGACCTCCTCCTGGGTGAGACCCAGATCCTGCTGGAGCCGCTGAAGGGCCTGCGCCTCCTCCAGGGGGCCGAGCTCCTCGCGCTGGATGTTCTCGACGAGGGCGAGCTCGAGCAGGCGGTCGTCGGCGACCTCGCGTATGGTCACGGGCACGGCGCCCAGGCCCGCCTGCTGGGCCGCACGCCAGCGACGCTCCCCCGCGATGATCTGGTACCTCTCTCCGTGGCTCCGGACCAGGATCGGCTGCACCATGCCGCTCTCGCGGAGCGAGGCCGCCAGTTCCTGGAGACGGGCCGGGTCCATGAACGTCCGCGGCTGGTGGGGATTCGGGTCCAGGCGATCCACCGGAACCTCGGTGGTGGCGTCGGCCCCCCGACCCCCCTCCGGCTCCGGCTCCGGCTCCGGCAAGAGGGCGGAGAGGCCCTTCCCCAGGGCCTTGCGCTTGGCGTTCGGTGAGAGGCTCATCGCGCGGCGAACAGGGTGAGCTGGCCG
>Ga0209640_10003330_pt1 | contig 14046 bp, 12 predicted proteins | sample RifCSP10_1_FD_184018 | JGI IMG/M metagenome (GOLD analysis project Ga0209640, IMG submission 184018) | Soil microbial communities from Rifle, Colorado - Rifle CSP2_sed 10_1 (SPAdes) (version 2) | ecosystem: Environmental > Terrestrial > Deep subsurface > Rock core/Sediment | place: Rifle...
GATCCGCGAGGACGAGGAGGCGGCCGAGGCCTCCGGCGTCGGCGCGCTCCGGCTCAAGCTGACGGCGCTGGCGCTCTCCACCGGGCTCGCCGGGCTGGCGGGCGGGCTCTTCGCCTACTACCACATCAGCTACTACCCGTCGCATCCCTTCAGCCCGCACTGGACCTTCGACGCGCTGCTGATGACCTTCATCGGCGGCGTCGGCACGCTGCACGGCCCCGTCCTCGGCGCCGTCCTCTACGTCTTCCTGAAGGAATACCTGGCGCTGCGCTGGGTGGACTTCCACCTGCTGATCTTCGGCGCCCTCTTCATCGCGATCGTGCTCCTGCTCCCCGGCGGGCTCGTGCAGGCGGCCGAGCGCACCCGCCGGCTCCTCGCCCGCTGAGGCGCCCCGCACCGCTCGCGGGCCTCGCCGGTTGCCACGCCTCTCAGCGTTCGAGCAGCGACAGGAACTCGCCGACGCCGAGCACGGTGACGCCGCCGTAGGAGCCCAGCTGTCGAAGCTCTCGATCACCGGTGACGAGGTACTCCGCCCGGCCGGCGACGGCGCACTCCAGGAACTTGTGGTCATCCCGATCCGAGACCGGCGGGCGGAGGCGTCTCCGGACCCGCACTGTTTCGACGAACGGCAGCAATTCCTCCGCGAGCAGCGCCCGGATCTCCTCGTTGGTCAGGCTGAACTTCGGGTATGCCAGGACGCGGAGGTATTCCTCGAGGACGGCCTTCGAGAGCAGGGCCGTGATCCGTCCGGACTGCCAGAAGCGGACGAGCCGAGACGCGGTCCCGGTGAACAGGAGGGCGGAGACAACCGTGTTGGTGTCGAGTACGACCCGCATCACCGCCGGCGGCGGGCCCAGGCGATCGCGTCCTCGATGTCCTTTTCGCTCAGTCCTAAAGCCTTGATCTTGGCCCTGACCGTCTTCAGCCGCTCCCCGGCGGCGCTCACCACCGCTGGTTTCAGGACGATCTCTCCTTCCCGCAAGGAGACCTCGAAGTACGCGACGTCCGGGAGCTGCCGGACGATGGACTTAGGGAGCGTGATCTGGTTCTTCGACGTTTTCTTGGCGAGCATGCCTGGGTCCCTCCGTTCGACGACCCTGGAAATACGATAACAAGGAAATCTTACTTTCGGCAAGCTGGGCGGCCCCGTCCCGGGTGGACTTCCACCTGCTGATCTTCGGCGCGTCGCACGGGGACGGGCTATGATGCCGGGCACCTTGAACCGAGTGAGGACGGACATGCCGGACACGGGTCGCCAGGTCATCGCCAACGTCGCCCGCCTGCACGAGCATATGGACCGTCACCGGCTGGCAGCGATGGTGGCCCGGTCGGGGCAGAACTTCACCTACCTCTCGGGGCTCGCCTATCCGGGCACCCTCGCCCGCCACCTCGACCTGCCCGACTCCGTGCGGGGCGTCCTGCTGCTCTGGCCGCGGCGCGGCGAGCCCGCGATCGTCCTCAACAAGATCGCCGAGGGGCTCACCCGGCGCGACTCGTGGGTGACGCGGATCGAGGTGTACGACGCTTACACGGAGTCGCCGTACGGCCGGCTCGCTCAGGCCATCGAGGCGGCGGGGCTCGGGCGGGAACGCGTCGGCTTCGAGAAGAACTACGTGAGCGCCGCCCACTGGGAGGAGGTCCAGCGCCGGCTGCCCCAGCTCCAGATGGTCGACTGCACGCGCATGATGGACGAGGTGCGCTGGGTGAAGACGCCGGCGGAGATCGCGCGCTTGAAGAAGGGCGCCGACCTCCTGGACGACGCTTACCTCGAGGTCTTCCCGACCATCCGCCCCGGTGACACCGAGCGCGCGGTGCACAGCCGGATCATCGGGAGCTGCCTCCGGCGGGGAGCGAACTGGGCGCACGGCATCCTGAACTCCTCCACCAACCTGATCCCCTACGCGGGGGAGAGCGACACGGCGTTCCGCCGGGGCGACGTCGTCCGCACCGACTACGTCGCCTACGTCGACGGCTATCCGGGGCACCAGTCGCGCAATGCCGTCCTCGGCCCGCCGAGCCCACAGCAGCAGCGCGAATACGAGATCACCCGCGACATCTACCGGATGACGATCGACCGTTGCCGGCCGGGGACGCGGGCGGGCGACGTCTACGAGTTCGTGGTCAAGGAGTTCGGCAAGCACGGCTGGACCTACACCACCTCGCTGGTCGGGCACGGGGTGGGCTGCTGGTGGCACCAGCAGGAGCCGGTGCTGGCCCGCGGCAGCGAGATCGTGCTCGAGGAGGGCATGGTGCTCGCCCTCGAGCCCCACAAGGACTACTGGCACATCCAGGACATGGTGGTCGTGCGCGCGCGCGGTCCGGAGCTGATCTCGGACAAGTTCTCGACCGATCAGATGTTCGTCATCCAGTAGGGGTGCCCATGGACCGTGACGGCGAGTCGGGGAAGATCCTCGCGCAGATCAGCGACCGGCAGGTCCTCGCCCTCGAGCAGGCGGCGATCCGCATCCCCAGCACCACGTTCGAAGAGGGGCCGCTCGCGGACCACCTCGCAAACTACATGGCGGATGCCGGCCTCGACGTCGAGATGATGGAGGTCACGCACCCGGCGAAGCCCGGCAAGACGACGCGGCAGCCGATCGGGCGCCTGCGGGGCACCGGCGGCGGACCGAGCCTCATGCTGAACGGCCACATGGACCCGGGCGTCGAGATGAGCGGCTGGTCGGTCGACCCCTACGGCGCCAAGTTCGAGGACGGCTGGGTCTGGGGCATGGGCGCCCACGACGACAAGGGCGGCGTCGTGGCCGCCATCTGCGGCGTGGAGGCCATCGTCAGGGCCGGCGTGCGGCTGCGCGGCGACGTCCTCGTGTGCCCGGTGGTCGCCCACAAGCTGGGCGGAGCCGGCACGCGGGCGCTCGTGCGGAAGGGCGTGCGGGCGGACCTCGCCATCAACATGGAGCACTCGGCCCTCACCATCGCCAACGTGTGCGTCGGCATCGTCATGGTGCGCATCCGGACGCGGAGCCCCGAGCTGTTCTTCCGCTACAGCCCTGAGGCGAAGGCCCGCTACCAGAACCCGATCGAGCAGCAGGGCGAGATCATCCGGCGGATCGGGCCGAGCCTGGAGCCGATCCCGCCCGGGAGCTGGCTGACTTACACGCCGCACCCGGAGCTGCCGGGGTTCCCGACCCACACCTTCGACACGATCCACAAGGAGCACTACTACCAGCCGAACTACACCGGCATGTCGAGCCGCGAGTGCGAGATGATCTTTCAGATCCGCACGGTGCCCGGGCAGACGCTCGAGAGCGTGCAGGCCGATGTCAACCGGCTGCTCGAACGCATCAAGAAGGATCTCCCGAACCTCGACTACGAGGTGACGATCCCCGCCAACGGCTCGGAGGACGGGTGGTTCCAGGACCCCATGGAGGTGGCGCGCGAGCATCCGCTCGTGCAGGCGCTGGCCGAGGGCCAGCGCCTCGCGTCGGGCGCGGAGGCCGTGGTGGGCGCGTGGGGCCGGATCGGCAACGTCGGCGACGGCAACATCCTGAACGCGGCCGGCATCCCGGCCGTCCAGTACGGGGCGGGCGACATCCGCATCTACAAGGAGTGGCCGACGCCGGACGAGCGCGTCCAACTCAGGGATCTCGTCATCGCCGCGAAGGCGATCGCCCACGCGACATACCGGCTGTGCAACGGAGAGTCCAAGTAAGGAGGAGCGTATGGTCGCACGACACTCTCGGGCAGCACGGATCCTGGCCTCACTGCTCACCCTCGCTCTCGCGGGCGCCACCGCCGTCCTCTCCGGGCCCTCTCCCGCGGAGGCCCAGGCGAAGCCGGGCGGGAAGATCCTGCTCGCGGCCCGCCAGGACATCGACACGCTCGACCCGCACATCACCAACCGTGCCGCCACCCGGAAGATCCTGATTCAGTTCACGGACACGCTGACCGTGATGAGCCCGCAGGACGGCAAGGTCCATCCCGGCCTGGCCGAGTCGTGGGACGTCTCGAAGGACGGCAAGAGCTACACCTTGCGGCTTCGCAAGAACGTGAAGTTCCACGACGGCACGCCGCTCGATGCGGCCGCCGTGAAGTTCACCTTCGATCGGATCCAGGAGCCGCTGGGCGCGCCCGGGGTGGCCCGGGCCTTCCTCGGCCCCTACGAGGGGGCGGACGTGATCGACGCCCACACGGTGCGGATCCGCTTCAAGCAGCCGTACGCGCCATTCCTCCGGATGGCGGGCCTGTCCCCGCTCGGGCCCATCTCTCCCGCCGCCGTCAAGAAGCTGGGGCAGGACTTCTCGCTCCGTCCCGTCGCGACCGGGCCCTTCATGGTCAAGGAGTGGGTGCCCAAGAGCCACGTGACGCTCGTGCGCAACCCCGACTACAACTGGGCGCCGCGGACCGCCAAGCACCAGGGGCCGGCTTACGCCGACGAGATCGTCTGGCGGTTCGTCCCCGAGGGCACCACGCGGACGGCCATCCTCCAGACGGGCGAGGTGAACATCGCGGAGGACCTCGCGTACGTGGACGTGGCCGGGTTCGAGCGGAACCCGGACGTGCGCATCCTGCGCGGCGTGCCCGCCGGCACGCCGTGGGCGATCTATCCGAACGTCCAGAAGCCGCCCACGAACGACCCCGCGGTCCGGCGCGCCCTCCATCACGCGGTCAACAAGGACGCGATCGTGCGCGTCGTCTTCCACGGCCAGAGCAAGGCGGCGGCGTCCCTCATCCAGCCGACCACGCCGGGTTTCGCGCCGCTGGCGGCGGAGCTGTTCCCCTACGACCCTGCCCGCGCGAAGAAGATCCTGGACGACGCCGGCTGGAAGCCGGGTCCTGGCGGCACCCGTGTCAAGGACGGCAAGCGCCTCGAGGTCCTGTGGATCTTCGGGACCAACAACGGCTACGAGGAGATGGCCCCGCTCGTGCAAGCGATGGCGCGCGAGGTCGGCATCGACCTGCAGCTCCGCGAGCAACCGCGCGTGCAGATGTACGAGGGGTGGCGCAAGAACGAGAACAACATCGGGGAGCTGAACTGGTGGTTCCCGGACCCGTCGATCCTGACGACGAACTTCCACACGAGCCGGCTGCACGCGTTCAACCCGTCGCGGCTGTCCGATCCGGAGATCGACAAGCTCCTGGACCAGGCGGCCGCCATGACGGACGAGGCCGCGCGCATGGATCTCTACCGGAAGATCCAGCGGACCCTCCTCGAGACGGGCGCGGGCATCCCCCTCGTCGACCAGGTGACGGTCGTCGGCGTCCGCAAGGAGGTCCGGGACTACGGGTTCAACGTCGTGACCTTCCCGGTCCTCTACGACGTGAACCTGGCGAGATAGCTGGCGGCACGCCGAGCGCGGGCGGGTTCTCCCCGGGATGCTGACGTACGTCCGGCGCCGGCTCCTGCTGGCGGTGCCGGTGATTCTCGGGGTGTCGGTGGTCGTGTTCTCCATCGTCCATCTGCTCCCCGGGGACCCGGTGCTCGCAATCCTGAGCGGCGCCAACGCGACCCCCGAGCAAGAGGCGGAGCTGCGCGCGCAGCTCCGCCTCGAGGACCCGCTCGTGGTCCAGTACGTGCGCTTTCTGGGACGGGCCGCCCGCGGGGACTTCGGGCGTTCGATCTTCTCCAAGCGCCCCGTCATCGACGAGATCGCGGACCAGCTCCCGAGCACGCTGCAGCTCGCGGGGACGGCGATCCTGATCGCCGCCGTGGTCGGCCTGGCCCTCGGCATCGCGGCCGCCGTCCGCTACAACACCTGGGTCGACCGGCTGGCCATGCTGGTCGCGCTCGGCGGCGTGTCGATGCCGAGCTTCTGGCTGGGGCTCGTCCTGATCCTCGTCTTCTCGCTCCAGCTCGGCTGGCTGCCCGCCACGGGCCACGGCGGGCTGAGCCGGCTCGTACTGCCCGCCGCCACCATCGGCCTGAACTATTCGGCGGTCATCGCGCGCCTCGTCCGCTCGAGTCTCCTCGAGGTCCTGGGCAACAACTACATCTCCACCGCCCGCGCCAAGGGGTTGTCGGAGTCGCCGGTCGTCCTCAAGCACGCGCTCGGCAACGCGCTCATTCCGGTGACCACCATCATCGGCGTGCAGCTCGGCAATCTCCTGGCGGGGACGATCGTGGTGGAGACGGTCTTCTCGCGGCAAGGGATGGGGCGGCTGGCCGTCATCGCCGTCCTCGACAAGGATTATCCGCTGATCCAGGGCGTCGTCCTCGTGAGCGCGCTCGGGTACGTCCTCGTGAACCTCCTCGTGGACCTCACGTACTCGGTGCTCGATCCGCGCATCCGCCACCGCGAGGGCGGGGAGCGCTAGCGTGCTCGCCCGCGCGCTCCGCCGCCGGAAGTTCGCCCTCGTCGGGCTGGTCGTCATGGTCGTGGTCGGCGCCGTCGCGCTCTTCGCCCCCTGGCTCGCGCCCTACGATCCCATCACGATCAACCCGGCCGAGGCGCTCCAGCCGCCGAGCCTCGCCCATCCGTTCGGCACCGACCAGTACGGCCGCGACATCCTGAGCCGCATGGTGGCCGGCTCGCGCCTGTCGCTCCTGACGGGGCTGGGGGCGGTGGCCATCGCGCTGGCGACCGGGATCGTGCTCGGGCTCCTCAGCGGGGTCGTCGGGGGCTGGACCGACCTCCTCTTCATGCGGCTCGTCGACATCATGATGGCGTTCCCGAGCATCCTCATGGCGCTGGTGGTCGTGGCCGTGCTCGGGCAGGGCACGGTGAACGTGATGGTCGCGGTCGGGGTCTCGCTGGTCCCCACCTTCGTCCGCCTCGTGCGGGGCGACGTGCTCGCCGTGAAAGAGAACGTCTACGTGGAGGCGGCCCGGGCGCTCGGGTGCGGCCAGGGGCGGCTCGCGCTGCGGCACGTGCTGCCGAACATCGTGGCGCCCGTCATCGTGCTCTCGACGGTGGCCATCGCGTGGTCGATCATCCTGGGCGCCTCGCTCAGCTTCCTCGGGCTCGGGCCCCGGCCGCCCATCCCCGAGTGGGGGATCGACCTGAGCAACGGCCGCGGCTATCTCCTGCGCGCCTGGTGGATCTCCTCGGTCCCCGGCTTCTGCATCATGCTGACGGTGGTCGCCGTCAACCTGGTCGGCGACGCCCTCCGCGACGAGCTGGACCCGCGCCTCCGCGCGCTGGGGAACCTGTAGCCAGCGGCCGCCGCACGAGGTCCTCGGCGGATGAGGGCGAGGTCCGCATCCGTGACGTCTTGCCGGGAGGAACCGTTGGAGGTACTGTTGGGCGTACTGAAGGAGGAACGTCAATGTCCAAGGTGCCTGATATCATGCCGGTCACGGACCTTCGGCAAGATGCGGCGGCGGCGCTCAAGCGGGTTCGAGCCTCGAAGCAGCCCCTCGTCATCACGCAGCGGGGACGGGCGGCAGCCGTCATGCTCAGCGTCGAGGCGTACGAGCGCGCCGAGCATGAGCGACAGATCCTCCGATTGCTCGCACGGGGCGAGCGCGAGATCGCAGCGGCGAAGGGTCACGACCTCGACGACGTTCTAGCGGAGGCCGATCGCCTGCTGGCAGACACGTAACCGATGCGGGTCCGCTTCACGCCGTCCGGCCGAAGGCAGTTCCTTGGCGCGGTCGGGCATATCGCCCGTGATAATCCCGCTGCCGCCCGGCGGTTTAAGCAGCGAGCCGAAACCCGGCTGCGCCGGCTCGAGCGGTTTCCTGAATCAGGTCGCATCCTTCCCGAATTCCCCGAGCTTCCGTATCGCGAGGTCATCGTGAACCCGTACCGGTTTTTCTACAGGATCGTGGGTAGGACCGTCTGGGTCGTCGCCCTGTGGCATGGTGCTCAGATTCCGGAGGAACCGCGACTTGGCGGCTAAGGCTGGGCGGCGGCGCCCGCCTGCCGGCGGCGCTTGGCCTCGGCCTTGCGGATCTCCTCCGCGAGCTGGTAGCCCGCCTTCACGCGGTCCCAGGCGGCGGCGCCGCCGCTTCGTCGGAGCAGATACTTCTGGATCTTGTTGTTCGGGGTCCGGGGTAGCTCGGCGAGGACCTCGAGGTAGCGCGGGACCGCGAAGTACGGAAGCCGCGCCTCGCACCAGGCGAGGAACTCTTCCGGGACGAGCGCGCGGCCAGCGCGCAGAACGAGGCAGACCTTGATCTCGTCCTCGCCGCCGGCGATCCCGGAGTCCACCCCCACCGCGGCGCACTCGGCCACGTCGGGATGCTCGGAGAGCACGCGCTCGATGTCGTAGGAGGCGATGTTCTCGGCGCGGCGGCGGATCACGTCGCGGATGCGGTCGACGAAGTAGTAGTAGCCCTCCGCGTCGCGCCTCAGCGCATCGCCGGTGTGGTACCAGACATTGCGGAGCGCCTCGAAGGTCTTGTCCGGCATCTCCCAGTAGCCCTGGTTGAAAGCCCACACCTCCTTCGGCCGGACGAGCAGCTCGCCGATCTCCCCTGGCGGCAGCTCCTCGTCGGTCTCGGGATCGGCGATCCGCAGCTCGTACCACTCCGACATGGCCTTGCCACACGAGCCGGGACGGACGTCGTCCCACGGCATCATGGTGGCGAGGCCGATCTCGGTCATCCCGTAGTACTCGAGGACCCGCGAGACCCCGAACCGGTGCTTGAAGTCCTCGACGATGGCGGCGGGCGCCGGCTGGCCGAGGACGACGCGCAGGCGATGGTCGCGGTCGCCGGCCTGCGGCGGCTGGCGGAAGACGAAGTCCATCATGACGCCGAGGAGGTTCGTCGCCGTGGCGCCACTGCGCCGGATCTGGTCCAGCCACTCGCTGGCGCTGAAGCGGGGGCAGACGACGGCGCGGCCGCCGGCCAGCATCGCGGGGTAGACTTGCATGATCGGCGCGTTGGCGTGGTAGAGCGGCGTCGCGACGAAGTAGGCGTCGTCCTCGCCGAGGCGCGTCAGGTTGCGGGTGCAGTCGGCGAAGAGATGGCAGAAGGCGTTCGGCAGCATCACGCCCTTCGACGGTCCCGTCGTCCCCGAGGTGTACATGATCGCGCAGAGGTCCCGGTGGGAGAGCGGGACGCCGGGTGGGTCGTCCGAGCGCCCGTACAGCTCCTCGAACGCGAGGGTTCGGAACCGCTCGAGCCGCGGCGCGGCGGCAGCAGCCCGGTCCGGCTCGTAGACGACGACCGTCTCGAGGCGCTCGAGCTTGTCGGCGCTCTCCTCCAGGCGATCGAGGAACTCCCGCGCGATCACCAGCACGCGGCCGCCGGAGTTGTTGACGAGGTGCTCGAGGAAGTAGCCCTTGTAGGCGGTGTTGACCGAGACCTCGACCGCGCCGAGGCGGTTCGCGGCCCACCAGAGGAGCATGAACTCGACCGTGTTCGGCAGCATGAGGAGCACCCGGTCGCCGTGCGCGACGCCGAGCGCGCGAAGGCCGTGGGCGAGCCGGTTGGTCAGGCGGTCGGCCTCGGCGTAGGTCAGCGCCGGTCCGTCGAGGGGCTGGATGAAGGGCCGGTCTCCGTGGGTGCGCGCCCGCTCGGCGAGGACGCGCGAGAAGATCCAGTCTTCCCGGGCGGGAAACGCGAGGCTCAGCGGTGGAAAACCCTTCATCTCGCCCTCGTGTCGCCGGCGAGCAGCGCCGCGCCGAGCGCCGCGACGACCATCGGCTCCGGCGGCACGACGATGGCCTGCGGCGCGGCGCGAAGCCGCGCGACGAGCCCCGCATCCTTGGCGCCGCCGCCGGTCACGGCCCAGGGCCCCGGCGCCCCGCCGGCCCGCGCCATCGCGAGGATCCGGGCCGCCAGCGACTGGTGGAGCCCGGCCAGAAGGTCTTCGCGCGAAGTGCCTCGGGTCAGGGACGAGATCGCCTCGGTCTCGGCAAAGACCGCGCAGCCCACGACGAACTCCGCCGGCGACGTCGAGCGTAGCGACACCTCGCCCAGCTCCGCGAGGTCGAGGCCGAGGAGGTGGGCGATGACCTCGAGGATCCGCGCGCTGCCCGCCGCGCACTGGCCCGTGACGGCGAAGTCCTTGACCGCGCCTCCCGGGCCGAGCCGGATCACGCGGGTGCCGTGGCCGCCGATGTCGATGACCTGCGCCGCGTCGGGGAAGAGCCGCGCGATGCCGGTCGCGAGGCAGGTGATCTCGCTCAGCTCCCTCCCGAGCGCGAGCTTCGCGGCTCCGAGCCCGGTGCCGGCGACCGCGGCGAGCGCCTCCCTCGGCGTCCCGAGGACGTCGAGCGCGCCCGCGAGCGCGTCCTCCGCCACCCGCCGGTAGTCACCCTCGGAGCGGAGGATGGCGAAGGCCGCGCGCTCGCCGTCCACGACGACCGCCTTGGTGAAGAGCGCGCCCGCATCCACGCCGCCACGCGGGAGCCCGGCCGCCGTGTCGGAGGCCGGGAGGTTGAACTCTCCCGCGGCGCGGTACGGCTTCGGCTTCGACCGGACGGAGAAGACGCGCCTCCGCCCATCGCCCTCGATGGTGTCCCGGCTCGCCTCCTCCGCCGCGGCGGCGGACAGCTCGGCGAGGCGCGGGCCGTTCGGTGGCGTCTCGCCGCGTTCCAGGGCCTCGGCAGCGAGGAGCGCAGCGCCGAGGGCGCCGGTGAAGAGCGGATCGGGCGGCGTGAGCACCGACGTCCCCAGCCGCTCCTCGAGCGCCCTGACGAGTCCGAGGTTCAGCGCGCAGCCGCCGGTCAGGATCACCTGCTGCTCGACGTGGAGGCCGCGCACCATCCGGTGGATGCGGCTCGCGAGCGCGGCGTGGAGCCCGGCCAGGACGTCCTCGAGCGGCACCCCCTCGGCCAGCCGCTGGGTCAGCTCCTGCTCGGCGAAGACCGTGCAGACGCTCGAGATGCTCGCCGGCGCCGCGGCGCCGAGGCTCCTGGCACCCAGCTCGTCGAGGGTGAGTCCGAGCGAGGCGGCCATGACCTCGAGGAAGCGCCCGGTGCCGGCGGCGCACTTGTCGTTCATCGCGAAGTTGACGACCTTGCCGCCCGGCGCGAGCTTGATCCCCTTCGCGTCCTGACCACCGATGTCGATGACCGTCCTCGCCTCGGGAAAGATCTCCCTGACGCCCCGCGCGTGGCAGGTGATCTCGGTAATCTCGCGGTCGGCGAAGGGGAGCCGCCGCCGCCCGTAGCCCGTGGCGACGACGTAGGCGAGGTCGGCGGGTACCAGTCCCGTCCGCCCCAGCGTCCCGGCGAGGAGCCGCGCGGCGGCGCCCGCGTAGTCGACCTGCGTGCGGTCGGTGGCGGAGGCCAGCACGTCGCCGTTCCTCACCACGACCTTGGTGAGGGTGGAGCCGACGTCCACCCCGGCGACGCAGCGATCCGATCCGGGCCGCATCAGGCGCGGGCGGCCTCGCGCTTGCTCGCCTCCACCGCGCCGAGGAAGCCGCGGACCTGCCCCATGATGACGGACTGCGACCAGCTCCGGGGATCGGCCATGTCGCTCTCGAAGATGAGCGAGGGGACGCCCTCCTCCGCGAGCTGGTTCTTGATGTGAACCTGGCCCCAGCTCACCGCGCGGCAGGAGCGTGTGCGGTGCATCACCGCGCCGTCGAGCCGGTAGTCCTTCACCCACTGCCGGATGAGCCGCGTGCCGGGCGCCGAGAAGCCGGAGGGGCTGCAGTTCTCGGGGATGACTTCCGCGCCCCAGTCGTGGATCCAGGTCGCGCGCTTCCAGCTCCGCTCGACGAGCGCCTCGAGCGGGTCGCTCAGATCGATCTCCACGGGCGCGCCCACGTAGTAGACCGTCTCGATGGGAAAGACGGCGCCCAGCTCGCCCACCGCGTTGAAGAACCCGAGGTTGTACCAGGGCGGGAGGCCCATCCAGAGGAAGCGGTAGCGCTCGTCGGGGATCACGCCGACCCCGCGCGCGACCCGGTCGCGCACCTCGTCGCGGAGGCAGCGGAAGTACTCCGTCGCCTCCGGCTCGCCGAGCATGAAGAGCAGCGGGACGACGGCGCCGGTGAAGAAGTCCTCCGACCCCATGGGACAGGGCACCGCGCGGCGCAGCTCCTGGATCTCCCACAGCAGCGCGATCATCTCCTGGGCGTTCGCCAGCGCCGCGCGCAGGCGCCCGAGGTCGAGCCGACGTCCGGTCTGCCGCTCCAGGAACGCGACCTGGTCCTGCACCGTCTCGCGGAGAAGCTCGGTGTAGTGCGCGGCGATGCGGGGGTCGCGGGGATCGACGTCGTGCGGCGGGCTCATCGGATCGATGTGGAAGACGGGAATCGGCAGATAGGTGGAGGACAGCGCCTGGAACCACTTGATCCGCGGGTCGCAGATACTGCCCGAGCCGAGGAGCATGGTGGGCGTCCCCATGCCGCCGCCCGGCGCCTCCGGTGGCGTGGCGCCCAGCTCCACGGCGCGGCTCACGTAGCCCACGTTGTTGCGGAGGTAGGAGCAGAGGTCCTGCGAGAAGCCGTCGGCCTCGGCCTGCTCGCAGAAGCGCGTCGCCACCTGCTTGGCCGCGCAGAGCGTGCCGAAGTTCTCCGGCCACTCCCACGGGAGATCGAAGGCGTAGAGCAGCTCGGAGGAGACGCCCGCCATGCACCAGGCGAGCGGCGCGCCCTCGCGCCGCCGTTCCTGGCGCCGGTAGAAGGTCCCGAGCATCTCCTTGGCCCGTCGAACGGTCTCGAGCGACTTCTGGGCGCGGCGCAGTTCGCTCATCGCTCCCCTCGCGTCTCTCCTCGCGCGGTCAGGCGACCATCTCCACGAACGCCTGGATCCGGGTCCGCATGGATTCGAGGTTCGTCAGCGTGTAGTCGTCCTCCAGGACGAGGCTCGGGAGCCCGGCGTCCTCGAGGTAGCGGCGGACGTCGACGAGATCGAGCTTGTGCGGGTCGCAGAACGAGAGCATGTAGAGGACGACGCCCTGCGCCTGGAACTGCCGCGCTGCGTGGATCAGGTAGTCGAAGCGGCTCCGGTCGGTGCCGCGGTAGGTGCGCGGGCACTGAAAGCCCGTGAAGTAGTAGCGGACGAACCCGGCGAGCGGGTCGCCGCCGTTCGTGACCCGGCCGAGGAAGCTCCGCGCGCCGATGCAGGTGTCGTCCATCACCACGTGCGCCGAGGTCTCCTCGATGAGGCGGATCAGCGTCACGTCGTCGTTGATGCAGCCGTAGAAGAGGAGGCGCGCGCGCTTGGCGCCCGGGCCGTCCGGGCGGCTCGTCACCTCGGCCGTCACCTCGCGGAGCAGCTCCTCGAACTCGGCGGCGGGGAGGCCGCCCCCGGCGATCAGCACCTCCAGCATCTCGGCGCCGGAGATGAGCGGCGGGTTCGACTTGCGGAGCTGGTACAGCTCCCAGACCAGCTCGCGGGTGCGGTTGTAGAGGGCGATGCTCGCCTCGAGCGCGCGGTCGTCGATCGGCGCGCCCGCGAACGCCTCGACGCGCTCCTTGAACAAGCCGAGCTCCCGGTGGAAGAAGCGCTCGCTGGCCGGCGTGACGGTGTGGGGGACGTTGACCATGTGCGTGAAGGCCGCCGGCCGGTAGTGCGTCCAGATGCCGTACATCCGCTGGACGCTGTCGCAGGAGTGCGCCATGACGACCCCGTCGAGGAAGTCGTAGCGCCCCTTCACCGCCTGATCGAAGGTGTTCCTGACGAAGGGACAGCCGTAGGGCTCCACGTACTGGTCGGCGTCCGTGACCCGCTCGCGGATGTCGCCGCGGATCCGGTACGGCACGAGCCCGGCCGCTTCCAGGATCTCGGGCGGCGCGAAGTAGCAGAGGTAGCCGACGATCCGCTTGCCCTGGGCCTTGAGCTCGCGCGCGCGGTCGTCCCGGGCTTCGTAGAGCGCCCTCGCCCTCGCCAGTCCTGTGAGCGCCATGGGCCCTCCACCTGTGCTTTCGGCTGGGTTTGCTGCTCCACTGCCATTAGTAGGTGGGAGGAGCCCGAGACTTCAATCCGGCATTCGAACCATGTTTCTGCGTCAACTTCGCCAGGCGGGGCCTCCGGCTCGAGAGGGTGACGGGCGTCGTCGCGGCCGGCGCTGGTCTACGGTGACGACGCTGTGCCGAGGATGGAGCTCGCTCATCCGGATGAGGCAGAGATCGGCGAGGTGAAGGCCGGGGTCACGAGTCCTTCGCGCAGCATCGCGAGAACGAGAGGCACGCTCTGGAGATGGAACGCTGTCTCCGCAAGCACCGCTTCACAGGTCAG
>Ga0209640_10003331_pt1 | contig 14043 bp, 16 predicted proteins | sample RifCSP10_1_FD_184018 | JGI IMG/M metagenome (GOLD analysis project Ga0209640, IMG submission 184018) | Soil microbial communities from Rifle, Colorado - Rifle CSP2_sed 10_1 (SPAdes) (version 2) | ecosystem: Environmental > Terrestrial > Deep subsurface > Rock core/Sediment | place: Rifle...
TGAGCTTGAGTTAGACAGTTTCCAAGCGATTTCATTATTCCGGTGTGAGATCATGTCGCAATCTGCTTTCCCGTGGCGTCGAGTTCGAACTATCGACACGCGCGAACTCGCCGGGAAGAAGCAGATCCTTCGCTAAACGCTCAGGATGAAGGGAAGGAGCGATCTTCTTCGGTCGAGGGTAAAGTGATCGGATCGTTGTGAGGCGTCCAGACGCTCGCAACTGCTGGCTCATTCAGGCAAAAAAAACGCAGCATGGACAGAACCAAACTTATTGCAGAACTCCACGCCAGCAGACTGGTCGCAGTCGTCCGCTCCAAGGCCCCCGAAGAGGCCCTAGCGTTGGCTCAAGCGGTGGCTGAGGGCGGCATCAGGTTCGTGGAAATCACTTTCAGCGTGCCGGGTGCGCTCGATGTCATCAAGCAATTGTCCGGGCGAAAAAACCTGCATGTCGGCGCCGGTACGGTGCTGGCGCCGCAGCAAGCTGAGCGGGCGATCGGGGCCGGCGCCGAATTCGTCGTTTCGCCGTCGCTGGAATTGAATCTGGTCAGCCTTTGCCATGCGGTTAACATTGCGTGCTTTCCCGGCGCGGCGACCCCGACGGAGATCATCGCCGCCCGGCGCACGCACGCCGACTTGGTCAAGATCTTTCCGGCTGATTTACTCGGCGGCCCGTATTTTATCCGGCAGATGCAAGGTCCGTTTCCGGAGGTGCGCTTCATGGTATCGGGCGGCGTAAGCTTGAAGAACGTGGCCGAGTACGTCCGGGTCGGGGTAACCGGGATTTGCCTCGGCAGCGCTTACCTCGGCAACTTGCTTGCCGGACAAGGTCAGAAGCGGTTCGTCAAGGAGATGCAACAATTCGTCAAACGGGTCGCGGCGGCGCAGAAAAAACAGCCGACCACGGGAAAGAGCCATCGATGAGCAACTTACATTTGACCCTGGCATGCGAGGATTACGACCGCACGCGGCCGGTGAAAGATGGGATCGTCAAGCCGGAAGGCATCGAGCTTAATTACCTCATCATGTCGGTTGAAGAAATTTTTTGGCGCATGATGAAGTACGAAGAATTCGACGCCTCAGAGCTGTCGATGGGCGCTTTTCTGACGGCGGCCTCGCGAGGGCGGCGACCGTTCGTCGCGATTCCCGTCTTTCCTTCACGCACGTTTCGCCATCGCTGTATTTTCGTCAATACCGATTCGGGCGTTAAACGAGTCGAAGATTTGCGCGGCAAGCGCATGGGCGTGCCGGAATATTCGATGACGGCGGCGGTGTGGCTGCGCGGCCTGTTTCAGCACGAGTACGGGGTTCCGCCGAGCGAAATTCATTGGATCCAGGCCGGCGAAGAACATCCCGGGCGCAAGGATCGCGTCGACTTCGAAATGCCTCCCGGCGTGCGGCTCGAAAGCCGGCCCGATACGACGCTCAACGCGATGATCGAAAGCGGCGAGGTCGACGCCATGATGTCGCCGCGCATGCCGACCTGCTTTCTCCAGGGATCGCCGCGGGTGAAGCGGCTGTTTCCGAACTACCGGCAGGCCGAGATGGACTATTTTAAGAAGACCGGAATGTTTCCGATCATGCACGTGCTTGTGATCAAAAGGTCGATCTACGACAAAGAGCCGTGGGTGGCGCAAACGCTATATAAGGCGTTCTGCGAAGCGAAAGAGATCTGCATGCGCGATCTCTACGATACCAACATCCTGCGGGTGAGCCTGCCCTGGACGTCGGCCGAATATGAAGACACGCGCGATCTGATGACGGCGGATTTCTGGCCCTACGGGCTGGAGCCGAACCGGGCGAATCTAGAAACTCTGCATGGCTACCTGTTAGAGCAGGGCTTGCTCAAGCAGAGGCTTAATCTTGACGAGCTGTTTGCCAAGGAAACCGTGGAAGCGTTCAAGATCTAACTAACCGCCAAGAAACGCAAAGAACGCAAATGTTTTGCCGGTGGGAATGGCCCATCACTCCAGTACTCCATGACTCCAACACTCCAATTCTCTTACCGGTAATCGCGCATACCCCACGGCGTAAACACGATGATTTGCGTAGGCGGCGGCAAGGCCATTTTGCTGAACGTCATGGCGTGCTTGTTGAGATATTTATGCGGGTAGCCTTTGACGAACATCTCCAGCAGATAGGTGCTCTCGCGGTAGTGCATCGGGATGGCGATCTTGGGCTTCAGCTGATTCAACACTTCCCGGGCCGTATCCGGCGGCATGGTGAAGGTGCCGCCGATCGGGATCAGGGCGATATCCACTTTGCCGAACGCTTTGACTTGTTCTTCGGTCAGCTTGTGGCTCAAATCGCCTAAATGGGCGATACAGAGTGTCCCCAAATCGAAAACAAAGGCGGCTCCTTTGAGTGCGTTACCGAACTGTTGCTGGTAAATCGGCACGCTATAAATCAGAATGTCGCCCACGGTGGTGCTGATCTTGCTCCATTCCGAGCCATAGTTGCTCAGCCCTCGCAACACGACCGGTTTGTTCTTGGCAATATCGACGTAATTGTGATTGGGGTGTTCTCGACCGACGGTCACGGCGTGCGGCGCCACGGCCGGCGTCGGATAGAACCCCGGCGAGACCGGGTCGGTGATGACTTTCGTGCCTTTGCTCGACGTGATTTGAAAAAAATTGTGGCCGAAAAACTCGATCGTTGCATCGGCGCCGGCGGCGTGGGCTGAGCGAGGCCAGCCGCGCGCCACGTCAAGCTCGCGACAGGCTGAGTGCGCTGGAACCGCCGCCAGCAGGATCAGCAAGACTAGCCACAGGGCTGTTGCTTCCCGCATGACTCAGCTCTAACGCGCGACGAACCGCGAACCGAATTGCTCGGCTTTGAAGAAATCAGCGACATATTGGGTGGCGGGGTGGCGCATCAGGTTTTCAGGCGTGTCGGCTTGCTCGAACCGGCCGTCGTGCATGACCGCAATCCGGTCAGCCAGAGCGATCCCATCGGCGAGATTGTGTGTGACGTACAACGTCGTCAGGCGATGGTCCTTGTGAAAAGCCATGATCTCCTGGCGCATCCTCAAGCGATTGGGCGGATCGATATTGCTCAGCGGCTCGTCCATCAACATAACTCGGGGCGAGGTGACCATGGCCCGGCCGAGGGCGACGCGTTGTTGCTGCCCGCCCGATAGTTCGGTCGGTTTACGTTTGAAGAAACTCTCTTCGATACCGATCTTCCAAGCGAGCGGCCGGAGAAATTCGGCGATCTTGTCGCTCGACCATTTTCTCACGCGGAGCGGAAGAGTCAGATTCGAGTAGCGCTGTTCGTCGAAGACTTTCATGTGCGGCCAGAGGGCGAAGTTTTGAAAAATCATCTGCACGCCGCGCTGGCCCACCGGCACGTCGTTCACGACCGCACCGTTGATGAAGATGCTGCCGCTGTCAATCGTTTCGAGCCCGGCGATCAAGCGGAGCGTGGTGGTCTTGCCGCAGCCGCTTTCACCGACGATGACGAGAAACTCGCCTGCATTGACGTCGAGGTTCGCTTGGTCGACCGCGGTAACGGATCCGAATTTTTTCGTGAGCCTGCGTAATGACAGCGAAACCACGCGCTCATGCTAGTCGAGGGCCAATCAAAAGACAACCTGATTATCGCGCTGGCGAAGCGCTTTGAACTTGGCTATCATGCCACCATCCATTGATAGCCGCGAATGTTGGGGAGGCATTATGGCTGGTTTGCTTGGACCTGAGGAACTGATTGCCGATTTGCAGAATACCTTACAGCAGCGCCATCCGCGGCCGCATCCGGTTCGCCAGCTGCTGCTGAGCGGCCGTTTGACCAGAGAACAACTCCAGGGTTGGGCAAGAAATCAGTTTCACGAGTTTCGCAACATCCACCGCTTTTTCGGAGTCCGTTATCAAAAGTGTCCGGTACCTGAACTGCGCCGCATGCTTTTGGAAAATATGGTCGAGGAGGAAGGTGAGGATTTGTTCGGCGGCAAATACCCGAGTCATCGTGAACTCTGGGTGCAGTTCGCCGAGGGAATCGGCATCGCGCGCGACGATATTCAGAACTACGAGCCGCTGCCGGGGATTCGCGCCGCCTTGGAGATGTACGTCTCGCTGGTGCAACAGAGTCATTGGGCGGTGGCCATCGGCACCGGCTTGGTGTTCGAGGGAGGCGGCCCGAAACGAATGAAAGAGGAAAGAGAGGCGTTGGAGAAATATTACCCGTGGGTTCCGACCGCCTGTTTGGATTTTTTCCGCGCACACGAATACCACGACGAAGGCCACGGCAACATGGTGATCGACGTGATCAAGCAACATTGCATGGAAGAAAAACTGCAAGCGGAAATGCGCGAGGCGGTGCGCCAGCGTGCCGACATCATGTGGCTGCAGAACGATTGCATCTATAACGCCTTCGTCAGGCCATCGCTGGCGGCCGATACGATCCGCGAGATCGAAGGACGGCTGGAGTAAGCGTTCAAGTTCACGGCTGGAGTAAGGGTTCAAAGGTTCAAGGTTCAAAAGCTCAACAGGCGGGGCGAGATGATTAGCCCGCGTACCATCGCCTGACAGACAAAATTTCTCGTCGCATTAGCCGGAAATGCCAGACGGTACGTATGATTCACCACAATCATGAGCGATAAAGTCATCGATCTGCGCAGTGATACCGTGACCCAGCCATCAGCGGCCATGCGCCGGGCGATGGCGGAGGCCGAGGTCGGCGACGATGTTTACTTAGAGGATCCGACGGTCAATCGCTTGCAGGCGCGCGCCGCAGAAATATTCGGGCGCGAAGCCGCTCTCTTCGTCCCGTCCGGCAGCATGGGTAATCTCGCCAGCATTATGGCGCAGGCGGCGCGCGGCCAGGAAGTCATCTGTGAAGCCGCCGGGCATATTTATAATTACGAGATGGCTTCGATGTCGGCTTTGGGCGGAGTGTTGCCGCGCATCATCCGTGCGGAAGACGGCATCTTGTCCTGGGAGCAGATCGCGCCGGCGATCCGCGAAAATGCATACTATCGTCCGCAGACTGCGCTGGTCGCTTTGGAAAATACTCACAATATGGCGGGCGGCACGGTGTATCCGACGCGCGTGGCTCACGAGATTTGTGACAAGGCCCATGGATCCGGATTGAAAGTTCACCTCGATGGCGCGCGGATTTTCAATGCCGCGGTACATTTAGATGAAAGCGTCGCCGAGATGACAAAGAAATTCGACTCGGTGCAGTTCTGCTTCAGCAAAGGCCTCGGCGCTCCGGTCGGTTCCATGATCGTCGGATCGAAGGATTTGATCGAGCGCTGCCGGGTGATTCGCAAAATGCTCGGCGGCGGTATGCGGCAGGTCGGCGTGCTTGCGGCCGCCGCTCTAGTGGCGCTGGAGGAAGGGCCCAAGCGCTTGCACATCGATCACGCGAACGCCCAGCTTTTGGCTCAAGGATTGGCACGGATCCCTCGAATCCGCATCCAACCGGAAAAAGTTCAGACGAACATCGTCCTCTATGATGTGAGCGAAACCGGACTCACCTCCACCGAATTCTTGAAGGGCTTATCTGAACGCAAAGTACTCGGCGGAGCTGTGGACGCCCGGCGAATTCGGATGGTCACGCACCTCAATGTCGATCGTGGCGATATCGAAGAGACGGTGCGAATGATTGGAGCGGTCGTCGGGGCGGGATTCTAGGCTCGCTCTGAGATCGTTTTCGCATCAGTTGCAAATTGTTCTCTTTCCGTCCGGCATCGGATCAAGGTGAGAGAGTTCTCCAAATCGAGCGAACTCACCGTCCCAAGCAGGGGACGGTAAACACTTCCAGAGATTCTATTGTCAATAGACCCTATCCTCCTTGCGTCTTGCGTTTTTTCGCGCCTCGGATCGAACTTAGCGCATCGACGGCAGTGATCCGGCCGATCGGGCCGGTGGCAAAGCAGGCTTGGAGAATTCTCCTGTCGGGCCCGATGGTAAAGTTGGTGGCGTGGATAATACCGCGCCGCTCTTCCCAGTATGCGCCGACCTTGTCGGCGTCCTCGGGCACTTTCAGACCATAGCCGATCGGAAACGCCGCGCCGGTTTTCTCAACCATCTCTTTGGCTTTGTCGGACGGATCAACGGAAAGAGCGACGACGTCGGTGTTCTCCTGCTTGAATTCCTCGATATGCGCTTGGAAGTCGGCTACCTGCCGGACGCAGTACGGTCACCAGACGCCGCGATAGAAAATAATAACGGCATACTCGCCTTCGAGATCCGCCGGAATTTTCATCCTGCCGCCGTCGGCCGTTGACACCGTGTAGGTTGGAAACGGGTCGTTGGGGCCTAGTTGTCGCGCCATCGGTTGCGTTCCTTACAAAGCCTTTCGATGTGCCGTGTCCCGGTGTGGTTTCAACAAGTTCAAGTCGTCATTCGGCTCAACCCCCCAAGCCGAGTAGTTTGGCCGCGTTGCCGCCAAAAATTTTTTGCTTGTCGTCTTCTGAAATTTTCAATTGTCTGACGGTATCCACGGCACGCACAAGCGGCAGTGGCACCGGCGGAGAGTCGCTGCCGAAAACGACATGATCGACGCCGATGGTGTCGATGGCGCACTGCACCGCCGGCGGATGATAGCAGACGGTGTCGAAATAGAGCTGTTTCAGGTAGCTCGCCGGCGGGCGCGTCATCACGTCCGGCTCCCACGGGCCGAAGCTCGTGTCTTTTCTAAGCTCGTAGCCGAAGCCATACCGACCGGGCAGCATGGGCAGGGCGCCGCCGACATGGGCGCACACCATTTTGAGTTTCGGAAATTTTTCGAAGCCGCCGGTGAAGATGAAACGAGTCAACGCAAGCGTGGTATCGAACGGCCGGCCGAGCATTTCCGGCAGGCGGAAGATTTCCATCTTCTCGTTGCCGATGGTGAACTTGGGCGGGTGGACGAAGAGCGGCACATCGAGATCGCTGACTAACTCAAAGAACGGCGTCGCGCGCGGCGAGTCCAGGTACTCGCCGTCGGTGCTCGAACCGATCATGATGCCCTTGAGCTTGTATTCGCGAATCGCTCTCTCGGTTTCCTTAAGAATCTTGTCGCTGTCGTAAGGCACCGAGCAGGCAAGACCGAGCAAGCGCTTCGGATGCTTGGCGGTCAGCTCGGCCGCGTGGACGTTGAACTCCTGAACGACTCTCAAGGGATCATAGCCATCCGGCGAACGAATCCAGTTGTTGCCGAAGACCGTGATATTGACGCCGGCCTTGTCCTGTTCTTCGAACAGACCGGACAAGTCGAAGATCGACTTCGGCGACTTCGGATGCTGCCAACTTTGCGGGACCAAATGAGCGTGACAGTCGATGATCATAATCGTACCTCTCGGCTCGGAAAGATATGTGCTCGATCGAGCGATGTCAAATTAACAGCCGCCGCTTGCGCACTAAGTCGTTGTCAACTTAAGGCCGATAATGCCGGCGACAATCAGAGCAATGCAGGCGAGCCGGGCAGGAGCGGCGGATTCTCCAAAGAGAAAGATCCCGAGGATCGCCGTGCCGGCGGCGCCGATGCCGGTCCATACGGCGTAACCGGTGCCGACGGGTATGGTCTTGAGCGCGTGAGCGAGAAAATAGAAACTCGCGATCATGCCGCAGATCGTGAGCACGCTCGGCCAGAGCTTGGAAAAGCCGGCAGTGTATTTGAGGCTGATCGCCCAAAAAATCTCCAAAATGCCGGCGATGAACAGGTGAATCCAAGCCATTCACATCCTCCCGAAATCGCGTATCAGATGAAATTGTAATCGGGCATGCGCTTAAGCCGCCGAGGGTTCTTCCGGTTTCTTTTTCAGGCTGTCAACCGCCAAAAGAATCGCGCCCATGGTGATCGCCATGTCGGCGACGTTGAAAATTCCCGTCCGAATAGGGCCAAAGCCAAGATTAAGAAAATCGACGACGTGCCCGCCGTAAGCAATGCGATCGGTCAAATTGCTCAAGCCGCCGCCGCAGACCAGCGATAAATACGCGCGGTAAGCGGCGGGCAGGGTGCGATTGAATAGAAGATATGCGAGTAGCGCCAGTAGAAACACGCCGACGAAGACGGTGAACACGATATGGCGCCAGGGTGGTGGCAAGGATGAGCCGAGACTGAGGAACGCGCCGGTGTTCTCGGCGTACTGTAAGCGAAAAATGTCGCCGGCAACGGAGATGAAACCATCCGGCGCGAGATAGATCTTCGCCAGCCATTTGGTCGCTTGATCAACCGCGATACAAAGCAGGATGATAAGCGGCACGGGAGTTGAGGCAGCAAGGCGATTCATGCAGAAAAGCAGCCGGCGAAAATTGCTTCACAATATATCTCCCCTCCGGCTCAGATACCAGCTTGTGGCGATCAGGACAGCTCATGCGCTGACACCGGCGCGCACTGCGAGCTTTGGTAACGCTCATGGTTCGTGTTAGAAACCGGGGCATGGCGCTTTCCAAGGAACAATCCGCGAAACTCATTCGCGGCGCGCTCGGCGAGATACCGGCCGATCTCATCATTTCCGGCGGCAAGCTCGTGAATGTTTACTCCGGCGAGCTACTCGACGGGATGGAGATTGCTGTGGTCGACGGCCGGATCTGCTACGTCGGGCCCAACGCGAAACAGGCGCGCGGAGATGCGACCGAAGTGATCGATGCTTCGGGTGCGTACGTTGCGCCCGGCTTTATCGATGGCCACACACACATTGGTCACTACGCCCGGCCATTCGAAAATCTACAATCGTTTGTGCCGCGCGGCACCACCGCGATCGTCGCTTCCTGCGACGAGTTGGCCACCGTGTTCGGCATGCGCGGGATGAATTTTTTCCTCGACGAAGTCGAGAGGCACCCGCTGCGCGTCTACACCCTGGTCTCGATGGTCGCGCCCCAGGACCCGCTGCTCTGCAATACGGCGACGTTTTCGAATAATGAGATCGCCGCGGCACTGGCCGATCCGCGCGTGCTCGGCATGGGCGAGATCGTGTCGTGGCTGCGCTTAATTCAATGCGATGATGAGATTCTCGAGCGTCTGGCGCTGGCGCGCCGAAACGGCCAGATCATTCACGGACACACGGCGGGAGCGCGCGATCACAAATTATGCGCGGTTGCGGCGGCGGGAGTTTCCTCCTGCCATGAGCCGATACGTTTTGAGGACGCGCTCGAGCGCTTGCGCCTGGGCTACTGGACGATGCTCCGCGAAGGTTCCCTGCGCCAGGATCTCGAAGCGACCTTGCCGGGGCTGGTTGTTTCTGGCGCAAGCCTGCAGCGCCTGATGCTCGTCACCGACAGCATGACGCCCGACGACGTGGAAGAGCGCGGCCACATGGATCACGTCGTGCGCCGCGCGATCGCGCTTGGGCTTACCCCGATGCAAGCTTTTCAATCCGTGACGCTCAATCCGGCAACGTATTCCGGATTGGAGCGGGACATCGGCGGCATCGCACCGGGCCGTTTTGCCGATGTCGTGCTGATCGATAACGTCGAGCGCTGTCATGTGCGCGAGGTGTTGATCGGCGGCAAAATCGTCGCCCGCAGCGGCGAATCCGTGGTGAAGCAGCGGCCCACGGACCCGCCGCCCGAGCTGTTGCATTCGCTGCGCGCCGGAATGGTGGTCACCCCGGAGACCTTCAGAATTACCAGCGCAGTATCCGCGCCGAACGTTCGCGTCATGGAACTGGTCCACCAAAACATCACTGCCGAGCGGATTGTTCGATTTAGCGCTTCGGCCGGAATGGTTGCGGCCAATCCGGCAGACGATATTCTGAAAGTCGCGATGTTCGACCGACATCAAAATTCATCCGAGGTCGCTTTCGGCTTTCTCACGGGGTTCGGAGCCAGAGTCGGTGCCGTCGGATTGACGACGAATCTGGATGAAAACGCGCTGATGATCGTTGGCAATGATGATCGGGATATGGCGCGTTGTGCCAACGCGTTGCTCGAAGCCGGCGGGGGAATTGCGATTGTCGAAAAGGGCGAGATTTTGGAAATGATCGACTTCCCGTTGGGCGGCCTATTCTCGCTGCAGCCGTGGCGCCAGGTCGCAGATGGACTCAGACGGATTCAGGCGCGTCTAAAAATGATGGGCTCGCCGTTCGACAAGCCCATTTTTGCGTTGAATTTTTTACCGTTCGCGACTTTGCCCGCGCTGCGCATTACGGCGCGCGGTTTGGTGATCGCAAAAGAGAGAAAAATCGTGCCGTTATTCGTTGATTAGCTGGTCGACGAAGCGCTTTCCTTCTTGGCCTCTTGACGCAGCGGCAGCACTCGCCCCTCAGTCTTTTTCATCGAAACATGGCCTTCGAGAATCGCGCCATCGCCGATCACCAAGCTTTGGGTGGTCACGTCACCGACGACGGAACCGGGTGGCTGGACTTCGAGTCTCTTGTCGGCCTGAACGTCCGCCATTACTTTCCCCTGTACCAGAATCGACGCCGCAGAAATCTTGCCTTTGATCGTTGCTTGTTGGCCGACCGTCACGTGGGCCTGAGCGACGATCTCGCCTTCAACCTCTCCGTCTATGGTCGCTTGACCGTCGAAATGTAGTTTGCCGTTGAGCTTGGTGCCAGGGCCAAGGTAGGCGCCAAGATCCGCCGGTAAGCCGCTGGGTCTGTTCGTTTCCGCCATCGGGGTCCCCCTTTGTCTTTTAATACGAAGCTCGAACTATAATTCACAATGTAAAGTTTGTCTACGTTTTTTGGCTACACACAGCCGAAAAGAGAATTTGTATGTTTTGCCTTGAAACATTTAGGTTTGCTATAAAATAGTTTAAGCTTTAACGATCGCACCTCGGGTGCCTGTGAGCGAGCCCATATTAGCTCCCTCGATGAGGAGTTTTCCCATGCAAATCGACGATCTGCGAGACTATCTCGATATCCTGGAAGAATACCAAGAGGTGCAACGGATCGGCCTGGAGGTAGACTGGAATCTGGAGATGGGAGCGATCACCCGAAGAGTTTACGATCTCGGCGCTCCCGCGGCGCTGTTTGAGAAGGTTAAGGGCTATCCTAAGGGCTTTCGCGCCCTGGGCGCTCCTCTTGGGCCGAGCAAGCGGGCGGGCCACGGCGTGTTTGCGCGTACGGCTCTCGCAATGCACATGGCGGCCAATTCCTCACCGCAGGAGATCATGGCGACCTATCTAAAGCGCAAGGAAACTTTTATCCCTCCATGCCTGGTTAAAACCGGTCAGTGCAAAGAAAATATCGACGTCGGCGACGCTGTCGACGTGCTCAAATTTCCCATTCCGTTAATACACGGCGGCGACGGCGGCCGCTACGTTGGCACCTGGCATACGGTCATTACCAAGGATCCGGATAGCTCGTGGGTCAATTGGGGCATGTACCGTTTGATGGTTCATGATCGCAACACGCTCGGCTGTTTGTTTCCGATGCAGCAGCATATTGGTCAGATGTACCAAAAGTATGAGGCGATGAACAAGCCGATGCCGGTGGCGGTCGCGATCGGCGGCCCGCCGGTGATTCCGTTGGTCAGCTGCGTGATGCTGCCGCCTTACGTAAACGAGGTTGAAGTCGCGGGCGCGCTGCAAGGCGCGCCGATCTCTCTGGTCAAATGCGAGACCGTGGATCTGGAAGTGCCGGCTTCTGCGGAAATCATCATCGAGGGCGAAGTATTGCCGCACGAGCGAATGATCGAAGGACCGTTCGGCGAGTATATGGGTTACGAAGCCGGCAAGTCATCCCCTAAACCGATTCTAAAAATCAAGGCGATCACCTATCGCAACGATCCGATTCTGCCGTTCTCCAACATGGGCATGCCGGTGCATGAGGGCCAGACCGCGACGGCACTGATCAAGGGCGCTGAAATTTATTCGGAGCTCAAAAAACTTGGCCTGCCGGTCAGGGGCGTGTTCTGTCCGCCATTCGGCGTCGGCCACATGTGCGTCGTATCGACCGAGGTTCCATTCGTGAACTTTGCTCGCCGGGTAGCGCATGCAGTCTGGGCGACCAAGCCCGGCCTGTTTACTTACTTCATTGTCATCGTCGAGCCCGACGTGGATCCGACGAATATGGATGAGGTGCTGCACGCAATCACGACCAAGTGCCACCCGGTTAACGGTATTCACCCGGTGCCGCATATACCGGGGTTCCCTGTACTCCTGCCATTTTTGCCGCCCAAAGAGCGACTGATCGGTGACGCGGCCGGGGTGATCTTCGACTGCACCTGGCCGAAAGATTGGCCCCAGGAAAGTATCCCCCTGAAGGCGAGCTTTGAGAACCTTTGGCCGGTCGAAGTCCAAGAACGGGTGCTGACGAATTGGGAGAGCTATGGGTTCGGTAAGCCAAACCAGAAAAACGCTCGCTGAGCCGATTCACGTCAACCTTGACCAGCCGAACTCCCGTTCAGACACGGCAGCGATGCCGAACTTGAGTCAATGAGGATTTGGCCGTCGACGATGCAATTTAATCCTCAGATTGAGGCCCAAGCGTCGGGCGCATCTTTCATACAGACTTCACTTGCCACCTCGACTAAAGCGGCGGTCATCCTGATTCGCTGGCCGGTGGTGCTGATCAGCGCATCCTTGATACTGTTTCGCACCGGCCCTTTGCCGATGGGCTCGCTGTTCGACGCGCTGGTCGTGGTCTATGCGCTGTCGAACGTCGGTTTATACTTTGTCGATGAATCCGCCTTCCGCAAACTGACCTTCAACGTCGTCCTGATCGGGCTGGACACGCTGGTGTTGACCGCTTCGCTGATGGTCAACGGCCAGACCGAAACCAATTTTTTTCTCGCTTACTTTCTGCTTATCATCATTTGCTGCATCTTTGAGAACACGCGCATGATCGCCATTGTGTCGTTCGTGGCGCCTTTCGCTTTTGCAGGATTTTTTTTCGACGCTGCGGATTTTCAACCCGCACGATACCTGCAATTGGTTTTCTTGTTTATCGTAGGGCTATTCTACGGTCATTTCTCCCAACTCGTGCGCACGCAGCGGATGCTCAAGGAACGGGCGGAACAGAGAAGCCAGGCCAAAACCGAACTGCTCAACATTCTCTCGCATGAGCTTAAGACCCCGCTCACGGTCATCGCGAGCTATACTCAGGCGCTCCGAGGCTGCGCGCTTGGGGAAATCAACCGAGATCAAGACGAGGCGCTGGCGAAAGTACTGCGCCAGACCGACAATCTTGCGAACCTGGTCGACGTCATTTTGGATTCGGCGAGTGTCGAAACCGGCGCCGTAACCGCGCAGCACGAAGAGATCGTTTTGTCCGAGTTCCTTGACCAATTAAGACAGAATTCCGAAGGATTGGTGCTCAATCCGAACGTTACTCTAGAATGGGATTACCCGGCGCCGCTGCCGGTGGTGACTTCGGATCCGGGCAAACTGAAAATCATTCTCCTTAACTTAATCAATAACGCGCTGAAATTTACCGAGTCAGGCGAAGTCCGCGTCTCGGCCAGACACAATCCAAATTATCGGAGAATGGTTTTCACGGTATCGGACACTGGGATCGGCATCGAGCCTAGCCAACTGCCGTTTGTGTTCGATAAATTTTGGCAGGTCGATGCCGCGAGAACCCGGACTCAGAACGGCATCGGTATGGGTCTTTATATAGTCAAGGCATTCACCGAATTCTTGGGCGGAAACGTAACGGTGTCGAGCACTTTGGGAAAGGGCACTGCGTTTCGAGTCGAGTTACCTACGGAGTAACCAGTCGCGTGGCGCCTCCAGACCTAACTTTCTCGGCGGATCATCCAAGCGCCCAACGACCGAGTCGGTTCGGATGATTCCGTTGCGGCTGGTATCCGACAATCGGCGTATTCAGTCTGTGAAAAAGCAGGGTATTGGCTCGAGAAGGTTCGACTTACTTATGTCGGCAATTGCGGGGAGGATCGATCCTTAGGATCGAAGGAACATTAACCGGCTTTCGGAGCGGTATTTTCTTCCTCTTGCACCCATTCCTGGAAACGGCTTTCCAAAATACGCCATTGGCCACCAACCTTGAAAGCCGGGATCTGCCGATTTTGAATCATGCGATGTAAAGTTCGCTTGGAAATCTTTAGAATGCTTGCGGCTTCGGCAAGGGTTAAAAGCTTGATAGCGCTGTCGGGCTTTTTCATATTCTTTGCTCCTAAGAGACGCTAAAAACAGCAAGCCATATGCCACCCTTAG
>Ga0209640_10003333_pt1 | contig 14042 bp, 8 predicted proteins | sample RifCSP10_1_FD_184018 | JGI IMG/M metagenome (GOLD analysis project Ga0209640, IMG submission 184018) | Soil microbial communities from Rifle, Colorado - Rifle CSP2_sed 10_1 (SPAdes) (version 2) | ecosystem: Environmental > Terrestrial > Deep subsurface > Rock core/Sediment | place: Rifle...
CGGACTGCGGAACGGCGGTGATTAACGGAATTGGGCTGGGATTTGCGAACCGGACACGGCGCGGCAGCATCGGCCTGGTAGGAGCTTCCGGCACAGGATTGCAGGCGGTCAGCGCGACCATCCACAACCTGGGAGGCGGCATCTCGCATGCCATCGGCACCGGCACGCGCGATCTTACCGGAGAAGTAGGAGCGATCACGGCCCTTCAAGGCCTGGAGTTGCTGGCGCGCGATGACGAGACCGAGGTAATTGTCCTGGTCTCGAAACCGCCCGAAGCGCAAGTCGCTGCCCGGCTGCTGGCCGCCGCGCAGAACGCCGGAAAGCCCATCGTAGTCGATTTCATCGGCTTTCCGCCTCCCGCCCGAACGCTTGGAAATATTTCCTTCGCCACAAATTTATCAGAAGCCGCCGAAATCGCCCTCAAACTCAGCAACCAGGAACCCCGCGCCATCGAATACGAACCTCCGCAATACGCAACACCTGATACGCACCACGCAACACGCACTACGCAATTCGCAGCTCGCAATTCCCAATCCACTAATCGCGATCCGCAATTCGCAAACCAGTACGTGCGCGGCCTTTTTTCCGGCGGCACCCTGGCCTACGAAACAATGCTGGGCCTGCAGGCTTGCCTGGCGCCGCTGTATTCCAACGTCCCGATCCACGAAACGCAGCGTCTGCCTGACCCGACGCAAAGCCGGGCGCATACCATCGTCGACATGGGGGCGGATGAGTTCACCGTGGGACGGCTGCACCCGATGATTGACAACGAAACGCGTTTGCGACGCCTGCGCCAGGAGGCCGAAGATCCCGAGGTTGGGCTTATTTTGCTGGACGTCGTCTTGGGCGAGGGCGCGCACCCCGACCCTGCGGCGGAACTGGCGCCGGCGATTGCCGCCATTAAAGAGGATCGGGATATTGAGGTGATGGTGATCCTGATCGGCACTGAGGAGGATCCGCAGGACAGCGCCAGGCAGGCTGAGCAGCTGGAGGCCGCCGGGGCGCGGATCTACCGCGGCCCAATGGAAGCGGTCGCTGAGATCAACCGGCGATTTGCCAGATCCGTCGCTGGTCCTCCTGCGCCCGTCTCTTTGGAAGTCCTTCGGGAACCCCTGGCTGCCATCAACGTGGGCCTGGACTCTTTCTATGAAAGCCTGAAGTCCCAGGGCGCCGAGGCAGTGCAGGTTGCGTGGAAGCCGCCAGCGGGCGGCAATGAGCAGCTGCTGGCGATCCTTTCAAAGATGAAAGGTAATTACTCATCCGGGTCCGAATCGGACGCGGATTGACGCGGATAAACACGGATAATTTTAGTTACACCTTGAACGATTATCAGGAAACCAGGAAGTTAAGAAGGCATGAAAATTGCCGAATTCAAGTAGAAAGTTCCTGGTCTCCTCTATTCCTGGATTCCTGATAAATTGTTTAAGATGGTTTTGACGAGAACAGATTAGCGGAGATCAGCGGATTACAACGACGAGATTTAGCCAGAAGGAGGGCGAAGGATGAATATTGATGAAGCCAACCAATCCGCCGTCGAGCGCATGATGGATGCGAGACCGATGTTGATCGGAATCGCCAGGGCGGGCGATGTTATCCCTGGCATGCGCGATAACCTGCTGCTGCATGCCGGCCCGCCCATCACCTGGGAACGCGCCTCCGGGCCGCTGCGGGGAGCGCTGATTGGCGCGCTGCTGTTGGAGGACCTGGCCGGCGATGAAGATGAAGCCATGGGCTTGATCGAGGCCGGGGGGGTGGACCTGGAGCCGTGCCACCACCATAATTCGGTTGGCCCGATGGCGGGCGTGATATCCGCTTCGATGCAGGTTTATGTGATCGAAAACATCACGCACGGCAACCGGGCCTTCTCGAACCTTAACGAGGGCTACGGCAAGGTTTTACGCTACGGCGCTTACGGCCCAGAGGTGCTGGAAAAACTTCGCTGGATGAACGCCGAGATGGGCGTGCTGCTGGCGGATGCGCTGGCGAATTTGCTCGAGGAAGGCGGCGGGATCGACCTGCGCGCTCTGCTGGCGGAAGCGCTGCACATGGGTGATGAAGGCCACAACCGCAACAAGGCCGGTTCGCTGCTGTTCCTGAAGCAGTTGGTGCCGGCCATCACCAGGACCGGAAGAGAGGCGACCCTCAAGGAAAAGGTGCTGCAGTTCATGGGAGACAACCCGCTGACCGTCCTGAATCCCGTCATGGCGGCGTGCAAGGCGATGTGCGACGCTGGCCATGAGATTGAGGGCAGCACAATCGTTACCGCCATGGCGCGCAACGGCACGGATTTCGGCATAAGGGTCAGCGGGTTGGGCGAGCAGTGGTTCACGGCGCCGGCTGAAATCCCCGATGGCCTTTACTTCCCCGGTTACACCAGCCAGGACGCCAACGCCGACATTGGTGACAGCACGATCACCGAGACGGCGGGGATTGGCGGTTTTGCCATGGCGGCCGCTCCAGCGATCGTGTCCTTCGTCAGCGGCACGCCGCAGGACGCGCTCAATGCTACCCTGGAGATGTACGAGATCACCGCTGCTGAGCACAAACATTTCACCATTCCGCCGCTGGACTTCCGCGGCACGCCCACCGGCATCGATGTCCGCAAAGTGGTCGAGCTGGGGACCACCCCGCGGATTAACACCGGGATTGCCCACAAGCAGCCCGGAATCGGGCAGGTCGGCGCCGGCCTGGTGCGCCCGCCAATGGCCGTCTTCGAGCAAGCCTTAATCGCGTATGCTGATCGGTATCTTTAGGGAATTTTTTTGGACGCGGATGCACGCGGATTTTCGCGGATCAGAATAAGAAAAGAGGAGAAAGCGATGAAACTTTATGACTTATCCCAACCCTTAAACCAGGATGTGCCCTTCTGGCCGTATTACCCGCCTTTTGAGGTCAAGTACATCAAGCGCAAGTCGGAGCACGGCGTCAACGCCCAGTACATCATGAGCTCCAATCACATGGGCACACACCTGGATGCGCCCCGGCATTTCGTAACGGGCGGCATGACCATTGATGAGATCCCGCTCGAGTGGCTGTATGGCCCCGGCGTGATCGTCGACTTGAGCGCTGAGATGGATGATCTGGCGGTCTATACCCCGGAAATGATCGAATCTCGGGTCGAAGTGCGGGAGGGGGATATCGTCGTGTTGAATACCGGCTGGCACCGGCACGCCCAGTTCGGCACGGCGCCGGACGAAGAAAAGTACATTCAACGCCATCCGGGCCCGAGCTCCGATATCGTCCCCTGGCTTTTGGAGAAGCGGGTGCACGTGTGGGGGGTGGATATGATCTCCACCGACCATCCGATGAACCTGCCCATCGGCCGGTTTTTGGGCAAGGGCGGTCTGGAACACTGGCAGCGCGTCCGGCGGCAGTGCGCGGAAAAGTTCGGGGAAGACCGGTTGGCAGAACTCTTCCCGGAAGGCGATTACCAGTTGACGCATAACGCCTTGTTCCCCCATAACTGCATGCATATCGAAAACCTGGGCGGCGATATCGGGGCGCCGGAGATCCAGAACCGGCGCCTGACCCTGGGCTGCTTCCCCTGGAAGTTCAAGGGCGGCGAAGCGGCCTTCTGCCGGGCAGTGGCCTTCGTGGAGGATTAATCGGCATGGCGACCCAATACTTCGGCGAACGGATCAAGCGAAACGAGGACCCGCGCCTGCTGACCGGGGCGGCTTTATACGTCGATGACGTCGATCTGCCGGGCATGCTCCACGCGGCCTTCCTGCGCAGCCCTTACGCGCATGCCCATATCCTGAAGATCGACCCCACGCGAGCCCTGGAGCGGGAGGGGGTGGTGGCGGTCTACACCGCCGAAGAATTGGGCGACTACTGGAAGCCGGGACCGCTGCTGGTATCGCCGCCGCCAATCGAGGGGATCGTGTTCAACGAACGCACGCAGGTGCCTTTAGTAAAGGATAAAGTGCGCTTCGCCGGCGAGCCGGTGGCGCTGGTAGTTGCGGATAGCCGCTATATCGCCGAAGATGCTCTGGCGGATATCCACGTCGATTATGAACCGCTGGAAGCTGTTGTCGACCTGGAAAAAGCCGTGTCGCCCGGCGCTCCACTCGTGCACGAGGGGGTGGAAGCGAACGTGGCTGCCCACGTAGTCCAGAGCAAGGGCGATTATGCCGCGGCGAAGAAGAACGCCTACAAGGTCATCAAACGCCGCTTCAGCTACGACCGGGGAGTGGCGGCTGCCATTGAAAACCGCGGCGTTGTCGCCGAATGGGACCGCCGGAGCGCCAGGCTGACCGTCTGGGATACCACCCAGGCGCCCATTCCCATCCGCAACGGTTTGGCCGATATGCTGGACCTGTCGGAGCACCAGGTGCGGGTGATTGCGCCGTTCATTGGAGGCGGGTTTGGTCCCAAGATCATGATGTTTTACCAGGAGGAAGTCCTGATCCCCTGGGCGGCGATGCAGCTCGGGCGCCCGGTCAAGTGGATCGAAGACCGGCAGGAAAACTTCGTGGCCACCACGCATGAGCGCGGCCAGGTGCACGAGTCGGAGATTGCCCTTGATGCAGACGGGCGCATCCTGGGCGTGCGGGACGAGTTCTTACACGACACCGGCGCCTATATTCCCTACGGTCTGACCGTGCCGCTCAACACCCAATGTACGCTGTTGGGACCTTACCACATCCCTAATTACTACACCGAGTTTAGGGCTGTCTTCACCAACAAAACCATCGTCACTCCTTACCGGGGAGCCGGACGGCAACATGGCGTCTTCGTCATCGAGCGGCTGCTGGACATCGCCGCCAGAGAGCTGGGCATTGACCGCGCCGAGATCCGCCGGCGCAACTTCATCCCACCGGCGGCTTTCCCGTACAATAACGAGATCATCTTTCAGGACTTCTCTCCTCTGGTCTACGACAGCGGCAATTATGCAGCCGCGCTGGAGCAGGCGCTGGAGAAGATCGGGTACCGGGAATTTTTGAATGAGACGCAGCCACGCCTGCGAGCCGAGGGCAAGCATGCCGGCATTGGGATTGTTGCGTACGTCGAGGGCACCGGCATCGGGCCCTACGAAGGCGCCAGGGTCCAGGTAATGGGCAGCGGCAAGGTTGCTGTGGTTACCGGGGTTGGCACGCAGGGGCAAGGGCACTTCACCAGCTTCGCCCAAATCGTCGCCGACCAGGTGGGCGTGGACATCCAGGATGTGGAAGTCGTCACCGGCGATACCGACCAGTTTCACTGGGGCACCGGCACATTTGCCAGCCGCGGCGCGGTGGTGGCTGGCAACGCCATCAACGCCGCGGCCAGGGACGTGCGTCGCAAGATTCTCAAGCTGGCTTCCGAACTATTTGAAGCCGCCGAGGAAGACCTGGAGGTCGTCAGCGGTGAGGTGCGGGTGAAGGGCGTGCCCGGCCGGACCATTTCTCTTGGGGAACTGGCAAAGAAGGCCAACCCCTTGCGCGGGGCAGTCAAACCCGGCACGGAGCCGGGGCTCGAAGCCACCAATTACTTCGGTCCGGAGCGGGGCGCGACGGCCAGTGGCGCCCACGCCATGATCGTCGAAGTGGATCCGGAGACCATGCAAGTGGAGGTCCAGAAGTACGTGGTGGTGCATGATTGCGGCAGGGTGATCAACCCGCTCATTTTGGACGGCCAGGTCCACGGCGGGGTGGCCCAGGGCCTGGGGAATGCCTTTTACGAACAGCTGTCTTACGATGAGTACGGGCAGCTGCTCAATGCCACGTTCATGGATTACCTGCTGCCTACCTCTATGGAGGTGCCGAGGATCGTGACAGGCCACGAGGAGACGCCATCACCGCTGAACCCGATGGGCATCAAAGGGGCGGGAGAGGCAGGCGCCATCCCGGTAGGACCGCTGTTCGCCCAGGCGGTGGAAGATGCGCTGGCGGATACGGGGATCGAGATTCTGGAGATCCCGCTGAGCCCGAACAGGTTGTGGGAGCTGGTTAGTGAAGCCCAGGCTTCCCGGAAGGTTTAAGCTTCGGGGAAGATTGGAAGGTTGGGAGGCATACCTGGTTACGCCTGGGGCGCTGCAATGGGTCCGGCGAGGGCGGCGGGCGCGGGTGCTGCATGTGTTTTCGGGCGCCTGCAACCTGATCAACGACAGAAACGAAATCCTTTCGCTGGTATGTGAGGAGCTTGATTTGGGCCCGTTCGGGATGCTGGCGCCAAAGAGCGCAGCTCCTTTTAACGCGTGGCTGAAGCAGGATACGCCGGTTCAGGTGGAACGCGAGGCCATTCTTCTGGGCGACCGCTTCCTCTCTTTTGGTGCAGGCCAACAGTGGGACCCGCGGATCCCGTGGGAGCGCTGGCGGGCTTGCTCGGGCCCGGTCCTTGCCCGGCTTCCCCACCTGGCTGAATTGCTTCACAGCTATTCGCCGGAAACCAGTCTGGCCCGGCTGGTCGCGGACGAGGTCGCTTCAAGTTACCAATCCACGGAAGCCCCGCCATCTGAAATTTTGCAGCGCATCCTGGCAGCTGCCCGGGCGCCAGCGGTCAAACTCTGCCGCGGAGTTGTTAGTCACGATCTGGAGGCCGTCCGGTCGGGTGCTTACGGGCTGGCCGGTTTGGGCGGCGGCCTCACCCCGGCCGGCGACGATTATATGGTGGGCGCCATGCTGGCCGCCTGGCTGCTCTATCCAGCGGGATGGGCAAGAAGCCTCGCGGAAACCATCGTTGAGGCGGCCGCCGGGCGCACGAATCGATTGTCCACGGCCTGGCTGAGAGCCGCAGCCCGGGGAGAAGCCGCCCTGCGCTGGCATCTACTGCTGGAGGCACTGACGACCTCCGACCCGGACGGGTTGGAAGATGCCGTCCTGGATTTGCTATCGGTGGGGCACACCTCCGGGGCCGATGCGCTGGGCGGGTTTGTGGATGTCTTAAAGCTATATAAGGAATCCAAGAAGGCATGAATCAAAAACCTTGATCACTCGATGCCCGAGGTCTCTGACCGAGGGCGGGGCAGGCTCGGTCGGGAGACCGAGCCGATCAAAACCGCTGATATTTGGAGGAGTATTTGTGTCGTTTCTGCACACTTTAGCTCAGAATATCCAGACCCACCCGGACAAGGTGGCGCTGGAGTTTATTGAGCCTCCGGCGCAGCGCACGACTTACGCCGAGTTGGGGCTGATGGTCCGGCGCACGATGGCTTACCTGCAGGGACTGGGGCTGGAGCCTGGAGACCGGGTGGCGCTGCAGCTGCCCAAGGGCCTGGAGTTCATCGCCCTGCACCTGGCGAACCTCTACGTGGGGACGATTACGCTGCCGCTCAACCCGGCTTATCCCCTGGACGAGACGGAATATTTCCTCAAAGACTCGGGCGCCAGGACATTGTTCACGGCGAGGGCCTCCGGACGGAGCCGGGATGCATTGCTGCCGGAGCTGCCGGGTTTGAAGGACTGGATCGCGTTGGATCCCAGCGATCGGGAGGATTTCGAAAGCCGGCTGCCCAGGGTTTCCGATGGGCGGCTTCAAACGCCTGAATTGGCGACCGATAGCACGGCGGTGATCGTCTACACCAGTGGGACGACCGGACGACCCAAAGGGGCGCAGATCACGCACGGTAATCTGAGCGCCGATATCGCCGCGCTGCACGAAGCCTGGGGCTGGCGAGCCGATGACGTACTCCTGCACGCCCTGCCGATCTTCCACGTCCACGGGCTCTTCGTAGCCCTGCACGGCGCGCTGCACGCCGGGGCGACGGCGCTGCTGATGCGGGAGTTCGAGGCGCAAAAGACGCTGCAAACCCTGGTCGAACGCCGCTGCACGATGTTCATGGCGGTGCCCACGATCCACCGGCGCTTGCTGGCGGTGCGCAATGCGGCCAGCTATGACCTGAGCCATATGCGCCTGCTCACCTCCGGCTCCGACCGTTTACCGGACGAAGTCTTCACGGCCTTTCAAGAAACCTTCGGGCACACGCTGCTGGAGCGCTACGGCATGACCGAGACCGGCATGAACCTGTCCAACCCATTGGAGGGCGAACGGCGCATGGGTTCGGTAGGGTTGCCGCTGCCGGGCGTGGAATCACGCGTGGTGGATTCCGAGACGGGTACAGTCCTGCCGGATGGGGAGGTGGGTGAAGTGCAGATCCGGGGGCCAAACGTGTTTAAGGGCTACTGGCAGCAGCCGGAAAAGACGGCCGAAGCTTTTACCGCCGACGGATGGTTGAAAACGGGCGATCTCGGCCTGCGGGAAGCGGACGGATACTTCACGCTGAAGGGCCGGGCCAAGGACCTGATCATCACCGGCGGGATGAACGTTTACCCGCCGGAAGTTGAAAGGGTGCTGGCGGAACACCCGGCAGTGGCGGCGGTGGCCGTGATCGGCTGCCCGGATGCGGAATGGGGTGAGCGGGTTGTAGCGGTGGCGACGCTCAAGGAGGGGCAGGAGACCGCGGCGGAGGATGTGATCGGGTACTGCCGGAAGCAGCTGGCGGCGTATAAGTGTCCGAAGGAGGTTCATTTCAGGCAAGAGTTGCCGCGCAATGCCATGGGAAAGGTGGAGAAGGGGAAGCTGAGGGAGGAGATATGTGAGGCGGGAAAGGTGATACGTAATTCGTAATGCGTAATTCGTAATGCGTGAAAGGCGAGATGGGATGTATATGAGATGGGGCTGAAGCTTGATATTAAAATTCGTTACGCGAATGGCGGCGACAATGTGCTGCTGGCGGAGTTCGGGGCGCAGGCGTTTTACGACAGCTTTGCGGCGGACAATAAGCCCGAGAACATGGCGGCATATCTGGCGGCAGCATTCGGGCCGGAGAAGCAGGCTGAAGAGATCGCCGACCCCGCCTCGGTTTTCTTAATTGCTGAAGCAGGGGGCGAGATGGTGGGTTACGCTCGCTTGAAGGAAAGCCAGCCGCCCGCAAGCATTGCCGGGAGGCGACCCGTCGAATTGGTCAGAATCTATTCAAGCAAAGCTTGGATCGGAAAGGGCGTTGGAGCCGCGTTGATGCGGGCTTGCCTGGACGAAGCAGCCAGGAGGGGGTACGATGCCATTTGGCTGGGAGTCTGGGAGCGCAATGAGCGGGCGCAAGAGTTTTATCGAAAGTGGGGATTCGAGGAAGCCGGCACACAGGCGTTCCAATTGGGCGCTGAGATGCAGACCGATCTCTTGATGCAGAAGACCGTCGGGTAGGGGCGGGTCTGTGCAGGCATACAACCTTCGAAAACAGGCACTATATCTGGCTCAGAAACATTGCTGGCCAGGGTGAAGACCCGCCCTTACGGTAGCGATTAAGAAAATTTTTAACTGATTCCTATAAATCGTTTATAGTCTTTAAACTTTATTCCTATGTTCATGCGATAACATACGAATGCAAGCGAAAGAACGGCTTGCATACCAAGAAGAGATAAAATTCAAGCGATATTTCGGAGGTGGTACAAATGGCTAGATTAGTACGTTGGGATCCTTTCCGTGAATTCCGCACTATGCGAGAATTGACCGACCGCATGCTGGACCGCTACTTCGAAGAGCCCCTTGGTGACTGGCAGACCAGCAGCTGGGGCCTGGCATTGGATGTGGCCGAGGACGAAGACGAATTTGTCGTCAAGGCATCGGTGCCGGGGATCAAACCAGAGGACCTGGATATTACGGTCACCAAGAACACGCTTACCATCAAAGGCGAGGTGAGGCAGGAGGAAGAAAAGGAAGAGGAACGCTATCACCTGCGTGAGCGCCGCTATGGCCGATTCGCCCGCAGCATTACCCTGCCCACGAGCGTGGACGCCGACGAGATCGAGGCCAATTACGAGAACGGCGTGCTTACGCTGCGCCTGCCCAAGACAGAAGAGGTGAAGCCAAAGCGGATTGAGGTCAAGTCCGGCGAGAAGCTGCTGGAAGGGCAGTTTGAGGGGAACGGGCGAGAGAAGAAGTAACCGATAATCCGTAATCCGTAATTCGTAAGAAGACAAACCATACACTGGAGTCGAAAAACCCCGGCGCTTTCCGGGGTTTTTCTGGTTCCTTGCTACCCTTCCTTACGAAAATGCAAGGTAGATTGTGAAATACCTGGTTTCTGCCCTCCAACCTGATCCCCAAATGCCTGATTGCCCAATTGCCTAAGCGCCTGATTGCCTGCTCGCCTGCCAGAGTACGGCGATGCGCGTGCCATTTCCGGGGCTGCTCTCCAGATCAAGGTGAGCGCCGATGCTCTCGGCGCGTTCGCGCATGATCCCCAGGCCAAGGTGATCCCCACTGGTGGTCGTCACGTCGAAGCCGCGCCCGTTGTCCTGAATAAAGAGCTGGATGCGACCGTCTTCGCAGCTGACGCTTACGTCGACTTGCGTGGCGCGGGCGTGCTTGGCGATGTTGTTAAGGGCCTCCTGCGCGATGCGGTAAATGCCGACTTTCACATCCGGCGTGAGCGCCTTGCTGGTCGCATGATCGGTTTCAATGTTTAGATTGACAGGAAGATGAGTTCGTCCGGTAAAAGCCTCGGTCAGGTAGCGGAAGAGATCTTTCATTTCGGCTTCGATGAGCGCATTGGGCCGCAGCTCAAGCAATAGGGAGCGCATTTCGGCCAGCGCGCCGCGGTTCAATTCACCCAGCTCCTTCAGGCGCTGCTGGCCCTCGACGGGATTCCTCTCCCAAATCCTTGGCAGCGCCTCTGCCACCAGGTTTGAGGCGAACAGGGTTTGGGTGACGGCATCGTGCAGCTCCCGGGCCAGGCGAGAGCGTTCAGCGATTACGGCAAGTTCGCCGGCCTGTTCTCTCAGCCGGGCGGATTCCAGCGCCAGGGCAACATGTTCGGCAACCGTGATGGCCAGGTCGAGTTCATCAGGCGATAAATCACGTGCGACGCCGTAGTACAGAGTCATGGCGCCGTAGACCTCCTGCTGGATAACCAGAGGGATGGAAAGCATGCCGGGATACTGCTCCATCAGGGATCTCAGCAGCTCTCGCCGGTCGGCCTCCACGAAAACAGATTCCAGTTCCTCTTCAACGTCATCCAGCTCGCTTATCGATACTGGTCTGCGATCTTTGGCTGCCCGGCCCGTGATGCCCGAGCCCAGTGGGACCGCCAATCTGGCTACGTAGTCCTCCTCTAAACCTTTGGCGGCCTGGATCGTCAACAACCTGCTTTCGGGATCGAGGCGGTAGATGGCGACGCCATCACAGGCCAGCAGTTCTACAGTTTGATCCGCGATGAACTCCAGAATTTCATCCAGGGGGCGGCTGGAGTTCAGAACCGTAAGGGTGAAACGCAAGCTCTCCGCTACGCGGCGTCGCTGCTCAATTTCCTCGGTTCTCTCGGCAACCAGTATGGCCAATTTTTCTTTTTGAGAATTTAGACTGCGTAAGCGCAGCGTGTAGACGCTGGCCGTCCCCCCGGTCAGGAGCCCAATGGCCAGGACGCTGAACCACCAGGTTTCCCAGAACGGGGGGGTGACATGGATTGGGACCGCGACTCCGCTTTCATTCCAGACCCCATCGCTGTTGGTCCCTTTGACGCGGAAGACGTACTCGCCGCCGCCCAGGTTGGTGTAGCTGGCATAGCGGCGCGTCCCGGCATCGATCCAGTCCTGGTCGAACCCGTCCAGCATGTAAGCATACTGGTTTCTGCTGGGAGCGGTGAAGTCCAGGGAAGCGAATTCAAAGGAGATGAAATTATCTTGATAGGAGAGCTGGATGTTTTGATCAGGAAGGAGATCGGTCATCACGGTCTGGTTAAATTTTTGGAAGGCGGTGATGACGATGGGGGCAAGGTAGTCGCTATCCTTTACCTCTGCGGGGAAGAAGGCATTCAACCCATCCACGCCGCCGAAAAACATCTCGCCCTCCATTCCGCGGAAAGCTGAGCCCAGGTTAAACTCGACATTCTGCAGGCCATCCTGAATGCCATAATTTCTAAAAGTTTCCGTGCGCGGGTCGAAGCGGGAGAGGCCGTTGTTGGTGCTCAACCACAGGTTTCCTTCGGCATCAGCCAGGATGCTGTAGACTTGATTGTGCGGCAGCCCGTCGGACTCCGTATAATGCCTGAAAGTCCGGGAAGCCGGGTCGAAGCGGTTGAGACCGCCGCCGAAAGTGGCGATCCACATGATGCCATCTGCATCCTCGTAGAAAGCGAAAACAATCGGATTGCTGAGGCTGTGCGGATCATCGGGGTCAGACAGGTAACGGGTAAATTTACCGGTGGCGAGATCCAGGATGTTTATCCCTCCAGAGGTGCCCACCCAGATCCGGCCGTCGCGGGCCTGATAGAGGGCCCGCACCCGGTCGCTGCTCAGGCTGGCAGGATCGCTGGGATCGCTCTGGAAATGGGTAAAGGCGCCGGTGCCTCGATCCATGCGATCCAGACCGTTGGCGAAGGTTCCAACCCAGAGATTAGCAGAGCCATCCTCGAACAAGACCCGGATTTGGTCGGAAATCAGGCTATCCGGATCGGCCGGGTCGTGGTGGAATTGGGTGAAGGTTCCGGTTTCAGGATCGAAACGATTGAGACCCGCAGCTCCCGTGCCCGCCCAGAGAAATCCCTGGCTATCGATCAAGACAGCGCGCACATCGGGGCTGCTCAAGCTATTTGGATCCCTGGGATTATTGCGGTAAACGGTGACGCTGCCGGTCTGGCGATCGAGGCGGTTAAGCCCGCCGTCGAATGTGCCGAGCCACAGGGCGCCTTCGCTGTCCTGGACTACCGACCAGATGTAGTTATCGCTCAGGCTGTTGGCGGCGCCGGCCTCCTGGCGATACAGGGTAAACTTATCAACGTTGTGGTTGGATTTGCTCAACCCCCCACCGTATGTGCCAACCCAGAAGACGCCAGAGCGGTCCTCATATAACGAGCGAACGGCATCCCGGCTGAGGCTATCGATCCTGTTCGGGTCGTGCCGGTAATGGTAGAAGAGGTCGCCCTGGGGATCAAAGTAATCCAGCCCGCCGCCATCGGTGCCCATCCACAGACGGCCGGCGCGGTCTTCCAGGACGGCCCAAACCACATCGGCGGTGAGACTGTTGGGATCATCCGGGTCGTTGAGGTAGTCCGTCCAGGTTGCGGAGCTGCGGTCGAAGCGACCCAGGCCATTGCCGTTGGTGCCGGCCCATAGATTGCCTTGCCTGTCTTCGTAGATGGTGAGGACCAGACTGCTATTGGGGTTGCCCTCGTTAATTACTGGACGGGGATAATGGGTAAAAGATCCCCGGTCGGGATTAAAGCGGTCAAGTCCAGCATCCGTGCCCACCCACAAGACGCCCTGCCGGTCTTCGTACAAGGCTTTCACTGAATCACCGGCAATGGAATCCGGATCAGCGGGATCGTGGCGGAAATGGGTAAACTTGCCGGTCGAGCGATCCAGCCGGTTGAGTCCGCCATCGTTCGTGCCCAGCCACAAGGTTCCCTGGGAATCCTCTAAGATGGCCCAGACGGTGGTGCCGCTCAACGAGTCCGGATCTTCCGGGTCGTTTTGATAATGAGTGAAGGTGCCGGTTGCCCGGTCCAGCCGATCCAGTCCGAGCCCGGTGCCGGCCCAGATGTTTCCCTCCCGGTCTTCGAAAAGGGCCGAGATGATGTTGTCCGAAATAGTATCGGGGTTATCAGGATCGTGTTTGTAAACAGTAAATTGGTAGCCATCGTATTTATTCAATCCCCCTTCGGTTCCGAACCACAGGAAACCGGAGCTGTCCTGCAGGATGGCATACACGGAGCTCTGCGATAGTCCTTCCCGCAAGGAGATCTGCTCGAAACGCAGCACCGGCGGTGCAGTATGCTCCGAAGCCCCGGCAGGGCTGTCCATGAATGGGTTGAGCAGCGCCAGGCAAATTGCCAGGAGCCCAATCTTCCAAATGTTTTGCCTCAATGCGCTCACGATTTATCCGCTTTTCTTGGCTGGCTACCAACGCTCCGCACGATATTATACGGTTTTCCAGATTTCTAGCAAGGATCAATTATGTTATCATAGAGCCCATCCTATGAATCGCATCAGCCCACTCACAACAGCCAAACTGGAAGTATCCGCTTCCCAATACGACCTCTCCGTGGTGATCCCCGTTTACAACGAGGAGCACAACCTCATTCCACTCCACCAGGAGCTGAAAGCGGTTTTAAGGGACCTGGGATT
>Ga0209640_10003334_pt1 | contig 14040 bp, 15 predicted proteins | sample RifCSP10_1_FD_184018 | JGI IMG/M metagenome (GOLD analysis project Ga0209640, IMG submission 184018) | Soil microbial communities from Rifle, Colorado - Rifle CSP2_sed 10_1 (SPAdes) (version 2) | ecosystem: Environmental > Terrestrial > Deep subsurface > Rock core/Sediment | place: Rifle...
CCGGCAGCGTCGCTGCCGGGGAGGGCCTGTCGTTCACAGATGTGCGAAAGCTACCTTACGTTGCCGTGGTAATCCGGCGTCGCGCGATCGGCAACGCCCCGGTCTTCACAGAACGCCGCCTCTTCGATCTCCGTGTTGCTCATCAGCGTGAGCGTCCGCGGCGCGACCTTCCACGGCTCCATGAGCACCTCGGGGTCTTCGACGATCGCCTCCCACTTCAGGGTGTCGCCCTGACGCGTCAACCGCTCGGTGACTTTCAGGTCGGCCGTGTGGAACAGCCCGTTGTCCCCGAGCCACGTGTCCTCGAGAATGCTTCGCACCTCGATGACGAGCGTGTCGCCTTCCCATCGGCCGACGGAGTCGCCGTGCGCCGACGGCTCGATGCCCGTGCGGTGCCTGCGTCCGTCGGTCGGAATCAGACGGAAGAAATTGCCGTTGAGGTCGTCGTACATGATCACGAGCTCACGCGGCGTCTGGACGATGCGCTGCGGCGGACCGATGCGGGGTACTCCCGGCGGTCCGCAGCTGAACGCCGGATCGACGTTGATCTGGTCGTCCTTCAGCTCCTTGACCCTGGCGAGGAACTGCGGCTTGTACTTCGGCGTGCCCGGGTTGTAGTTGGCGCGGGCCGCACCGTCGGGATCCGGTGCATTGTTCACGCGAACGAGCGATTTGCCGACGCGCTGCATGACCGGCCCCGCCACACGCCGATACCACATGCCCGTCAGGTCAGGGTGCCCGTCGGACAGGCGCGGCGTCGGTTTGGCCGCTGCCGCGTTGGCGGCGCCGGCGTTACCCTGCGGCGCGGCATCCGCGATAAGAGTCGCAAGACAGGCCAGCGCACCGATCGAGAGGACCAGGAGACCCGATGTGTGGCGTTTCATCGTGTGATCTCGCTTTCTTCGCCGTACAGCTGCATGAAATGGCCTTCGGGGAACGTCAGTCGCAAAAGGAACCCCGCGGTCTTGTTGAGATGTGCCGGGTACATGTGGACAGTGACCTCGCCCGCCTTGGCTTCCTGCCAGATCTCTTCCTTCGTCACGCCGGCGCGCCGCATGTGGTTGGTCGGAAGCGTCTCCACCTTCCAGGTCGTGACCGCGCCAGCCCGGTCTTTCACATCGACATAGATATAGATGTGAGGGTTGATCCAGTCAATCTTGGAGATCGTCCCCTTGATGGCAACGGTCTTTTCCACGTTGAAGGTGCCGGGGACGCTATGGTGCGCAAACAGGGGGGCCGCGGCCGCTATCCCGGCCGCCACCAGAAGGGCGCCAATCCCTCGTCGTATGTGCATGAACGCTCCTAGTCTGCGGATGTGCCGTCTGCGATGATGCTTGCCCCTGTATAGATGGAGGCCTGACCGATGTCAAGTGGTGCGGTGTTCCTCGTTCACTACGATTTGCTCCAGAAACCGGATGTTGAATACCCCACGCTCATCCCGACGCTGACGCGCCTGGGAGCCCAACGACTTACGTCCACGGCGTGGGCGCTCCGGGCCGATGTCGGTGTGGCCCAACTGCGAGACGAGATTCAGCTCTGCGCGCTCCAAGGCGACCGGTTTGTCGTGGCTGAACTGCGCGAATGGCGCACCATCGGCACACTGAACCGAATTGACGATCTATGACGAGCGCCGCAGATGCGTGTTCAGGAAGTCGAGTGTCCGCTGCCAGGCCAGATCCGCCGAGGGCTTGTGATAGCGAGGGCCGTCAGCATCGTTGTTGAAAGCGTGCTGCGCGCCTTCGTAGATGTGCGCGGTGTAGCTCTTCCCTGCTGCTTTGAGCGCGGCCTCGTAGGCCGGCCATCCGGCGTTGACGCGCTCGTCCAGCCCGCCGTAATGAATCAGCAGCGGAGCCTGGATCTTCGCGACATCAGCGGCGGCGGGCTGTGCGCCGTAGTACGGCACGGCGGCATTCAGGTCGGGCACACGCACCGCCAGCGTGTTGGTCATGCCGCCGCCCCAGCAGAAGCCAACCACGCCGACGCGCCCGTTGGTCAGCGCGTGGGTTCTCAGGAAGCTGACCGCAGCGATGTAGTCCTCGGGCTGTTTCCTCGAGTCCATCTGCGCCATCATCTGCTGCCCTTTTTCCCGATTGTTGGGACCTGACTGCGACACGGCCCATCCCCCGAGCGGCGCGATCGCATCCACGAGGAACGCGACAAAATTCGCCACCGCCAGGCGGCGCGTCACGTCCTCGAAGTGCTGTTCCGGCCCCGCCGCGCCGTGGATGACGATGACAGCGGGCAACCGGCCCGACGGGTTGGCCGGGTGGGCCAGGTATCCCTTCATACCCGTGTGCCCCTTCGGCGACCGGTAGCTGACGTATTCGGCGCGAATCCGCCGGTCATCGGGGGCGACCTGCTGGGCGTTCAGGTCCGGGGTGAACGCGTCCAGGATCGCAGCCGCGGTGATGCCGCCGACCGCAAACCGGCTGACGCTCTCGAGGAAGTCCCGCCGATCGATGAAGCCGTGCACGTAGCGGTCGAAGATCCTGAACACTTCGGGATGCAGATCTTCCGTCTGCAGCCGTCGCCGGGCGCTCGAGTCTTCTGCCATTTGAACCTCCTGGCGCCTTCGCGCTCGCAGATTCTATCGCGCCGCACGCTCCCCAGCGACGCGCTTCTGGAAGCCGGCCTCCCCCTCCACGATCTGCCTGGTCCACGCGTCGCCGTTCAGCAGCGGATGCGGCATCGCTCCCGCTCTGATCTGCTCCACCTTGCCGGCGAACATAGCCTGCGGATGCCCGACCAGGTAGATGTCGGGCACTCGTTCGGCCCTCAACCGTGCGTACGTCCGCTGCGTATCCTCGATGACCGATTTGTGGCGCGGATTGTTCACGAGCGGGACGCCGCCGTTGGGGTCGCGCCCTGGGTGTGCCCGGCGGTATGCACGGCGCGGAGTGTCACGCCGCCAAGCGACACCGTGTCGCCGTGCCTGAACACGCGGTCGACCGTGACCGGCTCCCATCCGATCGCGCCGAGCGCGGAATTATCCCGCCCGCTCTCCAGAGCCTCAGCGTCGCCCTCCATCGCCATCACCTGCGCGCCGGTCAGCTTCTTCATCGCGGCGTGGCCGGCAATGTGGTCGAAGTGCGCATGGCTGGACAGCATGATCCTGATGTCCGGCGTCTTGAACCCGAGCTTCGCGACGTTGTTCCTGATCACGTCGTGCATTTCCGTCATCCCGGTGTCGATGAGGATGTGTCCCTGGGGAGTGGTGATCAGATACGACGCGATGTTCGCGGCGCCGACGTAATGGATGTTGCCAACGATGCGGAACGGCTCCGCCGGGGCGCTATAGGGTCCCCGGAACTGTTGGTACCACGCGTCAGAGAACTGCGCGGGGCCCTGCGCCGGGATCGTGACGGCGGCTATGAGGACGGCAACGGCGACCACGGAAGCGCGCATGGCGGCACCTCTCCCGGCAGGTCTCGAAAGGACCCGCCCTGGTTTGCGATGTTCGGATTGTAAGGCCTCCGGCCTTCACTGGGGCGTGGGGCCTGAGGCCCGGGGCCTGAAAATCAGGCACCGGTTTGCAGACCTACCTTCCGCAGGACGGCCATCATCGGACACCAGTTGGAGAAGGCCGACTGCGCCAGGTTGAGGCCGACAAAGAGCGTAAACCAGAGAAACCGGCTGTCGAAGTAGATCCCGAGCAGCACGCTGAGCGCGACGAAAACACCTGCGATCAGCCGAAGCGCACGTTCGATGTTCATGACGGTCTCCTTTCCGGTACCCCGACCTCAGCGTCGGGGACGAAGAGCACAGGGTGGGGGCAGGCGTGCAGGACCTGGAGCGTCGCGTCGGTCGACTGCCCCGAAAGGCCCAGGCCGGTGAGTACGAGGTCAGCCGGTGGAAGCTGACCGGGGCCGCACGCCGCGATGTCCGGCGCGCGGCGAATCGTGGCACCGCCGGCCGCCTCGAGCAGCCTCGCCCACCCTCGAATGGCCGCGCCTTCCCGTCCGGCCACCGTCACGCGAAGACGACGCTCCTGCAGCGCCCGCGTGGTCGCCTCGTCCGCCACTCGCGTCACCAGCACTGGCGTGCTCGCGCCCTGCACGACAGCCTCCGCCACCGAACCGAGCCACCAGCGCCGGGGGCCGCGACGGCCGTGCGTGCCGAGGACGACAAGATCGAAGTGTGCCGCCCGCTGCAGCACCGCGTCGGCCGCAGGACCATCGGCAATGACCGCTTCCACGGGCACCGGCGTGTGGAGCGCCGCAAACGCCTGCACGTACTCGGCGGCCGCGTGCCGCGCGTCTCTGCGTTCAGCTTCGAGCGCTTCAATCTGGCTGCTGGTGAAGTACGGCGGCATCTCCAGCGTCTCGGCGTGAAGCACGCTCAGTACCGGCACGCCACACGCCTCCGCCAGCGCTCCCGCCAGGGCGACGGCCGACGCCGAGGCCTCGCTGAAGTCGACGGCCACGAGGATGCGCGCGGACGCCGGCGCGGCTGTCATGAGATCGCTCCGGCAGGCGCGGCCGATGGAGCCGCGCCGATCGCCTCGTGGCGCCGGCGCTGGTGCGCCGCGAAGTAGAGCACCGGCACGGTGACGCGCGACAACAGGAGCGAGGCGACCTCACCCGCCATCAGGGAGATCGCCAGCCCCTGGAAGATCGGGTCGAACAGGATGACCGCCGACCCGACGATCACCGCGGCCGCCGTCAGCGCCATGGGGCGAAAGCGCACGGCGCCCGCGTCGACCACCGCGTCGGCGAGCGGCATCCCCTCGCGGACGCGCATCTCGATGAAGTCGACCAGGATGATCGAATTCCGGACGACGATCCCCGCGCCGGCGATGAAGCCGATCATCGACGTCGCGGTGAAAAACGCGCCCATCGCGGCATGGGCCGGCAGAATGCCGACGAGCGAAAACGGGATGGCGGCCATGATCGTCAGCGGTACGCCGAATCCTTCGAACCACCAGACAACCAGGAGGTAGATCAGCGCCAGGACGGCCACGAACGCCAGGCCCAGGTCGCGGAACACCTCGTACGTGATGTGCCACTCCCCATCCCACTTCATTGCGTACTTCGTGCTGTCGAGTGGCTGCTGTGTATTGAAGATCTCGAAGCCGTAGCCTTCGGGCAGGCTGACCCGCTGCAGCGCCTCGTTCATCTGCAGGATGGCGTAGACCGGACTTTCCGCCGCGCCGGCCAGGTCGCCGGTCACGTAGGTCACGGGCCGCAGGTTCTTGTGATAGAGGCTCACGTCCTCGGCCGTGTCCGTCTCGCGCGTCAGCTCGCCGAGCGCGACCGAGTGCGCGCCTTCGAGCCGAAGTTGCCTCACGCTCTCGAGCGACCCGCGCGCCTCCCTCGGGAGCCGCACCACGATCGGCACGTCTTCCCTGGACGCCTCGTCGTGCAGCAGGCCGACGCGGGCGCCCTGGCTGGCCAGACGCACCGCCGCGGCCACATCCGCCGGCGTCAGTCCTGCCGCCGCCGCGCGATCCTGGTCGACGGTCACGGTGGTCTTCGCCTGCGGCGACTCCACGTACCAATCGACGTCCACCACGCCGGCGGTCTGCTCGAACACCGCCTTGACCTGCGCGGCCAGCGCCCGGCGCCGTGTCGCATCGGGCCCGTAGACTTCGGCGACCAGCGTCTGCAACACCGGTGGCCCGGGCGGCACCTCGGCCACCTGAATCGTGGCGTTGAACCGCGCCGCCACGTCCATGAGCCGCCCCCTGACGCGCCCGGCGACGGCATGGCTCTGTTCGTCGCGCTCGTCCTTTGGACGCAGGTTCACCTGCAGATCCGCCAGATGCGGCGCGCGCCTGAGGAAGTAGTGCCGCACGAGCCCGTTGAAGTTGTACGGCGCGGCCGCGCCCACATAGCTCTGCACGTCGGTCACGGCGGGGTCCTTCAGCACCTCCTCCGCCAGCGCGTCCGCTACCCGGGCCGTCTGCTCGAGTGCCGTCCCTTCCGGCATGTCGATGACGACCTGAAACTCGCTCTTGTTGTCGAACGGGAGCATCTTCACGGTCACGAGCTTCAGCGGCACGAGCGCCGCCGACGCCAGCAGCAGCGCGGCCACCCCGGCCAGAAACAACAGCCGCGCGCGCCCGCTGGCCATGAGACGCCCCATGACGCGGCGATACAGGCGCGTCAGCGCGTCCTCGGTCTCGGACTCAGGTCCGTGATTCGGCCGCAGCAGCCGCACTGCGGCCCACGGCGTCACGATGAACGCCGCGGCAAGGGAGAAGAGCATGGCCGCCGAGGCGCCGACAGGAATCGGCCGCATGTACGGCCCCATGAGCCCGCCCACGAACGCCATCGGCAGAATGGCCGCCACGACCGTCAGCGTTGCGAGGATCGTGGGATTGCCGACTTCGTCGACGGCGCGGACCGCAAGCGCCGCCAGGCCCGACGGCACGCCTGTCCGCATCCGGGCGTGGCGCACGACGTTCTCCACCACCACGATGGCGTCGTCGACGAGGATCCCGATTGAGAAGATCAGGGCGAAGAGCGTGATGCGGTTCAGCGTGTAGCCGTAGAGCACGAACGCAAAGAGCGTGAGCGCGAGCGTGACCGGGATGGCGATCAGCACCACGGCGGCTTCACGGCGCCCGAGCACGAGGCCGATGAGCACGGAGACCGAGAGCACGGCGAGGAACATGTGATAGAGCAGCTCGTTCGACTTCTCCGCCGCGGTCTCGCCGTAGTTGCGCGTGACGCTGAGAGTGATGTCGCGCGGCAGCACGACGCCGCGCAGCACGTCGAGCTTCTGCTCGACGAGGCGCGCCACGGTGATGGCATTGGCGCCCTTGCGCTTTGCGATCGAGATGGTGACCGCCGGATGCGTCCCTTCAGAACGCGAGTGGTAGCGCACGTATGAGACTGGCTCCGCATCCCCGTCAGTCACCGCGGCAACGTCGCGCAGAAGCACCGACCGGCCCCCGGCTCCAGACACGACGACGTTGCGCAACCCATCGAGCCGATCGAGGTACGTGCCGGCCTCGAGCGCAGCGGCGCGGCCGTCGCCGACCGCCCCGGAGGCCGTGATGCGCGTGTTCGCCGCTTCCAGCGCCCGCGCGACGCGCAGCGGGTCGAGCGCGGCCGCGTCGAGCCTGGAGGGATCGACATCCACGCGGATTTCACGCGGCCGGCCGCCCACGATCGCGATTTCCGAGACCTCGGGCACTTCCGCGAGCGCTTCGCGGACCTGTGCGGCCGCCGCACGAAGCTGCTGGTCGTCGTAGCCGGCGCCCCACAGCGTCACCGCGACCACCGGCACATCGTCGATCGAACGTGCCTTGACGAGGGGAGCCGTGGCGCCCGGCGGAAGGGTGCCGATGTTCGCCGCGAGCTTCTGGTTCAACCGCACGAGCGCGCGCTCCTCGTCCTCTCCGACGTAGAAGCGCGCCACGACCATCGATTGCCCGGGGCTGGACGTCGAGTAGAGGTACTCGATGCCGGGCACTTCCCAGAGCAGCTTCTCGAGTGGGCGCGTCACGCGCTGCTCCACTTCGGCCGGCGTGGCGCCCGGCATGTCCACGAAGACGTCGATCATCGGGACGATGATTTGCGGCTCTTCCTCTCGCGGCAGCGCTACGAGTGCGAAGGCGCCCAGCCCGATCGAGGCCGCGATCAGCAGCGGCGTGAGTTTGGAATGGATGAATATCTCGGCCAGCCGCCCCGCGACGCCAAGGCGTGACGTCATTGATCGGCTCCAGCCTGCGGCGACGTCTGTGCCATGACGGGCCGGCCGTCGAGAAGCCCGGGCGGGGGCATCGTGATCACCACCTCGCCCGGCTCGAGTCCGGCCAAAACTTCCACTCCCTCCGGTGCCTCGCGGCCCGTGCGAAGCAGCCGGAGCCGCGCGACCCCGCGATCGACCACGAAAGCGGTGTCGAGCTGTCCCTGGCGCCGGAGCGCAGTGGACGGGATGAGCAGCGCCTGACGCGCAGGTCCGCGGAACCGCACCCGCGCGAACGTGCCGGTCCGGGCCGCGTGGCCGCGCGGCAGCGACACTTTGACGGTGAACGCACGCTCGTCGGTGGTGAGCCGCGCGACCTCCGTGACCACGCCCTCGACTGCCGGTGCCGCCGGTGAGCCGGCCCGATCCTCGAAGAGCACCTGGACTGGGGCGCCGGCCCGCGCGTATGGCTCGCGGGACTCGTCCACTCTGACCTCGACGTGCGGCGCGCCAACCGACTCGACACGCACCAGCGGCGTGGCCGGTGATGCCAGGTTCCCGGGATCGGTGAGCCGTTCCGTCACCACTCCATCAAACGGCGCCCGAACGAGGCTGAAGGACTGTGTGGTCATTGCGGCGTCGGCCGCCGCCTGCGCCGCCGACAGCTGGAACGTCGCCTGCTCGACGCGCGCCCTGGCGCCTTCGACGCGCGCCGTGGCGCTCGACAGGCGAGCCTCGGCTTCGTCGAGCTCCTGCGTGGTGGCCGAGCGTCGCTCGTGAAGGGACGCGATCCGCCGGTGCCAGGCCGCCGCCAGCTTCTGGTCCGCCTCGGCGGACGCGCGGTCGCTGTTCGCGACGGCGAGTCCCTGTTGCGCTGCACTGACCGCCGCCGCCGCTTCCCGTGCCCGTGCCGCGACGTCGCGATCGTCGAGCACCACGAGCACATCCCCCGCGCGCACGCGGTCGCCCGCGCGGACCCTGACGGTCGTCACGTCCGCGACGATTCGGCTGGTAAGCGTTGCGGCGACGTCGGCCGCAACCGTCCCTCCCGCCTCGAACGGTTCGGCGATTGAGGCGGCCGAAACGGTCGCCGTCGATACCTTCTGCGGCGTGGCGGCAGTCCGCGCAGTCGCTGGATCGGATTCACCGCCACAGGCCGCGACGGATCCCGCCAGCAGCACCGCCGCAAAGCCCGGAAGCCGGTGTGCCTGTGTTCGTTTCATGGGCATCTCACACTCACAGCCGTCCCACCGCACGGTCGAGCGCGACCGTCTGCCTGATCACGTCGACGCCCGCAGCGATGGCCCTCGACTCCGCATCGACCACGGCGCCGGCGGCGCGGAGCACGTCGGCGATCGTCGCCAGGCCGCCTTCATAGCGGTCGCGGATGATTCGCTGGCTCTCGCGCGCCTGCGCGAGCGCCTCGCGTCCGACCCGTTCGCGCCCGCGTGCGGCATCCAGGCGGGCACGCGCGCCCCGGACCGCGACCTCGATCGCGCGCTCGACGCGGTCACGCTCCGCCTGCGCGCCCGCTTCGGCGTGGCGCGTCTCCGCGAGGCGGGCGACATCACCGAATCCGCGGATCAGGTTCACCTGCATCTCGGCCCCGACGACCCAGCTCGACCGCTGATCGGTGAAGCCCCGACCGTTGAACTCCCATCCGCCCTGGACGCTGACGCGAGGGAGAAACGCCGCCTGCGCCGAACGGCGCGCGTTGGCGGCGAGCGCCACGTGGAGATCTGCCTCATGACGATCTGACCGCGACGCCAGAGCTTCCCGGATCAAAGGCTCAGCAGGCGGCGAAGTCACCGATGACACATCGGGCGCCACGAGCGCCTGGAGATCGTCCAGCGGTGCGCCAATGGCGTCGTTCAGCTGGAAACGCGCGACCGCCAGATCTGCGGCTGCTGCGAGCTGACGTTCCCGCATGTCTGCGAGATGGACCTCCATATCGAGCACGTCGGCGTCGGTGATCAGCCCCACGCCGTGCCGGGCGCGCGCTCGCGCCAGGTCGCTCTCGGCCGCCTCGACCGCTGCCTGGTGCGCGCGTGCCGCCGATTCAAGCTGCAGCACGCGCAGGAACGCGTCTGCGGCGGCGAGCGCCAGATCCTGCCGTGTACCGGCGCCGCTCGCGGCGACAAGGTCACGACCGAGCTCCGCGTTCTCGACAGCCAGCCTGGTTGCGCCGGCGTCGAAGAGCGGCTGCTCCACCGAAACGGCCGTCCGGACGCTGGTCACGGCCGCCGGACGGTTGAGCGCGTCGATGGCAAAGTTGGCGGCGGTGAAACGCTGCTGAGACAGCAGCGACCCGAACACGAAGACCGGCTGATTGCCGCGCTGCACGCTCTCGGTGAGATCGATGCGGGGGAAATAGCCGGCCCGCGCTTGCCCCACCCGTGCGCCGGCCGCCTCGCTGGCCGCTGCCACCGCGCGCGCGGCAGGCGTCGCGTCCCGCGCACGGCGCATCGCGTCGGCCAGGGTGAGCGGTGTCTGGCCGACGCTCGCCGTGGCTCCACAGACCACGGCCACGACAACGACGACGACCGCGTGCCTTGTTGTCCCGCTCAACACCGCGCGTGTCCCCATTTGCCCGTGCACAATCCCCGTCGTTTGATGAGAGACACAACGGTCGGAGTTGGTTTCACTCGACCTGTAGGCCGAGCGCGCCGCGGAATTTTTCAGATGTGGCTTGCCCGCCGGAGCGGTCCGCGGACGCGGACCGCTCAGCCAGCACTGGCTTGTCGGGTCGCTTCGCGACCCGACGTTGGCGAAGGCGGGTGGTGAAAATTCAGCGGCGGTGCCGCTCGATCAAGGCGCGCAGCCGGGGCGGCAGCTCGCCGCGTCCAATGTTCACGCACGTGTCTCGTCCGAGATCCAATGTCGTGAACACGGAGCGGCATCGTGCGCACAGTTCCTCGCTGGAAAACGGGAACGGTGCGTGGCGATCCATCGCTTCCTGTTTCGCCTGAAGCAGGTCGAGGCATAGCTGCCGGTCGTGATCGGAGGGCCGCGCCGGACGGCCGGGCAGCTGTTCGAGCAGCGCACGGCGCAGACGCAGACGCGCACGATGGACGCGCGTCTTCACCGTGGCCGCCTTCAACCCGAGGATCCGCGCGATCTCCGAGGTTGACAGCTCGGCGATGTCCGCAAGGACGAGGGGCAGGCGGACGTCAGGCGGGAGTTGAGCCAGCGCCGTCGATACGGCCCGCTCGGCGGCTTTGCGAAGATGCTCGTCGAGCGGACTCCCTTCCGCCGACGGCAGCGACAGGACCGGATCGGCAGGGGACGGCAGGAGAGACGACAGCGACTCTATGCGCCTCGGCTCACCCGCACGCCGGCGATGACGGCGCTGACACAGCCGGCCCGCAATCGTGTAGAGCCAGGTCGCCGGATCCGATCGACCCTCGAACTGCTCCCACTTCCGGAATCCCTGCAGAAGCGTGTCCTGTACGAGGTCTTCCGCCTCCTCGGCGCTCCCGCACATCCGAAGACCAATCCGGTAGAGGCGCCCCGCGACGCGTTCTGCAACCTGCGCAAAGTCCTCCGAGCCGCCGCCGGCGTCCGGCACGATCAGCGTCGAAACTCCGGCCACATCTCCTTCAGACCGGCCAGCCGCTTCAGCGTCAGCGTGTTGCGCACCTGCACACCATTGAGTGTCGTAGGCGGGAACCGCAGCGTGACCTCCGAGCCATGCATTTCGAAATTCCGCATGAATGACCCGCCCACCGCGGTGGGATTCGCCGCAGCGAGCTGATAGTGGAACACCTGGCGGCTCTTCGGCTGCACGATATACGTGCCGAAGTACGACACGGACGCCTGCCAGGCGTTGCGCGCCTCATCCACGGTCGGCGCCGCACCCGCGAACGGCTTCCGGCCCGGCGGCGGCAGATAGACGACCGCCATATGACCGGTCGGCGTGTAGACGATGACGCTGGCGTCACGGTAGGCCGGCTGCACGTTCACGCCGGCGGCGTTGTAGAGACCCGCGGACGTCCACTGCCAGAAACCGACCACCGGGTCCTGATACTCCGGCAAGCCTTCGAGCTCCGGTATCCGCTCCCACGTCTTCCGGCTCACCGGCCGCCCGTCCTGCCCCAGCTCGCTCAGAACGAGCTGTGTCCCCTTTCGTTCGAACGACTGCATGACGCGCCGGCCCGTGCGGCCAGGATCGAGGTCCCCGCTGATTTGATACGCGACGGTTGACCCTTTTCCGTCCGATGCATAGGTGCCCCACGACCCGTGGTACGTCATGAACTGCTCCGCCGCGTCGAGCGACGCCGGCCGCGCGGCCTGCGAGATGATTTCGATGACGGGCCCGTTGGCCGCGTGAATGAGAATGCCGACAGGATTCGCGACGCGCGGCAGTGTTTGTCCCGAGGCTTGTCCCGGCGCCGCCTGCTCCAGCCCCGACAGCCGCCACGTGCCGACGAGCGGCTGCGTCCCTCCCGTCGCGCCCTGGGCGGCAAGCTCCGGCCGGGACTGGCTCGCGATGAACAAGACGATGGCGCCCATGGCGGCTGTCTTTCTCGTGCACATTCGGGGTCAGTCCTCCGGAATGCGGCCGTTGTATATCCGCGAATTGCGAATGTCAATGTGATAGCCTCACCGCGCCACGGACGGGTTATCAGGAGGAGCACATGATCAACGCACAGCGTAACCGTCGTTTCATCGCCGTTGCAGCAGCAGCGGCGGTGCTGACAGGCGTGCTGAGCGCGCAGACGCGGGAGAAGGGGCCCTGGTGGCCGTCACCGCATGGCGCGAAGGACCAGGCGGGGGCCTCCAACTACATCACCCCCGAAAAGGTCCTGAAGGCGCTTCGTATCCCGAAGACAGGTCAGATGTACGAGCTCGGGCACATCTACGAAGCCAGCATGCCGCAGTACGGCGACCGTCCGTACCACCTGTCGGTCGTACCCACCCAGGTCCCGACCAAGGAGGGCGAGGCCGCCGTGCATCGCGACTACTTCACCGGCTTCCTCGGCCAGATGGGCACCCAGTTCGACGCCCTCGGTCACCAGGGAGAGGCACTGCGCATGGCCGACGGATCGCTCAAGATGCTGTATTACAACGGCTTCAGTGAAGATGACCTGACCGGACGGAACCGCGGGCTCGGCGGGCTGGAAGCGCTCGGCGTCGAGCACGTGAAGCCGATCATCACGCGCGGCATCCTGGTTGACGTCGCCGGTTACAAGGGCGTGCCGGTGCTCGACAGCCGCTACGAAGTGACCATGGCCGACGTCCGCGGGGCACTCGCGAAGCAGGGCATCAGCGAGGCGAGCATCGAGCGCGGCGACGCGATCCTCTTCAACTATGGCTGGGCGGTGAACTGGACAAGCCCGCAGAAGTACAACGACAGCCGCTTCTTTGTGGGCGAGAACAACGGATCGCCGGGCATCGGCCTCGAGGTGGCGCGCTGGCTCATCTCGAAACAGGTGTCGATGGCGGGCGCCGACAGCTGCTGCGTGCAGGTGCAGCCGCCGGTGAAGCCACAGCCCGCGAGCGTCCACCACGAGCTGTTCTTCAGCGGCATCTTCCTGCTCGAGAACATGGACTTGCGCGAGCTCGCGCGCGATCGCGTGTACGAATTCCTGTATTTGAACCTGCCCGAGCGCATCAAGGGCGCTACCGGTTCACCTGTGCGGCCCATCGCGGTGAGATAAGGCTCACGACGCAGATCTGTGTGCACCCTCGTCCTAACGCTTTTTTGCTGTGCGCTTGACGGTGCGGGAGCTCGCCTGCGTCGATGTTGATGCGCTGCGAGTCAGTGCTCGCTGACGCAGCGCATCGGTGAGAATCGCTCCATGCACGCGTCGATGTCCCCTCGCGGACGCCGTAGCAAGATGACCACGTCGAACGCGTCCGCCTTTGCTGTCGATGACGGTTACGACAAGCTTTTTGCCGAGGGCGGAGAACGCCGCCTCAAGCTGGTCAATCTGCGACCCATGGTGAACATTCAGAACGCGATCAACCTGCGGCAAATGCCAGTCGAGTCGACGAGCCAACTCCGCTTTCCCAACGTTGCCGGCACGCATCGCTCGATAGAGCTCGATCTTCGACGATTCAAGCGCCGGTAATTCGATGGACTCGCCCCGACGTTCAGACGGCGCCGGGATCTCGCGCCGGTCCTTTATATAAGCATCGAAGATAGTGAGTAGCGCATCCGTTGCGCGGCTCAGCGCATCTTCTTTCGTATCGCCGTACGTTACTGCGTCTGGAACATCGGGAAACGTCACCAGGAAGGTGTCGTTGTCGTCTCTTGTGAGTGTGACCGGATACCGCATAGTCGCCGCCTCCTCCTCCTTCGCTCCAGCATCGCTGTGCGATCATTCCCAACGCTTACCGGACGACGCCTCCTTAATTGAGGCCCAGCTGCTTCTTTACGGCATTGATGAGTCCCGTCCCGAG
>Ga0209640_10003335_pt1 | contig 14034 bp, 17 predicted proteins | sample RifCSP10_1_FD_184018 | JGI IMG/M metagenome (GOLD analysis project Ga0209640, IMG submission 184018) | Soil microbial communities from Rifle, Colorado - Rifle CSP2_sed 10_1 (SPAdes) (version 2) | ecosystem: Environmental > Terrestrial > Deep subsurface > Rock core/Sediment | place: Rifle...
TCACTTCAGACCCGCTACTAGCGCGGGCCTGTCAATAAACCTGTTCCCCACGCCCTGGAGCTTTTCGATCCGGCTGTTCCGAGATCGCTCGTCCTGGTTTGGCGAATCAGCCGTGTGCCACCGCTTGAGCATCGGCGTCATGCCCCAGATATCCAGCCCGTATTCTACGTGCATATAAAAGAGACTCCGCGCAATGTCGCCCTTGATAGAATCACGAGGCTCGACAACTGCCTTGCTTCCCGTTGTCCTTTCATAGTCGCATTTCAGGTCGGCTACACTGGTTGGAAGAACACACGCTTGTTGCCGGGGATCTCGCCAAAGAGCTTATCCCCTCTGCTTGAGTTGATGGCGTCAATAGCGGGCCACGGTTGTGCAGGTCCTCTTCTGCAGACCCGTATGCGGGAACCGGGAACTCGTTGCGGTTTCTGGACCCGTGATGCGTTGTATTCCAGTCCGCGGCATAAACGTGCTCAAACGTGAGCGGCTGCCGCAGCAAAAGATTTTTCTTCCTGTTGCATTACTTCACGGCGATTTGTTATGAGACGACCCTCTAACAAACAAAAAAGTAGAATCACAAATGGCAAATCGAAGCACCACGCCGATCATAGAGTTTGAGCACGTCAGTGAAGTTTTCAAACTTGAAGGTAACGAAATAATCGTACTGGACGACATGCAGCTGACGGTCGATAGGAACAAGTTTACGTCCATCGTCGGTCCCTCGGGATGCGGCAAAACCACGCTTCTCCGCCTCGCCAGCGGTCTGGTCGGCTGCACTGGAGGGCGTACCTTGTTCAAGGGGAAAGAACTGCTGGGTTTGAACCAGGATGTCGGATTCGTCACCCAAGACAGCAATCTTTTTCCCTGGCTGACGATGAGCGAAAACATCGAATTTCCCTTGGTGATTAGGGGGATTCCTGCCGGTGAGCGGCGCGGCAAGGCACAGGAATGGATCCATAGAATGGGACTGGAAGGTTTTGAGAGACATTATCCTTTTCAGCTTTCTGGCGGCATGCAAAAGCGCGCATCCATTGCACGGACGATGATCTATGAGCCCGACGTAATCCTCATGGACGAGCCTTTTGGTTCTCTGGACGCACAAACCCGGATGTCATTGCAGAAGGGCTTGCTAGACCTATGGAATAGAGACAAGAAGACCATCCTGTTTGTAACTCACGATTTGGTAGAGGCCATTGCGCTTTCCGACACGATCGTTGTCATGACCAAACGACCCGGCAAAGTGAAGGACATTTTTCCTGTCCCGCTGGCCCGGCCGCGTAACGTTTTTGAGATTTACGTTGAACCCGGATTTGAGGAAACCTACTCAAAGTTATGGAACCACTTCAAGGCGGAGCTGCCGTGATGCAAGGGCCCGCTCAAGAAAGCGGCAACGCTTGACATGTTTTGCACACGCGATAATTGTATGGGCGATGCCAAAGATCTTGTCACGTAGGTCAAAAAAGGACGGCAGTTCTCTTGGAGATATACCGTGACAAGAAGTTCTTCGTTAGCCAATCGAGGCGCTAGGGCCAGGGCCATCCCTTCCCGAACGGCTGTCGTGCTTACGCGTTTGGGAATTCTTGTCTTGATATTGAGCGCCTGGGAGTTCGGGGTTCACGGACAAAACGTTACGTTTTTTAGCCGGCCGAGCTTGGTGGCGCAGCAACTTATCGAGCTGCTCGGCAGTGGCGAAATTTATCCTCATATCCGTATCACGTTGTCAGAGATTGCGGTCGGTTACTTGATCGGAAGCCTGTTCGGTCTTGCGCTCGGTTTCCTTCTCGGGCGTTCACGTTTCCTCTCCGACGTTTTTCAACCTTATATTATGGCATTCTATAGCATTCCCAAGATCGCCGTCGCGCCGCTTTTTATCATCTGGTTCGGTTTAGGCATCCAATCCAAGATCGCCATCGTTGTCCTCTCCGCTTTCTTCATTGTGTTTTTTAACACGTTTGCTGGCATGCAAGGACTCAATCAGGATTTCATCAATCTTGCGCGTCTGATGGGGGCAAGTAAGACCCAGACGATTTTTCGAGTCATCCTTCCTGCGGCGGCACCGTCCATTCTTATCGGGCTGAGAATGGCAATCCCTTACGCTGTTATTGGCGCGATCATCGGCGAGTTTATCGGCTCCAACCAAGGTTTGGGATATTTTATTTTGTATGCTGCGCAGACATTCGACGCGCCTTCCCTTTTCGCCGGGATCATTATTTTAGTTTCAATCGTGTTTTCGGTGAACCAAGCTTTGATGGCGGTGGAGCGTCGAGCGTTGCGCTGGAGACCGGCGGAACAAACAGCGATTCAAGTTTAAATCTATTTCGGCCCTGACTATCCGGTTATCGCTATACTCAGGAAGGAGAGAAAATGCATAGACGCGAATTTTTTAAAATCTGCGGCACTAGTGTTCTTTTAGCCAACTCTTTCGGCCGGCGTTCATGGGCAGCGACGCAAGAGCGGTTAAAAGTGCGATTAGTTCAGGCCGCGCCCGCCCTCTCTTTCGCGTCCGTGTATATCGCCAACGTCAGAAAGTTTTGGCAAGACGAGGGACTGGATGTCACCTCGCGGCTGGTTAAAGGTGGTGCGTTGGGAATTACCGCACTGGTGAATGACGAAACGGACTTCGCCTGCGTCGCCGCCGGTGATCCGTTGATCGCGGCGGAAAAGGGGTTGCCGATTCTTTCCGTCGCCGGCATCGCAACGTCCCTCACGATGAGCATGGCGGCGCACAAAGACTGGATGCTGTCAAAGGGATTGACGCCGCAAAGCCCCATAAAAGAGCGGGTTCTGGCTCTCAGGGGGGCACGCATCGGCGTTGCCACCGTCGGTGGAGGGCCGGCTCAATACGGACGATATTTGCTTCGAAGTCACGGCTTAGATCCGGAGAAGGATGCAGTCTTTCTACCTGTCGGACAGGCGGGAACGCGCATCGCAGCGTTAAGGGAAAAACAGGTAGACGTATTCATCGGTGGAGCTCCGGACGCAGAAATTACCGAGGCCGAAGGTTATGGAGCGCTTTATATCAGTCTAGCGAAAGACGTGCCTGTTTTTCAGGACTTTGTCGACATTGTGGTAACCACGACAAACGACTTCGCAGAAAAAAATCCCGAAGCGGTTCGGAGAGTGGCCAGAACCATCGGACGGGCCAACAACTTACTTCAATCCGATCCAAAAGCGGCAACATCTGCGTTGAAACAAGCCTTTCCCAAAGTAGATCCGGCCGTTATGGACAAAGCGGTGGCTAATGTGCGGCTGGCCTTCCGAAGGGACGCGCTGATGAACGAGTCCATGTGGAAAAACACCGTTGAGGTGCTCCATGCGTCCGGAATGCTCAAATCTCGACCTTCCGTCGCGGAGGGAGTGCTCTGGACCAACAAATTTTTAAAATAGAATCAAAAGAGCGGCGAAATCATCGCCGGGCTCAAGCTTTCCTCAAATTAAACTCAAAACGGATCGTTGTTTTATTCGCTGCTACAGACAACGACCCAACGTCGCGATAATAATAATGGTATTTCCAAAGCTGCACGACTCAGAATCAAAGTCTGAATTGACAATGCCCAACCTGCATTATAGGTTCGCCGCAATTGGATAAGTTCACATAGGTTTGTTCCCGCACTAGTCCGCGAATGGAGGTAGCCATTTCTCCGCATGAAGCAGAAGACGGCGTGTCCGATCTTTTAAGGCAGGGACTTAGAAATTTCTGGTATGTGGTGGCTCGCTCCGAAGATCTACAGGCAAAGCCAAAAGCTATAAAGTGCTTAGGCGAGGACCTTGTCCTCTGGCGCGACTCCACCGGCAAGCCCCACCTCTTTCAAGACGTCTGCCCGCACCGCTGCGCCCGGCTCTCTCTAGGGCAAATTCATGGCAACGTCCTGCAATGCTGGTATCACGGCATCCAGCTCGACACCGAAGGCAAGTGCCGTTTGATCCCCACGGAAGGCGAAAACTCCACGCGCTCAAAACAACTTTCGGTGAGGAGTTATCCGACCGAGGAGAAGGCAGGACTGATCTGGTCCTACATCGGCGAGCTTGAAAAGTTTCCCCCATCCGAGCTCAGAATTCCGGAAGAACTCATGTCCGATGAATGGACCGCTTTTGTTCTTCCGGTCACCTGGAAAATCAATTGGCTACTCTTTATGGATAACCTTGCGGATCCGTTGCACGCGCCGTTTCTTCATGCGCGGAGCTATACGTTAAGCCGCGGGATGCAACAGGATAGAATCAAGTCTACCGCTACCGCCTATGGACTCTTTGTCGAGCGAGAAAGTCAAAGGCTTGTCAACTTCGACTATATCGAGATGCACTTCCCGAATTGGGTCCGGCTCGATATACCCTATCCACGAACCGCTGGTCCAGGCGGCCCGCTCCACGTCCTCGTGTTTGCTACGCCCGTCGATGAAGAGAGCAGTATTTTCTATTTTATCCGCATGCGACAGGTTAAAGGCTGGAAGCGAAATCTCTGGCGTTTCCTCTGGTGGCTTTTTTTGGAGCGCATGGCCTGGAACGTCATCGAGCAAGATCGAACTATCATCGAGTCGCAACGCGGCTTGATCGCGCGCCGGCGCGAACATCTGGTGCAGGCTGATCTTGGCGTCCTCCACTTCCGGCGGCTGCTCAATGACGAGGCCGCCCGGCAAAAAGCCATTTACGACACACCATCCGACATTCTGCACAATATCCAGGCAGCAGGTTAACAATTTTCACTTTGTAAAGGAGGACCGTCCATGGAGTATACAAAGTCAACAGCCAAAGAGTGGGCGAAGGAAGTTTTTCACGGCGTCTGCAACGTCATCATTCCGAGCTACACTGCCGATCTCAAGCGACTCAATGAAAAGGGCATCCGACATGATGTGAGACGCAATATCGAGCTTGGTTTCTGGGGCGCGCTGTTGGTGTCTGAAACTGCCATCACCGCGGCCGAGATGAAACAGTTTATGGAGATTGCGGTCGACGAGGCGAAGGGCAAGCATCGGTTTCTCCTGCACGGAACGTTCGATACGGCGGACGATATCATCAAGATGGCCAAAGAGGCGGAGGCGATAGGTGTCGATGGCCTACTCCTCGGACATCCAAACTCTCTTTATCCAAAGGACGCCGACCAACTCTATGATTATCTGGCTTACGTTTGCGAGCGCACAGAATTGGCGGTGGTGCTGTTCGCAGCGCAGCATTGGAATTTCGAAAGACTCCATCCCAGTGGCTACCCGCCGCAGGTTCTAACCAAGGCCGCCGACATAGCTAATGTAGTCGCGATCAAACACGAAGTCGGACGTCCCGGTTTAGGCGCTGCGTACGAGTTTTGGAAACTGATCCGGGATAAGCGTATTCTGTTCTCCGACCCACTCGAGGCCAATTCTCCTCTGACCGTTGAAGTGTTTGGCCAGCAGTGGATGGGAACCAGCAATTACGAGTATTTCGGGGGCACCGTGCCGCAGTATTTCAAACTGCTCCGTCAAGGAGAATTCGAGCGTGCCATGAAGATTTACTGGCAGATCCAGCCGGTCCGCGGCGCACGCATGGCTGAACAGGCCTCTTTCGGCGGCGCAAACTTCATCCACCGATATATGTGGAAATACCAGGCTTGGCTGAATGGTTATAACGGCGGCCCGATTCGACAACCCGTGATGAAGCTCAACGGCGGCCAGATGCGGCGGCTCAGAGAAGCCCTAGTTCGCGCTGGCCTCGAGCCTTCCCAAGAAGACCCGGCTCAATTTTATATCGGGCGTAATCCCGCATGAGAGTGATTCATGCCGCTTTTGCTTAACCACGAAGACGTGTGCGCCAGCGTCACCATGTCCGACGCCATCGAGGCGATGGAACAGGCATTCAGGGAACAAGCCGAAGGTAAGGTGACCCAACCCCATCGGCTCAATGTAAAGGCCGGGAAAGGATGGTTGCGGGTCGGCCCTGCTGTTATGGAAGGCTCCGGTTGGATGGGATTCAAGGCGATGAATCTATGCCCGGGCCAGGGGGTGCGCTATCAGGTCCATCTCTATCGCATAGCCGATGGAGAACTGGTTGCGATTATGGACGCGCTTCATTTGACCACCCTCCGAACCGGCGCAACCAGTGCCGTCGCGACCAAACGCCTCGCTCGTCCCGAAGCGACGACCGTGGGAGTGATCGGCTCGGGCATCGAAGCGCGCGCGCAGCTTGAAGCCATGCATGCTCTCGGTTTGGCTCGCGAGGCCCGTGTGTACAGCCCGACGCAGGCAAATCGAGAACAATTCGCAGCGGAGTGCACTCGATCTCTGAACCTTCCAGTCTTGCCGGTATCCAACGCGCGAGCCGCCGTGACCGGCTGCGGTCTTGTGGTTGCGGCCGTGAAATCGACCCAGACGGCTCTTTTGGGCGATTGGCTCGAGCCGGGGACTCACGTCAACTCCGTCGGCACCGCTCGCCCCGAGCAGCGGGAAATCGATCCGGTTACTTTTCAGCGCAGCGCCGTGGTCGTGGTCGATACGCGCGACGGAGTTTTTGGTGAAGCGGGCGATGCCATCGCGGCCAAAGAGATTCTTTCGCCGGATCGAGTATACGAGTTAGCCGAGCTGGTTACCGGCCGAGTGCCGGCGCGAACCGACGAGAAACAGATCACTTTGTTCAAATCGGTCGGTTCTGCGCATCAGGACGTCGGCATCGCCGCCCGCATCTTCGAACGCGCCAAAGAGAAGGGATTGGGCTCGGAGATATCCGGCTTTCCGATTAAAAAGAAACTATAGGAGCTAACATGGCGGAATCCAAAAAACTCACTCCTTTAGAATATCTACGTCAGTTCTCCCCTGAAGCAACGACGTCTTTCCAGGCGTTGCGCGACGCGGTGAGCAAGTCCGGCCCGCTGGATCACAACACCTGCGAGCTGATCACCCTAGGAGCCTTCGCCACCGCTCGGATCGAGGGTGGTTTTAAGACTCATGCCCGCAGACTCCTGAACAACGGCGTTTCTGCTGATGCGTTGAGGCAGGCCGTGCTGGTGACCCTTGGGGCCACGACAACGTTTACCGTCGCGCTCGACGCCTTGCACTGGATCGACGATTTGATCGAAAATCGCTGAGGGAAAGATCGCGTAGGGCGGAATTTTTTATCGCTTATCGTTTTCGCGTAGCAAACCGCACATCGCGCGCACAGCCGTCAGGTCTTTTCTACCCCATCCCTGGCTTGAAGCTTCTTCGTAAGCCTCGCGCGCAGCGGCGACGATGTGTCCCGGCTGCTTTATCTCCGCAAAAAGTTCGCAAGCGAGAGTAAGATCCTTTACCGCCATATCCACTTCGAAGCGCGGCGTGAGGTCGCCCGCTTTCAAGTGATTGTACCTTTTTTCGAATCCAGGCTGGCCCGCAGAGGACTTGATGAGAACCGAAAACAGTTGATCGAAAGCAATCCCCATGTTTTCGCCAAGCGCCAGGCCTTCACAGAATGCCGCGACGTAAGGAAGATAGATCATCTGTACGATGAGCTTGACGATGTTCCCGGAGCCGCTGGCGCCCAGATGAAAAAGGTCTCTTCCGATACAACTCAGCACCGGGCGGGCCCGTTCGAACGCCTCCTCGGGGCCTCCTACCATGATCGCCAGCGTTCCTGAAACCGCACGTTCGCGTCCGCCCGTAACCGGCGCGTCCAGGTATGCAACTCCGTAGGAGTGAAATTGCTCGGCGAGCTTCTTGCTCAATCGGGGGCCGACGGTGCTTGTGTCGATGACGATAGAATTCTTGCGCGCGCCCTCAATCACGCCGTGATTTCCCACCATCACCGCTTCCACTTCTTTTGGTCCGGGGAGGCTTGTCACGATAACGTCGGCTACTCCGGCGATCTCCTCGGGGTCCTTTCGCTTCTCTCCTCCCTCGTCGATCAACGGCGCGCAAGCCTCTTCGCGGATATCGTGAATGAAAAGCTCATGACCAGCCCGCAAGATATTATGGGCCATGGGTTGACCCATACGTCCGAGGCCTATGAATCCTATTTTCATCTTGGCAACGCTCCTGAAAACCCGTGTTCCATAATCTCGTTTTTTGAATTTAATCCAATGGCGCATTGGCCTTGGCGCCCATGTAGCCTCGCCACGCTTGCCAAAAAGCGCGAATTCGATTGTCGTCGCCTCGAAGGCCCTCGTTGCCGGGATTGCCCCGAGCAAGGATACTGTAGCGGACTCCGACACTTGAAACGCCGACCTGCTGGGCTTCCCACGCCGCCCAATCTTCAGGAATGTTTCCAGTCTCCTCGGACCAGTATAGCTCCCAGTGCTTGCGCCGAATAGCTTTGACTCCGTCACTGTCCGAGACCAGTCCGCCGGCTCTTATCTCGACCACCGTCTCGGTCGGACTTATCGGAATCTGCCGCTCCATCAGCAAAGTGCTGTAACGCACCAGTACCAAAGTATCCGGGAAAATCGTCACCACATAAGCCGAATCCTCCTTGGTCATCCCGGACAACGGATGCTGCATAAACTTCCTGGTCAGCTCCGGGTTCTCCGCTAATACCGGATCGACGCTTTGGCCTTTTAACCCCGCCTCGTAATCCAGACCGAGAAGCTGAACCGTATGGGCATGGGGATAAATCCGATAAGGCCGCGGTGGGCTCACGTGACGCAACCGCTTGTGCAGCAGCGCGGCATGGTAGCCGTCCCGAGAATTCTCCGGCTGCATCTTCCAGTTCGCTTTGAGCTCTTGCCTACGAACCACCCAGACCTTCAGATCCTCAGAGCCGAAAGGGTTCTTAAACCGCTCTGCGACGTCCCCTAGATACTCCGCCAATGAAGGCGCATCTTCGTCAAAGCAGACGAACACCATCCGGTGGATCGACTCTGCTCGCACCGCTACCAGGCCGAAGTTTTCCTTTTTGAGCCCTTCAGGATTGTCATTCGTTTGATAAGCCTCGATCTCCGGGACGCGTACGAGATTGCCGTCCAAATCATAAGTCCACAGATGGTAAAGACAGGTAAACACGTTGGCTTTGCCGTGTTCGTCACGAACGACTTGGGCGGCGCGATGGCGACAGGTGTTGTAAAATGCGTTGATCCTACCTTGAGCGTTTCGACATATGATTATCGGCTGGCCGGCGACGTGACTCGTGATGTAATCTCCCGGCCGCGCAATCTCGCTTTCATGGCAAACGAAATTCCAGACGCGATAAAATATTTTTTCCTGTTCCTGACGAAACACCTGATCGTCCGTGTAAACGCGATTATCAACGAGATACTCATCGGACAAGTCAGGTTTGACAATCTTCACAGCCATGAATCATCTCCTGGAATGGTAGTCTAGGCTCCCTAAAAGCCCACTGGAGCCACCAATAAGATCGCTTCAATCTTCTTTCGTTAGAATAAGTCTGTCACCGATCATGGTCTGATCGATTTCGTAGAGCTTGGCGGATATCTTCCTTATCTCCGGGCCCATCGATGGGTTCAATTTCGAACTTTTTGGCCTCCGCTACGGGTCCGGATCCCTTCAACTATCTGGAAACAAAAACGATGCAGCAGTTAGCTCACTAATTATTGCGCTTGAGCTACGCTGTCAACTGCTCATAGTCGGGGACAAAATTGTTTAAAGTCGATAAAACTCTTATTATTTATAATTGCAGATCAAGGCTCCGTAGCAATATAACGAAACAAATCACACGATGACTGCATGCAATGACCCGACCAGCGCAGATTTGACCGTCCAATCAACTCAAGCGCGCCGCCGCGATCAAGGCTTACTAGCGCGCGAAGAAATCCGGCAATAAGTAACCCTGATTGGGTTTCGAGCCAATAGACAGCCATTAGGAAGCGGTAATCAATCGTTGAGCGCTGTTGATTTGAAGTCAGACCGTCCGTCCTGTGTCCCCCTTTGAGCAAACGAATTTTGCGCTGTGTGTGAATCGCCCGTAACCTGATGCGCTCTCGTGAATACTGACTAGAGCGATCAAAACAAAAGCCCATTAGCGCCCTTTGTCCTTCAACCACTTCTGAAGACCAATTTCAGAAAATCGAATCTGTCTCGGGCCGAGGTTTCTGGTAAAGCTGAGTTTTTTGCTGTTTCCGGTAGACCCAGTCTTTGGATACCGATAGCGTCTGTGCTACTTGATCTATTGTCAAAAGGCTATCTTCATTGCGTCTTGAGATCTCCTGAATCTCGGCTCGCACCGCTTGGCGAACCAACTCAAAGAGCACGTTGTCTAGATTACCGAAAGACAATTCCGCTCTCGCCTCAGGCATATTCGGTCTCCTTGTGCCAGCCACCGCACGAACGATCGGGTGCGCACGTTACAATCACCTGTTTGCGAACCGTGAACCATGGCTGCCCAGCTACCGCCATGATCGCCCTTCTATACTGTAGACTGCGATTAACTGCTCCCATAAAGTTTTGGGAAAGTTGCGTACTGGAACAGTATGGAAACGGCTGCGACAAGCTCCTAAATATACGCGAGACTTTAGCCGGTAATTACTGCAAATCAGTAGGTCGACTAGCCTAGATTTTACCTCCTAGTGCTTCTACAAGATGGGGTCTGGGTTGGACCGGTTCAGAAGGGCGTTGAAGAGTTCGGGAGTTAGCGACCCAATCTTTTTTCAGCAATTCCCTACAGCGGTAAAATCGGTCGGCCGGGCGGCGTTTCCACCTCAAAGGCGTTGAGCGAGCACGCAAGGCCCGCGTATGCACCGATCATTCCAGTCAACTCGACCAGTCGAGGAACACCGATGCGCTTTTTTAGCCCCTCGAACGTCACGGTACCCGATGCGGCGGTCTGAGAAGCTCCAGCACATAACGCACCACCTCTGCCTCGGATTCAGTAAGTCCCGCTGGCGCCTTACGATCCTGAACGATTTTAATAGCTTCCTCCCGAACTCCCGCTTTGCGCGCGTGATCCGCATGCGCCGCCCACTCAAACTCGCAGTCCAAATCGCGGGCCACCGCACAGATCGCCAGCTCCTTCATGTCCTCGGGAAATCCGTACTGAAAAGCGAATACCCGATCAGGTGCGCAGTCCGCGCCGCCAGGTCGGGAGCATGAAGTAGAAAATTGTAGGGGGCGCTGATCCGCTTTCGGCTGGCGATAATGGAATCGTAGAACTCACGCTGGTCTTCTGGAAGATCCTCTCGGCTAGTGATCTCGGGTACTCTCACGGCAGTGCCTCCTCGGTCGGTAAGTTAGAAATCGTGGTGAAAAACTCACCCGCCATCGATACACGTGGGCTCGCGGATCAGATCGAGAGATAACGGTGTGAATTTTAGCCTCAAAAATATCAGCCGCAAGTTAGACACGCTTACGAAGATCGTTGAGGCGTCTGGTTGGGGGATCGCTGCCTACTAACTCGGTCATGCCAGCAGCAACTGCAGCGCGGTAGCAGCATAAATTTTCGCCGCGTCGCGAACCTCTTGTAGGGGGACGATTTCTTGATCGGTGTGTGCAAAGCGCAAATCGCCGGGACCGAACATGATCGTCTCAATGCCGTTGCGGTTGAGAAATCCTGCGTCCAGAGCGGCGGGCGAATAAAAAACATCAGATTCGCTCTTGGTCAACTCTCGGATGGCGTTATTGGCCGCCGCCACTAACGGGGCGTCTTTGGCAACCTCTGAGGGGTACATGAAAGCGCCGCGCGTGACCGCGATCGACCAGCCGGTCAGCTCTTGGACGGCTTCTTGAATTTCTCGAAACGCCGCATCAGGATCCTCACCGGGCAAGAGCCTCCGATCCAGCATCGCGCGACAAGCATCTGGGATGGTATGGCTTATGTCCGGTCCGCTGCTGACTTGGGTCACCGTCAGGGTTGCATTGCCCAGACCGTGATGGCCCGCCTTAAGCCGCAGTCGATCCAAACGTTCCATCACGCGGCGAAAACCGTCCACTGCGTTGACGCCCTTCTCGGGCATGCTGCTGTGAGCCGACTTACCGCGCACGATGATCTCGACATCGATCCGGCCCTTGTTCCCAAGGCAGATTCGGTTGTTAGTCCCCAGACCGACGATCGCTGAGCGCGCGCTGATCGCGTCGTTGTCCAAAACAAACTTTGCCGCGTCGTGACGGCCGGTCTCTCCTGCCAAGCTCACCGCGAGAGTGAGCGGCGCATGTAAGGCGAATTGCGCACGAGTTATGATCGCGGCCGCGTAGATCATTGCCGCCAACGCTCCTTTTTGTTCGCATGCGCCGCGACCGAGAGCGCACTCGGCCGCAACGCCGAACACCTTACCGTCCACGAGCGCGCCGGAGAACGGTTCTTTCATCGAAGCCGCCGGAAACGTCATGGCGTAGCCCATCAGCAGCAATCCCTTGCCGGTTTCTCTCGCGCTGCCCAGGCGCCAGATTAAGTTGCCCATGGCATCGACCTGACCGGCGCTTCCCGTCAACTCCGTCAAACGTGGCGCGATCATTTCCGCGACAAACGTCTTTAGCAGAGGGTCCGCTTCGAGCCGTTCGGTCTGCGCTGAGGGATAACGCAGCAGATCGACAAGTAGCCGGTCGATTTCTTTATCACAGGCAATCCGATCGATGACGGTGAAAGCCTCACGGGGAGTCATAGAATCGACGTTTGGGGTCCGCAGTCACCAAGCTTGTTCTAATACTTCGAGAACTTGCTCCGCGGCGGTTACCGGCTTCGGATTGGTGTGAATGCTGTAATCATCCAAAGCATCGATGGCGAGCTGTCTTAGACCATCGCGAGGCACTCCTAACTCACGCAGCCTTAGCGGCAGACCCATCCTCTGGTTCATGGCAAAAACATGTTCAGGAACGGCCGCGGCGAGAGCATATTCGTCTGCGCCCTCAAGGCCGATCTCTCGCGCCATACGCGCATGTGCTCCCACGGAGGCGTCGAGATTCCAGCGCATGGCGTACGGCAGCATCAGAGCATGGATCTCGGCATGGGGCGCTTTATAGCGGCCGCCGACCACGTGAACGATCGCGTGATGAATGCCGGTCCACGCGCTGTAAACCCCCATGCCGGAAAGACAAGCTGCCACCTGGACGTGACTCAAAGCTTCAAAGTCCCGGGAATTTTCCACGGCGCGCGGCAGGTAGCGCGTGATCAGCCCCACAGCCCTGAGACAGAAGGCGTCGGTGAGCGGTTGCGTATCGGTGGAGTACACCGCCTCGACGCAATGCGCCAACGCATTCATCCCGGAGGCTGCCAGTAGTCTTCCCGGTGCGGTCGCCGCCGCCTCGGGATCGAGAAGAACCACGCGGGGAGCAAGTTTAGGATCGGCGACGATATACTTCTTGCCGCCTTCGCTAATGCCTGCCGAGTAACTGTACTCCCCGCCAGACAATGTCGTTGGGATCGCGATATGCGGCAGCTTAGGCGCGGGCATCGGTGGGACTTCTTTCTTATTGGGCGGCGTAAAGCGAACGCCGAAGCGCGGCAACGAGCCGCCTTCGGCCAGCAAAGCCGCGACGCCCTTGGCGCTATCGATGGCGCTTCCCCCGCCCGCGCTTACCACCACGTCGATGCGGGCGTCGCGCGCTCTCTCGACCGCTTTCGCGATCGAATCCGTCGGCGAATGCGGTTTGACCTCATCGAAAATCGCCACGCACTTCGCTCCGAGAGCGCACTTGATCCGACCCAGCAAGAAGGTTTTGGCAACCGACGGCGAGATCACAAGCAATGCGCGTGTTCCGCCAACCCTCTCGATTTCTTCGGGTAATTTGTCAATCGACCCTAGGCCGGAAACGATGCGCTCGACCCTCGGATTATTGAACACAAAAGTTGACGCCGGCATCTTGTTTGCCTATTTTAAAATTTCTTTAAGCCGCGCAACGAGAGCGGGATCGAGACGAAGCAGCTCTTTAACGTTGCGCTCGAGATCTTCGCCCGATCCTGGATTGATTTCCAAGTTGGCTTTGGCAGCCTCCTTGAGCAGCTCCGGATCTCTGACGGCCTCCATAAAAGAGGCGCGCAGGATGGCCACCCGGTCCTTCGGTGTACCGGGAGGTAGAACGTAGGGACGCACCGCAGCGCCGTGAGCTTGGGCCACTGCCTGAATTAGTTTTCGCGCTTCGTCTGTCTTAGCGAGATTCACGGCCAAAGGGACCTTAAGCAGGTCTGCGTGGGGCTTCGCGCTAAGCTGAAGCACCATTA
>Ga0209640_10003337_pt1 | contig 14033 bp, 14 predicted proteins | sample RifCSP10_1_FD_184018 | JGI IMG/M metagenome (GOLD analysis project Ga0209640, IMG submission 184018) | Soil microbial communities from Rifle, Colorado - Rifle CSP2_sed 10_1 (SPAdes) (version 2) | ecosystem: Environmental > Terrestrial > Deep subsurface > Rock core/Sediment | place: Rifle...
GATCTGGTCACGGTAATAAGCCGCTTTTTCATACCCCAGTGACTGTGACGCCTTTTCCATGTTGGCAACCAGTTCTTCGATGATCGCCGTGCTTTTGCCTTTGAGGAACATCACCGCGTGACGCAGATCTTCAGCGTATTCCTCTTTGGAAATCAGCCCGGCGCATGGCGCCGTGCAGCGTTTGATTTGATACTGCAAACAGGGCCGGGAGCGATTGTTAAAAAAACTGTCGTCACATTGCCGAATGCGAAATACTTTTTGCAGCAGGTTCAGGCTTTCCCGCACCGCGCCGGCGCTGGGATACGGACCGAAATATTCGCCCACGGGTTTTTTGGCGCCCCGGTGAAAACTCAAGCGCGGAAAATCATGCCGGTCATCGAGATAAATATACGGATAACTTTTATCATCGCGTAACAGAATGTTGTAGCGTGGCTTCAATTCCTTGATCAGGTTGTTTTCCAGAAGCAGCGCTTCACCCTCGGTATGGGTAATAGTGATCTGAACAGCGGCGACCTGGGCAAGCATGGCGCGGGTTTTTGGACTTGCTTCCTTGTTATGAAAATAACTGCCCACCCGGTTTTTTAAATCACGCGCCTTGCCAACATAGAGTACCGTACCGTTGGCATCCTGCATGCGGTATACGCCCGGTTGATGGGGCAGCGTTTTCAGGAAACTGCCGCTGTCGAGCGTCCCGTGCCGGGACGCCGCTTGATCTGGGTTAGGAGAAGACGCCATCGGTCTGTTCCATTACTCGCGGATGATCTTGCTTATATGCTCAAACACTGCGTGAAACATCGGCGCTGTCAGACGTTTGGTTTGGGTGTTGTAGCGGCTGCAATGATAGGAATCCACCAAGGTCAGGGTATCACTAATGGAATGCGCCCGATTATGTTGAAACGGATAATCCTTTACCTTCAGATTAACCGCGCGTAATACCGCACCATGCGCGATGCCGCCAAGGGCCAGGATCACCGAGCCGCGCGCTAATCCATTCAATTCATTTCGCAGGAAGCTGTTGCAGGTTTTTATTTCCTCTCCGGTCGGTTTGTTCTGCGGTGGAAGGCACTTGACAGCATTGGTGATACGGCAGCGCTGCAATTGCAGACCATCATTGAGCGAATGTGATTCCGGCTGGTTACTGAAACCGAACTGGTACAGGGTTTCATAAAGCAGTATGCCCGCATAATCGCCGGTAAACGGCCGGCCTGATGCGTTCGCGCCATGCATGCCCGGCGCTAATCCAACAATCAGCAACTGGGGTTTGCTGTCGCCAAAAGGCGCCACCGGCCTGGCGTGGTATCCGGGATACTCCGCGGCAACCTCATCCAGAAAGGTTGCCAGCCGCCCACAACGGCGGCAATTGATATCAAAATTTAATTTTTTGTCCATGGCTTCCGCGTTTTCAAAATTACGTTAAGTTTACATTCAACTTTGAATTGTTATCGTGTTGGCAGAAAACAACGCAGGAAAACAATGCGGGAAAACAACGCGGACTGTTTCGTGCAAATCGACTGGAGATTAATATATAAGATATTGATAAACATGCAATTACCAAAGTAATATTAATGGCGGTATAACCCTATTCCCAATAGGCTAGTGACTTAACCTTTTATGTATATTGACGCATTTAGAAGCGCCTCGCTATACTTGACCGAATTTGTCGGGTTATACCATTTCGAGTCACCTCATTGCTGAACCATAAATACGGTATTAATAGAACCAGGCAATGGAAAGACCAGCGATAAATAAACAGTGCAAACAGCGATAATACTGAAACCGGCGCACTTGACCCGGTTTCACTGATGGAGAGTTAGGATGGCTTATAGCGATAAAGTTCTAGACCACTACGAAAATCCGCGCAATGTAGGCGCTTTTGAGAAAGATGACCCGTCCGTGGGCACCGGTATGGTAGGCGCCCCCGCCTGTGGCGACGTGATGCGCCTGCAAATCAAGGTCAACGAAAACGGTATTATCGAAGACGCCCGCTTTAAAACCTATGGTTGTGGCTCCGCGATTGCTTCCAGCTCATTACTCACGGAATGGGTAAAAGGCAAAACCCTGGATGAAGCGCAGCAAATTAAAAATACCCAAATCGCGGAGGAATTGGCGCTGCCCCCGGTAAAAGTCCATTGCTCAGTGCTGGCGGAGGACGCCATTAAAGCCGCTATCCAGAACTATCACGAGAATCGCGCGACGGTAAAGAAAAAGAATTCAGCCGCCTGAGATCGACTTATTAACCTTCTATAATTTCGATTAAAAACCCTCGCAGGACTACCCCTGCGGGGGTTTTTTCGTTACAATAACCGAAATACTTTTCTTGATTGGCCAGAACCAAATCGCCCAGGTGCTAATCCAACGTCTGGCTGAATTTATTATTTAATTGCATGCTTGTAAACAACGCACCGCTGTTGAATGCTAATTAAAATAGTGTTGTGTGCAATGGCAAATTGAAGGTATGGGTACATGCGATACGCCCGATCTGTTAGCAACACGATGCATAGGCACTTACACTACGCAGGTTACACCATGAGCACATTTCAATTGTACAGGCAGACCATCATTTCCGTAGTCAGTACGACCGCACTGGTCTGGTTATTGTCCGGATGCCTGGTGGACAGTACCGAACCGCCACCGCTTATCGAGCGCAGCACGGACAATCTACGGCTGATTCAGTCTGGCGATAGAATGGTGTATGACATTTCCGGCAACCGCATCACTACTGCTGGCACCGCACCCATTAAGGGGCAAATGACCGTACAATGGTTTCCGGATTTTATCGAAGATCCACATAATCCGACGGTTCAAATTCCCGTGCTAAGAGAAGAAACAACGTTTGTCTATGATGGAGGTGGCGGCGTATCAACTATCCGTTATGTCAGCCAGGATCCCGACGGATCGTTATACGTACATGCCTACTACGATAAAACAATTATTTTATATGCTGGAAATTACAGCGCTAGTCAGACGGATTATACCTACAGTCCTATACAAGTAGTGTCATCGCCACTGCAAATGGCCGGCAATCAGTTCTCGTATCGCGTGCTGGAATGTTTGACTGTTGACAGTCTATGTGGAACGAGTATCCGGGCAATTCAAGAAACCAACCAATTTAATAGTGAAGCGGCTACGGTGACGGCCTCCGGACACCGCTTTAACACGCTGTACTATGTTTATGAGGGGCAGCTCTTGGAAGGAGTTAGCCCGTCACTGCCTTCACCGCTGGATTTCCGCATGGCCTGTGGCGGGAATACGTTTACCTTTAATGGCGAGTATTACTATTTTCCGGAAGTGGGATTGGTACGATTCTTTAGTTTCTGTACCGCAGCCGACGCTTCTTCCAATACGATTACCCTGCAACTATCCGGTTCCTTGTCGAGCGCAAGCTTTCCGTTGCCCTGATAATGATTGCCCGGGTCGAAATCCAACGTGCTTGAAGTCGGACAAAATAGGCCTATTATCAAAACCGGTCACAGAATTATCCGGACTTTGGATAGCTCAACGGTTTTTTTGTTGCGTAAATTCAGCAAAGGCTCCTGCTGTTTGTCCGAAAGCCTGACGCTTTCCACAAACGCTTTGATATAGGTAGGCACCAACTGTAACTGCTGATCTATTTCCGCCTCGGCCCGCAACAGATATTGGCCGTTACCGAGATTCACCTCGTCGCCATCCAACGGATCAAACTCAAGCGGAATATCACCCGCGGTAAACTCCCCCATCTGTTTGCGAAACACAATTTCACCGGATTCATTTTCCAAAACGATTTCAACATTGGGGCTGTCCGCTTGCAGGCAAAGCAAGACACTCACGGTTTCATTGTTGGTGAACACCATGTGACTGGACGGCACATAAACCGAACGGCCAACGAGGGTGGACGCCTGCAAGGCTTGATTGGAACGTAGTGAAACCGACATGTTAATTGGCCGTGAATGGGTTACCGAACTCAATGCAATGGATTGTTGAAATTTGTACCGCAATGGACACCCAGGATTTAGAGCAACCGGCATGCCAATCTTAAAAGACTACGGTGGATCAGCGAGTTACGGAGCAATCACTAAACAATAGGCGGGCGAAATCGGCAAGCTTCTGCCGGTGTGTGGCAAACGGGCAAGGATTGGTAACGCGATAATAAGAGAACGATTCTAGCCGAAACGAAGATTGCCGCTGCCACGTTTCAACTGATAAATGACACCGACTGACTTCCAGCGCAAAATATCAAAATTTTCCGAATAGCCCGAAATAGTTTCGGAACCACCCAAAATCAAATATCCATTGGGTTTCAGTAACTGCGACATGCGGTGCATGATGTCGGCTTTTAAGGCCGGTGCAAAATAAATAAGCACGTTGCGGCAAAAAATGATGTCAAACTTTCCGAGTGAAGCGAATCCTGCTTTCAGATTGAGCTCTTGAAAGTTGACGCGATTTTTCACCTGGTCACTGACCCGCCACTGGTTCCCTTCCTGCCGGAAATACCGCTTGCGCAGTTCAGGAGACATGCCACGGCTTAATGCAACGTCATCATAACTGCCGGCACGGGCCTGCTGCAGCGCATTACTGGAGATATCCGTTCCCCATACCTGCACACCGTCAGCTGAAATCAGCCCCGGGTTCTTAATCATGAATTCATTCGCCGCGATACTGATGGAATACGGTTCCTGCCCCGTGGAGCAGGCGGAAGACCAAATTCGGATCAAGTCACCACTTTGCCTTATGCGTTCGGAAAAAAATTTCTCCCTGAGAAATTCGTAGGGATAGGTATCGCGAAACCACGAGGTTTCGTTTGTTGTCATGGCATCCATGATGCGATGCCTCAGGCGTTGATCGTCCTGGATGCGATCCAGCAACTCGGCAAATGACTGAATGGATAATTCGGTCATTAGCCGGGTGATTCGGCTGGTAATCAGATAATGTTTGTTGTCGCCAAGCACGATCCCCGAGGCATCTTCCAGAAACTCCCGAAATGACTCGTATTCGTCCGGCGATATTGATGCTGTGATCACTATCGTTCTATGCTTTGTAAAAGTTAATGAAAATCCCTATTACCCTGCGATTCTTTAAACCGGCCTGTCCACCACGGCAACGATGGCATTTGCCAGATCATCGGCATTGAATTTCGGCACGAACTCATTGGCGCCGACTTTCTCTACCATCGCGTGGTTGAATATACCGCTTAACGAAGTATGCAGTATAACGTGCAAATCTTTTAGCTTTGGATTCTGACGAATCATCGTTGTCAAAGTATAGCCGTCCATATTGGGCATTTCGATATCCGACACCACTACCGATAATTTGTCGTTTAGCGTCCCTGGCGATTCCGCTATTTTTTCAAGATACGCCAGCGCTTCCTTGCCATCCTTGACTAGTACACATTCCACGCCAATTTGGTCCAGCGTGCGTTTGATATGCTTTCTGGCAACCGTTGAATCATCGGCCACCAATACGGTTTTGACACAGGAGACGGCTTCTTTAATATCAGACGCCACCTGCTGGGACACGTCGACTTTAATGCCGGTAATATCGTGCAATACTTTTTCCAGGTCGATGATTTCAACAATTTTATTATCAACATTGGTTACCGCCGTGAGATAGTGACGGTTACCCGTGCCTTTGGGCGGAGGCAAAATATGTTCCCAGTTCATGTTGACAATCCGCTCCACGCCGCTTACCAGAAACCCCTGCACACTTCGATAATAGTCGGCTACGATAATATACGCCGATGCTTGGTCCTCGACCGCTGGCCGGCCCAAGGCAAGCCCTAAATCAATCACGGGAATGGTTTTGCCCCGCATGTTGGCAATGCCACGGACGATTTCCTTCGAGTTGGGAAGATGTGTCAACTTGGGGCAGCGGATAACTTCCTGCACTTTGAAAACATTGATTCCGTACAGCTGACTCCCATGCAGCCGGAACAATAAAAGTTCCAGGCGGTTTTCCCCAACGATTTGTGTACGCCGATCCACTTCGTATAGTACATTTGACATGTTTTGCACCGGACCTTTATATCAATCTATTTTCTTACTACTTTTATCGACACAAACCGGTTTATTCTTAAACGCGGTTCTTCGGCACACAATTTGCGAGATAGATTCGATATTGACAAAATCAGGTAAAACCGTGCCCGTAAATTCATGACACAAAACTATAATTTTCATAATATCAGCATCTTATAAACCAAGTCTCAAGAAAGTCGAAAATCTGTCGTTAGTATTGGCAGGAAGTAAAATACGGAATAATGTGCCGCCCTGTATTTAGTAGCGCCGTTATTTAGTAATAGCAATAATTGATATAGAGGCTTTACAGCCTGCAAGGAGTCAGGAAAATGAAAAATATTACGGGTAGATCGGGGTACTCTAGTAACTATATCGGGTTTACTGTTGGCGCACGGCATGTAGTCCGCCGTGATTTGTCGATTCGCAATAACGAATGCAAAACCGTTAAAAACATGGCGGAGCAGCTGCAACAAATGGAACAACAGCTTGCCGGCGCATCGGTTGTCGATTTCCACAAACGCAACGCTATTCGCAACGCCATCATTAACGGCTATTACGTCATAGATCCCGTATCGATTGCGGAAAAGTTTCTGACGTTCGAGAGCCAGTTATATCGTTAGTAGGGTATCGCGGACCAGGCGGGTAACACTGTCGTATCCATCAGCTGTTACCTTCTTATAAGCCCGCCAGTATCTTGTGCAGTAGCGAATAAAGCGCCGGACTCAGTGGATATCGCGGCGCGTAAGCCGCGATTTCCTTTAAATCCGCTTCGACATCAATATCCTGCAGGCCAGGCAGTTCACCCCATTCCCATCCCAGCCCTTGCAACGCTGCGCGAGTCTGCGTCAGCACCCGCGCGGTTCCCCACGCGATATTGTCAAACAGCTGCCGGTCCACATGGTTCATACCGATAAGCACATATCCGCCATCATAAGCCGGCGTTAATACCACGCGCTTTTCCGGTTGCGCAATACATTCTATCGCCTGTTGTAAATGCTGCGGCGTGAATTGCAGACAGTCACTGCCAATAATAACCACGCGCCGCGCCGCTTGCAGGGCGTGCGTCGCGGCATGAAACATTTTTTCCCCGAGATTGTTTCCTTGTTGCGCGAACAATGTAACAGGAAATTGCCGGGCCGATTCCCGGAAAAACTCATGAGACGTGTCGGGGTAACACCATAATTGCGCCGGACAAAGGGCGGATTCCGAGGCCATTTGAATCACATGGGCCGTCAGCAAGCGATGCAATTGAGTCGCGGGGGCCGCGCCGATTCGCGGGATTAATCGCGTTTTCACTTGTCCTTCGACCGGCGCTTTCGCGAACACCAGGATGCGTGCATCAGGAAAGAGCATTATGATGAAGTCGCCCGCTGCTACTAAATACAGTCAATCACGCTAGCGCGCCGCCGCAACTGCTACCTTGCCCTGCGGTACAACCATAACAGTGGTCCATAACCACGATCGGATTCCCTTCCAGATCCTGTTGCTGCAAGTCCGTAATATGGATTTTAGGTTTACTGCCGAACAACAATGGCAGCTTTAACATCTGATTAAAGTCACAGTCGTAAACATAACCTTGCCAGTCGATACTGATGAGGGACCGGCACATCACGCCAACGAGATTGCTATCCTGATGCGCGTCCCGTAACAATGCCATGTAATGGGCGAACTCGCCTTTCGACACCAGGGTGCTGCCAAAGCGCTGAATAGGCATATTGGCCAAGGTGTAAAGCCGCGTAAAATGAATGCCATATTGCTCAGACAAGTGCTTTTTGTAATCCGCTTCAAGGGATTGCTGTGATGGCGGCAAATAGGGGCCGACCGGATTGTAAACCAAATTGAGTTTCAGCGGATTGTTTGCCAATCCATAGCCCAGTTGATTGAGTTTGCGCAGTCCTTTGATGCTATTGGCGAACACGCCCTTTCCCCTTTGGCTATCGACATTTTCCTCACGGTAACAGGGCAATGACGCGGTAATCTCCACTTGATGGTCCGCTAAAAAGCGCGCCAGGTCTTCCTGACCGGGTTCTTCCAGGATGGTTAGATTGCACCGGTCGATCACACTGACACCCAATGCCCGCGCGCTTGTTACCAGCCAGCGAAAGTGTGGATTTAATTCGGGGGCGCCGCCGGTTAGATCCAGAATCGTCGCGGTACTCTGCTTTAAAAAGTCCAGTACCTGTTCTGCGGTTTTACGATCCATGAGTTCCTTGCGTTTTGGGCTGGCGTTCACATGGCAATGCAGGCATTGCTGATTGCACAAATAGCCCAAATTAACCTGTAACGTAGTCAGCCGGTCACGTGTAATGCTTGGAAATCTCGTATTTTCAAGTAAAGGTAGCGTATCGTGCATGCTCTACTCCGGTAGATAAGGGACTATGCGCTTCAAAAAGTAAGGCGTTAAAAAGGCGTCATTGATTGTTGATTATTGCGTGATATTCGACCATATTAAATATGCAGAATTCATTGTAAGGTAAAATTGTTCTGAGAAAATTAAGCTTGAAGCGTGTCATCGAAAACACTCACAATAACATGACGCGTGTTATCAACACCGCAATAAGCGTTTTGTGACAGGTTTCTTTGTGGTCAGAACAGCGATACACATTTATCCATGTTATCTTTTCTCACGTTACCCGTTTTATTAAGATTAAGTAGCGTTAAATACCAAAATGTTACGCAGCAGCAGTCAATACCGACAGTCAATACCAATAATAAAAGGACTTGAATTTGCCGCATCGCAGCCTGCCGAGTGACGACGAGTTAATACCCAAATTGCTGGCTAGCGACGAAACCGCGTACCGGCAGCTCGTCAGCGCCTATCACGGCATGATGGTATACATCGCAAGGTCCATCGTTGGTGAATCCATCGCGGATGAAGTCGCGCAAGAAGCCTGGCTGTCCGTTATAAAAGCGCTGCCTAATTTTGAACGCCGCGCCAGCCTGAAAACCTGGATCATGCGCATCGTCAGTAACACCGCTAAAAGCCGTTTACGGCACGAATCGCGTACCGTCAGCCTTGAAGATTCGATGAATGAAAGCGGCGACCTGATTAGCCCCGACCGTTTTGATGAACGCGGACATTGGACCAGCCCGCCATCGTTCTGGCACGCCGATACGCCGGATTCGATACTGTCCAGCAGCCAACTTCAAGCGTGTATTGATAACGCGCTCAAAGAGTTACCGCAACTGCAACGGACCATCCTTTCGCTGCGCGACATTCAGGGCCTGGAAATGGATCAAATTTGTAAGATTTTGGATGTTTCTGAGTCTAATGCAAGAGTGCTGCTGCATCGTGCCCGCAGCCGGATCAGAGAAGCCATAGACGAACACCAGAGAAATCAGGGCGAATGTTAAATTGTAAAGACATTACTAAACAGGCAAGTAACTACCTTGACAAGGAGTTGCCCTATCGGGCGCGACTGCAAGTAAGGCTGCATTTGCTGATATGCGTGCATTGCCAGCGTTATATCAACCAGTTACGGACTACAATCCGCACGCTCGGTAAACTAAAAAAAGACATCCCGGTCAGCGAGCAAGTCGTTGACGACATTGTAAATAACCTGCGGCAGGCAAAACAAAACCAAGAGAAACCCAAAAAATAAGACTGTTACGGTGCAATAGGACAAAGCACGATAGAAATTTTCCTGCAACCTGGACACAGGATTAGCACTTCTTTTCATCTCCAGTTAAAATCAGCGTTGTTCACCACATGACATTCCTCTTCATGTGGATAATGGCTGTATGCTCTCGTGGAACCACGGGAGGGACGTCACACAGGTCAATCCACCGTTGCCCCGGTAGCTCAGATGGATAGAGCGCACCCCTCCTAAGGGTGAGGCCGAAGGTTCAAATCCTTTCCGGGGCACCACCTTTAGTTGTTGTAACAGCTTTGGTAGCGCTCTGATTACTTAGTTCCTGTATAACCGGCTGTTCTATTACACGATACTGTGCCGTAAGATACACTGTGGTAACTAAAACGGGGAGTTATTCGTCCCAGCAGTCGCCGTAATGATGGGTGATTTCTTCGTCTTTTTTAATGTCACGCAACGCAACCACGGTCAGATCATCGTAATAACACGCATTGGGTTTCGCGTTATGATTAATGTATTTGAACAGATTTTGGACTTCAATCGCATGTGTGCCCTCTTCCAGCCACAACACATAGGGTCCGTCGTCTAACGCAACTATTCCTGTGATTTCTCCAATGATTGCACCAGACTTTATCGCTCTTCTTGCAAACAGGCCTTTACCATGAATTCGGCTGTCTTTGACGTAAACCAATCGATGACCCATTTATTATATAACTCCGATCAATTCGCAACATTGATAAGTGGTAACTTGAATTAATTTAAGGCCGCGAATGATACCAGTCCCCATAAAAAAATCAATTACACACACCCGCATCAAACAACATCTGCATGTTATTTTTGCGTAACAGTTTTGTAAAATATGATTTAGTTAATGGAGTTAAGCGCGGTTAATGCTTCTTTGGATATTACATCATTAATGCGCGACGACATGGTTGTTATTTTTTGATCTAACTTCCAATCGAAGATGGTTGAATACGCGAGTACTGCCCGCACATATTCACGGGTTTCTTTAAAGGGCAACGTGTCAACCCAAATATCGGATGAGATCGGATTGTTTTCGGGAATCCAGGAATCCACGCGTTTCGGTCCGGCATTATACGCAGCGGCAGCCAGTGCCTGGTTTCCGCCAAAGCGTTCCAGCATGCGATTCAAATAAGAACTGCCTAACAGGATATTGTTCTCGGCATTAATTATGTCACTGTAGCTAGGCCGTTCCCGTCCCAGCAGTTTGGATTCCAGGCGCGCAGTGTCCGGCATTAGTTGCATTAAGCCAAGGGCTCCAACACTGGACCGCGCGTTAGGACGGAACGCGCTTTCCCGCCGGGCGACACCATAGATCAAGGATGGGTTTATGCCATGAGCGTTAGCCTGATTAAACACCAGTTCGCGGAACGGAGTCGGAAACCTGACATTATAATCGTTAAGGTGCGGCGTCTGGGCAACCGTCATTATGGCATTGTGATGCCATTGCCAGTCATGAGAAACCAGCGCCGCCTGCTGTAACCACGTACTATCAAACTTTTCGGTAGCAACGGACCATTCGCTGCGCGCTTCGTCGTGTTGATCCACCAAAAATAGTTCATGGGCGCGCCGGATAGCGGGAATGCCGGCGATTTTTCCGATAATCTGTTCATCACGGGCCAAGGGTTCCATATTAAATGAATAAGTTACACCTAAACGGTCCGCTGACAGGAATCCGTAGTAGTTGGTTTGGGCTGCTATTTCCTCAAAACGTTTTTTTGCCTGTTCCTTTTTACCCAACTGTTCCCACGCGCGTGCCTGCCAATATTGCCACTTAGGTTCCTCGCGTTCTTTCTTCGGTAATTGACCTATATTTTTTTCCAATGCCTTCCAGTCCTGCATCCGCAGAGCCGACATGGCGCGCCAATACAATACATCGTCATCGACCCATTTTTTATTAATCTCATTCAGCCACGCGTGCGCGTTGGGATGCTGTTGATAGGCGCTGCGTAATCCAATGAATTGTTGCATCTCACCCAACTGTTGCGGACTAAAACCCCGTTTATGTTGCAGCTTAGCCCAGGCTGCTTTCGCTTGTTCTGCGTTGCCGCGCGCCACACGTTTAACGCCGTGAATGATGATTGTACGATTAACCGGGGTGTCTTTAAGCAGCTTCTTTGATTCGAGGTGCTTGGCCGGGTTTTTATGCACATCGATCCATAGTTCCACCTGCTTTTGATCCTGTTTACCAAGTTTTTTGCTAAACTCGCCTGCCAACCGGGTATCGCCTTTATCCATGGCGATATCGATCCGATCCCAAATCAACTGCGTCGAAAACAAATTGCTTTTCTCGAACTGACTGAAAATGTAATCGCACTCTTTAGTTTGTTCACTTGCAGTTTTCCACAGTTCCTTGGTTTCATTCATGGCTTCCTGGCGGGTTTTCTTGGAATTATCCGTTGCAAGACGGGCATGCAAGTAAGCACAGCGTAATTTCGCGCCATTCTGCCGTCCGTATACTTTCAGGTATTGTTCCCAACTCTGATCTTCTGCCAGGCGGTATAGCCACTGGGTGCGGATTTTATAACTCAAGGGGGTATCTTTGTAGTTATCAATAAACGCCATCAATTCTTCATTGCTGGCCGATGACAAACGATTGCGTAATCCATAATACTCAAGGTAGGGGTATAAAATGTAGTCCGTGCTTTGCGCCTTTAATGTCTCGAAGGTTTGAAGGTCACCGACTTCTAACGCTGTAACCGCGTCGCGAAATAAAGCTCGCTTTAACTCTATGAGATTGGATTCCAGCAAGGCAATCGACGCACTGGAATTAAGGCTTGCCGCCACCACCGTTGTTACCGCCGGGTTGCGAGTTGCATCAGTATTATCAGGCACAAAATCCGCCCGAGCGTCATTTGCGGCTGTCAGCGGGAGACATACAGCCAGCGAAAAACGAATAAATAATATAGTTTTCATGCTGTTAAATAAATAACGCATAGCACAACACATGACTTTCCAAAAATTACTTAAGTAGTCAGTTTATAAATAATAGCTGACGGCGTCCATGCCTGAGGCAGGAATATTTACTTAGTTCACATATCGGCATTTCGACCGCGTTAATATAGTAAAATCAGAAAACAGTTTGCCGGCATAACGCACGTTACTCTATAGTTTTCAACGTCTTATCGACCGCGCAGAGCACAGTCAGCGGTGTTTTTTAAAATTTTGCACTTTACAGGCAGAAGTACCACCTAAAAAAGTCAGGCCTATGGACAAACCAACAAGCTACGCAGCGGAATTCAATCTTGATAAGAACATCGTGTACTTAAACCATGCCGCGGTGTCGCCATGGCCGGTGAGAACGCGCAATGCGGTGATCCAGTTTGCGGAAGAAAACAGCCGCTTTGGTTCGCTTAACTATTTGCAATGGCTGGAAACGGAGACCGCATTACGCAAGCAACTGCAATCACTCATCAATGCTCCGTCACATCTGGATATTGCGCTGGTAAAAAACACATCTGAGGCGTTATCCATGGTTGCGTACGGTATTGATTGGCATCCGGGTGACAATGTTGTAATTACCGATCAGGAATTCCCTTCAAATCATATCGTCTGGGAAACACTGGCTTCGCAAGGTGTTGAACTGCGCACGGCGGATATCACAAATGATAAAAAAACACCTGAACAATGCATTTTTGATCGCTGCGATTTACACACGCGCCTGATATCCGTCAGTTCCGTGCAATACGCCAGCGGATTAAAACTGAACCTGCCGCAGATCGGGCAATTCTGTAAATTACATAATATTTTGTTTTGTGTAGATGCCATTCAAAGCATTGGCGCGCTGAGGTTTGATGTCCAACAATGCCTGGCTGACTTCGTTATGGCCGATGGTCATAAATGGATGCTGGGACCGGAAGGCTTGGGTTTTTTTTATTGCGCCAGTCATATTCGCGAGCAACTTAAACTAACTCAGTATGGCTGGCATATGATGGAGGATTATGCGAACTTTAGCGTACAACATTGGCGGGTAGCTCAATCCGCCCGGCGCTTTGAATGCGGCAGCCCCAATATGCTGGGCATTCATGCGTTACACGCCAGCCTGTCGCTGATTCTGGAGGTCGGCATGGCAGAAATAGAACATAGGTTACTGGGTAATACACGCTGTATGCTGGATGAGATTATTCAACAGGAAAATCTTGAGTTACTATCACCCGCCGATATGGATCGACTGGGCGGCATCGTCACTTTCAAACACAAGTACCACCCGCCTCGCGTTGTTTATAACAAACTCAGGCAACAAAATATCCTGTGCGCGGAGCGAGGCGGCGGGATCCGGTTTTCACCGCACTTTTACACGGATCCGGAAAAAATCCGGACCGCGATTCGGCTGGCCAATATAATTTCAGAATAAAGGTAACTACTCACCCGTGGGCGGCGCCGGTGTCTCCTGCCGGGGGACGCCACAAGTACGTCCCTGTAGGTTGTTGTGGGG
>Ga0209640_10003338_pt1 | contig 14029 bp, 9 predicted proteins | sample RifCSP10_1_FD_184018 | JGI IMG/M metagenome (GOLD analysis project Ga0209640, IMG submission 184018) | Soil microbial communities from Rifle, Colorado - Rifle CSP2_sed 10_1 (SPAdes) (version 2) | ecosystem: Environmental > Terrestrial > Deep subsurface > Rock core/Sediment | place: Rifle...
AAGCCGCTGCGCGGCCGAATCCCAGAGCACCGACAGCGGTCCCTTCGCGCCTTCCGCAATCAGGATGCGGATCTCGCGCTCGAGCTGCAGGAGGTGACTTCTCAGGCGTTCGCCCTCGATGCCCCGCGGTGCAATTTCGCCGAGGATGCCGTCGACGATTCCGGAGAGAGACTGCGTGAACGCTCCCTCCGCGGCGCCCCTGGCGAGCACGAGCGGAAAGTCGTATCGGAGCAGCGTGAGATCCCGATAGCCGGCGAGAAGCGCCGGCCGCAATTCCAGCCCGTCGACCGCGTCGAGCTCGTCGCCGGCCCGCCGGCCCGTCAGATGAAAGGCGATCTGGGCTTGAAGTTGCGGTTCCATGACTCTGCGCGCTCGTTTGGCGGCTCAGGCCCGCGCGGGCGGCTGGTGGGCCGGGCGCGCCGCCGTCGCGCCGGTTCGGGCATTCGGCTGGGCAGCGGTCGCTTCCTGCGGCCACACCGTAAACTTGTCGAATTCCGCCTCGAGGCCCGCCTTGATGAACTCGGGCGTGCGCAGTTGCCCGCCGTGCCGCACGTCCTCGTAGCACGGCACGTCCGGATTCCAGTAGAGGATGCCCACCGGGATCGGGTCGAGGATCGACGCGATCTCGCGCGCCCGGTCGATGTTCGCGGGATCGTGTTGCTGTTGATTCTTGTAGATCCTGGCGAGGCTCGTGCTCACCCGCAAACCCCGCTCATGGGCCAGGAGCAGGATCTTCTGCGGATCGTGCACCCAGGCCTCGAAGAGCTTCGGCAGCCATTCCGGGCAGCGCTGGATGATGCGCACGAAAGCGAGGCCCTTGTGGCGGAAGGCCGCCGCGATGATTTCGTAGAGGACCTCCGGAATCCAGTCGACCGCCTGCGCGACGAAGGAGACGTTCTGGATCCCGAGCGTGACGGTGAGCGGATTGAGCCCCTCCAGGTAGGCGCCGCGCGGGGTCGTGTTGCTTTTCAGCCCGAGCGGCGAGGTCGGCGAGGCCTGCATCTTGGTCAGGCCGTAGATCTGGTTATCGTGCAGCAGCACCGTCATGCGCATGTTGTAGCGAATGGCATGGATCCAGTGGGCCGCACCAATGCTGCAACAGTCACCGTCGCCGGTGTTGACGAACACGTGCAGGTCCGGCCGCGCCATCCTGATCCCTTCGGCGATCGGCAGCGCGCGCCCATGGATGCCATGAAAGCCGTAGGTCTTCATGTAATGGGGGAAGCGGCTGGAGCAGCCGATCCCCGATACGAACACGGTCTTCTCCGGACGCAGTCCTTCGTCGCGGCACAGCCGTTGCACGGCCGCAAGGATGGCGTTGTCGCCACAGCCGGTGCACCAGCGCGGGATGCTACCCTGATACGCCTCGAGGTCGTGGGGCTCCTCGTAGAGCCGGAGCAGGCAATGATCAGGCGGCAGTGTCATGGTTGGCACCCGTTTCACGTAACTTATCCCGGACCACGCGGCGGATGGTGCCGGGCCTGATCGGCTCGCCCCGCACCTCGCTCCAGCAGTCGACGTCGACCAGATAGCGGGCCCGCAGCAGCAGCGCCAGGGCCGAATAGCGGCGATTGGTGTCGTCGATGATCTCGTCCTCGGGGCGGTCGCACCAGTTCGCTTCGATCGTCATTACCTTCTTGAACCGCTGCAGCACCTCCTTGATGCCCGCGGGCAGGGGCTGGAGAAAGGTGAGGTGCAGGGAGGAAACCCGACAGCCTTCCGCGCGCAGGTGCGCCACGGCCTCTTCGATCGCGCCCTTGGTGCTGCCCCAGCCCACGATCAAGAGCTCGCCATCCTCCGCGCCGAACAGCGGCGGGATTTTCAGCGTCTTCTGCAGCGCGGCGAGTTTCAGGCTGCGCTGGTGGATGGCCTCTTCGTTCACCTGTGGATCGTAGGCGACATGGCTCAGACGGTCGTGCGCGAGACCGGTCAGGGTGTGCATGCCGTTCGGCTGCCCGGGAATGAATCGGCGGGCGAGGCCGGTCATGGTGTCCCAGTCATAGGGCTTCATGCCTTCGGCAATCGGGCTCTGGTCCACCGGCGGCGCGAGCCAGGTCTCGCTGAACTGCGGCCGCGGGAAGGGTTGCTGGGAGGTCGCCAGATTGGCGTCCGAGAGCACGACCACCACCGTGTTGAAGGTTTCGGCGATCTTGCGCGCCGTGATGATCGAGTAAAAACAGTCCTCGATGGTGCTCACCGCCATCACCACCTTGGGCGCGTCGCCGTGGCTGCCGAAGCAGGCCGCGAGGAGGTCGCCTTGCTCGGCCTTGGTCGGCTGGCCGGTGCTGGGCCCCCCGCGCTGGACGTTCACCACGACCAGGGGAATCTCGCCCATGACCGCAAGCCCGATCGCCTCCTGCTTGAGCGAATAGCCGGGGCCGGAAGTGATGGTGACCGCGCATTTGCCGGCGTACGAAGCGCCGATCGCGAAGGTGCAGGCCGCGATCTCGTCTTCCGCCTGGTGCACCACGCCACCCACGTTCTCGAAGACGTCGCTCAGATAGTGCGACGCCGAGGTGGCGGGCGTGATGGGATACATGGCGCAGACCTCCATGCCCGACGCGAGGATGCCGAGCGCCAGCGCCGTGTTGCCGTTGACCACGATCTGCGGCTCCGTCGCCCGCACCGCGGGGATCCGGTACTGGAAGTCGAGGTTCGCCGCGGCCCACGCGTGGCCCGCCTCCAGCAGCGTGAGGTTGGCGTCGATCACTTCCCGTTCTTTCTTGCGGAAGATGAAGGAGACCTGCTCCCGCGCGAGCGGCAGGTCGAGGCTGTAAATGCTGCACAGCATGCCCAGAACGAACATGTTTTTGCCGCGCCGCGGATCGGCGACGTGGGGCCGGCATTCCCGCTCCATCGGGATCTCGTAGACCTGGTAGCCCTGCGCCACGAGCCAGTCATGCGTCTCGGCATACGACGCCGCGATCGCCGGGTCCTTGTCGTTGCGCCACATGCTCTCCAGCAGGATGATGCAGCCGGGCTTGAGTTCCCCGGAGCGCACGCGGCCGATCAGAACCTGCTCGTTGAAGGCTACGACGAGGTCCGTCTCGTCGCCCCCATTGGTGACGCGGCCAGAGCCCAGGCGCACGCGGTTGCCGCTCGCCCCCTCGATGCTGCGCGCCGGCGGCTGGATCTCGGCGGGGATGATCTCAACGGTCCAGACGCCGTTTCCCATCCTCGCGGCGATCGACCCGAGCAACTGGCCGCACCGCTGTGCGCCCTCGCCGGAATCGCTGATCACCTCGACGATGTGCTCCGCCAGCGTGGTGACCGTCTTTTCGCCTGCCGGAGAGGGTGCCTGACGGTGAGCGTCTTTGACGGGTTGGAATGTGGTGGTGTCGTTCATAGGCGGACGCGCGCGAAGTTTCGCTCCGTGAGATCGATCCCGAACAGCTTTCCGGCGCTGCCCCTGCGCTCGGCCTGATACACGACGTCGGTGTCGCGGATGCCGAGGTAGGCCTTCATGCTGCGCGCCGCCTTGCGGCCCGCGCCCATCGCTTCGATGACGGTCGCAGCGCCCGTAACGATGTCACCGCCGGCGAACACGCCCGCCATCGAAGTGGCGAGGTTTGCGTCCACCTCGAGGTAACCCCTCTTGTTGAGCCCCAGCTTCGAGGTCTGGCCGATGATCGGGTTCGCCTGGGTCCCGATCGCGAAAACGACCATGTCACAGGGGAATTCGAACTCGCTGCCAGCGACCGGAACCGGCCGGCGCCGTCCCGACTCGTCCGGCTCACCGAGCTCCATTCGAATGCAGCGCATGCCGCGGACATTTCCCCCGCCGTCGTCGAGGATCTCGACCGGATTCGCCAACCAATGGAACTCGATCCCTTCCTCCTCGGCGTGATGGGTCTCTTCCGCGCGCGCCGGGCTTTCCGCCCGGGTCCGGCGGTAGATGCAGTGCACCTTCTGCGCGCCCAGCCTGAGGCAGACCCTCATCGCGTCCATCGCCGTGTTGCCGGAACCGATGACAGCGACGTGCCGGCCGAGCGGCACCGGCGTGTCATAGTTGGGGAACTCGCGGGCCACCATGAGATTGCAGCGCGTCAGCAACTCGTTGGCCGAGAGCACGCCGTTTAGCGAGTCGCCCGGAATCCCGAGCAACGCGGGGTAGCCGGCACCGGTCCCGATGAAGACGGCGTGGAAGCCCATCGCCTCGATCATGCTCTCGATCGTGAAGAGCCGCCCGACCAGCGTATTGCACTCGAACCTGACGCCGAGCCTGCGCAGGTTCTCGATCTCGGCGTCGATCACCGTGTTCGGGAGGCGGAAATCGGGGATGCCGTACTTCAAGACGCCACCCGGCTGATGGAAGGCCTCGTAGACCGTGACGTCGCATCCCGCCTTGGCCATGTCGGCCGCGCACGCCATGCCGGCAGGCCCGGAGCCGACGATCCCGATCTTGAAGCCGGTCGGCTCGATGTACGGGATGTTGCTCCAGCCTTCCGCGATGGCGAGATCGCCGACCCAACGCTCGAGCCGGCCGATCGCGACCGGTTCGAGCGTCTCGCCCACCGGACAGACGCCCTCGCACTGGGTTTCCTGCGGGCAGACCCGGCCGCAGATCGCGGGCAGGAGATTGGTGTCGGTGATGATGTCGTAGGCGCCGCGGAAGTCCTTCGCGCTGATCTTGCGGATGAAACCCGGGATATCGATGGTGACCGGGCAGCCTTCGACGCAGGCCGGGTCGGGACAAAGCAGGCACCGCTCAGCCTCGTTCAACGCCTCTTCGAGACGATAGCCGCAGGCCACCTCCGTGAAGTTCTTCGCGCGCCCGCGCGGATCCTGCTCGCGCATCGGGGTCCTTTCCTGCGGGATCGTGCGTATCGTTTTCTTCTTCGCCATCTAGCCGCCTTGCGCTTCTTCAAATGGATCGGGCAGCGCCAGTGCTTCACTTTCCTCTGCCGGCGATGGGGAGCCCAGCGGCCCCGGAGCGATCTTCATGCGACAGCTTTCCGCCCAGCGCTCCAGGGCGGCTTTTTCTTCCCTGGCGAAGCGCCGCAACCGGGACATCAGATCGTCGAAGTCGACCTGGTGAGCATCGAAGTCCGGCCCGTCAACGCACGCGAACCTCACCTGGCCGCCGACCTTCACCCGGCAGCCGCCGCACATCCCGGTTCCGTCGACCATGATCGGGTTCAAGCTGACGACGGTCTTGATGTTGTGCGGACGCGTGACCGCGGCGCAGGCTTTCATCATGACCGGTGGGCCGATGGCGACGACTTCCCCGATGTCCGGGTGCCTCTGGATGGCGAGCTTCACCCCGTCGGTGACGAATCCCCTGATCCCCGCCGAACCGTCGTCCGTGCACACGATGAACTCGTCGCAGCAGGACCTGAACTTGTCTTCCCAGAACACCAGGTTCCGGGTGCGGAACCCGACGACGCCGATCACGTGCGCGCCGTTCTCCTTGAAGGCACGCGCCTGCGGGAAGACCGGGGCCACGCCGAGCCCGCCGCCGACGCAGACCACTTTCCTGGCATTCCCGATGTGGCTGGGCAGGCCCATGGGTCCCACCACCGCGTAGAGCGCCGTTCCCGCGGTGCAGTCCCGCTGCATCTCCCTGGTCGTCTTGCCGACCGCCTGAACGACCAGGGTGATCGTCCCCTTCACCCGGTCGAAATCCGCGATCGTGAGCGGGATGCGCTCTCCGTGCTCGTGGGACATGACGATGACGAACTGGCCCGGTTTCGCGGCCCTCGCCATCAGCGGATGATGGATCTCCAGCAGGTATGTGGCGTCGGAGAAGTCCTCTCGCGCCACGATCTTGAACGCGGGCTGTTGGTGCGGGTCAGGCATCAATCTCGCTGCTTTGGGTCCGGTCATGGCCCACGGCGCCGTGTTTCGGCCGTCGCGGGCCTTGGGTTATCGTCTTGCGTCACAGTTTGAAATTTAGTTGCTTCATTCGGCTGCAGTTTTGATCTAAGTCATGCGTTCGACGCTTTCCGCGACCGGGGTCTGCGTGCTGCCGCGGCCGCGGCGTCCTGCATCTCGTATTTTACACCCCTCGAAAGCAGGTTCAGATACGTATCTATCTTATTGTTTAATAGAGAGTTATCCAGAAGCAGTGCGCCCGGGGGCGCTCCCGGTTAACCCGGCGCACGCGCCCCTGTTTTCGGGCGCGAACCACCAGCGGCATGGGCGCTGCCCATCCGAGCGAAAAATAACACTTTGAGGGGCCGCCAGTACCCCGTGAGCTCGAGGTAGCCGCGCCCGACGGTCTTGCCGTCGCGCAGCGCGCGGACCGCGCCTTCCCAGTAAATGGTGCCTGTTGACGCGCGGGTGTCGTGTTCCTGGTCGTCAAAGAGCGGCTCGATCGCGAATTCGCGATCGCCCGCTCTTACCCGAAAAGATATCGGGTAAGTTGTCCCGGTACGTGCTGATTTCCACTCGCGGCGGGGAATGAAGCGTACCTCATCCGGTGAGAACACGTTGAGGCGGCCATCGGTGTGGCGCAGTGCGCCACCCGCCCATAGATGGCCGCCTTGCGCGTCGCGCATGCGGAAGGCCATCAGCGCGGCGCCCTCCGCGAGGTTGATCCCGATCCAGTCCCAACCCGTGGCGTCCTTCTCGAGGTATTGCGATGACCATTCATGATCCAGCCACGCGGTGCCGGCCACCCGCAGCTGTTCCCCGCCACGGGTCAATTTTCCTTCCACCTTCAGATGCGGCAGGCTGTAGTAATAGCTGGCGGATTCCGGAGCCGGCCCCTTACGGCTAAAGCCATTCTCTCCCTGCAGCAGAGGTGGCTGGGTTGCCGCAAATTCAAGTTCTAAAGAAAACTCCTGCGCCAGAATGCGCGCGCGGTAGGAGTTTTCTTCCTGCTGCAGCCGCCAATCATCGATCCAGACCCGCGTGCGCCCTTCACCGGCGCCGGCGAGCTCGAAGCCGGCACGCGCGGCGCGCTGTGCACGGATGAGCCGCCCATGCGACGGATCGGAGAGCGCGGCGTGGGCGATCATGATCTGGCGCGGCGTGAAGGCGCTCGGGTTGTCATGCTTCAACTCGGGCCGCGCGCGGAAGAAGGTGATCTGGAATCCGAGCGGCCGGGTTGGCTCGTTGAGCCAACCCGTGATGTACCACCATTCAATCCGGAACTCCGGGTGACTCCCTTCGTCCCGTGGAAATTGCAGTGGGTATCCCGGCACCACTGGAGCGAAGGGCGTGACCGGTGGGGCGTGACCGGTGGGGCGTGACCGATCCGGCGTAACCTGTGCAAGCGCCTTCGGTGCCACCACCATCGCGACTAAAGATGCGAGCATCCACCTTCTGGCCGTGTTGATCTTATGCGCACTATCAGTCACGAAGCTCCAGTCACGATTCATCGGTCACGATTCATCAGTCACGTTTCATCGGTCACGAATCAACGGTCACGCCTCACCAGTCTTCGCGGACGGCGCGACTCACTTCTTCGCGCATCGCCGCCCGCCCGCTCCACACCGCTGTCGCGACCGCCGCGGCCACGATCATCGCGGCGAGGCCTGCCAAAGGCAGCCACGGCATGGAGAGCTCCATGCTCCAGTGGAACGACTGGCGGTTGACGACGTGGACGAGGATCAGGCCCACCACCCATCCCACCACGAGCCCGAACGCCGTGCCGAGCGCGGCCACGAACGCGCCTTCGCAGCCCAGCATGGCGCCGAGCTCTCGGCGCGTCATGCCGATGTGGCGCAGCATGCCGAACTCGCGGCGCCGCGCGAGCGCCTGCGCGCCGAAGGAAACGCTCACGCCAAACAACCCGATCACGACCGCGGCGATCTCCAGCGCGTAGGTGATTGCAAAGGTGCGGTCGAAGATCCTGAGCGATATCTCGCGCATCTCGCGCGGGGTGGCCATCTCGATGGCGGCTTCCGGGAGCCGCTCGCGCAAAGCGCGTTGCGCGTCCGTGATGGACGTGCCCTTCGCGAGCCACAGTGCGGCGTCGTTGACCAGCCGGTCGCCCGTGACCTGCATGTAGAGCCCGCGGTTCATCGCGATGGCGCCGTTCTGGCGCGCATAGTCGCGCCAGACGCCGGCGACGGTGTAGAGGAGCGGCGTGTCGCCGATCGGCAGCCGCACGCGGTCCCCCTTGCGCAGGCCGTAGAGGTCGGCAGCGACCTCCGACACCCACACCGGCGGCGGCTCGTTCTGGCGCGGGATGAGGGACGGCCCGGTCAGCGGCAGCATCTTGCCCGCCGTCTCGGCATCGACCGGCCCCGCAAGGAGAGTGATCGGCAGGCGCTCGGGCGCGAAGAGCAGGTTCTGGCTGCGTATGAACTCGGCGCGCTCGATGCCCGGAGTGGCGGTAATGCGCGCCTGCTCGTCTGCCGTGAGGAAGGCGGTTTCCCCGAAGCGCGCTGCGCGCAGGTAAAGGTCGGCCGGCAGCATGCGCTCCAGCCACGCTTCGAGCGATGTGCGGAACGAGCTCACCATGATGAGCATGGAGACCATGAGACTGAAGCTGACGACAATGGCGGCGACACTGATCGCCGCCTGGCGCGGGGTCCCCTTGAGCTGCGCAATCGCGATTGCGGCCGGCGCACGCGCGGGCAGGGGCACGCGATCAAGACATGCGCTGGCCAGCCGCGGCATGACGAGTACCGCTCCAAGCAGGATCAGCGCGATCGCAACATAGCCGGCGATCGGCAGGCCGTTGATCGCTGGCGCGAGCGCGAGCAGAAGGCCGGCGGCGATCGCGGCGATGCCCCACCACAACGTTCGCAGTTTCTTCAGTCCTTCCTCTTCGTCTCCGGCGCGCAGCGCCTGCGCGGGGGCGCGGCGGGCGGCTTCCCATGCCGGCGCCGCCGCGCCGAGTACCGCATACAGCACGCCGAGCACGAAGAACAGGGCGAGCGCCTGCGGCTCGGCATCGAGGTCCGCGGTGATGCTGCGGAAATAGCCCGCGCCGAGGTCGGCACCGACCAGCGCCAGCGCGTAGCGGGCTAGTGCGTAGCCCAGCAGCACGCCGAGCGCGGCGCCGGCAACACCGATCACCGCGCCTTCCGCGACGAGCTGCGCGGCGAGCGAGCCGCGCGTGACGCCGATCGTGCGGAGCAGCGCGAACTGCGTGCGACGGCGCAGGAGCGCCAGCACCTGCGAGGAGAACACGAGAAACGCGCCGGTAAAGAGCGCGATCAGCGCCAGCATGTCGAGGTTCAAGCGGTAGGCGCGCGTGAGGTTCGCGCCCCGTTCACCCTCCGTTTCCGGCGTCGCCGCGTGCACACCGAGAGGGAGCATCGCCTGCAGCTCGCGGCGGAAGGCTTCGACGTCGGTCCCGGGCTTCAGCCGCAGGTCTATGCGATTGAGACGCCCGAGCCGCTCGAGCCGCCACTGGGCGGAGGCGATGTCCATCACACCGATGCGCTGGCGGTAGGCGCCGTGCGGGAGCAGGCCTGCAACCTTGAGCGCAAGCGTGCGCGTGCCGACGTGGATGTCAACGTTGTCGCCGGCCTTCAAATTCAGCCATTCCGCTGCGGCGGTGGAAAGCAGTACCGCGTCGGCATCGAAGAGCTCGCTCACCCGATTTCTTCGCTCCGGCAGCAGGGCAGGCTGCACCTGCGCCGCGCGCAGAGGATCGAAGCCGATGATCTTGAGGCTGTCCTGGCGGCCGGCGAGCGGGACGTCCAACTCGACGGCGGGATTCGCCGCCTCGACCTGCGGCAGGCGCGCGATGCGTGGATAGAGCGACTCGTCGAATCCCGCGCGCGGGCCGCGCACCACGAGGTCGGCCTCGCCCGCGAGATGCCGCGCGGCGAGCTCGAATTCGTTGACGGCGCTCGAGTTGACGAGGTGCACCGCGACGCCGAGCGCCACGCCGAGCGCGATGGCGATGATGGCGAGCAGTGTGCGGCCCAGGTTTTCCCGCAACGGCCCGACAATGAGCGCATAGAACAGCAGGAAGCGGCCGCTGGCGAGCGCGCGCGCGATCGCAGTCATCGGAGACAACCTCCAACCGCAGAGGACCCCGTTAGAGGCGCGGCCTCTAATGGGGAGGACGCGGAGGACACAGAGGAAAAACGAATCATCATCTCAAAAACAAAAACAATTTAGCCGCCGATGCACGCCGATAACCCCAGAAGCCTTCACCGCCAAGACGCCGAGAATGTTCGACTTCGACTCATGATCCATTATTTTGTGTTTCCTCTGCGCCCTTCGCGTACCCTTTGCGTCCTTTGCGTTACTGCTTTTCCTGGCCTGCCGGGCGCAGGCCGGCGGCCGTGAGCGTCAGGACGCGGTCGGCGGTCGCGGCCGCGAGGGCCGAGTGCGTGACGAGAATTCCGGTGCCGTTCTCGCGCTTTACCTGCTCGCGAAGCAGCTTCAGCACCTGCGCTGCCGATTCTGCATCCAGATTGCCCGTGGGCTCGTCGGCGAGCAGCAGCAGCGGCCGGTGGACCAGCGCCCGGGCGATCGCCACGCGCTGCATCTCGCCACCTGAAAGCTCCCGCGGATAGGTCTGTGCCGCGGCCTGCAACCCGACCGCCGCCAGCATCTCGTCGACCCGCTGCGCCGCCGGCACCGCGGCGTTTCCGATGAGAGACAGCGGCAGCGCCACGTTCTGCGCCACGGTGAGATGCGGCAAGAGGTGGAACGCCTGGAAGACGAAGCCGATGTGCCTGCGGCGCAACAAGGTGCGAGCGGTGTCGTCGAGCGCGGTGAGCTCCGCATCGTCGAGGGTGATGGCACCGGTGTCGGGCAGCTCGAGGCCGGCGATGAGGTTGAGCAGGGTGGACTTGCCGACACCCGACTCGCCCATGATCGCGACGTATTCGCCGCGCTGGACGTCGAGCGAGATGCCGCGCAGCACCTGGCGCGCGCGCGCGCCGCCGTACGACTTGGCGAGATCCCTGATGCTCAGCACAGCGCCATTCTAGGAGTTTGTCGGACTTTAGTGCGACAAACTCCTAAGGCAAAACCGCCTGCAAGAACACGGCAAAAAAGGATCCCCCATACATGATTTCGACCACACTCTTGTCCTCGGCGGTAGGCCAGGAAGAGCCTTTCGTTCAGTTTCATCCCGAATTCTAGGGCGGTTTTGCTTTTAGCAGCCTGTCGGAACGCTAAGTCCGACAGGCTGCTAGGCGCTTGCCGGCGCGATGCGTGAACGGACGCGCGGTTTTTGCGCCCATACCGCAGATGCTATGATTCTCGCTGTTCCGCACGCGGCGCCCAACAAGATCGGGGAGAGGATTGATGAAACACGTAATTCGCAACGCACGCTGCCTGGCGGCGGCCACGGTGGCGCTCGGTTTCGCCGCGTTCGATGCCGGCGCGCAGGCGTATCCGGCGCGGCCGGTCCGCCTCATCATCCCGTTCTCGGCGGGCGGCGCGGCCGACGTGCCGACGCGCATCATCACCCAGAGGATGTCGGAGTCGCTGGGACAGCAGATCGTGGTCGAGAACCGTCCCGGCGCCGGATCCACGATCGGTGCGGAGGCGGCCGCGAAAGCGCCCCCCGACGGTTACACGCTGTTCCTGATCAGCAATACGCACTTCGTGGGCGCCGCGCTGCATAAGAAGCTCACGTACGATGCGCTCAGCGACTATGCGCCAATCAGCCAGGTCAGCAGTGCACCGAACGTGCTGGTCGTCCATCCGTCCTTGCCAGTGAAGTCGGTGAAGGAGCTGATCGCGCTTGCCCGCGCGAAGCCGGGTGAGATCGATTACGCGTCCTCGGGCAACGGCAGCACGCAGCACCTGACAGGCGCGCTCTTCTGCAAAATGGCCGGCATCGAGATGACCCATATTCCCTATCGCGGCAGCGGTCCCGTGACCACGGATCTCCTCGGCGGCCAGGTGATGGTCGCGTTTCCGGGCATCGCGGGCATGCTTCCGCACATCAAAGCCGGGAGGCTGCGAGCGCTCGGCGTGACGAGCACCAAGCGCTCGCCGGAACTGCCCAACGTGCCGACGATCGCGGAGGCGGGCGTCAAGGGATACGAGATGGTCGCCTGGTTCGGCATCGCGGGCCCCAAGGGGCTGCCGCGCGACATCCAGATGAAGCTGCACGGCGAGCTGCTGCGCGTCCTGAAGAACCCCGAGCTGCAGAAGAACCTGATCGCCGTGGGCCAGGAGCCCGCATGGCAGAATGCGCCGGAGCGCTTCTACGACTTCATGAAAGTGGAAGCCGCCAAGTGGGCCAAGGCGGTGAAAGATAGCGGCGCGCAGATACAGTAGAGGCGCGACCGGCGTAGACCGCGGCCCCCACAGGCCCTCTCCGCGGCGGGCAGGAAACAAGAACGAGGAGGGACAATGAAGCAAGCTCGACATCGTTTGTGGTTGGTGGGGCTGTGCGCGGCGCTGCTGCTCGGCGCCTCGATCGGCGCGCTCGCCCAGGCTTATCCGGCTCGTCCGGTGCGCATGATCATCCCGTTCTCGGCGGGCGGAGCGACCGATGTGCCGGGACGCATCATGGCGCAGAAGCTCTCGGACACGCTGGGCCAGCAGGTGGTGGTGGACAACCGCCCGGGAGCGGGTAGCACAATCGGCTCCGATATCGTGGCGAAGGCGAATCCGGACGGCTACACGCTGCTCATGACGGCGACACCGTTCATCATCAGCTCGAATCTCTACAAGAAGCTGCCGTTCGACCCGCTCAAGGATTTCATTCCGGTCACGCAGTTCGGGTCCGCGCCGAACGTGCTGGTCATCCACCCGTCGCTGCCGGCGAAATCGGTGAAAGAGTTGATCGCTCTCGCTAGGGCGCAGCCCGGCAAGATCGACTACGCCTCGTCGGGCAACGGAAGCGCCCAGCATCTGTTCGGGGCGCTGTTCCTGTCCTTGGCCGGCATCAACATGACCCACATTCCCTACAAGGGCAGCGGTCCCGCCACGGCCGACTTGCTGGGCGGCCAGGTGAAAGTGGGCTTTCCCGGCATTGCGATCGTGATTCCGCACCACAAGGCGGGCAAAGTGAAAATCCTCGCGCAGACGACCAAGACGCGCGCGCCTACGCTGCCCGATGTCCCCACCTACGAGGAGGCGGGCTACCCGGGGCTGGTGCTCGACCAGTGGCTGGGCGTGTTCCTGCCCGCCGGTTCGCCGCGCGAATCCGTTACCCGCTTGAACGCGGAGATCGGGATCGCGCTGAAGGACTCCGGTGTCCTGGCGCGCTTCGAGAAGGCGGCGATGGAACCGGTGGGCGGTTCCGCCGAGCAGTTCGCGCAGCTGATGCGCGGCGACTTCGAAAAGTACGGCCGCCTGGTGAAGGAACTGAACATCAAGGTCGACTAGCAGCCGATATAATCGGCGGGCTTTGTCGCTGCATCTCGAACACCTCAACCCCGAACAGCTCGCCGCGGTCACCCTGCACGAAGAGGGAACTGCGGGGCACGCGCTGGTGCTGGCGGGCGCCGGCAGCGGCAAGACGCGCGTGCTCACCACGCGCATCGCCTGGCTGATCACCTGCGGGCATGTGACGCCCGGCGGCGTGCTGGCGGTGACGTTCACCAACAAGGCGGCGCGCGAGATGGTCACGCGGCTGAGCGCGATGCTGCCGGTGAGCCCGCGCGGCCTGTGGATCGGCACCTTCCACGGCCTGGCGAACCGCCTGCTGCGCCTGCACCACCAGGAAGCCGGGCTGCCGCGCGAGTTCCAGATCCTCGACACGCAGGACCAGCTCTCGGCGGTGAAGCGCCTGGCGAAGGCCCTCGACATCGACGCGGACCGCTTGCCGCCGCGCGAGCTGCAGCGCTTCGTCAATGCGCAGAAGGAAGAGGGTCTGCGTGCCGGCGACGTGCCGGCCGGCGACGAGCTGACGCGCCGCCAGGTGGCGTTCTTCGCCGCCTACGACGAACAGTGCCAGCGCGAGGGCGTCGCGGATTTCGCGGAGCTGCTCCTGAGAAGTTTTGAATTGTTGAACAGAAATGAAATATTGCGGCAGCACTACCAGGCGCGCTTTCGCTACATCCTCGTGGACGAGTTCCAGGACACCAACCGTCTGCAGTACCGCTGGCTGAAGCTGTTCGCGGGGCCCGATTCGCGCCTGTTCGCGGTGGGCGACGACGACCAGTCGATCTACGGCTTCCGCGGCGCCAACGTCGGCAACCTGGCG
>Ga0209640_10003339_pt1 | contig 14027 bp, 16 predicted proteins | sample RifCSP10_1_FD_184018 | JGI IMG/M metagenome (GOLD analysis project Ga0209640, IMG submission 184018) | Soil microbial communities from Rifle, Colorado - Rifle CSP2_sed 10_1 (SPAdes) (version 2) | ecosystem: Environmental > Terrestrial > Deep subsurface > Rock core/Sediment | place: Rifle...
AATCGGCGGGTATCTTACGCCGGTTTATCCGGCTGCAGCTCTTGCAGCCGCTTTCGGCATCACTAGATTCGTCCAGAACACCCGCGCACTCATTGCCGTGCTCGCGATCGCTACTCTTCTCGCACTGCCCGGCATTGTGAATGGCCGCGGCCGGTTTGTGGAAACTTCGGATCTTCTCCATTTCAGCCCCGAAGTTCGTTCCTTAACGAACACGCCAGTCTTCGCGAACGGACGCGTTTCGCTGCTTTATTCGTTTGGACTGTCGGAACCTGCGTTGCGCTTCTACCTCGCTGATGACGTCCAATCTGTCGGCGAGTTCGAACTCGCTCGGCTATTTTCTCGCAAGGAACCTTTTCTCTGCGTAACGTTCAATTCTGAGGCAGCCAAGTTCGCCCGTAAGCACCCAGATTTTCCGCTTAGGATTATCGCCTCCACAGAATCGCTGGCGCTCATTGGCTATCGCTGAGGAGCGATCTTCATTTTGACGAGTAAACGACCTCGACGAACCGACTCATTCCATTTGAGACCACTAGCCTCATCGATTTCGTCCCCAGCCGTTCATGCCAAACTTCCATCTCGTATTCGCCGGCTGGCAGGTCATCGATTTTAAACCCGCCGGTGACGTCGGTCAGCGCGAAATACGGCGTGTCCGTCACGACGATCGCCGCGCTCATCCAGGTGTGCAGGACGTCACAGTCGATGCGAATGACGCCGGGGCGCTCGAGCGATTTAATCACCTGGCGCCACTTCGGCAAACCGACGTTAAACAGTGTTTTTCTGTTTTGCCGAGCGTGGACCGTATGCAGTATCGGATCGCTGTTCTTGAGCAGCAGCTCGCTGCCCACGACGCCGATCTGCACATGGGGCACAAACGCGCATTGTTGATTATCCAGAACCAGAACGCCGGGACGGAGCGCGGTCTTCCGTCCGCGCGGGTGGAGGATCACGGCGGCGTTTTGCAGCCCGCCGTCCGCGTCGATCAATAACGTTTCGTTCGCCACCGCGGGTCCACAGAAGGTACGATTCTTGAAAACCGGCAGCGGCTTGGGCCGCTGATAGCCCGCCGCCACGCTGACGTAGCCTGCGATGCGGCCGAATTCAAGCGCTGTGCCTGCCTCGACGGCTGCGGCGGTGAGTAAATGCGACGCGCCAAGAGTAAAGACGCTGAGTCCCGCTAACAAAACATTCCGAGACAAGCGAGCAACTTTTAGCGCGCGCATGGAAACGACTGAAATCATGTCAAGAGGACTGATCGGAACCCTATTGTCACAGCTGCTATTCTTTGTTAACAGTTTCCTTGAGCAATGAATACCGGAAAAAAACTTGCCCGCGACCCGCTGATTGCCGCTCGTAGCGCCCCGTGGTCATTTTGTTCGATTCGCTAATCACTTTGTGCGCGTCCTCATTCAAAGAGTCTCACGAGCCCGCGTCGCGGTAGGCCAGGACACTGTGGGTGAAATCGGTCGTGGTTTATGCGTTTTTTTAGGCGTCGGCAAACAGGACAACGAGCAGAACGCCGATTTTTTTGCGGACAAGGTAAGAAACCTACGCGTCTTTGACGATGAGCAAGGAAAAATGAATCGATCGGTGGCCGATATCGGCGGCGAGGTGTTGCTGGTCTCGCAGTTCACTTTGTACGGCGACTGCCGCAAGGGAAACCGCCCGTCGTTTACCGACGCGGCGCCTGCCGAGCAAGCCGAGCAACTCTATCAGCGCGTCGCCGAGCGCTTGCGCGAAGCCGGCCTCAAAGTCGCAACCGGCCGGTTTCAGGCCCACATGCAAGTGTCGCTGGTTAACGACGGGCCCGTGACGCTGGTTTTGGAAAAGGAGTGAGTCCCCTAGTCCGGCGGCCTGACCAAACGAAGCATTTGTTTTTGCGATTGGTAAGCGCCGAGTTTTTCGCGAATTGTATCGACCGAGATTTTGACACGGGAAGGAATGCAAATCGTTCTGTATGAGCCGGAAATACCGCCGAACACAGGCAGCGTCGCGCGCCTTTGCGCCGCGACGCTCACGCCGCTGCATTTAATCGAGCCGTTGGGATTCAAAATCGACGACAAGCATCTTAAGCGCGCCGGTCTCGATTACTGGGAGTTCGTCGATCTGCACGTCCACAAGTCATGGAATGACTTTGTCGAAAAGGCATCGCCGCAGGCGCTGTGTTTTTTTTCCAAGCGCGCGACCAGATCTTACACGGCGATGCGGTACCAAGAAGACGATTTTCTGGTGTTCGGGCCGGAAACGCGCGGCTTGCCGCAAGAAATTTTGGACGCTCATGCCGAGCGCACGCTGCGCATACCGATGATGGGCACGGGAGTGCGCAGTTTGAATCTCTCCAATGCGGTTTCGATCGCGCTTTACGAAGCCCTGCGCCAACTCGGAAAGACCTAAAGAGGGAGAAGGCCTTGACGGTCGGGCAGATTATGATTATCTATCTGCATCATTTTTTCCAAATTTATAAGGGGGTTGCTATGAGGGTCGGTCCAAAGGGACGGTACCTGAGAGGATTGTTACTGCTGCTTGCAGTGGTTTCGCTTTCCTCAGCAGGCTTGACATCCAACGCGTTTGCCGCTGAAGCGCAAAAAGCGGAAACCGCGCCGCCGTCCAAGGAATCATTCAACTTGATCCTGCCGTTTAAAAACTTAACCGCCGGCCAGGGGCAGGAAGTTACGATGGACACGGAAATCGTCAATCGGCGCAAAGATCCCGTCGAAGTGAACCTCACGCTTGAGTCGGTGCCGAAAGGCTGGGAAGTCAACTTCAACTCCCGCTATCCGAGTTTTCCGATTCGCTCCGTGCAGGTGCAGGGCGAAAAATCGACGACGATTGAATTCAAAGCAAAAATTCCTGAAGCAACTAAACCGGGTGTGTACCACATCAAGGTTATCGGCAAGGACGTTGACGGCCCGACGCAGTATACCGAAACCGTCAACGTCAACGTGACTTCGAAGAAGGTTGAAACCGGCGGCCTGAAGCTCACCAGCCAGTATCCGACCTTGAGCACCGGCTCGGGTCAAACGCTTAAATTCACCGTCGATCTAAAGAACGAAACCAATAAGCCATTGACCACCTCGTTGGTGGCGCAGCCACCGCCGGGATGGACGGTGCGCTTCAAGCCGCAGTTCGGCGACCAGCAGATCGCCTCGATTCAGTTGAAAGAGAATGGTTCGGAAACTTTGAGCGTGGAGATCGACACACCGGTGACCGCCGACGCGAAAGAGTATCCGGTCGGAATCCAAGCACGTGCGGGCGCGTTTGAAGCGTCAACGTCGGTCAAGGTATCGCTCAAAGGCACCCAGGACCTTAAAATGGGCTCTTTAGCGGGCACGCTCAACACCTCGATTACCGCCGGAACCAAGACCCCGCTCGACTTTGTCGTCGGCAATGCCGGCACCGCGCCGGTTCGTAACCTCAATTTCGTCACCAAGAAGCCGAACGATAAATGGACGGTCGATTTTCAGCCGGATAAAATCGATGCGTTGGGGCCGGGCGAAGTGCGGCAGATCAAGATGGAAATCTTAGCGCCGGACCGCACCATCGCCGGCGATTACATGTTGACGTTAACCGCCAATTCGGCTGATACGAACAAGTCGGTTGACTTTCGCGTGACGGTTTCGACGCCGACGATCTGGGGCTGGATCGGCTTCGGCATCGTCGGCTTAGTCGTGCTCGGCTTGGCGGTGGTATTTTTCCGACTAGGACGTCGATGAGCGCAGTCGTTGAGACCCACAATCTGACCAAGCGTTACCGCGATAAGCTCGCGGTCAACTCGCTTAACCTAACCGTTCAAGAGGGCGAAATTTTCGGTTTCCTCGGACCCAACGGCGCCGGCAAGACGACGACAATCCTGATGTTGCTCGGTTTGACCGAACCGACCTCCGGACAGGTCTCGGTGTGCGGGTTTAATCCCACCCACGACTCGCTCGAAGTCAAACGCCGGGTCGGTTACCTCCCGGAAAGTCCCGGCTTCTACGACGATATCAGCGCCAAGGAGAATCTTCTCTACATGGCCCGGCTCAACCGCATTCCGGAAGACGAATCACGCCGGCGAACGGCCGACGTGCTGGAGCAAGTGGGTTTGGCCGACGACGGCCGTCGATTGGTCAGAGAATATTCCCGCGGTATGAAGCAACGGCTCGGCATCGCCGAAGTGTTGGTGAAAAATCCGCGCGCGATTATTCTCGACGAGCCGACTCTCGGCATCGATCCCGACGGCGCGATCCGTATTCTTGAACTGATCAAGAACCTAAATCGCCAGGAAGGCATAACGGTCATGCTGTCGTCGCACCAGCTGCAACAGGTCCAGGAAATCTGCAACCGCGTCGGCATCATCGTCAAAGGCAAGATGATCGTCCAGGGCCAGATGGATGAGCTCGGCAAATCGATTTTAAAGGGTCGCCAGTGGAATTTCCTGCTGGAAGTTAGGGGCGACACCAACGGGCTTGAGCGAGATCTGCAAAACATTCCGGGTGTCGATGAGATCGAGAAGCGTCATCACGGCTTGTTTCTTCGCTGCACGACCGACGTACGTCCCGAAGTAATTTCGGTGATCTCGCGCAAAGGGTTGCAACTGTTGCAGCTACGTTCCGAAGATCCGACCCTGGAGGAAATCTATCTCAAGTATTTCCGCGAGGCCTAAACCATGAGCGTCGTTTTCTGGAAAGAATTGGCGGATCACTTCAGCAGCCGCCGTTTCATGATTCTGCTGATCCTCATTGTCTTCTCGGGACTTTGGGCGGCGTACGCCACCGGCCAGTCGATTCGACAAAATACCGATAGCGTACCGTCGCAGTACGCGTTCTTGCTGTTGTTGACGTCGAGCGGCGAAACGCTCTTTTCTCTTGCCACCTTTCTCGGTTTCTTCGGACCGTTGGTGGGGATCACCCTGGGCTTTGATTCGATCAGCGGCGAATATGCCCGTGGCACGCTCAGCCGCGTACTCTCGCAGCCGATCTATCGCGATAGTTTTATCAACGGAAAGTTTTTCGCGGGTCTGACTACGGTCGCCGTGCTGTGGGGATCGATATTGCTTCTCGTCATCGGCCTGGGCACGACGATTCTCGGTTTCCCTCCCAATAATGAGGAAATTTGGCGCATGCTGATCTTCACGATGGTGGGGATCTTCTACGTCGGCTTCTGGCTCGCGCTGGCCATGCTCTTTTCTCTTCTGTTTCAAAAAACCGTTACCGCCGCCCTTGCATCCATGGCGGTTTGGCTTTTCTTGTCGCTGTTCGTGACGATCGTGAGCTCAGGCATCGCCGGTTTGATCGTGCCGGAGGCGACGACTCCCGAAGCGCTCGCGCGACGCGCCGACGTTGAAAATGTCATCGACCGCATCTCGCCAAGCACGCTTTTCTCTGAAAGCGTCGGCATCTTGCTCAATCCGGCAGCGCGCGTTTTCGGTTTGGCTTTACAGAGTCAGGCCGAAGGTATTTTACCGACGCCGCTGGCACTCGGCCAGAGTTTGAACCTCATCTGGCCGCACGTCACGACCATCTTCGGTCTGGTTGCAGTCTGCTTCGGTATCTCCTACATCATCTTCATGCGCGCCGAGATCAGAGCCTAAAACTGGGCTGTCGGCCGGCGGCGGGCGATCAGACCCAATTCCACCTCACCCACAGTTACACTCTTAAAGTGGCGCGCTGCTAGCGTAAGCGCATGTAGTGAATCGCATTTCGAAGGCGCGATCGTTGATATGTTAACGATTTGCGTCTACGATACCAAAAATTTTTTCACTCCACGCATTTTCCGGGGAGGGTTCATGGCTTACTGCGATCTTCGCGACTATGTCGCGACACTTGAGGCGAAAGGAAAACTCAAGCGCGTCACCAAGGAGGTCGACAAGGACTGGGAGATCGCCGCGGTGTGCCGCCAGTTATTCAAGAAAATCCCGCCAAACAAGAGACCCGCCGTCATGTTCGAAAACGTCAAAGGCTTTAAGATTCCCGTCGTCGCAGGCGTGCTCGGCGCCTCACGCGAAATTTACGCCATCGGTCTTGAAACCGATTCGGTTGCCGGCATCAACCGCAAATGGGACCACGCCTTAGGGAATCCGATCGCGCCGCGGCTGGTGAACGAAGCGCCATGCAAAGAAAACATTCTGCACGGCAAGGACGTCGACATCATGAAACTGCCGGTGCCGATCTGGACCGTGGGCGAGGATCCCGGACCGTTTTTCACTTCGCCCTACCTCATCACCAAAGATCCCGAAACCGGCGTTCGTAACGTCGGCACCTATCGAATGGAGGTCAAAGGCCCGAACAAAACCGGCCTACTAATCGGCAAGCGTCAGGACGCGTCGTGGCATATCATAAAGAATAATGCCAAGAATCAACCAACGCCGGTTGCCGTCGTGATCGGCGCCGATCCTACCATCGGGTACGTTTCGGTATCGAAAATGTCTGAGACTCTGGACGAATTCGCGGTCGCCGGAGCGCTCCGGGGCGAGGCCGTAGATCTGGTGCGGTGCGAAACGGTTCCGCTCGAGGTTCCGGCAAGCGCGGAGATTGTTTTGGAAGGCGAGATTCCGCCGAACAGCATCGAACCGGAAGGTCCCTTCGGCGAATATACCGGCTATATGGGCCCGGCCGGCAATGAACCGTTCTTCAATATTAAATGCATGACGTTTCGCAACAATCCCTGGTATCAGGCTTTCATCAGCCAGATGCCGCCGTCGGAATCAAGCTGCATCCGCGCCGTCGGGCGCGAGTGGCCGTTAATCAAGCACCTCCGAGACATTCTGCGCATCCCAATCAAAGATGTCCGTTTGAAAGAAGCCGGCGGTAGCGGCGCTTATCTGGTCATCTCGCTGAACAAACAGTTTGAGGGTCAGGTGCGCCAGCTCATGTACGGGGCTTGGTCGCTGCGTACCGGCTTCGGAAAATTTACCGTGGTGGTCGATGATGATATCGACATTTGGGACGACTTCGCCGTTGATTGGGCGCTTAGCTGGCACGTGCGGCCCGACAAAGACGTTTACATCGAAAAAGATGTCCAAGCGGTTGGTCTGGACCCATCCCAGGCCCCTGCTTCCGTGCCGCAGCACCATCCGAGCCGCTACGTCGGTTCGCGCGTGGCGGTCGATGCCACGCGCAAACATGCCTACCCGGCGATTTCGCTGCCGCCGAAAGAGCATTTGGATTTAGTCGCGAGCCGGTGGAGGGAATATGGAATCGAAGACTGAAAAAGAATGCAGGCTGACAAACCGACTAAGATTTCTCCCGCATCGTTTTCGCCGCGGCCATGATCGATTCGATGATTTTTTTATAGCCCGTGCAGCGGCAAATATTCCCATGCATGAAATGTTTGAGCTCCGCTTCGCTGGGCGCGGGGTTCTCATCGAGTAAAGCTTTCGCCGCCAAGATCATACCCGGCGTACAGAAGCCGCACTGAAATCCGCCGTGTTCGATGAACGCCTGCTGGAGCGGATGCAGCTTGCCGTCTTCCGCCAGACCTTCGATCGTCAGCACCGACCGGCCGCGAACTTCGAAGGCGAGCGTCGTACACGCGCTCACCGGCCGCCCGTCGACCAGCAAAGTACACGCGCCACAGACCTGCACGTCGCAGGATCGCTTAGCGCCGGTGAGGCCTAGATGTTCTCGCACGACGTCGAGCAGCAACTCGTGCGGCTCGACTTCGATTTCCTGCAAACGCCCGTTTAAGGTAAAAGACACCGGTAACAACTGTGCTTCGGAACGTCTCGTCATCGCTTTAGCCATCAAATGCTCCCCAAACTCGGTCTCCCGCCGTGCTCAAGTGACCGCGCTCTGGAAAGCGCGTTTCAAAAGCACTCCGACAATGTGTTCTTTGTAATCTTGCGAGCCGTGCAGGTCGCTGATCGCCTGAGACGCCCGTCCGGCCGATTCGCCGGCTTGGGCCAGAGTGCGTTCGGCTTCTTCCTTGCTCTTGCCGTTGAGCAACGCCTCCGCCTCCGCGACTCGGCGCGGCGCTGGCCCGGCGCAGCCAACGGCGATTTTGACATCGCTCAAGCCGCCGCCGTTGAGATGAAACGCAATCGCCACGCCCACGCTCGGCCGCTCCAGATAACCGAATTTTAGATAAGCGCTGCGAAAATGCTGCGTGGGAGCGGGTATGCGAATCTCGGTGAGCAGCTCATCGACTTCAAGCGAAGTTTCGTAGGCATCGACGAAAAAATCCTCAGCGGCAATTTCGCGCCGCCCCGACGATTTCTCGGCAACCATGGTTGCGCCGAGCGCCATCAGCAGCGTCCCGGGATCGGCATGCGGTTCGGCAAAGCACAGGTTGCCGCCTAGGGTCCCGACTTGCCGGACGCGCACGTTCGCGACGTTCTGCTCCAGCTTGTGCAGCGCCGGCAGTTTTTGCTGGAGCATGGGCGAAGTCTCCAATTCATGATGTGTGCACAGCGCGCCGATCTTGATCGTGCCGTCGTCCGCCGACACCTCGCTCAGGTTCTTCAGTTTTTTTACGTTGATCAGACGCTCGTATTGCACCAGCCCCTCTTTCATCGCCAACAGCAGCTCCGTGCCGCCTGCGTAAACCTTCGCGCTATCGCCGAGTCGACTTAAAAGTTCGGATGCTTCGGCGACCGACTCGGGTTCCTCCAAGCGAAATCGACGTAGCATCAAGAATCTCCTTCCAGCCGCCTCTTCACGGCCTGGGCGAACTCATCGAGTACTTGATCGGCCTTGCGTTTGATAATGCCATGACCCAATGCAGCGAGCTTACCCAAGATGTCGACGCTCGCGATGAAGCCGAGAACCGTCTTGCCGTCTTGCTCGCGCAGATTTACATCCAGATCGACCTTCATGCGGCTGCCGATTTTGTTATCGGCGCCGGAGGCTTGCGCCTTGATGCGGGTCAACTCTTCGCGCTCGAGGACTTCGATGCTGGTGGGAAACTCGACTTTGAACGGGCCGACTTTTTCCACCATCGTCGCGGCGTATTTTTTTCCCGCCTCGATAGTCTTGGCCTCTTTACATCCGGGCACACAAGCAATGAAACGATCCACGTCCCAGATAAAATTCCAAACTTTTTCGCGCGGCGCAGCAATTTCGACTTCTTTTTGAAACTGCAAGTCATTTCCTCCGAACCAGGGGGTCCTTTTTTGCTACCAGAACTCCGCCAAGGGCGCAAGCAAGACGTCATGTTAACGCATCGTTAACCACTCAGTTTCTTCGCTTCATCAGATGCCGTGAAACTCGCCGCTGGTCTGTCCGCGGTCTTGAATGCTCGAAGTTTAGGACGCTCAAACCGCTGGTGGTGAGCCGGCTTGCCCTGAGCAAGGGACCCCGTCAGTTTTCACACAGTCTGCTCGCTCACGATGACCTGACTGGGTGGTCCCGGTCATCTCTGAAAGGCTCCGCGTTAGTTTGCAGTCGTTAAACAGGAATACGCGCAGCAGCGGGGTTGACGCAGCACGCTGGAGCGCGACTTAACCCGCGCCCGAGACATCGGTCACATCTTTGAAATCTTTGAGATACGTCTTGAGTTTTTTCTTGACGCGTTCCTCGATTTGTCGAACGCGCTCGCGGCTGATGCCATATTTTTCGCCGATCTCTCGAAGCGTTAACGGATCTTCGTTCAAGAGCCGTTCCCGGTAGATCACCAGCTCCTTGTCCTTGAGACCCTTGGCGAATTGTTCCATCTTGTCACGCAGCAGCTCTTGATACTGGGATTCGGCGAACTCCTCTTCCGGAGTCTGCTTGTTATCCCGAAGGAAGCTGAGCATGGTTGCTTCCTCATCATCGCCGATCGGCACGTCGACCGAGAGATCGCGGCTTGCCAGTCGCTGCTCCATCTCCACCACTTCATCTTCCTTCACGTTTAATCTTTGGGCGAGTAGCTTGGGGCCCGGCGTCAAGCCCTCGGCCTCGATTTTCTCCTTCTCTTTTTGCAGGTTGAAAAATAGTTTTCTTTGCGCCTGGGTCGTGCCAATCTTGACCATGCGCCAATCATTCATGATATAGCGGATCATGTAGGCGCGAATCCACCACACTGCGTAGGACGGAAACCGAACGCCGCGATACGGGTCGAAGTTTTTCACCGCCTCCATCAACCCCATGTTACCCTCCTGGATTAAGTCCAGCAGGTTCTTAAAAGCCTTTTGATACTCTCGGGCGATCATAACAACGAGGCGGAGATTCGAAGTCACCAGCTTGTAGGCGGCTTCCAGGTCGCCGAATTCTTTGTACTGAACAGCGAGCCGGTGTTCGTCTTCGCGATTGAGCAGCGGGAAGCGGCGGATCTCGGAGAGATAACGCTGGAGCGGATCGAACGGGACAAGCGCTTTTTCGCGCCGGCTGCCTTGCTCATCCTCCTCCGGGACAAACTTCGGGAGAGCGGGTTGGGGCAGAGAGAAGTTCAGATCGGTGTTCTTATCGTCTTCGGCCATGAGCGGTTTCGCGACCCTCACCACCAAAGAGTGTTTCAAGTCAGCGAATCAAAACAGACAAGTATCAAATAATCGGCGTAGGGGGAAGGTCAGCACGTACAGGCGCGTGACATCAGGAAGACTGACCGGCACTCTTTCTCACTTTGCCGGCGGCGAGTTCGCGCAACGCCACGACGACCTCGCGGTTATCCGCATCGATCAGAGGCTTTGCCCCCCTGAAAAGCTCTCTAGCCCGCTTGGAGGCAAGCATGACCAATTCAAACCGGTTGTTAACCTTTTGTAGACAATCTTCGACCGTGATGCGCGACATGATCGGCTCCCCAAGAGTAAGTGTTGAGATATTCAATCAAATTCTTGGAAAGGAGTCAACGTTGTCACGTCATTCGAAGGTCACTTGGGAACTCGCGCGTGAGCCCAAAATGAAAATCGGCAGGTATTTGCGATTTCGATTGGAAAAAACTGGCGACAGCGAACGGCAGCTAAACGCCGAGAAGTTTTAATGCTCGGTCTGGGTGCAGGATTTGCTTTTGGCAAAAGCCATGTCGAGGGCGATTCCAGTAACAACCGCCTGCCAAGCTTCGTCCTCGGAAAGTCCGCGTCCTTTAATAGAACGCCACAGATGAATGATCTCTTCTTCCGTCACACTCTCGAAAAGATCCTGATCCGGTTCTCTATTGAGCGTTGAGATTGTAATCATCGGCATTATTTCGGTTTTGTTTAACCGCCCTGTCTTGGAGATGCACTGAGCTAAAGCAAGACAAATGCCACTAATCTAATGTATTGAAATATCAGAAATTCATAATAGCGGCCGGTGGCAGACTGTCGGTAACCTGAGCAAAGATTGTCGAATTCGACGCAGATTATGACGATTTATGAAGGAAGATTCCTCCAAAAGGCACTCAATAGTTGGCATTTAATCGATCACAGCCACCCCGGAAATCTCGATCATACAATCGGGATTATAAAGTCGCTTTACTTCGACGAGAGTGATCGCCGGGAAATATTTTCCGAACACCTCGCGGTAGGCCGATCCCAGCGGCTTTTTGTTGTTCCAGTAAGCTTCCAGATTGGTCGTGTAAATGGTGAGCACGGCATATTGGGTCGGTTTTCCGCCGATGGCTTCAACGGCGGTCTTTAGATTCCGCATCACCTGGATAAATTGCGCGACAAAGTCACCCTTGCCGACCACTTCTCCTCTACCGTTGAACGGCGCTTGACCGGCAACGTGGATCACCGTTCCGCCGGTGATCTTGGCAATGTGCGCGTAACCCACAGGCGATTCCAGGCCCGCTGGATTGATCAGTTCAAATGGCATTCAGTTCTCTCCTGATTGACCGATGGCGCCCGTCGACTCAGGGCTCCAGTAACTAAGAAAGCTCTTCATTTCGCCGACGACGTCATCCGACGCCGCGACGTACGGCAAGATGATCCGGGTCGCCCCGGCATCGGCATAGGGCTGGATCTGCTCGACGACTTCCATGGCCGACGTTGCCGCGACCAGCGGCAACGAATTGAACATCCCGTCTGTGATCAAGCGCCGCGCAGCGTGAAAGCCTTCGGCCTTCCAGGCTGCGCGCATCGCCTCGACTTCGGCGGCGAAGCCCATGCGTCCCAGCAACTCGCGGTAATAATCCGCCAAGGCGTAATACGCCAGCGCGTGGCTGAGCGCGTCGCGCGCCACCCCGTAGCTATGCGCAATTGAGCAACGAATCTTACAGATGATTTCCAGCGCCGCCGGATCTTTCCCTGCCTCACGCGCCCCTGCCCTGGCCTCGGCGGCGATCCGCCGAATCTCAGTTGGATTGGCCATGTTGATCAACACACCATCCGAGATCCGCCCGGCCAGCCGCGTCATCTTGGGACCGAACGCCGCGAGGTAAATCGGCACCACGCGTCCCGACGGTTTGAACGCCATTCTGAAATTCAGCGCTGAAAAATATTGTCCAGTAAAGCTGAGCTTCTCGCCGCGCATCGCGGCGCGAACGATCTCGATGTATTCCTGCACACGGCTGAGCGGATGATCCATCGATTGTCCGTGCCATTTGGCGATCGTCGGATTGGACGAACCGATACCGAGCAGAAAACGTCCGGACGAGAGTTCGTCCAAGCCCGCCGCTTGCAGGGCCAAAGTGGCCGGCGTTCGTCCAAGAATGTGGTACACGGCCGAGCCGATCTTGAGCCGGTTGGTGACCGCGGCAATCGCGGAGAGCATCACCGTGGGATCCTTATTATTCGCCTCGCCGCCCCATGCGCAGTCAAAGCCGCGCGCCTCGGCGAGCCGGGCAAGCTCGGGAATCGCATCCATCGGCAGCTGTGCGCCCGAGTTAAACTCGATGTCGATCTTCATAAGTCCGGCAGCGCCGGATCAATCGTAGCTTGCCGGCAGGTTGGTGCTGAGAATTACCATCTGTTCGGTTTTTTCCACATGGCGAATAAAGCGATATTTATTTTCAACTTCGTCGATCGGGTACGGCGGCACAGCGGCGCGCTCAGTGCCGACTTTAACGCCGATGAACGTCAAAGCAGCACCATTGAGCGCTCGTTCGGCGGCCTGGGCAAATTCTGCGGCCGAGCCCGCCCACAGCGCATTTTGAATGCCGGCCGCGCGCGCCAAGCCGACCAAATCGGCGCCCTCTCCGGTGGCGGTCTTTTTCTTTCCCGACGCTTCGTAGACCTCGTTATCGAAAACGATGTGAATTAAATTCTTCGGCTTCATGCGCGCTAGCGTTGCAAGCGAGGAAAGATTCATCAGCAGCGACCCGTCGCCGTCGAGCGCAATGATCTTGCGCTGCGGCAAGCCAAGAGCCATCCCCAGCGCAATCGAGGAACAAAGGCCCAACGTGCGCACGCGCAAGTTGCCGTCGCTGGGGCGAGCCGCGTTCCACTCGAGAGTCACTGCGCCGGCCGAACTGACCACCAGAGCATCCCCGGCCAACCGAGAGAGGGTTTTTAGACAGTCAAATCTTTGCATCGCGCCCATGCTTCACATTCGCGCGTTACAGCGACCTCAGCGCCGGCCGCCGGCCCAGCACCTCTTTGGTCAACAACAGCGCCACCGGACGCCGGCAATCTTCCGCGAGAATCTGCGCGCGGCGAATCAATTCCGGCGCGTCTTCGCTATCGCGCATGACGTAATAGCGAATGCCCAAAGCCTGTAACACCGGCTCGGTCATGCTCCCCGTCGACCCGAACGTCCGGTCGCCGACGTCGCCGGCAAAGTAAATCATGAGCAGCAGCGGAATCTGGTATTGCAACAACGTGCTCACGATCGCGTTGTTGCTGTTAAAGAATCCCCCGTTCTGCATGATCGCGGCGCACTTTTTTCCGACCAGGTAAGCGCCGGCGCAAATGCCGATGCCTTCTTCCTCGCGGCAAAGCGGCACGTGGATGAAATCGCGCTCCTCTTCCACCGCGCGCAGTAATTCCGCGAGATTGATATCCGGCAGGGTCGCGACAAAATTAATCCCCGCGTCGCGCAGCCCCGCGACGATGGATTGGGCCGCTTCCGTTGAATTCAATTGAGACTCCAACTCACGAAAGTGGGCTAGCAGGTTGCTGAAAACTCTGATTGCGGGCTGCTCAAAAAGACTCAGAGGCGAGGCGCGCGAAAAATCGACGAGCAAAGGCGTACTTAACCAGTACGTTGTAGCGAGAC
>Ga0209640_10003340_pt1 | contig 14027 bp, 15 predicted proteins | sample RifCSP10_1_FD_184018 | JGI IMG/M metagenome (GOLD analysis project Ga0209640, IMG submission 184018) | Soil microbial communities from Rifle, Colorado - Rifle CSP2_sed 10_1 (SPAdes) (version 2) | ecosystem: Environmental > Terrestrial > Deep subsurface > Rock core/Sediment | place: Rifle...
CCGGAACGCCAACGTTTGGATCATTCTCTAGTGGCACGTCACCTGCACAGCTAGTGTCATATACTGATGCAACGCCGCCATGGTGCATGCGGTGCACATCTTCGACGCCCGCTCCTGATCCCGCTGCATATCCTTGCCAGGCCCGGCAAGCAACTCGTTCATCGGAGGCCCCAATGTCAGACTTCTACCAAAACGGTGTCGTCACGGTGCTCCACCGCCTCGGACAGCCGAATGTCGACCAACTGGAGCGAGAGTTGGGACGTTATGGGCGCGTCAATCCCATCGCCCTGGTCCTCCCCTCCCTCTATGCAGAATTGGGACGCCCGGCATTGAAGGCTATCGTTGAAACTCTTAAGAGTGTGTCGTATCTCAACGAAATCGTCATCTCGCTGGATCGTGCCTCGGCCTTGGAATTTCGCCTGGCGAAGCAATTCTTCTCCGTGCTTCCTCAGCGGGTGCGTCTCATCTGGAATGACGGCGCGCGCATCCAAGCCATCCTCAAGCTCTTGGTCGATCACAACCTCGATATCGGCCTGCAGGGCAAGGGACGAGGCTGTTGGACGGCCTTCGGCTATGTGCTGGCCAGAAACCACAGCCAGGTCATCGCACTCCACGATTGCGACATCACAAGCTACAGCCCTGAATATCTCGCGCGCCTCTGCTATCCCATTGCCAACCCGAATCTCGGTTATGAATTCTGTAAAGGCTATTACAGTCGCGTCACCGACCGTCTCCATGGCAGGGTGACACGCCTGTTCATCACCCCCATGATCCGAAGCCTCCAACAGCTCGTGGGACCTCACGCGCTCCTGACGTTTCTCGACAGCTTTCGCTACCCTCTGGCAGGCGAGTTCGCCATGGTACGGGACCTGGCCTGGACCAACAGAATTCCAGGTGACTGGGGTCTCGAAATCGGTGTCCTCGCGGAGGTCTACCGGAACTGTGCCTTGCGCCGCATTTGCCAAGCCGATATTGCAGATGCCTATGACCACAAACACCAAGAACTCTCGGATCACAATGCCGATGCCGGCCTCCTCAAGATGTGCGTCGACATCACGAAATCGCTCTTCAGGAATCTGGCGAGCGAAGGCGTCGTCTTATCTGACGGGGTCCTCAAGACCTTGCGGGCGACGTATTTGCAAGCCGCTCAGGAAGCGATCAGCCGCTACGAAAACGACGCGGCCATCAACAGCCTCACGTTTGACCGACACCAAGAACGGACGGCCGTCGAAGTCTTCTTGAAAGGCATGAAACTGGCCACCGACGGGTTTCTCGACGATCCGCTTGGCGTCCCCATGATTTCCAACTGGAGTCGAGTGACCCATGCCGTACCCGATATTTTCGATCGCCTGGTCGACGCCGTCGAAACGGATCACGCCTGGGACCCCACGTCTGAACCGGCAACCACTCCGTCATGAGCACCGGTCGCACACCACTCACCGCACTAACTGAAGCACGGATTCAGGATATCGATTCGGCGGAGATTCTCGTCGGGATTCCAAGCTACAACAACGCAGACACGGTCGGGCACGTCGTCCGGGCCGTGAGCGTGGGCCTCGCCAAACACTTTCCTGGTCGTCGGGCCGTCCTGGTTAACTCCGACGGCGGCTCTTCAGATGGGACACCGGCCATCGTCGCCCGCACCGCCGTCGACTTCCAGCACCTCTTCATCGGCGACCAGCAAAGCGTCTTGCATCGGATCGTCACGCCCTACCATGGCATTCCCGGAAAAGGCAGTGCCTTTCGGACGATCTTCGAGATTGCGCGACGACTGAAGGCCAAGGCTTGCGCAGTCGTCGACGCAGATCTCCGCAGTATTTCACCGGAATGGATCGAACTGTTACTCCGCCCAATCATGGGAAAGGGATACGACTACGTCGCCCCCTACTATCTGCGCCACAAATACGACGGCACGATCACGAACAGTCTCGCCTACCCGCTCACCAGGGCGCTGTACGGGCAACGGATCCGCCAGCCTATCGGCGGGGAGTTTGGATTTTCCGGTGCACTTGCGGCCCACTATCTCGACCAACATGTCTGGGAATCTGAAGTGGCGCGGTTCGGCATCGATATCTGGATGACGACGGAGGCCATCGCCAGCGGCGCACGGGTCTGCCAAAGCTTCCTCGGCGCAAAAATCCATAATCCGAAGGATCCTGCTGCCGACCTCTCGGCCATGTTGATGCAAGTGATGGGAGCGCTCTTTGCTTCAATGGAACAGCATGAATGCCTCTGGTCCCAGCAGAAGGGATCGCAGCCGGTTCCACTCTTTGGATTTCCCTACGAGGTCGGGGTCGAACCGGTCCATGTCAACGTGGAGCGGATGGTGTCGCACTATCGGCAGGGCCTCACCGATCTTGAGCCCATCTGGCGGCAGATCCTGGCTGACGACACCTTCACTCAGCTGCGTGACCTCCAGGGGACATCCGGCACCGACTGTCGTATCCCCGATGAGTTGTGGGTCCAGGTCGTCTACGATGCGGCCACCGCGTACCACAAGCGAATCATGCCGATCGAGCACCTTCTGAAAGCCCTCACCCCCCTGTACTTAGGTCGAACCGCCTCGTTTGTCCATGCCACCCAAGGCCTGACGTCCACGGAGGCAGAACAGAAAATCGAAGCCTTGTGCCACACGTTCGAACTCATGAAACCCTATCTGCTTGAACGTTGGCAACCGCCGGCGCTCCAACCCGCAGCGCCGGCTCTGTTGCACCACGCGACCACCGACGCAGGAGGTGAACATGAATGACTTCATTAACCAGGCGCTTTTAAAGCCGTTGGAACTTCTCGGACGCCAGCTACTGACCGTGCTCCCCAATGTGCTCGCCATGGGCATTATCCTGCTTGGCGGCCTCTTCACCGCGTGGGCGTTCGGTTTCTTCGTCGAACGGCTGTTCCGCGTGATCGGATTCGACCATCTCTGTGATCGGCTGGGGATGAATGCGGCGCTCCTGCGGGGAGGAGTCAAGACCGACCCCTCTCGCCTCGTCGGTCGTAGCATCTATTGGACGGTGCTTGTGCTGGCCTCGATCGCGGCGTTAGGAGCCCTGAACCTGACTCCGATCAACCAGTTCGCCCAGTCACTGCTGGCCTATGTGCCCCATCTGGTGACGGCAGCGGTCATTCTCCTGGCTGGGTACTTTCTCTCAAACTTTGCATCCCGAGCCGTCCTGATTGCCGCCGTCAATGCCGGACTGCCTCCCGCCCGACTCATCGCAGCCTGCTCCCGCTGGGGACTCCAAGTCCTCGCAGGCGCCATGGCGCTGGAACAACTCGGCATTGCCCAACACATCGTCGTCGTGGGATTCGGCATTACCTGGGGAGGAATCGTGCTGGCCGGCGCGATTGCATTCGGACTCGGCGCAGCCGATCTCGCGAAAGGGTTCTTGGAGCGACGGCTGGTAGCCCGATCCAAATCCAGCAGGGACGATGATCTACATCACTTGTAAAGGCGCAAGACCATGCCCAATTTGATCGTCTTTACAGACTTGGATGGTTCGCTCCTGGACGGCACGACCTATTCCTACGAGGCAGCCACACCAGCCCTCGCTGCGCTCCGCGCGCAAGGCATTCCGCTCGTGCTGGTGTCGAGTAAGACGCGCGCGGAAATGGAACCACTTCGACAATGCCTCGGCCATCGTGACCCCTTTATTGTCGAAAACGGCGGCGCGGTGTTTGTCCCTCATGGCCTCTTCGACTTCCCCTTGGAACGCATGCGAACCAGGTCTCCCTACCAGGTCATCGAATTAGGCCTTCCCTATCACATGTTGCGAGAGGTGCTGAAACAAATCGAGCATGCTCTTGAAACGCCGTTACAGGGCTTTGGCGACCTGTCGGTAGAAGCCATCATGCAGGTGACCGGGCTCCCACATGCCGACGCCATCCTGGCCAAGCAACGGGAATACGACGAGCCCTTTCTCCTGCAAGGCCCTCAGGCGCTCATCGAAGAAGTCTGCCGGTGCATCGTCACCCGTGGCCTTCGGTGGACGAAGGGGGGACGGTTATTCCATCTGATGGGGGAGAACGATAAGGGGGAGGCCGCTTCCGTGCTCCTGCGCTGCTATCATCGCCAACAGCGCATGAGCGGACAGGCGGAGCGGATCGAAACGGTTGGGATCGGGGACAGCATCAACGACGCCCCCCTGCTCGCCATGGTGGATTACCCGATCCTCGTCAAGAAACCAGACGGATCCTATGACCCTGATATCCACCTGTCTGGAATGATTCGTGCGCCAGGCATCGGGCCGGTGGGATGGAATGAAGCGGTTCTGGAACTATTGGCACAGGTACCGTAAGGGACCGCCTGAACCCGACGCGCGAGTAAAGAACCCCGCCTTCCCGGGCAGGGCTTTCAGTATCCTGTTAGGTGACCGTCATCGACTCGATGATCGCCGACTGTCAGTGCCGATAACCCCTCATGCTCTCATCAATCATCTTCAGGATTAATGGTATGGAGGCCCGACGAATGACAGGCCTCCAGCAACGGCGTATCGGCACTGACAACGGTCAGCCGCAAGGGCTTGAGTTCCAAAGCCAGCGCCAGATGTAATACTTGCGGTGATCGGAGCGCAGGATACTCCAACGCAAGTTCTTTGGTCGATAAGTACGTCTGTATCGTCGGGGCTATGAACTGGTAGAGACCCTCCTGCGATTCCCTCTCAAATTTATGGATCACCGAGTAACAATCGTCCCTGGTGATCTCTCCATGGTGGGCTCGATTCGCGAATGCCGTGTAAAAATCGGTCACCGACCAAGTCGGCAGAATCGCCACTTTGCTCCGCTTCACCATGAGCCTGTTGATGATGCGTGTGCCGCGCTCCATGCTGTACCGTTTCACCAGAGCGGTTGAGTCGAAATAGTAGTATGGCATGCGATCACACTCTCCCCTTCAGAATAATGGCGGCCAAGGGGCCCGACATTTTCGAGAGCCGATCTTGGAGTTCATCCAGCGGCAGCTCGTCATACCCCTCTTTACGGAACTTGTCGGCCAGGTTGCCATGATTGAACGACGCCGTGTCGTTCTTGAGCCGCTCACTCAGCCGGCGTTTCGCCAAGCGACTGGGAACCCGCTGTTTGGTGACCGTCAACCCGCGGCCACGGCTGCGTGGCGCACGAGTTGATGTTCGTCCTGCTTCCGACTTCGATTTGGCCATACCTTTCCTCTCTCTCTGAATTAGTGGGGTGTTGACGCTGGCGCAGAGACCAGCCCGTCCCGCGGACATCCCGCAGGCTGGCTCGCCTGTGCCGGCAGTTCCGACTCTCCATACACATGTGCCGCAATGGCCTTCGCTATATCGGCAGAAAACACTTGCTGCATGACACGCACAACTTTGGCTGTCGCCTCTCGCTCCGACAGATGGCCTTCCCTTCCACCCTTTGACAAGGCCCCGACCACCCGCTGGCTGGTCAAATCCACCACTTCGAAATCGCTGCACCATCGCACGAACTTGAACTGCGGATCGCGCACGTCGATCGGCCACACTCGCACCTCGCCCCGCACGAGCAGCTCCGGGGTTGGTCCACTGGAATCGCCGCTGATCGAACGATCCCCTCCCCACGGCCGGCTCGTGACTTGCAGCCCTTCCTTCAGCAGGCCCTCCGTCAAGGCACGTTGCGCCGGTTCAACCTGATCGCCGGTCACAGCAACCGCCAGCACCAGATTCGTGGCAAGGAACTGTTCGAGTTCGTGCGTGAGTTCGCTCACGCGATAGGCCGCGGCAGTACCCTGCCCGCTCGGTCGAATCACGCGAAGGTCGGCATTATAGGTCTCCCGCAGCACCAGATTTCTGGCAGCCCGTCTCAACGCTCTGACTTTTGCGAGCTTGTCCGATGGGTGATGGGCCTCCTCGACATCGTCTCTGATCGATCGGTCCAGTTCGGTGATCCGTTCCATGAACGATGTCTCTGCCTGGGACCGCTGCATCCCTGCTAATGCATAATGGAGCCCTTTGCGCACATCGACCCACCGATCGACGATCTGGACGTTCTCCAAGACTTTGTCGGTCGACACACGGGTCAGATTGTCGATCGTCAAACGTCGTTCGGCGCTGGTCTGCCCGCGCTGCTCGATCACCAGATACGACTCCCAGTCCTTCGCTTGCGCACTGACCTCCGCGATGAAAATACGAGCCACCGCTGCATAGGCGCGATCCTCGGCTGCCGCGCGATTCTCCGCCTGCCCCACGCCGACCAGATATTGACCGGACGGATAGGCGGCACTCACCCCATCGATCCAGTCTGGTTTCGTTTGTCCTCCAAACCATGCACAGCCGGATAGTGCGACCAACGCCATCAACACCACCCCGATTCGGCTCACGAACAGCGTTCCATCTATCATGGCATCACCCGTTGAATGAGCAGGGCGGTCTCACCTGGCCCAAGGAACAGGGTCTGCATGGCCTCAGGCTTCAGAGGGTCATGAGACCCACCGGCTGCCTGGCTCTGCACCTGGTAGCGGCCCGGTAGAACCCAGGCCCGCGCGAGATGAATTTCATCGGGCAACGTCTGCCAGCTCCGCTTATCGGCTTCTTCCGATGCCACCGCCAGTCCTTTCGTCAGCAGCCCAACCAGAAGACCGACCCATGGCGCCGCATCCTTCCCCGCTGCTTGCTGAGCCCCTCTCGTTGCTCCCTCGGCCAACGCGAACTTCGTAGCGGCACGGGCCAGAGCCTTGACGGTTACTCCAGCCATTCGTTCCGCTAGCGCCTTATCTGCCATGGCCGTCACGTTATGCACCAACTCAGTGTTCAGCGTCACCCGCATGCCATTGTCCGGGATGAGACTCACCCTATCGACAGGCACGTGCGTCTTCTGCGGGACGAGCCGTGGTAAGGCCACGCGAACAACGCGTCCGTTAAGCCCGTACAAGGCCGTATCCACCGCTCGATTGGAATGCCGATTCGACTGCGAAAACCCGCGGTTGAGGAGCACCAACTGGAGTGCATCGAGACTGATCGGCAGGTCAAGAAACTGATCCTCCTTGCGTGGTGCGCGGCCATTATAGCTGATCACAACAACTTGAGCGAGTTGTTGCAACGCCTGACTGGTCTCCCACCTGGTATCGGGAAATACAGATTGGTACTCGGCCAATTCTTGAGAGAAGTGCAGTGCCTCGGCCGTTCGTAACAAATCTACCCGCAGCTGGGACGGAACAGCCGTGTGTGACCATGCGCGGGTGGCCTCCAAGGTCTCAGAGGCCTTCCGATAGGCTATAAACGCATTATTTACATCGCCGGTGCTCTCATAGAGGATGCCGCTCAGATAGCGTGCAAAGCCGTCATCCCGATAGGCGTTTTTCTCCTTGGTTCGATCCGACAGGACGTTGAGCCGATGGTCGATACGCCGTGCTTCGACCAGCGCATCTTGCCACTGACCCAGCACCGCATAATTGAGTGCCTTCAGCACATTGATCAACACCTGTTCGTAGGGATCGCCCTCATAGGGTAACGCCGTATCATTCGTCATGAACGCAAGGGTTTCGGTGTGTATCCTTCGAGTGTAGAGGCGATCCAGTTCCTCCTCAGCCTGTTCCAATACAGCGTTGCTCTGTTGATAGTCGCCCGCGAGTTGAAGCGTCATCCCTCGATCCATGCCATAGAGCACACGGCTTTTCGAGCCATAGTCCTTCTCGGCCACAGCGACAATGGCATCGGCGCCCTTGGGGTCGTGGGCGCGAAGACTTGCTTCGATGAGGAGATACCGATTGACCGAGGGGCCACAACCGGCCAGCAGCACGAACGCCAGCAGGGCAAAAAGAGACTGGGTGGAAATAAGAACGCCCCACCGTGCCGGAACAAAGGCGGTGGGGCGTGAGGCAAGAGGGCTCAACGGAAGTGTTGGAGCCTAAAAGATGGAACGTTTCTTTTCGACGACTTTCTTGATCTTTTTCTGACCGAACCAGACCTTGGCGTTACTCTCCAAATCCACCATCTGCAGATCGACCTGGTAGAACACCGCCTTCGTCCCGTCGGCCTCATCGAGGATCGTCGCGATGGTGCCCTTCATCATGAAATCGGCACCGATCTCTTTGCCCGGTGCTTTCTGCGTATCCTCTCGCGCGTACATGGCTTGCTCTTTGCGCTCGGTGCGAAGTTCCTCGCGATCTCCCTTTCCTGCCACAAACGTAACTTTTTGGGAGTTTGTGAGCTCACGTTCAAGGTCAGCCACAAACGTGTTGACGTTGATATGTTCGTGGCTGCTGTTCTGAATGGTCCCGACGACGACGACCGGCTGGCGATGCTTCGAACTTGAGAAATTGTTGAGCCACTGATATTCCAGCGCCTCTTTGACCATGGACTCCGCAACAATCCTGGAATCGGTATCGTTCCAACGGCCGCTCAGGTCCGTAACGACCCCTGAGTCGACCCTGGTTATTCTGGTCTCCTGGGCACAGCCAGCCAGTGACAACACCGCCAGCGCCACGAGTCCGAATCGTCCTCTATCCAGTACGCTCACGCGATACCTCCTCGCAGATGCAGCAATTAGCGGTCGATCAGTAGGAGCCCTTAGCGCGGTGCCCGTTTGTCTTCCTCTTTCTCAAGTCGCTCAAAAAGCTTATCGGCATTCCTTCTGACATAATCACGAACCTGCGCATTGAGTTCCTTCGCCTGCTCAAGATTATTCTTCATCTCCTCGAGATTCAGTTTGGCCAACACATAGTACGTGCCAGTTTTTTCATCCTTGTAGCGCTCGATAGGACGCACGCCGCTGAGGGTCGTGGTCGTCACCGTCTTAATGGCCCTCTCGACATTCTGCTCTTCCGTATTCTTAGTAAAGTCTCCGGCCGTTGTGGAGGCTGCATAGTCGCGCATCAAGTAGCCGGTATAGGTTTCAAAGGTCTTGGCGATTTCAGCTCTCGCACGATTTTCAGCTGTGTCCCAAGCCAGCGGCTCGTTCCGAATACCGGCCACGGACCCGACGCCATAAAAGCCTTTGCTATCTTTCTCGTTGAACGCCCCTGACCCCTGCTTCACCCACTTCGGAGGACCGCCGCAGGCAGCAAGTCCGATCAGCAGGGCGATAGCCACTCCTCCCCCGATCAACCTCGACTTGAACCCCAGTACCCTATTCATGCGCATGCCTCCTTGCTATTGATCAGGTCGGTGAAACGCCAACGAAGCAGCCGGCAGAAGCCAGCGACAAACGTTCGAGAATTCAAACGAAATCATGCTAACATGCACCCCCAATCCAGTCAACGCAACAGACGGCCGATCCGTCTCACTGTCCCCCTACAAGGAGGATGCCCGTGGCAGATGTCCAGATTGATGACGGTATCATTAAGATTCTGAGTCTGGAGGTTCAAGATCCCAAAGCAGCCGCAGTCCTCGCCGAATATCCTCAAGTCCGCTGGGCAGAAATTACGCGGAAAGCAGTCAAGATCGGGCTGGGGTATCTTAAGGGAGGCGAACGAGCCTAACGGCAGGTAGCAGAAAAAGTTCGCCAGCATAAGAAGACCGTTATTTGGTTTGTTTCGTTTGTTTGGTTAAACCAGACAGACCAGATGAACCAGATAAACAAAACAAACCAGTTTCAGCATCCTGCTAAGGCTTCGCGGGTGTTGACTGTGCAACAGCAGCCCTGGCACGGGCATGGTTCCCTCCGAGTTCGAGATAGCGCGTGAACGCCTCAACCGATTTCGGCTGATCCTTCAACTCATCGGCATAGAGGATGCCCAGCGAGAAATAGACATCGACATAGTTGGGATTGACCACCAGCGCCTCCCGCATGGCACGCTCCGCCGCGACATACTGCCCGCGTTTTTCGTAAATCAACCCGAGCGTATACTGAGAGTCGGGGTTCGTCGGCGCATACTGTATCGCCAGCGTTGCCGCTGACAACGCGTCGTCAAGATTCGGCAGCATTTCCAGCAGCACATAGCTCTTGAGCACATGGGCGTCGCCGAACGTGGGGTCGTATTCCAGCGCTTTATTCAGCCGCTCTAATGCTTCCTCCGACGATTTCCCGGTTTGGAGAAGCGCGAAGGCCTGTTCATATTGCAGCTTTGCAGCCTGTCGTCGTTCGGACGGAGACTGGGGCTCTGCCCCCATGATAAAGGCGGCCTTTCGGCCCTCGATCAACACTGTATCCCCGTCCCCTTCAAGCTGCATAAAGAAGGGATGCTGGGCGCCCTTCGACCGTTCAATAACTTGGTGTTTCACATAGTCTCCGACCTCCGAGGCCATGAGCCATCCGTTTTCATTGCGATCCGCCATGCCACTCAGCCCGTTCACCAGTACCTGCACGAAGAGACTCCTCCCGTTCTCCTGACTCAAGGACTCACCCTTATCGCCCGCCGTCAACACTTGCACGGCTCGCCGCTCCGTATCGTCTTCCGGGGCCAATCGCCCTTCGAGGGACAGGGGCTGAACCGTGCTCACCTCCCACCCGCGAACCGCGGCATTCAAGAAGAAGAGGGTGTGTTTGGACGCGCTACGCCGGCTGAACTCTTTGAGCTGTGCAAACGTTACCGATTTGGACACATTCCCCATCTGCGCATCCCAGGGAACGAGATACCCCAGTTCCTCGCCGGCCAGATCCTGCGTGACATCCGCATGTCCAACGAAATAGAGCACGAGCCGATCTTGTCGACCAACCTTGCGGGGCAAGAAATCAGAGAGCATCTGCTGCAGTCGGCGAACACTCGCATCCTTGTCGTAGAGTTCAATGACCTCGTCGAAGCCTAGTTGCCGGAACGCCTGGGCCACCGCTTTGGCATCCTCAATCGCGCCGGGAATTTTCGGGGCCAGGAGATAGTTCTCCACCCCGATGACAATGGCCCATGATTTGTAATACAACCCTTCCGGCTTCCCCAATTGGGCAGACGCCGATGACGGACAGAACGTCGCCACCAGCGCGTATGCGAGAAACGCGAGAAGGAAGGGCCGCGGTTGTCGGTGGACGGTCGGCAACATCAATTGGACGGCCTCAGTATGTGACGCGTAATAAATTTACCCTACTCTCGCCTCTGCGCGACTGTCAAGAAACGACAGACCGAGGTCGCGGCGCAGCCCACCCCGCATTATTCATGAGCACTTCTGCTGCAATCGCGAGCCTTCTGGCGAGAGGCACGGGGCCAGAGGCTAGGGGTGATCAGAAAGAATGTCTTCCCTCTCGCCTCGTGCCCCTCGCCCCTTGCCAGGCTCCGAGGTATGGTTGAGTTCCCCCTAGCCTCTCCAGCATAATGACGAGGGTTTGCTTCGCACCTCGACCTGAAGGAGTCACCGCACCATGGCAGAGAAAATCGATACCCTCCTCAAGGAAAGCCGTGTGTATCAGCCGACTGCTCAGACGAAGGCCGCTGCCTATATTCAGGACTACGAGAGCGCCTATAAGAAGTCGATTGCCGACCCGGAGGGCTTCTGGAGCGACGTTGCCAAGGAGCTTGAGTGGTTCTCCCCCTGGACTAAGGTCCTGGAATGGAATTATCCCTGGGCCAAGTGGTTCGTCGGTGCCACCTGCAACATTGCCTATAACTGTCTGGACCGTCATGTCAAAACCTGGCGCAAGAATAAGGTGGCGGTCATCTGGGTCGGCGAGAACGACCAAGAACGGGTCATCACCTATGGCGAGCTCTTTCGGCAGGTCAACCGTTGCGCGAATGCGCTCAAGAAACTTGGGATCAAGAAGGGAGACCGGGTCACGATCTACCTTCCGAAAGTTCCCGAACAGATCGTCGCCATGCTCGCCTGCGCCCGTATCGGGGCTATTCATAGTGTGGTCTATTCAGGCTTCAGCGCCCCGGCCCTCGCGAACCGCATTCAAGACGCTGAAGCCAAACTGGTCATTACGGCCGACGTCGGGTTTGACCGGGGCAAGGTCCTCAACCTCAAGACGGTAGTCGACGAAGCCGTCGCCAACTCCCCGACCGTCGAGCGTGTTGTGGTCCTGCGCCGGCAGATTCCGGGAGTCGCATTGTCCGAGCCGAAGGAAATCGATTGGCACGACTGGCTGAAGGACGAGAAGGCGGTTTGCGAGGCCGAGCAGCTGGATGCAGAACATCCGCTGTACATCCTCTATACGTCCGGCACCACCGGCAAACCCAAAGGCGTGGTCCACGTCCACGGCGGCTACATGGTCGGGACCTACATCACCACGAAATACGTCTTCGATCTCAAAGAGGACGATGTCTACTTCTGTGTCGCCGACCCTGGCTGGGTCACCGGCCACAGCTATATTGTGTATGGTCCCCTCCTCAACGGCGCCACGATTCTGACAGCTGAAGGCAAGCCGGACTATCCGAACCCGGGCCGCTGGTGGGATTTAATCGAACGCTACGGCGTCTCGATTTTCTATACGACCCCCACCGCCATCCGCCTGCTCATGCGCTACGGAGAAGACTGGCCCAAGAAATACGATCTCTCCAGTCTCCGCATCCTCGGCAGCGTGGGCGAACCGATCAATCCGGAAGCCTGGGAATGGTTCCATCGCGCGACCGGCGGGGACAAACCAATCATGGATACCTGGTGGCAGACCGAAACCGGGTCCATCCTGATTACCCCCCTGCCGACGGTCCCCTTGAAGCCCGGCTCCGCGACCAGGCCCTTCCTCGGCATCGAAGCCGACGTCGTGGACAGCGAAGGCAACAGTCTCCCCGCCAACACCGGTGGCCTTGCCGTCATCAGAAAGCCCTGGCCCTCGATGATGCGAACCATCTACAAAGATCCGGAACGCTACAAGACCTATTGGAACCAAATCCCGAACTGCTACACCGCCGGCGACATCTGCCACAAAGATCAAGACGGCTACATGTGGTTCATGGGCCGTGCCGATGACGTGATCAAAGTGGCCGGCAACCGGCTCGGCACCGCCGAAGTGGAAAGCGCGCTGGTCAGTCACCACGCCGTGGCCGAAGCTGCGGTGATCGGCAAACCACACAAGCTCGTCGGAGAGTCCATCAAGGCCTTCGTCATTTTGAAGCAGGGGGCAATCGAAAGCCCGGCACTGATCCAGTCGATCAAGGATCAAGTGTTGAAGGAGCTGGGGAAAATCGCCGTGCCGTCCGAAATCGACATCGTGCTCTCACTCCCCAAAACCCGGTCCGGCAAAATCATGCGGCGGGTGCTCAAAGCGAAAGAGCTCGGACAAGACGTTGGCGATATCTCGACGATCGAAGATTGATTTAACCGGCTTCAAGACCGGTAATCAATGAGACATCTATGTGCGCTGCAAAGAGATCGGAGGCCGGTTATGTATGTAGCAACAGGTTTTAGGACCCTGTCCGACATTGACCGCTCTACTGCGGCGAACGATGGTCAGGCATCTACTTTGTTCTCGGCCACGAAAAAGCCTCAACGTATTCCAGCGAATACGCCTCCAGTTTTTCGAGGCCTGTGGCCGCGCATCTGCCCGCCCCTTCTTCGCCTCGTCACGAACAGCAATGTCGGACAGGCTCCTAGCATCACGGTCGCAATCGGCGTGCTGGTCATCTTCCTGGCAGCGATTAGCCCGGCCGGCACCTGGGCCGCTGAACCAGTCAAGCAGGCGAAAAAGGCGAATAAACCGGCACGGGTACGGACAAACGCGCTCGCCCCAACAGCGGCCGCTCCGAAATTCGCCTCGGCAGAGACTGCGGGGAAAGCTCCCTCCTGTTTCGGTGAAGCGCCCAAGCTCGATAAGCTCACGCCCGACGAAGGGAAGGCCGGAGACCGTGTCACCATCACAGGAACCAACTTCGGCAAGGCAGCCTGTTTACGAGGCGTCTCCTTCGGCCCGGGGCACCCATCTCAATTTCAACAGACGAACGACAGCATTACGACAACCGTGCCAAGCGGCGGAAAGAAGGGCCTGGTTCTCCTCACCGTCACCACCGCCTCGGGAGAAAGCTCAAAGACGTTCCTCGTGAAATAGAAAGAGACGGGCAGCCTGGTCGTCCTCCTGCTCGCGGAACGCGCACGATAAGAATGTGCTCGTTCGACGCGCGCATTCGAGGATCGACCAGGCTACCCTTTGAAAAGAGAGAGAAATGAGTTTGGAGGGAGCGGTGGTCGCTCGATGCGCACAGTGAAGGACTGGCTGCTGCTCCCCTTAGG
>Ga0209640_10003341_pt1 | contig 14026 bp, 7 predicted proteins | sample RifCSP10_1_FD_184018 | JGI IMG/M metagenome (GOLD analysis project Ga0209640, IMG submission 184018) | Soil microbial communities from Rifle, Colorado - Rifle CSP2_sed 10_1 (SPAdes) (version 2) | ecosystem: Environmental > Terrestrial > Deep subsurface > Rock core/Sediment | place: Rifle...
AGCGGATCTACGCCGGTAATCTCGCAACCGGCGCGCACGAGATCGAGGTTTCGGTCAGCGGCAAGACGCAAGGCGGCAATGATTTCAGCCGCACCGAGAGCTTTGCGTTCAGCAAGGGCATCGAGCCGAAACTGCTCGGCATCACGCTTGCCGGACCCGAGACCATTGAGCTCGGCGACTGGTAATGCGCGCGAGTACGCTCTTCGGAGTGATCGTGTTCGGCCTCGCCGCTTCCTCGGCGGCAGGGCCGTTCTCTAATGACGAGTCCGCGGAGGGGACTGTCAGGGACCTCTACTTCGGTGAAGCGATTTTCTATGCCCATCAGGGACATTTCTTCGAGGCGCTCGAGCGGCTCGACGCGGAGCTCGGCCAGCATCGCGCGGTCGACGAGCCGGCGCTCGACTCGCTGTACCACAATCTGCGCGAAGCGGAATTTTCAGTCGGCGACTTCGAGCTCAACTACCGAATGCACCATCGCGCCGGGCGCGCGATCACCGCGGTGCTGGAAGGCGCCGTGGACGAAGCGGTGCGGAATGACGCCGCCTACCGTCTGGCGCGTATTCACTTTCAGAAGGGGCAGCTCGAGGATGCGCTGCACGCGCTTGAAAGAATCCAAGGCAGAGTGCCGGAGCAGATCAGGGACGACGTGGAATTCTTGCGCGCGAACGTCTACATGGGTCTCGCGCGACACGCCGACGCGGTCGCGGTCCTCCGGCGGCTGCAAGGGGCCGAAAGCTTGAATGGCTTTGCCGAGTACAACCTCGGCATCGCGCTGCTCGAGGACGGCCGGCGGCAAGACGCGCTCGAGCAGCTCGAGCGTGCCGGGCAAGTCGAGAGCGCCGATGAACCTGTTCTCGCGATCCGCGACAAGTCCAACCTGGTTCTCGGCACGCTGCTGGTCGAGTCGGAGCAGTTCAGCGAGGCCCAGCGATTCTTCGACCGTGTTCGCTTGGAGGGACCGTTCTCGAATACGGCACTGCTCGCGTCCGGATGGGCGGCGGCCACCGGCGAAGATTTCGAGCGAGCCGTCGTCCCTTGGAGCCTATTGGCCGAGCGCGACGCGACCGACGCTGCCGTCCAAGAAGCGAGGCTCGCGCTGCCGTACGCTTACGGGCAGCTCGACGTTCATGGGCGGGCCGCGCTCATTTATGGAACCACGCTCGAATCGTTCGGCGGCGAGCTCCAAAAGTTGGACGCCTCCATCGCGAGCATCAGGGAAGGCAAGTTTCTGACGGCGCTGGTGCGCGAAGAGATCAAGCAGGACACCGACTGGGTCATTCGCTTGCGCTCGCTTCCCGAATCACCCGAGACGTACTACTTGATGGAGCTCTCCGCGTCGCACGACTTTCAGACGGCGCTGCAAAACTATCTCGATCTCGAAGATCTCCGTAAGAAGCTCGCGTCTTGGCTCGTCAACTTCGACGCCTTCGACGACATGATCGGCTTGCGCAGCGAATACTACGGGCCGGTGCTTCTCGACGTCGACGCGGAGTTCCGAGAGCTCGATTCGAGAATGCGGCTGCGGCTCGAGCAACACCGGCTCCTCGATGAGCGCCTGCAACACATGCTGGTTGCGCCGCAGCCCGAGTTTCTAGCCACCGCCGACGAGCGGCTCACCGCCGAGCGGTTGGCGGAGCTCGCGAGCCGGTTGGAGGGCGTCGACACGAGCGAGGCGGAGGTATTGCGGCAGCGAATTCGGCGTCTCCAAGGCTTGTTGACCTTTGCGTTGCGCACGGAGTACCACGAGCGGCTCGGGGAGTTCGCGCGGCATCTAGAGGAGCTCGCCGAGGCGATCCAAGTGTTGAGCACACAGTACGAGGCGTTCGTCAGGACGAGACAGGCGGCCGTGCACAGCTACGAGGGGTACGAAACGCCGATCTCGCGCCTGCGCAGGCGCGTCGGCAACGCCCTCGACGAGGTCAATATGCTCATGGCGCGGCAGGGACATCTGCTCGAGATCGTCGCGATCGATGAGCTGACCGCGCGGCGCGAGCGGCTCGAAACATACCAGGACCAGGCGCGCTACGCGTTAGCCGATAGCTACGATCGCGCGACGAAGGCGCGAGTAGACTCCGGGACCACCGCTGCGACGCAGGCGAGCGGAGAAGGCAGGTAGATGCGCGGCCGTCGCATCATCTTGGCGTTGGCGCCGATCCTCGCCGCCGGCTGCGCGGGCACCCCGGACCGCGGCACGCTGGCCCAATTGCACTCGGTGCAGCCGGACGTCGCGGAAGTGCAAGTTCAAGACACGCTGGACTTGGCGATGCAAAGCTACCGGCGCTTTCTCGAGGAGACCCCGACGGGTGCGATGACGCCGGAAGCCATGCGGCGACTGGCGGATCTGCAACTCGAGAGGGAATTCGGGATCGCCGGTGACGGCGACCGATGGGTTGAGCTCCCGGCGCCCGAGACGGGTGTCACGCCGCACGACAGCCGCGACACTGCGCCGCCAGGGGCGACCGAGATTGCGGTTGAGCTCGAGTCCGATGCGGATTTCGAGCGGCGCGCAACGGAGCAACAGCAATTTGCGCCGGCCGAGGCGCCCGACCTCGGGCTCCCCGGGGCGGAGAGTGCGGCGCAGGCCGGCCCTCTCGAAGCCATCGCGATCTACCAGCGGCTGCTCATCGAATACCCCTCCTACGAGCGCGCCGATCAAGTGCTCTACCAGATGGCGCGCGCGTACGACGAGCTCGGCCGCACCGAGGAAGCCATGGAGGTGACGGAGCGTCTGATCGCGGAGTACGGGTACTCGAAGTACCTCGACGAAGTGCAGTTCAGGCGCGGCGAGTACTTCTTTACGCGGCGCATGTTCCGCGAGGCCGAGAGCGCGTATCAGTCGATCACGGCGATGGGACCGCAATCGGAATTCTACGAGCTCGCGTTGTACAAGTACGGCTGGACGCTCTACAAGCAGGAGTTCTACGAGGAAGCGTTGCACCAATACATGGCGCTTCTCGACCACAAGCTTTCGATCGGCTACGACTTCGACGCGACGCACGAGGAGGACGACGAACGCCGCGTGACCGATACGTTTAGGGTGATCAGTCTGAGCTTCTCGAACTTGGGCGGACCGGACGTTCCCGCGGAGTACTACTCGACCTACGGCCACCGGAGCTTCGAGGACCGGATCTACAAGAACCTCGGTGAATTCTACTTCGACAGGCTGCGCTACAACGACGCAGCGCAAACCTACGACTCGTTCGTCGAGTTGTATCCGTTTCACCAAGGCTCGCCGGGCTTCAGCATGCGGGTGATCGACATTTATGAGGCGGGCGGCTTCCCCATACTGGTCCTGGAAGCGAAGAAGGAGTTCGCGACGCAGTACGGTTTGCAGGGCGAGTACTGGCAGCACTTCGATACCGCCGAGCGGCCCGACGTATTGAGCTACTTGAAGACCAATCTCAAGGACCTCGCGAATCACTACCACGCCCTTTATCAGGAGGAGGGCCTGGCGGAGGGAAAGCCCACCAACTACGCCGAGGCTTTGGTCTGGTATCGCGAGTTTCTCGCTTCGTTCCCTTTGGATGCGGAGTCGCCGGACATCAACTACCAGCTCGCGGACCTGCACCTCGAGAACCAGGACTATGTCGAGGCGGCGCACGAGTACGAGCGCACGGCCTACGATTATCCGCCGCACGAGCGCGCAGCCGCGGCAGGCTACGCCGCGATCTACGCGCACCGCGAGCACTTGAGGACGGCGAGCGCCGAGGAGGAAACGGCGGCGAAACGAGCGACCGTCTTGAGCTCGCTCAAGTTCGCCGACACCTTCCCCGAGCACGAGCATGCAGCGACGGTGCTCGGCGCGGCGGCCGAAGATCTCTATGCAATGAACGATTTCGCGCCGGCTGCGGCCGCCGCCCGAACGCTCATCGAGCGCTACCCGTCCGCCGCTACGCCACTCAAGAGCTCCGCCTGGACGGTCGTCGCCCATTCCTCGTTGGAGCTCGCCGACTATCCGGCGGCGGAGCAGGGCTACTCGCAGGTGCTCGCGCTCACCCCGCCGGACGACCCATCGCGGCAAGCACTCGTCGACAATCTGGCCGCGTCGATTTACAAGCAGGGCGAGCAAGCCAACCAAGCAGGGGACTATCGCGCTGCCGCGGACCATTTTCTGCGCATCAAAGCTACGGCTCCCGTTTCCGCGATCCGACCGGCCGCGGAGTACGACGCGGCGGCGGCGCTCATGCAGCTTCAGGACTGGACGGCCGCCGCCGCCGTGCTCGACGATTTTCGGAGCGCCTTTCCCGACCACGAGTTGCAGCGGGAAGCCACGAAGCAACTCGCGTTCGTCTACCGCGAGGACGGTGAGCTTACGCTCGCCGCCGGTGAGTACGAGCGCGTCGCAGCGGAGTCCGCGGATCCGGAGCTCCGCCGTGAGGCATTGCTCGCCGCCGGCGACCTCTACGAGCAAGCACAGAGCATGGACGAAGCGCTCACGGTGTACGAGCGCTACGTCGGCGAGTTCCCCGCGCCCGTCGAAGTCGCAGTCGAGACGCGCTTCAAAGTCGCCGGGATGTACGAGGCGAAGGGCGATCAGACGCGCTATCACGAGGCGCTCGCAGGCATAGTCGCCGCGGACGCCGATGCCGGCATCGAGCGCACGGACCGCACGCGGTATGTCGCCGCGCAGTCTGCGCTGGTCCTGACGGAGCCGCTCTACGGGGGCTTTACGGAAGTGAAGCTCGTGCAGCCGTTCGAGCAGAGCCTCGCGCGCAAGCGCGAGCTCATGGACAGGACGTTACAGGAGCTCGAAAAGCTCATCGACTACGAAGTTGCCGAAGTGACGGCGGCCGCCACGTTTTATATGGCGGAGGTGTATTACGACTTCGCCCGCTCGCTGCTTGAGTCCGAGCGGCCGACGGGATTGGATGCCGCCGAGCTCGCTGAGTACGAAGAGGTCATCGAGGAAGAGGCGTTTCCGTTCGAGGATCTCGCCATCGAAGTCCATGAAAAGAATCTCGAGCTGACCGCCGCAGGCGTATACAACCGCTGGATCGAGAACAGTGTCGGCCGGCTCGCGGACCTCATGCCGGGACGCTATGCGAAGGAGGAGGAGAGCTTCGGCTTCTTGGGCTCGCTCGAAAGCTTCACATACGTGTCGCCGGCCGTGGCGGCTCTCGCCGAGGCGGGCGCGTACGCCGCGCAGCCCGTCGAGACGGCGGGGCGCGCTGGCCGGCGGGTCCGTGGCGGCACTCAAAAGGGGACCACGGCGCATCTCGAGGTCACGGAGGGGACCGGTTTCACGATCACGGAACAAGGGCGGATCGGCGCCGAAGTCCGCACGCAATACGAGAGCGCGCTCCGCTACCTCGAGCAGGGGTTATACGAGTTAGGCATCGCCGCGCTGGTGCAAGTTACCGAGCGGGCCCCGGAGCTCGCGAGCCCCTACATCGAGCTCGGCATGGCGTATAGCCGCGCCGGCGATCTCGAACGAGCCGAAGCAAGTCTCGTGAAGGCGTTGGATTTGAGCGGCGCTCATCCGGTCGCGCACAACGAGCTCGGCTTGATCTATCGCAGGCGGGGACGTTTCGCGCTCGCGCGCGAGAGCTACGAGCAGTCGCTCGCCGCCTACGCCGAGTTGCACTTCGCGCGCAAGAACCTCGCCATACTTTGCGATCTGTACCTGCGCGATCTCGTTTGCGCTCTCGAGAATTACGAGGCGTACAGCGCGCTGGTTCCGGAGGATGCGCAAGCCGCTATCTGGATCGCCGATATTCGCAGCCGACTGAATCCGTAGGGAGGAACCATGTTGAGAACAATCCTTTCGTGCGCGGCGCTGCTCTTACTCACAGGCCCGGCGCTCGCTCAGGCGCCTGCTGAAACGCCCGCTGAGACGCCGGCCGCGAGACCCGCGGAGCCGTCCGAAGGCGAGGCGAAAACCCTGGCCGGCATGTCGATCTTGGGCAATCAAGAAGCGCCGAAATCGCTCGTGATCGTGCCCTGGAAGAGCTCCGAGATCGGCTCAGGGATAGGCGTGTCGAGGGCGCTCGACACGAGCATCCGCCCCGTCGACAAAGAAGTGTTTATGCGTGAGCTCCGGTACTACCAGATCAGGGCGAGCGGGACGCAGTAGCGCCGTGCATCGACGCTTTGCTCGCGCGAGTGATGGCTTGATAGCGTCGCCAAACAGCGACAATTCGCGGTCACACGTCACATTCCGATCGTGGACTGCATCACATTTTCATCGGTGCCGACGCTATTAGGCTAGGCGCGCTTCGACAGTTCGCACTTCCGTGCGTCAGAGGATTGAATGATGGACGCCATGTACGCAATCGTGAATTTCTTCGTCTCGGGCGGCATTTTCATGTATCCGATCTTGCTCGTGTGCGCCGTCGGAACGGCGATCGCGATCGAGCGGTACGTCACGCTGAGCCTCGTGACGTCGAAGAACCGGGCGATGTGGGCCAAGCTCCAGCCGGTGCTCACGCGACGCGAGTTCGACAAAGCGCGCGAGATCACGAGCAAGGACGACTCCACCATCGCGCAGCTCCTGAACATGGGACTCGAGAGGCAGGGCGCCGTGCGGCGGCGCGACGACATCGAGATCGCCATGGAGGAATGCATGATGGAAATCCTGCCGCAGCTCGAGAAGCGAACGTCGTACGTCGGCCTCGCGGCCAATATCGCGACGCTGCTCGGTCTGCTCGGAACGATCATGGGCCTGATCCAAGCCTTCACGGCCGTCGCGAACGCCAATCCCGCGGAGAAGGCCGACCTGCTGTCGGCCAGTATCTCCGTGGCGATGAACACGACGGCCTTCGGCCTCATCGTCGCGATCCCGCTGCTCGTGACGCACACGGTGCTCGCGCAGAAGACGGGCCAGATCGTGGCGGCCCTCGAAATGGCGTCCGTCAAGACGCTGAACGCGATCTACTCGACGGCGAAACGTCAGTTCGACGTGGCGGCCTGACCCCGCGCGGGTGATCGCAAGGGACTCGGCATGAGGAAGCATCACTACAAGTTACAGACACAGGAGGAGGCGGAGCTTTCCGTCACGACCTTCTTGAACCTCATGGTGGTGCTGGTGCCGTTTCTTTTGATTACCGCGGTCTTCTCGCGCATGACGATCGTGGAGCTCAACCTGCCGAGCGCAACGGGCGGCCCCGCACCCGACGAGATAGGGTTCCAACCCGAGGTGATCGTCCGCGAGGGCGGCATCGAGGTCACCAACGGCACGTCGGTGATTGCCGCGATTCCGAAGCTCGACGGCGAGTACGATCTCGCGACGCTGTCGGAGTACATGCTCTCGCTCAAGCTCGACTACGCGGAAGTCGAGGATATGTCCGTGCTGCTCGAGCCGCAGATCCCATACGACTATCTGATCCAAGTGATGGACGCGGTGAGAACCACGGAGGTTCCGGACGAGACCGCGGAAGGCGGGTTCACTCGGGTCGCTCTGTTCACGGCGATCTCGGTCGGAGAAGCGCCATGAGGAGCTCGCGCCGAATGCAGCGTTTGTCGCGCTACCGAGCGAAGCTACCGGGGATCAACCTGACGTCGCTCATGGACGTGTTCACGATTCTCGTGTTCTTTCTGCTCATCAATTCAGGCTCGGAGCTGCTCGAGGCGCCGCGACAGCTGATTCTTCCGGAATCGGTGGTGGAAATGAAGCCTCGCGAGACAGTGGTCATCTACGTCAACAAGGACGAGGTCCTCGTGCAGGGCGAACCGGTCGTGCGTATCGCGGACATTCTCACCATGAACGGGCAAGACATCGAGCCGATCATGACCCGGCTCGCGGAGCTTCAGGACCGGGTCATCGGCGTGCGCACGCAGGCGGTGGCGGAAAGCAAGGAAGTCACGATTCTCGCCGACAAATCGATTCCTTTCAGCGTCGTCAAGCAGGTCATGTCGTCCTGCACGTCCCAGGGGTACGAGCGAATCTCGCTCGCCGTGATCCAGAAAGAGTCGGGAACCTCGCAGATCTAACGCGACGATTCTCATGAATCCCGCAAGCTCTCAAGAACTACAGCCGCTGCGCGCGCAGATCGACGTGGCCCAAGGACAGTTGGGCGGGCTCGAGCAAGACTTGCGCGCAATCGACGGCGAGCTCGAGCGCTTTGCAGCGCAACGCGAGCAGTACGGGCTGCTCGAGCAGGCCTGCGGCTCGCTCGAGAAGCTGCAAGCCCTCGGCGCCGCGGAGCTCTTCTGGGCGGAAGACCAAGACGGCGGCCAGGCGGCGGCGCGTATTTCTCGAGCTCGCGAGCGCATCGACGGCTTTCGGAAGCATGTGGCGAGCGTCGAGGATCGCCGTTACGCCGTGCTCGAGCAGCTCGCGCAAGAGCGGGAGGTCCTCGCGATCCTCGAGGACGACCTGCTCGAGCTGCACGAGCAAGAGGAAGAGCGTCAGAGCGAATGGGTCATCGAGCGCGACGTCGGCGCGCTGCCGGAGCGTCCCGAGACGATGCCATGGGTGCGAGGCGGCGAGGACGATCGCCGCTTCCGCAAGTCGCTCGGCTGGTCACTTGCCGCCGCCGTGCTTTTCGGGCTGCTCATGCCGCTCGTCGATCTGCCGATTCCGGAACCTGCGGAAATCCTCGAGGTGCCCGAACGTGTCGTGCAGCTGATCAGACGGGAGCAACAACGTCCCGTACCGCCGGCGCAATCGATGCTCGAGGAGTTGAGACCCGAAGAACCGGAGCCGTTGCCCGAGCCCGCGCCCGAAGCGGAGCCCGAGCCGCTCGTGGCGGAGCAGCCTCCGCCCGAGGAAGCCCCGCCCGGGCCCGCCCCGGTCCCCGAGCAAGCGCCGCGCGAGCGCGCGGCGGCAAGCGGGATTCTCGCTTTCCGGGAGAGCTTCTCGACCCTTGCCGACAATCGGCCTTCGGCACGCTTGGGCTCGGAGGCCCGCATCAGCAATGCCGGCGACGCGGCCGTGGGCCGTCCGGAGCGCGCCATGGTGACCACGCAGGCACCGGGGTCGAGCGGCGGCATCAATCTCGGCTCGTTGAGTCGCGACGTGGGCGGCGGCGGAGACGGCGGAGGGCCGCTCATGGCGGGCGTGCAAACGACCCGCGTCGCGAGCTCGATCGGCCCGGGTGGCGGCGGTCGGCTCGTGGGCGGCGGCGGTGGAAGCGGCGCTTTGGCCGGCCGCACGGACGAAGAGATACAGATCGTCTTCGACCGCTACAAAGCGTCGCTGTATCGCCTTTACAACCGCGAGCTGCGCAACGATCCGGCGCTGCGCGGACAAATGGTTTTGCGCCTCACGATCGAGCCGAACGGTACCGTGTCGATGTGCGAGCTCGAGACCACGGACATGAACGCGCCCGCGCTCGTGCAGCAGGTCCTCGAGCGCGTGCGGACCTTCGACTTCGGTGCGAAGGACGTGGCGGCGATCACGTTCGTCTATCCGATCGATTTTCTGCCGGCGGCCTGATCGGCGTCGCGGCGCGACGTTTCCACGCGGCGCCAAAGAGCGTCGTCGCGCCTGTTTGTCGAGCGACGACTTCACAAAATATCGGCCCACTTTTGCGACGGGCGTCACAAGTGTGATGCGCGTCACCCCCGGCTTGCGCATCTTGAGCAATAGTCTCGCCGCGATTCAGACAGAGGCAAAACCACCGAAAGGTGGTGACGCAAAGTCACCGGTCTACCGAGCGACGATGGCTCCATGACAGCGGGACCGCCGGAATCGAGCCCCACGGCAGCGGGCTCCCTCGGTCCCTTTGGCGACTCGATCGCAGGCGAACGGAACGAGGGTACTCATGCCTTCCAGCGGGAAGATCACATCAGACGCGCGCAGGAGCAGGGTAGCTCTCCGGCTGCTGCTCCTGTTCGCGCTGTTGGCCGGACCGGCTTCGAAGGTCCTCGCGTGCCAGATGTACGGCGGCCTCATCGACGGCAACGTCAACCCGGTGCCTCCTTCTCAGGTCCAGATCGATGGTCTCTGCACGATCAGAAATTTTCCGGCGTCCAACCCGCTAATCACCAACTTCAGCTTTCTTACCCAGCCCGGCCAAACGGACGAAAGGTGGCTGATCATCTTCGACAACGTCGTGCACACGGGCCAGATGGCGTGCAACTCCGTCGCGGGCCACAAGATCTGGTTCACGAACGGCTCGTCGAGCACGATTCAGGAGAACTGCCAGAACCTCCTGATACCCGTCGAGAAGATCAACAAGCAGAATCCCGCGGGCCCTGCCACGGCCACGATCGGCGTGCCCTTCACGTACACGCTCACGATCCCGGTCTTATTCGACCCGGCAACGGGCAACGTCATCAACTTCAGCGGGTCGCCGAACGATTTGCACGGCATCACCGTCTGGGACGATCTGAACGCGACGGGTGCCGATCTCACGTACGTGAGCCACACCGCCTACTGGCTCGGTAGCGGCGCTCCGGTGCCGCACACGTTTACGAACGTGGGCGGCCTGCTCACGTTCGACAACGTTCCCATCGTCCCGGCCGAATCGCAGTTCGTCATCGAGATCACCGTTGTGCTCGACGACACGCCGGCGAACGCGCCGGGGACGCAGTTCGTCAACACCGCCAAGTGGGATTTCGGCAGGCTCATCGAGGGCGTTTTCTACGAGCCTCTCCCGGGCGAGTGGGGCGTCACGCTGCCCATGACGATCGCCGCGCCGCAACTCGTCGTGACGAAGACCGGCCCGGCGACGCTCGGCAGGACGCTCAACCTGGGGCAGTGGGGCCAGTTCGGCATCGACGTAGAGAACGCGGGGCTCACGGACGCTTGGGACGTCACGATCCTCGACCGCCTGCCCGACGGCGCCACGGGCGGCATGTGCGACCAGACGCCCGAAGTCTTAAGCGCGCAGGTCTTCGCGGCCGACGGCGTCACCCCGGTTCCGGGCAAGGGGCCCCTGACGCCGGGCGCCGATTTCACCGTGAGCTACAACGACGCGCCCGCGTGCGATCTCACGCTGACGATGCTCACGGCCGCCGCGGTGATCGGGGCCGATGAGCGCCTCATCGTCACTTACCGGACCCGGCTCGACGCGGACAGCCAAGACGGCATCACGCTCACGAACGTCGCCGGAGCCACGCAGTGGTTCAACGGCGACAGTAGCAACGTCGACCGCGTGACTTACACGCGCATGCTGACCAACGGCACCGTCGGCGTGGCGGATCACGAGGACGCCCACACCGTTACCGTCGCGCTCTACGGCTATTTCTTCGAGAAGACGGTCGCGAATCTCACGAGCGGTGTGAGCCCGGCGACGACGGCCGCTCCGGGCGACACGCTGCGCTACACGTTGCGCTTGCAGAGCACGGACGTCCCGCTCGACGATCTGACTTTCTACGACGATCTCGGCGTCATGAATGCCGGGGCCGTGTTTGCGCCGGGCACGCTCACGCTCGTGGCGGGCACGTTGCCGGCCGGCGCCGACGCGTCGAACATGGACCCGAACGGGGGCACGAACGCAGCCGGCATTCTCGACGTCCGCAACCTCGATCTCCCAGCCTTCAGCGAAGTCGAGATCCAGTTCGACATCACGCTCGCCGCGAGCATCACGAACGGCACTGTTGTCACGAACCAGGCGGACCTGATCGGCGCGGTCAAGCTCGCCGACAGCGACGACCCCAACGTCAACGGTCAGGCCGATCCCGACGTCGTCGGCGACGAGGACCCGACGCGGGTCGTGATCCAGTCCGCGCCGCTCTTCGACATCGACAAGATTTCGGCGGACATCGACGGCGATCCGAACCTGCTGCTCGCAGGCGAGCGGCTGCGCTACACGATCACCGTGCGAAACATCGGCACGTCGGACGTGACGGACGCGGAGCTTCGCGACGCGATTCCCGCGAACACGACGTACGTGGCGGGCAGCACGACGCTGAACGGTGCGGCCGTGCCGGACGACGCGGGCGGCTCGCCTCCGCTCGATCAAGGCATTGCGCTAAATACCCCGCTCAATCCGACGCCGGGATTCATGCCGGCCGACGCGTCACCGGGGGCGGGAAACGTCGCGACCGTCGTATTCGACGTTCGCGTGAACGCCGACGCCGTCGACGGCACGATCATCTCGAATCAGGCGTACTTCCGCGCGCCCGGCGGCGGCATCCTCGACCAGCCGTCGGACGACCCACGGACGCCCGCCGTCGACGATCCGACGCGCGACCTCGTCGGCGACTTGCCGTTCCTGTTCGCCGTGAAATCCGCGGCACTTGAGTACGACGCGGTCACGCCGGGCATCGTCGACCCCGGCGACGTGCTCCGCTACACGATCACGATCTACAACAACGGCCGGATTCCGGCGACCGACGTCGTGCTCCGCGACGCGGTGCCCGCGAACACGACCTACGTCGCCGATTCGACGACATTGAACGGGCTGCCCGTGGGACAGCCCGACGGCGGCAGCTCGCCGCTCGCGGCGGGCTTCGCCGTGAGCTCCTCGGATCTCACGCCGCCGGTGCCGGGCCAAGGTGAAGGCACGCTGTCCGCGGGCGAATCGGCGGTCGTTACGTTCGCTCTGCGCGTCAACGACGGCGTTGCGCCGGGCACGCTGATCACGAACCAGGCCCTCGTCATGAGCGTGGAGCTGCCGGATGTCCTGACGGACGGCGACGGCAACCCCGCGACGGGACCCGAGCCCACCATCGTGGTCGTCGGCAACGTTCAGCAGCTTAGGATCACGAAGCAAGTCGCGGTCGTCGGCGGCGGACCGGCGCTCGCGGGCGCGACGCTCGAGTACATCGTCGGCGTCACTAATATCGGCGCCGTGCCGGCCTACGACGTCTTGATCCGGGACGACATCGATGTGCCGATGCCGGGCTATCTCACGTTCGTCGCCCAGTCGTGGACGATGAACGGATCCACCGACGGCATCACCGTCGTAGGCTCGTTGCTGACCGCCGATTACTTCGCGACGTACGGCGCGCTCGAGCCCGGCCGGGCGATCACGCTGCGCTTCCGGGCCGTGCTCGATCCCAATCTCGCGATCGGCACGCGAGTCACGAACACGGCGACCGTCTACTGGAACGATCCGGTGCAAACCGCGAGCGCGAGCGTGTCGATCGACGTCGGCGGTACGCCGGGCGTCGGCATCTTGAACGGCCAGGTGTGGCACGACGCCGATTTCGACACGGTCCACGACGCCGCCGAGCTCGAGCTCGAAGGCTGGAGCGTGGAGCTCTATCGCAACGACGCGCTCGCTTACTCGACGCTGACCGGGGTCGACGGCGTCTATCGGATCAACGGCGTCGTACCGAACTACGGGACGACCGATCAATACGAGCTTAGGTTCTTAAGGCCCGGCGCGGGCGCGAGCACGGCGCTGCTCGGCAGGGCCCATTCCGACTTCACGAACGATTTGCAACGGATCAGCGACATCGTCGTCATGTCGGGCAGCAATCTTTTGAACCTCAACCTGCCGATCGATCCGAACGGTGTCGTGTACGACTCGCTCGCGCGGGCGCCGATCGCGGGCGCGACGCTGACCCTGCTGCAAGCGGGCGCCGCGACGCCCGTGCCTGCGAGCTGCTTCTACGATCCGGCCATGCAGGATCAGGTCACGCTCGCCGACGGCTACTACAAGTTCGACCTCGATTTCTCGGACGCCGCGTGTCCGAGCGGCGGCAGCTTCCTGATCCGCGTCACGCCGCCATCGTCGGCCTACATCGCGGGCTATTCCGAGATCATCCCGCCGCTCTCCTCCGAGACGACGGCGGCATTCTCCGTGCCCGCTTGCCCGGGATCGATCGACGACGCCGTGCCGGGCACAGGGCTGCACTGCGAAGCACAGCCGTCCGAATTCGCGCCGCCGGCCTCCGTTCCGCCGCGCACGGCCGGCACGAACTATCACCTGCACTTGCTCTTGGACGACAACTTCCTGCCGGGCTCGAGCCAGATCTTCAACAACCATATTCCGCTCGACCTCGAGCTCGACGAGTCGGTGACCGTCATCAAGACCACTCCGGTCGTGTACGTCGCGCGCGGTCAGCTCGTGCCGTACACGATCACGCTGACGAACGGGATCGGCGTGAATTTGGCCGACGTCGCCGTCGTCGACCGCGTGCCGCCGGGCTTCCGCTACGTCGAAGGATCCGCGCGCCTCGACGGCGCGCC
>Ga0209640_10003342_pt1 | contig 14025 bp, 13 predicted proteins | sample RifCSP10_1_FD_184018 | JGI IMG/M metagenome (GOLD analysis project Ga0209640, IMG submission 184018) | Soil microbial communities from Rifle, Colorado - Rifle CSP2_sed 10_1 (SPAdes) (version 2) | ecosystem: Environmental > Terrestrial > Deep subsurface > Rock core/Sediment | place: Rifle...
CAATGCCCTGCAGCGGGTGGCGGGCCGGGCTGCACGAACCGGACCAGCCGACGGCTCGGAAGCCGGCTTCTTCACAACGGCTACACGCCGAACTGACGAAGGTAATGATCCCTATGCCGCGTTGAGTAAATTTACTCAGTTGGCTGAGCAGCGTCGAGGAGGGATTCGCGTCCGTCCGTCAACGATCAGCCCATCGGCGTCGTCACCGATCGAGACATCGTCTGTCGCGTCGTCGCGGACGGCAAGAACCCCATCGCATACACAGCCGACACATGCATGTCGCAGCCGGTCGTCATCGTAAACGCAGACGATCCCCTGGATGAGGTCGTCGCGACGATGGAGAAGCACCAGATTCGCCGGGTCCCCGTCGTCGATGAACGCGGCTGCTGCGCCGGGATCATTTCGCAGGCCGATGTCGCCTGGACCGAGCCGCTGCCGGAAGTAGGAGAGCTCGTGCGCGAGGTCTCCCGGGAGTCCCGCACCTCGTAATTACTGCTGACAGGTTGCCGGCTTCATCATGAAAGACGGCGAAGCAGTTCTTCACCGTTCGATGCCTGATTGCTGTCAAGGCACGACCAGTGATACAACCATGTCTCCCTTCGGGTGCCCATGTCGGGCCTAACAGGGAAGTCCGGTGCAAGTCCGGCGCGGTTCCGCCACTGTGAGTGAGGGCGCCCCGCTTCGAGTACCACTCGGCGCAATCTGCCGGGGAAGGTGAAGCGGGCTGCGAGGCAAGTTCATCGCACCCTCCGAGCCAGGAGACCTACCTAAGGGGCATACGTACGTTTTCTGCGGAGAACAGAAAATGTCCCACCTGCCTGCGTCCCTTCGTGTATTCGCAATCACCACTCTCTGCTTCCTGGTAATGCTCGTGCCGGTTTATGCCCAAGGTGCGCTCACGGGGTCTGTGCGCGACGAACTGGGCGGCGCGATCGCCGGAGCGGCCGTCACGGTGCGAACGGCCACCGGATCGACCGTTGCGGCCGGCGTCACCGATGCCGCAGGGGCGTTCTCGCTGCCCGCGTTGACGCCCGGGCGGTACGAGGTCGAGGCCGCGATGCCGTTGTTTGCAAGCGTGCGCCTCCTTCTCGACGTCCCGCAGGGCCGCGACGCTCCTCCTGTCCGGCTGGTGATGGCCGTCGCCGGGCTGGTCGAGAGCATGGTGGTGACCGGCCGCCGGACAGAAGCCCGGCTGTCGGAAACGCCTCAGAAGATCGAAGTGGTTGATGCGAAAGACATCGAGCGTTCCGTCGCGGCGGACATCACGGACGTTCTGAAGAAGAACTCCGGCGTCGAGGTCGTGCAGTACAGCGGCGTCCTGTCCGGCATCGGCATCCGCGGCTTCCGGCCGGAAATCTCGGGCCTGAACAAGCGATCGCTGCTGCTCATCGACGGCCGTCCCTCCGGCGTCACCAACCTCTCCACGCTGATGCTGGACGGCGTGGAGCGCATCGAGGTGCTCAAGGGCCCGGCCTCGGCGATCTACGGCGCGTCCGCGATGGGTGGCGTGGTCAACGTCATCACGCGCCGATCGCGAGGACCGCTCACCGGCGGCGCACGCCTGGGCTTCGGCCGCTACAACACGTCCGAGCTGGCCGGACACGCGGGAGGCAACGTGTGGCCGCGCGTCGATTTCGACGTGAACGGAACGGCGTTCAACCAGCGCGACGACTTCCGCATGGGCAACGGTGTCGTGAGGCCCGCGACCAGCTACAGGTCGTACGACGGGTCCGCGCGCGCCGGAATCGATCTCGCGGCGGCGTGGCGCGTGGACGGACGCGTCAGCCTTTACCGCGGCAAGGACATCAATACGCCTGGCGACGTGTTCGCGGGCCTGACCTCGCAGGGCCGGAAGGATCTCGATCGCACCGCGGGCGACGTGCGCGTCTCGGGACAACTGGCGCGCCACCTCGTGTCGGGCACGTTCTATACGGCCGACGAGCAGGGGCACACGCGCAACGTCACCACCTTCGACCCGCTTGACCTGCCCTTCCTCCCGTACCTCACGTTCGAGAACGCGCTGGGGTGGTCCGGCGTCCAGGTGAGAGACGCGTGGAGCTGGTCTACGAGCAACAGTCTCCTGATCGGCGTCGACGTCGAGCGCGCGACGAGCGAGAGCAAGTCGTACGCGCGAACGGGAGCGCCCCAGGCGCCGTTCTCGGCCGACAACCGGAAGAACACCGTCGGTCTCTATGCCGAAAACACGCTGCGGCTGCGCGAGGGACGCACGGTCCTGTCGACGGGGGGGCGCATCGATCGAATCAGCGTCAAGACCGTCGACACACCGTTCAAGACGAACTTCACGCCGTCCACGACGGCGTTCACGGTGTTCAACCCGAGCATCGGGATCAAGCAGCACGTCGCCGGCGGCCTGCGCGTGCACGCCACGGCAGGACGCGCGTTCGTCCCGGCCGATGCCGGCGCGCTCACCGGGTACACCACCGCCATCATCGGGGGACGGACGCAAATCATTCAGGGGAATCCCGATCTCAAGCCGGAGCACAGCGTGAGCGGTGACGCCGGTGTCGAGCTGCTGACCTCGTCAACCCTGCTCGACGTGACGTACTTCCGCACGTCCGTCAGGGATCGCGTGGTGACGAACGTCCTCATCAGCAATCCGCCACCGCCGGAGCCGATCGTCCTCATGGCCGTCAACACGCTCGCGTCGCGCATCTCCGGCATGGAGGTCGACTTCACACGCCGGCTGAGCGGAACCGTCACGCTCTTCTCCAACGTGACGCACTACTTCGCGCGCCGGGAGCAGCTGCCGGCGACGGGCGAACGGAACATCCTGAATGTGGCGACCAGTACCGTGCGGGCCGGCGTCGATCTGGATGCAGGTCCGTTCTCGAGCCGGCTCCTGGCCCGATACGTCCAGGGACGCCAGGACCAGGACTTCAACCTTGCCGGCTCACCGGTCGTCGACTATCCGGATTTTGTGGTGGTCGATGTGAGCGCGATGTATCGCGTGCGCCCGCAGCATGCCGTGCTGTTGAGTGTCAACAACCTGTTCGATCGCTACTACTTCGAGAAGAGGGGATTTCCGTTGCAGGGGATCGGCGTCACGGTCAAGTACCAGCTGGGGCGGTAGGACGCGATGGTCTTGCGCACTGTAAGAGTCGCGCTCGCCGGCGTCGCACTCCTGTGCGTCTCCTGGTCGCCGATCGGAGCGGCCGCTCCCGCACGGATCGTGTCGACGTCGCCCAGCATCACGGAAATCCTGTTTGCGCTCGGTCTCGGCGATCGGGTCGTGGGCGTCTCGTCCTACTGCCGGTATCCGCCGGCGGCGGCGCGGCTGCCGAAGGTGGGAAGCTTTCTGCGGCCCGAGACGGAACTGATTGCCCGGCTCCGTCCCGACCTGGTGATCGTTCACGCGGGCCCGAACAACGTGCCCGGGCAACTGTCCGCGCTTGGCATCGCGTCTGTCACGGTGGATCGCGGCACGCTCGCTGGTGTGTATTCGTCGATACGCGCGATTGGCGCGGCGGCGGACGCGCGGGATCGCGCCTCCCGCCTTGTCGCAGAACTGGAGGGCCGGCTCGCAGCCGTCCGCGCCGAGGCCGGGAAGCGCCCCTCAAAGAAGGTCCTCGTCCTCGTCGGCCGCCAGCCGGGCACGCTTTCGGATCTTGTCGGCGTCGGCCGCGGCTCGTACCTGAACGATCTGGTGAAGGTGGCCGGCGGCGTCAACGTGCTCGACGACCCGCGCCTGCCGGAATATCCACGCATCTCCATGGAGACCGTCATCAGGCTCGAGCCCGACGTGATCGTCGATGCCGGCGACATCGGCGAAACGGAGGAAGACCACCGGCGGCGGCAGCCGATCACGGAGCGGCTGTGGCGCCGGCAGCCGAACGTCAAGGCCGCCCGGTCCAACGGCATTCATGCCGTGACGAGCGACGCGTTCGTCGTCCCCGGGCCCAGGGTCGTCGAGGTGGCCGAGACGCTTGCGCGCTGGCTCGCCGCGGCGGGGAACAAGTAGCGACGTGCTGAGCCTGCGGGATGTCGGGTGGCGGGCCGGCCCCACGCCGATCGTGGAGCGCGTCACTTTCGAGGCGGGGGCGGGCGAGTTCATCGCCCTCACCGGCCGCAACGGCGCCGGCAAGAGCACGCTGCTCGATCTCATCGCCGGACTCCGCGCTCCGGTCCAGGGCGACATCGCCGTCAACGGGCGTTCGCTCGCGCAGTGGACCCCGCTCGAGCGAGCGCGCGCCGTCAGCCATCTCCCCCAGACGGTGCACGTGCAATCTCCGGTGACCGTCGATCAGCTCGTCATGATGGGACGTTACCCGCACGCCGATCGGTGGTTCGAATCGGAGGAGGATCGGCTCGCGGTCGAGGCATCGATGGCAGCATGCGGCTGCCTGGAATTCCGCGATCGGCGCGTCACGACGCTGAGCGGCGGAGAGCGCCAGCGTGTGCTCCTGGCCGCATGCCTGGCGCAGCGGCCGAAGGTGCTGCTCCTCGATGAGCCCGCCGCGTTTCTCGACATCGATCAACAGTTGAACTGCTTCGACCTGCTGAAACGGCAGGCGGAGGCCGGTGTGCTGTGCATCGCGGTGTCGCACGACCTGAACCTCGCACTCGGGTTCTGCACCCGGCTGATTGTCCTCGCGGGTCGCACCATCGCCTGTGACCTCGCGGTGCCTGACGCGGTCAACCGGACGGACTGGCTGCCGTACTTCTCCACGCGCCTCGAGCGCGTGATGACGTCAGACGGCCGCGCCCGCATCTGCTACCGGTGACCATGACGCTCGATGTACGTGGCAGACGCTGGGTCCTGTGGTCGGCCGCCGCCTTCATCGCCGCCGCCCTGCTCCTGCCGTTCGTGGGGCCGTCGCCGCTCGACCTCTCGCGGGTCTGGGCGCGCGAGGCGCCCGACTGGTCGATCCTCGTCCAGCTGCGCCTGTCGCGCACGCTGCTCGGGCTGTTCGCCGGCGCGGCGCTGGCGCTCGGCGGGTGCGTGTTCCAGGCGATGCTCCGGGATGCGCTGGCCACGCCGTACACGCTGGGGGTCTCGACCGGCGCCTCGCTCGGAGCCGTGCTCGCGATTGCGCTGAACTGGCAGGCGATCGGCGGCGTATCCGCCATATGGGCCGGCGCGATGGCGGGCGCCGCGTGTGTGCTCTTCTTTGTTCTTGGCACGTCGGTGCGCCAGCAGGAGATCTCGCCCTTTGGATTGCTGCTCGCCGGCGTCGCCACCAACAGCGTCTGTTCGGCGCTCATTCTCCTGGTCTACGGCCTGTCCGGCATGGGGGCGTCGTTCGCCATCGCCCGCTGGCTGATCGGAAGCCTCGATGCGATCGACTACGGGCCCCTCGCCGTGTTCATGGCGACTGTCACGCTGCTGGCGATCCTGATCGTCCGGCAGGCGCGCGCGTGGAATCTGATTGCGATGGGTGAGGAGTGGGCCGGCACGCGCGGCGCGGACGTGCGGCAGCTGATGCGATTCGGCTATATCTCCGGTTCGGTGCTTGCGGCCATCACCGTCGCCGTGACCGGCCCGATCGGCTTCATCGGCCTGGTGGTTCCGCATCTCGTGCGGGCGCGCCTGACCGCCGACGGGCGCGTGCTGATGCCGTGCGCATTTTTTCTCGGCGGCGTGCTGCTCGCCTCGTGCGATGCGCTGGGCCGGGTGGTCCTCGCCCCGGCGGAAGTTCCCGCCGGGGCGATCACCGCGTGCGTTGGCGGTCCCTATCTAATCTGGCTCGTACGGAGGCGCACGTAGTGCCCGCGCGACCGCTGTTCATCGGCGGCACCTCGTCGAACGCCGGCAAGAGCTGGATGGCCACGGCCATTTGCGCATGGCTGAAGAGGCGGGGCGTGGCCGTGGCGCCGTTCAAGGCGCAGAACATGTCGAACAACTCCTACCCGTGCCGGCAGGGTGGAGAAATCGGCCGCGCGCAGGTCGTGCAGGCGGAAGCGTGCGGCCTCGAACCAGAAACGGCCATGAATCCCATCCTGCTCAAGCCGAATGGCACCGGCTCGAGCCAGGTGGTGGTGAACGGCCGCGTCTGGAAGACGCTGCCGCCGCGCGGATACTACGAACATGCGGACGAGCTGCGGCAGCACGTGCTGGCGGCGTACGAGAACCTGGCCCGCCGGTTCGACGTGGTGGTGATCGAAGGCGCTGGCAGCGTCAGCGAGCTGAACCTGCGGCCGGTGGATCTCGTCAACCTCGATCTCGTCACGCGGCTGCGCGCGCCGTGGCTGCTCGTGGCCGACATCGAGCGCGGGGGCGTCTTTGCGTCAATCCTGGGGACGATCGGCCTGCTGACGTCCGAGGAGCGTGGGCTCCTGCGAGGGTTCGCGATCAACAAGTTCCGGGGGGACCTCTCGCTGTTCGAGGAAGGCGCGGCGATGCTCGAGGCGCGAACCCGGTCGCACTGCTTCGGCGTCTTTCCGTACGCAGCCGACATCACGATTGACGCGGAAGACAGCCTGGCGCTGCGGACCGACGCGCGATCGCCGGCGCCGCCCGGCGCGCGGATCGCGGTCGTCCGGTTCCCCTCGCTGTCGAACGCCACCGACTTCCGGCTGCTGACATGGGCAGACTGGATCCACTCTCCATCGCAGGTGGACTACGACTTCGTGGTGCTCCCGGGCACGAAGAACACCATCGCGGACCTGCAGTGGCTGAAGGCGTCCGGACTCTCGGAATGGATCCTCGCGCAACACCGCCGCGGCGCAACCGTGCTCGGCATCTGCGGCGGCTTCCAGATGATGGGGCGGAACATCGACGACCCGGCCGGCGTCGAGTCGCCGGCTCGCTCCGCCCGCGGGCTCGGTCTTCTGCCGGTCACCACGGTGATGAAACCGCACAAACACGCCGAGGTGAAGGCGGCCACCACTCGCGGTGGCGTCCAGTTCACCGGCTACGAGATTCACATGGGCGCCACTGACATCCAGGAGTCGGCTGAACCTTTTGCACGCTTCGAGGACGGCAGCGCCGATGGGGCGTGTGTGGCGAATGCGATCGGCACGTATCTCCATGGCGCGCTCGAGAACCCCGAGGTGTGCGCCGAGCTGTTCGGCGTGCCGATGGGGGCCTTGACGCCGAAGCGCGACCAGTATGATCGGCTCGCGGACTGGCTCGAACGGCACGGCCGCGGCCTGGAACGGTTGCTTCATGTCTGAGCACGGCAACAACTGGGGAACGCTGCTGGAACGGCGGGAATTCGCGTTGAGACGATCCGGCCGGTATCTTGTTGCCGAACTCGCCATCGCGCACCGCGTGCTGTCGACCTCTGTCGTGAACGGCGGGCAGACGGATCACGTCCGGTTCCTGCTGAATCACCAGAGCTGCGAGGGGGCAGGCCACCACGACCTGCACCAGTTGATTGCCGAGATCGGGTATGCGGGGTATCACGAGCGTATCTGCGCCGGCGCCTCGCTGCCGCCCGACGCGACCGTGATGATGGGCACCGCGGCGAACATGAACTACGCGGCCGTGGCCACCGAGACAGACGAAGGCGTCGATGTCATTGCCGTCGTGACCGCCGGGGTCGAAGGCAATGCCACGTGCGCAGGCGATCCCGCGAACTGGCGCGAAACGGATGCCGGCATGCAGAAGGTTCCGGTCCACGCCGGCACCATCAACACGATGGTGCTGGTGACGCGTCCGCTGACGGCGGGCGCGCTCGCGCGCGCGGCCGTGACGATCACGGAGGGGAAGAGCGCGGCCCTGCAGCGGCTCGCGGTGCCCAGCCGTCAGTCAATGGACCTGGCGACCGGAACCGGCACCGACCAGTTCTGTATCGCCGCGCCGGCAGGAACCGAGGGTGTACGGACGTCGGTGAGCCCGCACGTCAAGCTGGGTGAGATGATCGGCCGGGCGGTCAGGTCCGCGACGCAGGAAGCCCTCCGGTGGCAGAACGGCCTGGAGCCAAGCTATACCCGCGGTGTGTTTCACGCGCTGGGGCGGTACGGCGTGAAGGAAGTGACGTTCCTCGACGACATCAGCCCGCTGCTCGATCCCCCGCGCCTGGAATTGCTCAGGAAGAACATCAAGGGCCTGATGTACGAGCCGCTCGTGGGCGCCGCCGCCCACGCGTTGGCGGCGGTGCTCGATCGCGTCCGTCACGGCGCGATCCCTTCGTCCGTGCAGTGGGAGGCAAGTGTCCAGCAGGCGGCGATGCTCGCCGCCAACGCCGCGGGCCGCCCGGACTGGTGGCCGGCGTACCGATCGCAGCTGCACAGCGCCTGTCCCGGGGCGACGCGCGACGATCCGAAAGCGCTCGTGCTCGCGGCGCTCGCCCTCGGATGGGCGGACAAGTGGCAATCCCAATAGGGTGGCCGCTGGCCCCGGACGCCTTTGCGCTTGCCGCGGCGGTCGCGATCGATTTCTCAGCAGGCGATCCCGAATACCCCTTCCATCCCGTTCGCCTGATCGGCCGCTCATTGAATGTTGTTGAAGCCGGTCTGCGACGCATCGGCGTCCAGGGGTATGGCGGCGGCATCGCGCTGTTCATCCTTCTCGCCGCCATCTGGATCGCCGCCGTCTCGCTCGTTGTGTGGGCGGCGACGGCAGCCGGCTCCTGGTGTGGCTGGGCGGCGCATGTCTTTGTCCTCTACAGCTTCATCGCGCTCGGCGACCTGCTGCGACACGGCCGCGACATCGAGCGCGCGGTGGCCATCGGGGCGCTGCAGGATGCGCGACGACGCGTCTCGAAGCTGGTGGGCCGCGATACGGAGCCGATGGACGGCGCCGCGTGCCGCCGTGCCGCTGTTGAGAGCCTGAGCGAGAACCTGACCGACGGCTTCACGAGTCCGTTGTTCTGGTACGTCATCGGCGGGCTGCCGCTGCTCACGCTGTTCAAGGTCGTGAGCACGATGGACTCGATGATCGGCTACAAGACGCCCCAGTACCTCCGTTTTGGCTGGTGCGGCGCCAGGCTGGACGACGTGATGAACTTCGTGCCGGCCCGGGTGACGTGGCTCCTGGTCGCGGCGGTGGCGGCGGGGCTGCCGGCGTATTCCGGCCGGAAAGCGCTGCGCGTTGGACTCGAGCAGCACGCGCTCCTGCCAGGGCCCAATGCGGGGTGGAGCGAAGCCGCGGTGGCCGGCGCGCTCGGACGGCGTCTCGTCGGTCCGATCTGGCTGAACGGCCGGCTGGTGACCGATCGGTGGCTTGGCGATCCCGCGGACCCTCCACTGGAGGACGCGCGCGATTACGAGCGGGCGAGCCGGCTTGTCGCGATAGGCGGGATCACTGCCGCGGTGGCAGCCATAGCGATGTTGCTGCCATGAGGAGTGCCAGGCCCTCCGCGTAGTACGCGGCGTAGGGGTTGATATCCAGGATCGCGAGCGGCCCGCGGCGCATCTGGTAGGGAATGCGCCCGGGTTCCTCGTCGCGCCAGTCATCGAACCGTGCGCTCTGGTGCCGCCCCAGCTTCGTCAGCGCCGCGTCCAGACATTCCCCTCGATCGACGATCGCCGCCTGCCATCCGGCGGTCACGGCGTCGCGTCCGAAGAAGGCCGGATAGAGCGGAACGCCCGCCTGCATGGCCAGCCACTCGTCGCGCTCCTGGGCCTCCAGCCGCACATGCGTCGACGCCTGCCGCGCGGCGATCTGCCAGTTCAGGTGTTGCGGAAAAGCGATATCGGATCGATACGGGAGACGCTCGTGCGCGTACTCGAACGCCAGCGCCGCTTCACGGTGTTGAATCTGGACGGCGGCCTCTTGCTCGCGCCTGGCGCCCTGGGCTTCCTGGATATTGGCGAAGTCGGCGTCGAAATGCCATTCAACGTCGAACTCGAGCCTTTCCTTCGACGAGTTCACGATCGAGGCGCTCACCTCCAGCGAGGCGATGCGCACGCGATAGGTGAGCTGGATGTTCAGGCCGCGCTGCGGCAGCCCCCGTTCGTCCCTCGGCTCCTCGTCACCCGACTGGCCGCTGCCGCCGCCGCCGTAATTCGTCACTTCGGGAAACGCGTAGGAGAATTCGAGAACGTCAGGCTCGACGGCGGCCACCTCGGACAGCCATGGAGGATGACCGTGAATCTCGAGCTGGCATGTGCTGAGGAACCGCGCCTCGCGAAAGTAATAGCCGGATAGTGCCTGGTCAGGACCACTTTCCCCGCGCGTGTTGACCACGAGCAGGGAAGACCCCTTCCAGGCGCACAGCGGTATCTGGCCGGATCAGCGCGCGCGCCACGGCAGTAATGCCCCCTGAGCTGTTCCTGGCGTGCAACTTTCGTGCAGCCTTGCTGATGGGCAGCCGTCTTGCAGCCTGTGCCGGCTGAGGTGTGTGAATGAACGCAAAACGCGTGATCGGCGTCGTGCTCGTCATCATCGGCATCGTGGCTCTGGTCCGGGGCGGCGTGTTCTGGACGGATCGGGATACCGTCATTGATGCGGGACCTCTGCAAGTGACGACGGAAGAGCGGGAGGGCGTCGCGCTGCCGCCCGTCCTCGGCATCCTCGCCATCGTCGGCGGAGCGATTCTGCTGTTTGTTCCCGACCGACGTCGCACCTGAGCAAGAACAAGAAGCCTTCACAAAGAGTCGCGGAGGCACGGAGACGCCACGCCGGTGACCGCGCTTCGCGCGGCATGGATTGAGCAACGCCCCACTCACAAGCCTCGTTTTGATGCAATGGCGGCTTGTGAAGTGGGGCGTTGCTCTATCCATGGGCCCGCCGCAGGCGGGCCTCACCGGCGTGTGATTGCGCTCTTCTCCGCTTCTCCGTTTCTCTTTGTTGATTTCCTTTTCGTACTTAGACCGGCTGCCGCTCGGCGTCTCAAAGTGGGACAGTCCCGTTGCCGGGACTTCCCACTGTCGCACGCGTTCCTCGTGTCTTGATGTTCCGGTTCGCGACCTCAGCCGATAGATCGGCGACAGGAGGTCGCGATGAATCGGCGCACTGTGATGACCGCCGCGCTCGTCTATGCGGCGCTGATTTCCCCCGCGTTTGCCCAGGCTCCCAGGCTGAAGGACGTCAAGATCCGTGGGTACGTGACCGAGTTCAGGTCCCCGACCAGCTTTGACATCGAGGACTACCGAATCACGCGCGAGGAGGCCTTCACGCTCGATTTCGAGAATGCAGACCCTGAGATCGCCTTCGGCCTCGATGACATCCGGGTCGGCGTCGAGCTGGAAATCCGCGGTCAGCTGAATGAAGCGACGGGTGACCTCAACGCGAAGTCGATCCGCGTCGATCTGGAGCAGTTCAAGTCAATCGAACAGACGGCGTTCGTGACGGCGCCCCCACAGGGCATCCAGCTGCTCGATGGGGCGTGGGCCGGCGAGCTCCATGCCGACGGGCAGACGATCCTCGTCGCGAAAGACACCAGGGTCCTGTTCAAGCCGACGAAGCGGGAGAAGAAGCTCGCGGAGCAGGCGGCGAAGTCGAAGGAGCTCGAAGCGGAAGAAGAGGTCGAGCCGCTCAACTCCCTCGACCAGGTCACGATCGGCATGGCGATGACCTACGAGGGCACGCGAGATCGAGAGACGGGCCGGATCGTCGCCGAACGCGTGGAATTCTCGACCAACGACCTCGAAGACGGCGAAGCCAAACTGTGGAAGTCGCTGAAGACGACCATCAAGCCGTCGCAGGCGCTGAAGGCCGGCGAGCTGAAGATCGATAGGGTCGGGAAGTTCAAGCTTTTGCCGGACCAGGGCGTGCAGGAGTACGTGGCGTCCATTGGACAGCGGCTCATTCCCGCGTACCAGGCCGACCTGCCCGACAATGACCCGCGAAAGATTCCGTTCCAGTTCCACGTGGTGCAGGACGACGAGCCGAACGCGTTCGCGACACCGAATGGCATCGTCGTCGTGCACTCGGGACTCATCGAGCTGCTGGAAAACGAAGCGCAGCTCGCGGCGGTGATGGGCCACGAAATCGCGCACGCCACGCACGAACACACCTGGCGGCAGCAGAATTTCCACACGAAGAAGCGGCTGGCGATAGGCATTGCCGGCATCTTCGCCGCGGCGTATGGGCTTGACACGCTCTCTGACATTGCGGGCCTGGTGAACGCGGCGATCGTCAACGGCCACCAGCGCACCCTCGAGAACCAATCCGACCGCGTCGGCCTCCAGTACATGATTCACGCGGGCTATGACCCGCGCCAGGCGCCGGCAGTGTGGAAGGTGATGGCGCAGGAATCGGGAGACCAGGCGACCGATTTCTTCTGGAGCAGCCACGACAACCACGCCACGCGGCGCAGCTACCTGATGAACGAGCTGAAGAACAACTACCGCGACCTGGACTACGCGCCGCTGGCACTCAAGGCCGGCGAGTACGCGCGGATCAAAGCCGCCGTGAAGGACGCAAAGAATCCGAAGCGGAAACTGAAGATCAGCGAGACGGGCTGCCGGGACCCCTTCGCGGAGGAGACGGAGGAAACGGAATCACAAAGAGGCGCGGAGAAAACGGAGATGGCACATCCGTTGTGCGTGTCTGCCTACGCTGCGCGCTCGGACCTCGTCACAATCTGCGTACCCAGGGAGCCGCCTCGCCGGAATTCATAGCGTCGGACGCGGGCGCGCACTTTGCTGACCGTCGTGCCCATGTCGGTCGACGCGCCGGTGAACGTCATCACCGGTCAAATCATCGGGGCCACATCCGTGGGATCGTCGATCGCGCACGGTTTCATCGGATTGATCTCGCGGTTTGGCGACTCGTCCCACACGTCGGCAACCCGCGGCAAATCCGTCGTTTTTCGTCTGTTAACCAGAGGCGTGCTGGTTCGAGTCCAGCCCGAGGAGCCAGCTTATAAAGCCATTAGAATCAGCGATTTATATCTCTCTGTCCGGATCCTGCCAGCTAAGTCATTGGTCTTCAGAGCTTTACGGTTGTTGGGGCCGCACTGGACGATGTCCGCAACTGGCCGGATTCGGTTCGTTCCCACTGTTCGTCGCCGCGTTGCTCTCGGGCGCCATAAATATGGCACAATGGTCCCATGCGGACGACTGTCGACATTCCCGACGGGATGTACCGTCAACTGAAGTCGCGGGCGGTGCGGGAAGGCAGTTCGACGCGGGCCCTCATTCTGCGAGGCGTGAAGGAAGTCCTGAAGGCCGAGCGCCGGAAGGCTGGAGCTCCGGTATCGCTGCCGATCGTTCGGTCCAAGCGCCCGGGCACAGTGGCTCTCGACAATGCCGCCATCTACGACCTCGTATTTCCCTGACATCAACGTCTGGGTGGCGCTCACCTACGAGGGGCACGTCCACCACGGGATTGCGGCCGAGTGGTTCGAGGCGCTGTCGTCAGATGCCACGCTGACGTTCTGTCGGTTCACGCAACTCGGCTTGTTGCGGTTGTTGACGGCGAAAGCCGTGATGGGCGACGAGGTCATGACTCAGCCACAGGCGTGGGCAGCCTACGACCGATGGCTGCAGGATCCTCGCGTGGAGCTCGTGGATGAACCCCCGGAGCTCGAGCCCCGCTTTCGGGCGCTCACACGTCTCCGGCAGCCGGCGACGAAGGACTGGGCGGATTCATACCTTGCCGCGTTCGCCACGGTCGGGCAGTTGACGCCGGTCACGTTCGACAAGGGACTCGGCACGAAGGCCAAGTCTGCGGTTCTGCTGGGGCTGAATCGCCAAACCGAATCCACGGAAACATCGTGAATCCAGCGGATTGCGGCGGTCGTTCACGCCGCTTCACGGATGAGCCAGGGTCGAAAATCACTCACGCCGTCGGAGTGGGTGACACGAGTTCGACTCGGTAGCCGAGACTTCGCAGCTCGCGGATCATCTTGCGCGCGCGTACTTTCTTGGCCTCGGTGCTGACGGCCGGCCCGCGTTCTTCATAACGCACGCGCTGGTGCAGGATCTTCCAGATCAGCCGACAGAGCCGGTGGGTAATGGCGCCGATGGCCTGAGCATGGCCGAGGCGGGGGACGAGCCGGCGATACACGACGGCGAAGATCGTTCCCTTGGCCTTCACGGCGGCATTGGCCGCCTGATTGAGGACGCGCCGCATCTGGCGATTGCCTTTGGGACAGCGGTGACTGTAGTTCACGCCCGCGCTCTCCTCGTTGCCGGGGCAGGCGCCCATCCAGGACGCGAGGTGCTTCGGGG
>Ga0209640_10003343_pt1 | contig 14020 bp, 9 predicted proteins | sample RifCSP10_1_FD_184018 | JGI IMG/M metagenome (GOLD analysis project Ga0209640, IMG submission 184018) | Soil microbial communities from Rifle, Colorado - Rifle CSP2_sed 10_1 (SPAdes) (version 2) | ecosystem: Environmental > Terrestrial > Deep subsurface > Rock core/Sediment | place: Rifle...
ATCAACGGCGTCGTGCCGAACCTCACCGGCGGCGGTCCGGCGGGGCCGGCGCTCGCCGCGCGCGGTTTTGCCACTTACGGCAGCGATTCCGGACACCAGGCGTCGTTCGGGCCGGGGCGCGGCGGCCGCGGTCCGGCTGGGCCCAACCCGGCTGCAGACGACTGGGCGCTCAACGAGGAGGCGATCGCCAACCTCGGCTACATGCAGATGAAGAAGACGCGTGACGCGGCGATGGTGATCATCGAGCGCGTCTACGGCATGCGCCCACGCTTCAACTACTACGTCGGCAACTCCCAGGGCGGCCGCGAGGGGCTCACCGTCGCCGAGCGCTATCCGGCCGATTACGACGGCGTCGCCTCGAACGTGCCGATCGTCAGCTTCTCGACGCTGATGCTGGCGCCGGAGCTGATCCGCATCCATGAGAAGCCGCCGGCCAACTGGGTGACTCCGGCGAAAGTCGACGCGATCCGGGGCGAGTTCATGCGCCAGTGCGACTCGCTCGACGGACTGGCCGACGGGATCATCAACAACTACATGGCGTGCCGTGCCACCTTCGACGTGTCGCAGGGCGCGCCGAACCGGCGCCCATGGGCGGCCAAGCGCTGTCCGAACAATGTCGACCCGAACCCCGAGGACACGACCGCCAACGCGTGTCTGACCGATGGCCAGATCTCGACACTGGAGCTCACGTACTCGCGGTACCGGTTTGCCACACCGCTCGCCCACGGCACCAGGTCGTTCGGCATGTGGGTTCCCAACACCGATCCCTCCGGCAGCGGGCTGATCCTCAACACCAGGTTCAGGGGCCAGGAAGGTGCGGCGGAGGGTGCGCCGATGCACTCGCACCTCGGGGTTCTCGGCGTGGTCGCGTTCCTGATGAAGGACCTCTCCGCCAATCCACTGGATTACGTGGAAGGCGGGCCGCTCAACCGGCGCCGGCAGGCGCTGTCGGCCGTCCTCGACTCGACGAACCCGGATCTGTCGGCGTTCCAGAAGAGAGGCGGCAGGATGATCGTCGCCATCGGTACCAACGACACGCTGGCGTCGCCGGGTGCACAGCTCGACTACTACCAGGCGGTGCTGGACCGGATGGGGCGAGCCAACGTGGACCTGTTCGCGCGCTTCTTCGTCATGCCGCAAACCGGACATGGTCTCAGCGGCACCAATTACGGCGTCGACGGTAGTGGCCGCGCGATTCCGTCGCTGCCGATTCCGAACCGCTACAATCAGCTCGGCCTGCTCGTTGATTGGGTCGAGAACGGCGTCGCCCCCGGGAAGTCCGTCACGGTCACGGCCGGCGAGAAGGGCCTCCCACTGTGCTCCTATCCGGCATACCCACGCTACCGTGGAGGTGATCGGGCCCTGGCGGGCTCGTACGAGTGCGCGACGACGCAGAGCCGGTGAACGCAACCTTCGCGAGCCGTGGCAGGCGCACGCGAATTCGTGTTTAGGGCGCTGCCCTTGGCTAGTTCGCGGGCGTGACCGGCACCGGACCGAAGTCGGCCGGGGGCTTCCGGTGCTTCGTTGCCCCTTCATACGCCGACGCGATCCGGAAGAGCAGCGGCTCGTCGAACGGCCGCGCGATGAAATCCACGCCGACCGGAAGCGCGACCGACACCGGGCCGACCAGACGCGTACCGGTGCCTTCCGCCACGCGATCCCAGACGGCCGTCGTGAAGCCTGCCGGCACCGTGATCACCGGGAATCCCTGCTGACCGACGAGCGACCATCCGATCGGACTTCGGCCGTTCGAGACCGGCTCGCGCGGCGACGTGAGCTTGCGTGGAGGCACCGTGGACATCGGCGAGACGAGCGCGTCCAGACGCTGTTCCTGCATGCACTGCAGCAGCAGCGTCTGACCGGCGAAACGTCCCTGCAGCCGCACTGAGGTGTCCAGCGCCGTGGCGCGGTCGGCCTGTTCTCTCCCCTGCCTGCGATCCGGGAAATTCGGATCCTGGTAGAACCGCGCCTTGCTGATCAGGTCGGCGTTGGTCGTGATGTTCGCGTCCCCGCGCTCGCGCAGGTAGCGATCGATCATGTACTTGCCCTCGCCTGGAGGCCCGAACCCTCCGGCGTTCAGCGTCCTCAGAGAGAGTTGCGGGGGGACGCGGGACGGGTCCTGCTGCAACTGCAGAAGCGACGCGATCTGATCTCCGCCTGGCGGTGCCGACGCGTCCGGCGGAAAGAGCTGCGGATACTGCCGCGCGAACGCCGAGTTCAGCAGCTCCGGTGCGTATCGGCCGATGCAGCGGGTGAACAGCTCGCTCTCCGCGCCCGGATCGACCATGACCGCGCCCAGCGAACGCAGGTCGGCGATCGCGCGCTCGACGAGGCCGATGCTCTCCTCGTCTGCCATCGAGAGCAGCGACCGTCTCATGTACTCACGCAGGACGCCGATGCGGAGGCCGTCGAGGCGTCGCGCGCCCGCAAAGCTCGCGTACGGCTGCGCGGGCTTTCGGCCGACGCTGAACACCGTCATCTCGTCCCTCGGGTCGTAGCCGGCAAACGCGTCGAGCACCCTGGCCGTGTCTGCCACCGTCCGGCACATCGGCCCGACCCGCATCACGAGCCCGGAGCCGATCATGCCGTCGCGGCTCACCAGCTCCTGCGTCGGCGCCAGACCCACGAGGCTGTTCACGGCGGACGGCCAGCGGACCGAGACGACGGTCTCCTCGCCGATTGCGCATGTCACCAGGCTGGCGGCGACCGCCGTGGCCGAGCCGCTGCTCGACATCCCGGGTTCGCGCTCGGTGTCGTACGGGTTGCAGAACGTCCCGCCGAACGAGCTGCGGGCGCCGTCGACGGCGTACTCCGCGAGATTGGCCTTTGCCAGGACGATCGCGCCCGCCTCGCGCAGCCGCCTCACGAACGTCGCATCATCCGGCGGTCGATCGTTGGCGTAGTCGGCGTCCGCGCCCGACGTGGTGCGCATGTCGAAGGTGTCGTACTGATCCTTGATCGCCAGGACGACGCCGTGGAGCGAACCCACCAGACGGCCGGTTCTCGCAAACCGCTGATCCTGCGCCGCGGCGGTCTCCAGAGCATCCGGCATGCCGGCCGTCCCGTCAGCGGTGTCGGTCAGGCTGCGCGCCTTGCGCGCATCGAAACCCCACGCCGCGCGAGCCGACGGACGAAGGTTCAACGTCGACAAGGCGTTGATCTGCCGTGCACGGGGAATCGTGGTGATGGGGCCCAGAATCCCCTGCGGTTCGTTCACGCACGTGCCGTTGTACGCGCGAATGCGCGCCAGGTACGCCTCGACGACGCCCCGGGTCGTGATCTGCTTCTCGAGGATCGCCTGCTGGATTCGGGCGATCGTGGCTTCCTGAACCTCGAATGCGGGCGCTCGCCGTTGCGAGAACGCCGGCGCTCCACCCAGCGCGACAGCAACTACGGCGACCGCTCCAGCCAGATTCCGTCGCTTCATCGTCAGGCTCCGTGGTTGCGCTCTTATACGCTCCAGCGAGGATGTGGTCAACGTCGGGTATAGTGAGCCCCGAACCTGGAACTCGCGCTCGTGACGTCGAGCCCGGATGATGACCATGATGAAACCAGTGATCGCTCTCGCCATGTTCGTGGGCTGCGCTGTCGCCGCCGCCTACGCTCAGAGCCCTTCCTCCGCCTTTGCCCGGGGCAGCAGCCTGCAGTCCTGGCAGAATCCCGGACTGCAGCGTGTCCTGGCCACGTGCAAGAACCCCGCTCGGCCCTTCTCCATTCCAGGTGGGCAGGCGGCCAATGCCAACACACCACCGCCAGAGCCGCCGCCTCCGCCCGCCTCGACCGCGATACCCGGCGTGATCGCCGCAGGGCAGACCTGGAAGGTCGTGTGGTCGTGGGAGGGCAACAATGCCGACGGCATCATCGCCGGCGATGGCGGCACGATGCTGTTTGCGAACAACGACGCGAGCAATGTCATGAAGCTCGATCCGGCGACGGGCCTCGCCACGATCGTTCACGGCGATACGAATACCGGCGGTGCGTTGTCGCGCAGCAGGACTGGCGCCTTGTTCCTCGCCGTGAGGGGATTGCCCTCGGGTATCGTGCAACTGGAGCCGCAGCGGAAGCCGCTGGCGACCTCCTTCCGCGGCGAGCCGCTCGAGTGCGCCGGTGGCGTCATGAACGATCTCGTCGCCGACGCCCGCGGCGGCGTCTACTTCGCCGTGACGGCGGGCGGGCTGTTCTACGCCAACCCGCAGGGCGTCGTCTCGCAGCATGGTGAGGGCATCTCGGCTGCCAACGGCATCATCCTGAGTCCGGACGAGAAGACGCTCTACGTCACGAACGGCCCGGTCGTGATCGCCTTCGACGTGCAGGCCGGCGGCTCGTTGACGAACCAGCGGGAGTTCGGAAAGCTGCGCGGCGGTCAGAGCGGCGACGGCTCGGCCGTCGATGCGCAAGGGCGCGTGTACGTGGCCACGGGATCGTCGGTGGATGTCTTCGCTCCGAGCGGCGAGTTTCTCGGCAGCATTCCGGGGCCGCAGTGGCTGCATGGCACGGCGTTCGGCGGCCGCGACAGCAAGACGCTCTTCGCCATCGTCTTCTACGGCGCCTGGGGTACGCCGAGCGCCAGAAATCGGGTCATCGCGATTCCGATGCTCGCCCAGGGCTACACCGGGCGAGCGAAGTAGGCGCGCCGGGCGATCCGCTCCTCTTGACTTCACGAACACCGGAGATTTAACGTCTGACGTTAGGTTTCCGGTGTCGACATGATCTCGCGCCGCGCCCGGTCCATGCTCGAACTCCGGCTGCGTCAGATGCCGGCAGTGATCCTTCTTGGCCCGCGGCAGGTCGGCAAGACGACACTCGCCAGGTCGCTCGTCGCGCGACGGAAGGCCAGCGCGATCTACCTGGACCTGGAGCGCCCAGTCGATGCGCGCCGTCTCGAGGACCCCGATGCGTTCCTGCGCGCGCAGACGGGCAAGCTCGTCGTCATCGACGAGATCCATCGCGCGCCGTCGCTCTTCGACACGTTGAGAGGCATCATCGACGACCGGCGTGCTGCTGGCGATCGTGCGGGGCACTTCCTGCTGCTCGGATCGGCATCGATCGGCCTCATGCGGCAGGCGTCGGAAACACTTGCCGGCCGCGCCGCGTACATCGACCTCGCGCCCATCGATGCGTTGGAGCTTCCGCGCAGGGTCGGGGACGTCAATCGCCTGTGGGTGCGTGGCGGGTTTCCTGAGAGCCTGCTCGCGCCCGATGACGCGCACAGCCTGAGTTGGCGGCGGGTGTTCATCCGCAGCTACCTCGAGCGCGACGTACCGATGTTCGCGCCCCGCTTGCCGGCCGAGACGATCCGGCGTCTCTGGACAATGCTCGCACACGTGCAGGGAACGCCGCTCAACGAGTCCCGGCTCGCCTCGAGCCTGGGCGTGTCGTCTCCCGCGGTCGGGCGCTACGTCGATCTGCTCGTGGATCTTCTGCTCGTCCGCCGCCTGCGCCCCTGGGTCGGCAACGTCGGCAAGCGGCTCGTGCGAGCGCCCAAAACCTACATACGAGACAGCGGCCTCACGCACGCGCTGCTCGACCTCGAGACGTGGGAGGCCGTGCTGGGCCACCCCATTGCGGGCGCCAGTTGGGAGGGGTTCGTGATCGACAACGTCATCACGGCTGCCGGCGAACGGCGGACGCCGTACTACTACCGGACCGAAGACGGGGCAGAGGTCGATCTCCTGTTCGAGCGGGGCGGTGCGGTCGAGATGGCCATCGAGATCAAGCGTTCCGCTGCTCCCGGCCTATCCCGTGGATTTCACCTCGCGTGCGAGGCGCTCAGGCCGAAAGCGACCTATCTCGTCCATGGCGGTGCCGACAATTGGCCGTCACCTCGGGGCGTCACGGTGATTGCGCTCGTAGAATTGATGCGCCGGCTCGTGAAGTAACAGATGAGGGCGATGACGAATAGGAACGATGAAGGCCCTCTCGGCTTCACGTAGACTTTCATGGACACATCATAGGACCATCATGGTCTTCTCGACGGGTCCGATCCGATCGGGCCGTGCTAGTCTGTGCCGCATACTGCCGGTCCTCGAACCGGGGCACATCATGAGATCCAAGCCGATGGCGCGAACTCTCTCGCTCGCCCTGCTCGCAGTCGTCGTCGCGGCGGCGCTCGCGACCCGCATGAGCGGCCAGAACGCCTCCGTGCCGGCCACATTCACCACCTTCGAGATCCCGTTCGACAAGCTGCCCGGCGGCCGCATGGATGCTCAGGGAAACCTGGACGCGACGTCGTCGCCGGAAGACGCGCACGCGGGGGCGTTCGTAGCCGCGAAGAAGCTGGGGCTGTTCCGCAACTTCGAGTGGCTGCACTGGGTGCCCACGGCGCCCTCGACGCGGGACCCCGCCACGGGCCGCTGGCGCGGCGGCGACCTCGACGGCTTTCCCACCGGGTGGGGCTCCACGGGTCTCGGCATCGCCGGCGACTGCCTGTACTGGGGGCGCAGCAACTCCACCAACACGACCGGCCCGCGCGTGACGCACGACGTCAGGATCTTCAGGATCCAGCCCGACCCGGAGAAACACCCGCCGGTCGAGGTCGGCCGGATGCCGCAGTTCACCACCGACAACGGCGACACGGCCGTCCGCGACCGCGAGCTGCGTCCGTACAACTACACGTCCACGGATGGCGTCGAACGCATGTTGATGGTCCGGAGCGCCGCGACCGGGACGGGCGGGGACGTGATCACCTACACGCTCGATCCCGCGACCTGCCTGCCGGTGGATGGCGGCGCCAAGGCCGAAGGCGTGCTCGCGCACGAGTTCTACCTCTGGCACGACCCGCGCAATCCCAACCGGCTGCTCGTCCTCTCCCAGACCTACGGATCGCAGGACGAGGATCTCGTCGTGACCGCGATCACCGACGAGAAGACCGGCAAGGTGCTCGAACAGCCGGTGTTCCTCGCGTCCTTCACGCTCGAGAGCGTCGGCGGCCCGGTGAAAAACGAACGTCCCGACTCGACCGGTCTCTTCACCGGAGGACGGTTCGCCGACTACCGGCATCTGACCGACCAGTGGGGACGGCCGGGCGCAACGCAGACCTCCACGGTGAACAGCCTGCACTCCGGGACGATGTCTGGCGACGGCGAGCGCTTCTACGCCGCTGGCACCACGGCCGGCACCTACGTCTTGAACACCGAGCGGATCGCCGGCAGCACGAACGCGCAACTGGCGTCGGATGGCGTCTGCCGTCAGCGATCGACCAACGTCTGGGTGGAGGACAGGATTGGCGGCGTCGTCGACGTCAGGAAGCTGCCCGAGGTGGCGAACGACTGCGTGCACCCGGTGCTCAACTCCGATCCCGGCGTGCTCGCGATGCTGCGCTCCGACCGCTCAGGTGCCGACAAGCTCGCGCGCTACACGCGGCTCGAGACGCGTTCGCGCTTCAGCTTCACCCCGCCGCTCGTCGCGATGGTCGGCGTGCACAGCGCCGTGCCCGTGCCGAACCGCCCGTCGGTGTCGCGCGGAAACGCCAGGAACCGCCCGGCCTGGGTCGTGATCACCGAAGAGTGGCCGTTCGGCCCGTGCCCCGAGCGGGGCCTGCGGATGATCAACGTCGAGTCGGAGATCACGCCGATGCTGGTCGGCGCCCTCGCGCAGTCCGACAGCGTGGTGCAGAACTGCATCGCGCAGGCGAAGCCGCCCGGCGCGGCGATCCGGCCGATGATGCACGCGCACAATCCGACCGTGCTGGAGAACCTGGTGTTCGTCGGCTGGCTGGGGCACGGCGTGCGCGCCATCGACATCTCCAATCCGTTCAATCCGCGCGAGGTCGGTCATGCGAGGCCCGTCCCCTGGGGCGACATCATGTCCTACCCCGATATCCACAACGGGCTGATCTACGTCGGCGACAACCACACGGGACTGCACGTGCTCAAGTACACCGGGCCGCGCGCCGAGGAAGTGCCGCGAAACGCCGTGTACTCGTCCAATCGCACGAGCCCGCACCCGTCCGGTCCGCCGCGGTCCACCGGGCGATGACCCGCACCAGAGGCGCGCTGGCGATCCGCGGATGCCGGCGGTACGTCGTGTGTCTGCTCCTGTCCGGTGTGGCCACCGGGGTCGCGGCGCAGACACCCCGAGACGAGACGGCGCTCTACACGCAGGAGGATCTGCTCTTCCTGCGCCACATGATCGTTCACCACGAGCAGGCCCTCGAGCTTGCCGCGCTCGTGCCTGCCCGCACCACGCGCGGCGAGCTCGTTCGCTTCGCCCGCAATGTCGACGGGGCGCAGCGGGCCGAGATCGAGCACATGGCGTCGCTCGTCGCGCTCGCGTCCGATCGGGGGATGACGATTCCCCACGAGCACGGCGATCAGCCGATGCCCGGCATCCTGTCCAAGGCTCGGATGGATGCCCTCGCTGCGGCGAGCGGGGCGGCGTTCGAGCGGCGGTGGCTCGAAGGGATGATCGTCCACCACGAGGGCGCGCTCACGATGGGGCGGGCGCAGCAGCGGCGGCAGTTCGAGAGCGGGCGCCGGCCCTACGGGATCGACGTGCTGGTCGACGAGATCCTCGTCGTGCAGCGGGCCGAGATCACCAGGATGCACGCGTGGCTCAGGGAGTGGGGTCTGTCGGGCTCTGCCGCCGGAACCCGGTGACGTTCGGACGCGGCGCTTCGAACCGCGTGGTTCACTCCACGACGTCGAATGGGTAGTGGCGATGTCCCCGCCGGATGCGGTAGGCGGCGAAATGTCTGCGATCGATGGTGAAGATGCGGCGTGTTTTTAGCAGTTCTGCGGCCGTAACGAGCGAAGCGTCGGCGAGGTCCATCGGACGATCGGCGTAGGTCTCCATCAACTCGAACGCGCGATTGAGCGATCGATCGTCGAAGAACCAGAGCGACAGGCCGCCCCGCTCGATGAAATCTCTCAGGCGACTCGACTCGTCACTGTCCGGCCCGAGCATGTAGAACGCTTCGGTCAGCACGGGAATCGTCGACCGTGCAGGTTCCCGAAGCCGTTTCAGCGTCTCGAGGCAGCGAGGATGGTGAGTGTCCCGCCGGTCGAAGAGCGCGACGAGCGGGCCCGTGTCGACGAGGATCACCGGACGAGCTTCTTGCGGATGGCCTTTCGAACCGCCCGCTTGACCTCGCCGGATGGTGCGATGGCCCCTCCCCCCGGACCGTGCTCGAGCTCGCGGTAGACGTCGTAGGGCGTGCGAGTCGCCCCGCGTCTGACCTCGTCCCGGAGCGAATGCAAGCCGTGCTTGAGCGCCTCCGAGATTGGCAGCCCGGTCACCTTCTGGACTTCTCTCAGCGCGTCTTCCGCTTCCTCGTCCAGTCGTACTGTTCGCGTCGCCATCCCGATCCCCTCTGTATTCCACATTGTAATACAGGTCGGCTCGGGGGGCAGTTCGTCGCGCAGGGTGCGCGCGCCGAGTGCACAGTATTTCGACAGTATGCCGGGCAACGTCACGGCAGCGCACAGCTGCCGGACCGGATTTGGGCGCGGACGGCAGAGCCCGTTACAATCCGAAAGCTACGGCGAACCGCCATAGCCTTGGCGACGGCGGTCGCTGGAGTCTGTGAAAGGACCGCCCATTGAACAGGCGCGCTGGACTGCTTGCGACGGCGTTCATCATCACCGCCCTTGGGCCGGTATTCCCTCAGCAGCCGGGACCTCAGGACGGCGTCTCGTTTCGCATCATTGTCGTTGAGACCGCCGACGCAGCGCGACAGCTCCTTCAGCAGCTGGCCGGCGGTGAGAATTTCGTGGCTCTGGCACAGAAGATCTCCGTCGATCCCTCCGGCAGCAACGGTGGACTGGTCGGGCCGCTCCGGCTCGCCGATCTCCGGCCGGAGCTGCGGAGCGCGCTGGAAGGCCTGACCGTTGGTCAGTTGAGTGGAGTCGTGCCGCTCCCGACCGGCTTCGCCATCCTGAAGATCGTCCCCGCCGTGGAAGCCGCCGCCACCGCATCTTTCACGCCTTCGCAGCTGCGGGACGCGCCGATGGGCAGTTTCACGTCGGCGTTGTCGGCGACGGGCAGCGTCAAGTATGTGTTCGACGTCTCCGGCTACAACGAAACCGTAACCAGCCTCCGGCAGTATTCCCCACCGGAACAGGAGAAGCAGAATCTCCTCACCTTGTGCCAGATGCGCAAGGGCCTGATCACCGCCGCGCAAGCGCTCGTGCAGAAGGTTCTGTCCTCGGCGAACGGTACAAATCCGATCGCGCCGAGCGATCGCGCCCAGACGTATTTTCTGGACGCGCAGCTTCACGCCTTTCGGGGAGAGATGGCTCCCGCCATCGAGGCATTTGAAAAGGCGCGGCAGGTTGCGGCTGCCGAGTTCCCGTCGATGCAATGGCAGATGGAAGAGGCGCTCGGCGTCGCGTACCTGCACAAGGCGGAGCTGGACAACGGCGTGTACCACGAACCCGGACAGCGTTGCCTCCTGCTCGACCACGTGGCGCCGTTTGCCAACACGACCGATGTCGTCAAGGCCATCGATCACTTTTCGCGGTATCTGGCAGAGAAGCCGGACGAGCTGGAGGTTCGCTGGCTGTTGAACCTGGCGCATATGTTCGCCGGGACGTATCCCGACAAGGTGCCGCGCGCGCAACTGATTCCGCCGAGCGCGTTCACGTCAACGGAAGACGCGGGACGCTTCATCGACGTCGCCACACCGGCCGGCTTGAAGTCGTTTGCCGCGGCTGGCGGCGTGATCGTCGACGACTTCGACGGCGACGGCCGCCTCGACGTCGTGACATCGAGCATCGACAGCTGCGAGCCGATGCACTTCTTCAGGCGCACTGAAGACGGAGGGTTCACGGAGCAGGCCGCGAAGGCGGGTCTCGGAGGTCAACTGGGTGGCCTCAACATCGTCCAGACGGATTACAACAACGACGGCCGGCACGACATCCTGGTGCTGCGCGGGGCGTGGGAGATACCCCAGCGCAAGTCGCTTCTGCGCAACGATGGCAACGGCACGTTCACAGACGTGACCGCAGCGAGCGGGCTGTCGAACCTGCTCACCAGCACGCAGGCAGCGGTGTGGACCGATATCGACAATGATGGCCATCTCGATCTGTTCGTGGGCAATGAGAACGGCCCGGCGCAGTTGTTTCTGAACAAGCGCGACGGCACCTTCGAGGACATCGCGCCGAAAGCCGGCGTTGCCCGCAGCGGATTCAACAAGGGCGTGGCTGCCGCCGACTACGACAACGACGGCTGGCCGGATTTATACGTGTCCAACCTCGGTGGGTCGAACTTCCTGTATCGCAACAACCACGACGGGACGTTTACCGAATCCGGAACGGCCGCCGGCGTGACGGGACCGGGACAGGGGTTCCCGACCTGGTTCTTCGACTACGACAATGACGGCTACCAGGACCTCTTCATCGGTTCGTACGTGACCTCCGTCGATGAAGTGGCGCGGGCGCACCTGCGGCTTCCGCGCAACGGCAACACGCTGAAGCTGTATCGCAATCTGCGCGACGGAAGCTTCCAGGACGTCACGCGACAGGTCGGCCTGGACAAGGCCCTGATGGTGATGGGCGCGAACTTCGGCGACATCGACAACGACGGCTTCCTGGACATGTATCTCGGAACCGGCAACCCGTCGTACGCCGCGCTCGTGCCGAGCGTGCTGCTGCGCAACGACGGCGGTACGGCGTTCGTCGACGTCACGGCCTCGTCGGGCACCGGCGAGCTCCACAAGGGCCACGGCGTCGCCTTCGCCGACCTTGATGATGACGGCGACGAGGAGATCGTGTTCGAGGTGGGTGGCGCCACCCCTGGCGACGCGCACGCCCTGCGCCTCTTCGAGAATCCCGGCCACGGCAGGGACTGGATCACGCTGAAGCTCGTCGGGGTCCGAACCAACCGCGCCGCCATCGGCGCCCGTATCACCGTGACGGTGCAGGGTGCAGCCGGAAGGCGGTCGATCCACCGTGTCGTCGGCAGCGGCGGATCGTTTGGCGCGTCGCCATTGCAGCAGCACATCGGTCTGGGGCCGGCAGCGCAGAACGTCGACGTGGAGATCTGGTGGCCCACGAGCGATACGCGGCAGCGCTTTCTCAACGTCGGAAGGAATCAGGCTCTCGAGATCACGGAGTTCGCGCGCGAGTACACGCAGCTGCGGCGGCTGCCGCTGCGGCTGGGGGGCGGCACACCATGAGACGAATCCTTCCGCTCGCGCTGCTGACGACAGTGGCGGTGTCCGTCAACGCCCAGCAGGCCGGGCGGCACGCCGTGAACGGCATGGTGCTCTCCGTCGATGCCGCGCGGAACAGCGTCGTCGTCTCGCACGACAGCGTGCCGGGCCTCATGCCGGCGATGACGATGCCGTTCGAGGTGCGTGAGTCGAAGGAGCTGAACGGCCTCGTCCCCGGAACGAGAGTGTCGTTCACGCTGGTGCTCGGCAAGGAGTCGGCTCACATCGAGCAGGTAGAGGTGGTCCGCTACGAGAGTGTCGAGCAGGATCCGCTGACGGCGCGCCGGCTGCGCCTGCTGAAGGCGATCAGCGGCGGCGCTCCAAAAGTCCTCGCTGTCGGACAGCCGGTGCCCGACTTCACGTTGACCGATCAGGTTCGCACGTCCGTGTCGCTGTCGCAATTCCGCGGCAAAGTGGTGGCCCTGAACTTCATCTACACGAGCTGTGTGCTGCCGCAGTTCTGCTATCGCGTCGCCAACCATTTCGCCACCGTGCGAAACCGGTTCAAGGACCGGATGGGCCGCGATCTCGTACTGCTGACCGTCACGTTCGATCCGGCCCGCGACACCCCGGAGAGGCTGGCGGAGTACGCGCGCCAGTGGCAGGCGGATCCCGCCACGTGGCACTTCATGACCGGCAGCGCACTGGAGGTCGAGCGCGTCTGCCACATGTTCGGGGTGGATTTTTTCGCGGACGAAGGTCTGATGAGTCATTCGGTCCGAACGGCGGTCATCGACCGGCGTGGCAGTCTGGTGGCGAACATCGAGGGGAATCAGTACACGGCCGCACAACTCGGGGATCTGCTGCAGACGGCGCTGAAATGACCTCGGCTTCCGCCGCTCCAGTTGACACACGGCTGCGAGTCGGCCTTAACATGCCCCTGCCGAGAGCCACGTCTTTCGCCTTCGCTACAGCTACGGCGAACCGCCATGGCCTTGGCGACGGCAGTCGCTGGGAGTCTGTCATGAGTCTCAATTGGTGCCGTCGCTGGGTTGCCGTCGCTGCGTTCGCGCTCGGCAGCGCGCCGTCGGTGCTCGTCGCGCAGCCCGGAGCGTTCGGAGGCGGGTATGGACCGCCGCTGGCGGTCGTGCCTCCGCCGAAAGCCTTCACGACCTCGGACGAGCACTATCGGTATCTCCTCCAGCAAGCCCGCGGCGGCACGACGCATACGATCGTGTCCGTGCCGCGCTGGGATGGCCTGTGGGCGACCGCCGGCAACACCCACATGGACATCTTCATCGACCCGCCGGGGTTTGCGGGCAAGGTTCGCGGAGGCGTGCTGACGCCGCCCTACGAAGCGGCCTACAAGGAGCGCTGGCGCCAGCAGCAGGAGCTGGGCGAGGTCCAGTACGATCGGCTGACCCACTGCGAGCCGCCCGGCTATCCGCGGTGGCTGCTCGAGCCCTACTCGCACGAGTTCATCAACCTGCCGCACGAGTCGTACCTGATCAACGATTTCGGGCCCGGGATCCGCCGCGTGTACATCGGGCAGGAGCACAAGAACGTGTACGGCACGCACTCCTGGTACGGCGACACGATCGGATTCTGGGAGGGCGCCAGGCTCGTCACGCACACGAAGTACCTGCTGCCGGCCGACTTCACGCGCTGGTCGCCCATGACGAGCAATCAATTCGAATCGGTCGAGACGTGGGAGCTCAAGCGGTACCCGGGCGACATCGAGCGGCTCGAGGTGCAGGTCACCTTCTACGACCGGCACGCCTTCGTCAGACCCGTCAGCGCCGTCTACGCGTTCCGTCGCGCGAAGGATCTCGAGGCGGCCGGCCACCGGGTCCAGCACTGGGAGTGCGAGACGAGCAACAACGACGTCTTCGACAAGGGCACGACCTCGTCCAGGCTGCCGGGCGAGCA
>Ga0209640_10003344_pt1 | contig 14019 bp, 10 predicted proteins | sample RifCSP10_1_FD_184018 | JGI IMG/M metagenome (GOLD analysis project Ga0209640, IMG submission 184018) | Soil microbial communities from Rifle, Colorado - Rifle CSP2_sed 10_1 (SPAdes) (version 2) | ecosystem: Environmental > Terrestrial > Deep subsurface > Rock core/Sediment | place: Rifle...
CGGCAGGATGGCATATTTCACCGGCCCGAACAGCGCGGACTGCACGCCCCCGAGAAAGAGCGCCACCAGCAGCAGCTCCATGCTGCGCAGGAAAAAACCCGCAGCACCCAGCGCCATGACGCCCACCTCGATCAGGACCGTGACGCTGATCAGGCGCGATTTCTCGTACTTGTCGGCAAGCTGGCCCGCAGTCGCGGAGAACAGAAAAAACGGCAACACGAACAGGCCCTGCGCCACGTTCTGCAGCACGTCGGTGGACATCGACGTGAAGCTCGCCGTCTGGTAGGCGAGAAGGATGACCAACGCCTGCTTGAAGAGGTTGTCGTTCAACGCGCCCAGGAATTGCACGCCGAAAAACGGCGCGAAACGGCGTTCGCGCAGCAGCTGGAACTGGCTGGTTTCGCTCATCCGGGACATATCGGCCCCTGGCACAGGCCGGGGCTCACCTCACCCCGTCATGGTTCCTGTGTGCTGCGCGAAGACCTCCCCGGCGCGCCCGCTGCGGCGAGCCAGGACTGCAGGAACGCGAGGCCCCAGCCCACGCCGAAGCCGGTGACCTCGCTTGCCACCGCGCCCAGCCCGCCCTTGCAGCTCGAGCCCGACAGGTCCATGTGTATCCATGGACGACCGGCTGTGAAGCGCTTGAGAAAACGCGCCGCGAGGATGTGGTCCGCCTCGCCTTCCAGCGTGCACTGCTTCACGTCCGCGATCGTGCTGTCGAGCGCCTCGTCGTAATCCTCGTCCATCGGAAACACGCACACCCGCTCGCCGGAGGCCGCGCCTGCCGCGAGCGCCGTGCGGGCGAGCTGATCGCTGGTCGCGAATATGCCGCTGTAACGCGCACCCAGCGCGACGTGCATGCTGCCGGTGAGCGTCGCGAAATCCACGATCAGATCCGGCCGCGCCCGTGCCGCGAGCGTGAGCGTGTCGGCGAGCACCATGCGGCCCTCCGCGTCGGTGTGGACGATCTCGATGGTGGTGCCGTTGAGCGCCTTCACCACCTCGTTCTGCTTGTAGGCGCGGGGGCTCAAGTGGTTCTGCGCCAGCGCGAGCCAGCAGTCGATGTTGACCGGCAGTTTCGACCGGGCGGCCGCAAGCACAATTGCGAGCGCCACCGCCGAGCCGTTCATGTCTTCGTGCATGCCGTGCATGTAGCGCGCGGTCTTCAGATTGTGCCCGCCCGTGTCAAAACAGATGCCCTTGCCCACCAGGGCCACACTGCGGCTCGCTGCCCGGTGCCGGTAAGCCAGGTGAACGATTGCCGCATCCTCGGGATCGCTCCCCTGCGCCACGGCGACGAATGCCCCCGCGCCCATCTTGCGCAGCCGTGCCACGTCGTATTCCTGGTGTCCCCAGCCGTGCTCCTCGGCGAGCTGCTCGACGCGCGCGCGGTAAGCGCCCGGCGTGAGTTCATTGGGTGGCAGTACCGTCAATTCGCGGCACAGCAGATTGCCCTCGGCCTGCGCGCGCAATGCCGCAGCACCGATGTCCGCGTCGACCCCGTAGAGCACGATGCGGGCGAGCCCCGGGCCGTCGCTTTTTTTCTTGCGCTGGGGCAGCCGCGCGCCGTTGACCCAGGCGGCGTAGACAGCAGCCCGCGCGGCTTCGCTGCACGCCGCGCCGGTGCCGTAAACCGCGACGACAATCTCGCGCGGGTGTTCCGCGAGCAGCGCCTGCACCGCTTTGCGCATTGCGGTATGCCGCTCAAAGGCCGCCTGTTCCGGATCGAACGCCACCCACGACGCCAGCCCGCCGTTGGGAAGGTCCGTGCTGACTGGGGCCTTGGCAAGATCGGCGAGCTTTTTTCTGCGGCGCGCGAGCGCAGCCTTCAATGCCGCCGTGAATGGCAATCGCGCGAGGTCCCCTGGACTCGCCGTCTTGGGCAGCACGACCAACAGATGGCGAATACGGCTCGCCGGGGCGGCGGCAAGCGGCGCTGCACGTTGTTCGAGTCTGGCAAGCATGGCACCGTTCCGCGTAACGAGAGGCACGGGTATTATAGGGCGTCATGCGGGCGCGAAAGATCACGGTGAGACTTGCCCTTCCGATGCTCCTGTACGTCTGGCTGCTGACGGCACAGGGCCAGGAGCTGGTGACGCTCCCGACATCGGGAATGAACGACGACTTCCGCTCGGACAGCAGGCATCAGGAAGCGAACATGGTTTTCTCGGCCGCGAGGCCGACACGGTCGAAGCGATCGTGAACTGGATGCTGAAACGGCCTTACGCGAGCGAAATCAATTAAAATCCATCGACGACGCAAACGCTCGCCGAGATCTCAATCCTCAATCCTCAATCCTCAATCCTCAGTCCTCGATCCTGAGTCCTGGTTTCATGCGCCCCTATCTCGACCTGATGCGGCACGTGCTGGAGCACGGCGCGCGCAAGAGCGACCGCACCGGCACCGGCACGCTCAGTGTTTTCGGCGCGCAACTGCGCTTCGACCTGAACGCGGGTTTCCCGCTGCTCACCACCAAGCGAGTCCATCTCAAGTCGATCATCCACGAACTTTTGTGGTTCCTGAAGGGCGAGACCAAGGTCAAGTACCTGACCGACAACGGGGTTACGATCTGGAACGAATGGGCGGATGCGAACGGCGATCTCGGTCCGATCTACGGCTACCAATGGCGCTCGTGGCCCGCCCCCGACGGCCGGCACATCGACCAGATGAGCCAGGTGCTCGAACAGCTCAGGAAGAACCCCGACTCACGGCGCATGATCGTCTCGGCCTGGAACGTCGCCGACCTCGACAGGATGGCGCTCATGCCGTGCCACGCCTTTTTCCAGTTCTACGTCGCCAACCGGGCGCTCTCCTGCCAGCTCTACCAGCGCAGCGCCGACATGTTTCTCGGCGTGCCATTCAACATCGCGTCCTACGCGCTGCTCACGATGATGATCGCGCAGGCATGCGGGCTGAAGCTCGGCGACTTCATCCATACTTTCGGCGACACGCACCTCTATCTCAACCACCTCGACCAGGCCCGCGAGCAGCTCTCCCGCTCGCCGCGCGCTCTCCCGATGATGAAGCTCAACCCCGCGGTAACGAACGTCTTCGACTTCAAATACGGAGATTTCACGCTCGAAGGCTACGATCCGCATCCGGCGATCAAGGCGCCGATTGCGGTCTGACCGTTGAGCGTTCAGAGTTGAGAGTTGAGCGCAGACCTGGCGGTCATTCATCCGTGGTGACACTCCCCGCTCAACGCCCAACGCTCAACCCGGATGCGCGCCCGCGCATCTCCATCATTGTCGCCATGGCAAAGAACCGCGTGATCGGCGCCGATGGCAGGATCCCCTGGCATCTGCCCGATGAACTCAAGCTGTTCAAGCGCCTTACCATGGGGCACCACGTCATCATGGGGCGCAAGACATACGAGTCGATCGCCCGCCTCCTGCCGGGGCGCACGACCGTCATTGTCACGCGGCAGACGGACTATGCCGTGCCGGGGGCGATCGTGGCACACACGCTTGGCGACGCAATCGGGGCGTGCGCGGGTGACGACGAGATCTTCGTGATCGGCGGCGGCGAACTCTACGAAAAAGCGTTGCCGCTGACGAGCCGCATTTATCTCACAGTGGTGGACGCCGCACCCCCTGGTGACACGTACATGCCCGCCATCGATTCCGGGGAATGGCGTGAGCTTTCCACCGAGGCGTTTGCCGCCGATGAACGGCATCGCTTCGGCTATCGCCACTCGGTGCTGGAGCGCGTGCAGCGCTAGGTGTTACCCGGCCACGCACGCCCTAGCGCGCTGCGACGCAATCGACGAAGTAGTGCAGCTTGCCCTCGACCCTTTCGGCGACCAGGCCGTGGATGTCGGTTTCGAATCCCGGGAACTGCTCGCTGAAGGAACGGGCGAACTCCAGATAGCGCAGGATGGTGGAATTGACGCGCTCGCCCGGGATCAGCAGGGGTATGCCCGGCGGATAAGGCGTCAGGAGCACGGTGGTGATGCGGCCTTCCAGCTGCTCGAGTCCGACGCGGTCGATCTCGCGGTGCGCCATGCGCGCCCAGGCGTCGGCTGGTTTCATCGCCGGCTCCATGTCGGAAAGGTACATCTCGGTGGTGAGCCGCGCCACGTCGTTGGCCTTGTAGATGCCGTGTATGGAATCGCACAGGTCGTGCAGCCCCACCTTCTCATACTGCGGATGCTGGTTGAGGAACTCCGGCAGCACGCGCCACAGCGGCCGGTTATTGTCGTAGTCGTCCTTGAATTGCTGCAGTTCGGTCACCATCGTGTTCCAGCGGCCCTTGGTGATGCCGATGGTGAACATGATGAAAAAGGAATAGAGCCCGGTTTTCTCCACGATGATGCCGTGCTCCGCGAGATACTTGGTGACCACCACCGCGGGAATACCCGACTTCGCGATGCGCCCGGTCACGTCGAGGCCCGGCGTGATCACCGTCGCCTTGATCGGGTCGAGCATGTTGAACCCGGGAGCGAGATTGCCGAAACCATGCCAGCGCTCGTTCGCGCGCAGCATCCAGTCGTCGCGGTTGCCGATGCCTTCGGCCGCGAGCCGCTCCGGCCCCCACACCTTGAACCACCAGTCCTTGCCGAACTCGGAATCGACCTTGCGCATTGCGCGCCGGAAATCGAGCGCTTCGAGTATCGATTCCTCCACCAGCGCGCGCCCGCCCGGCGGCTCCATCATCGCCGCCGCCACGTCGCAAGAGGCGATGATGGCGTACTGCGGACTGGTCGAGGTATGCATGAGGTAGGCTTCGTTGAAGGTGTGCTTGTCGAGCTTGCGCTTCTCGCTCTCCTGCACCAGGATCTGCGAGGCCTGCGACAGGCCCGCCAGCAGCTTGTGCGTGGACTGCGTGGAGAACACCATCGATTCCTTGCAGCGCGGGCGGTCGCGGCCGACGGCGTGCATGCCCTGATAAAACTTGTGGAACGAGGCGTGCGGCAGCCACGCCTCGTCGAAATGCAGCGTGTCGATCCTTCCGTCGAGCATCTCCTTGAGGGTGTCGACGTTGTAGAGGATGCCGTCGTAGGTGCTCTGGGTGAGCGTGAGCACCCGCGGCTGGGCCTTCACCTCGCGCGCGAACGGGTGCGCCTGGATCTTCTTCTCGATGTTTTCCCAGCGGAACTCCTCGAGCGGGATCGGGCCGATGATGCCGAAATGATTGCGCGTGGGCATCAGGAACACCGGCACGGCGCCGGTCATGGTGATCGCGTGCAGAATCGACACGTGGCAGTTGCGGTCGACGATCACCACGTCGCCCGGCGCCACCGTCGAATGCCATACCATCTTGTTGGAGGTGGAGGTGCCGTTGGTGACGAAGAACAGGTGATCGCAGTTGAAAATGCGCGCCGCATTGCGCTCGGACGCCGCCACCGGCCCGGAGTGATCCAGCAACTGCCCCAGCTCGTCCACGGCGTTACACACATCCGCGCGCAACATGTTCTCGCCGAAGAACTGGTGGAACATCTGCCCCACCGGACTCTTCAGGAACGCGACACCGCCCGAGTGGCCCGGGCAATGCCACGAGTACGAGCCGTCCTGCGCGTAGTGGGTGAGCGCGCGGAAAAACGGCGGTGCGAGGCTGTCGAGGTAGGTGCGCGCCTCACGCACGATGTAGCGCGCGACGAACTCCGGCGTGTCCTCGAACATGTGGATGAAGCCGTGAAGTTCGCGCAGCACATCGTTCGGGATGTGGCGCGAGGTCTGCGTTTCGCCGTATAGAAAGATTGGAATCTCACCGTTGCGAAACCGGATGCCCTGCACGAAGGATCGCAATTCGGAAATGGTCGCCGCCGCCTCCTCGGTGGAGAACTCCTCGTCATCGACCGAGAGTATGAATGCGGAGGCGCGTGACTGCTGCTGGGCGAAGGATGAAAGGTCGCCGTAGCTCGTCACGCCCAGCACCTCCAGGCCCTCCTCCTCGATCGCCTTCGCGAGCGCACGGATGCCGAGGCCGCTCACGTTTTCGGAGCGGAAGTCCTCATCGATGATGATGACCGGGAAGCGGAATTTCACTGATGGTCCTCCGGCTCGAACGGTTCGATCATGCGGTGTTGCTGCGCCGTGCGGCGGGTCCAGCGGTCGGACTTGATCGACATCCCGGGGTCTCTGCGATGAGCCGCATGCGCGGCGTCGCCGCGAATTGTATAGCCGAACGCGCCGCGCCGAAAGCGTTTCCTCGCGCTATTTCCGCGGCTCGTCCTGGTGGGTATCCGCGCCTGCCGGACGCCCGCCACCGGGAAACTCGCCGAGCCAGATGAGCGCCGAGAGAATCGCCATCCCGATCGCGAGTCCCGCCGTCAGGATCGCGCCCGTGATGCGGAGAAAGACCCCTCCGACCGCCGGCAGCAGTTTCCAGATCGCAATGGCGAGGCCGCACCATCCGAGCAGCGACAGCGGCACCGTCGCCAGCAACCACAGCCGGTGATCGGTACCAAAAGCCTGCGGATCCATGAGTGTTGCGAGCCGGGTTACCGTCGGTGGAAACCGGATGTCGTGCCGGGAAGCCTATCACACCAACGGTAAAGGTATGATAATCTGGCGTCCCAAACCGGCCTGACCCGAGCAATGCGCTGCAAGACCTGCTGGCTGATTTCTGCCCTGATCGCGGCATCGACGGCGGTGGCTGTTGCGGCCGAGATCACCTCGATCACCGACGAGCAGATCGAGGCACTGGTGCAGCGGTTCGGGCCCACGGTGAAGGAACGTTTGGTGGGCTGGAAGGGCATCCTCACCGACTCGAAGCACCGGCAGTTGCCGGATCGCGAAAAGCTCGAACTGGTGAATGACTTCATGTACCGAACGCCCTATATCTGCGATCCCACGCAGTGGTGCATGGAAGATTACTGGGCAACGCCCATGGAGTTTCTGGCGAATGAGGGCGGCGACTGCGAAGACTTCACGATTGCGAAGTACTACACCCTGAGGGCCCTTGGCGTGCCGAATGAGAGGCTCGGCGTCGCCTACGTCAAGGAAACCCGCATATCCAACGGTCACCACATGGTGCTGGCCTACTACGAATCGCCCGGAGCCGAACCTCTGATCCTCGACAATCTGATCGAAAAGATGCTCCCGGCGTCGCAGCGCCCGGATCTGATCCCCATATATACGGTGAATGGCTCGGGCCTGTGGGACTCCAAGGAATCCCGGGGCCGCACCAGCGCACCGCCTACCGGTTACGCGCATAAGGCGTGGGGTGAGTTCCAGCGGCGAAGCCGCTCCGGCGACGAGGTGATGTCGATCACTGCCACGCAGCGCCGGACACCGGAATGTGAGGCGCTCAGGGCGCGCAACAAGCGCATCTGCCCATGGTAAGACGCAGGCCGCGGGGTCGATACGCATGACTGTTTTCCGGGGGCTAACGGTCGCCATCTTCGTCGCCGCCATCAGCGTCGTTCCAGGGGCACAACCGCCGGCGCACGCGCAAGCGGCGCCCGGCGGCCAGAACCTGGCCGAGGCGAACCGCCTGATAGCGGAAGCGCAGAAAGCGCCGCCCGCCGCGGCGATACCGCTCTACGAGCGGGCTTTGTCCCTCGCGGCGCAGTCCCTGGGGACAGGTCATGCGAACCTCGCGCCGGTACTCGACGCCCTCGGCGAGGCGCGCCGACAGCTTGGGCAGCATGAGCTCGCGCTGCAGAATTTCCAGCGCAGCCTTGACATCCGGGAACGGGCCCTGGGCGCTGCACATGCCAGCGTGGCCATAAGCCTCACCCACCTCGGGCGCACCCGCGAATCCATGCGCCAGTATCCCGAGGCGCTCTCCCTGTATCAACGCAGCCTCGCCCTGCGAGAGCAGACGTTGGGACCGGAGCACACCGGCGTCGCGGCAGCTCTCAATAGCCTGGCCGCGCTGTACCGCTTGCTGGGAGAATACGGACAGGCGTTGCCTCTCTACGAGCGCGGTCTCGCGATCTTCGAGAAGGCGCTGGGCCCCGAGCACATCAGCGTCGCCACCACCGTCAACAACCTGGCGGCGCTCCACCGCGGGATGAACGAATTCGGGAAAGCGCTGCCGCTCTACGAGCGCAGTCTCGCGATCTTCGAGAAAGCGCTCGGCCCCGACCATCCCAACGTCGCCCTGATTCTCGGCAACCTCACCGAGTTGCTGCGTGCAATGGGCGAGTACGGAAAAGCGCTGCGTTACGCCGAGCGCAGTCTCGCCATCAACGAGCGAGTGCACGGCGCGAGCCATTCCAGCGTCGCGTTGAGTCTCAACAACCTCGCTGCGATCTTCGAATCGCTGGGCGAACACGACCGCGCGCTAACACATTATCAGCGCAGCCTCGCGATCTACGAAACATCCGGCGGACCGGATCACCCCAATGTTGCGTTGAGCCTCAACAACCTGGGCTCGCTCTACCGCTCAAGAGGCGAGTACGCCAAGGCGCTGCCGCTGTTTCAGCGCAGCCTCGCCATCTACGAAAAGGTGCGTGGCCCGATCCATCTCGACGTGGCGCTGAGCCTCAACAATCTCGGCGCGCTGTATCGCACCATGGGCGAATATGCGAAGGCCGTCCCGGTCTACGAGCGCAGCCTCGCCATCCGCGAGAAGCTTCTCGGAGCGGAACACCTCGAAGTCGCCACCAGTCTGAACAACCTCGCCGCGGTCTATGAGGGCACGGGCGAGCACGCGAAAGGCGCCTCACTCGCCTTGCGCGCGCTCTCAATCGCCGGCAACGCCGGCTCCCCCGAGCTGGTATGGCGCGCCCAGGCCAAGCTCGCGCGCATGCTCGCCCTTCAGAAACAGCAGGATGCGGCGATCTTCTTCGCCAAGCAGGCGGTCAACCAGATCCAGGCGCTGCGCGCGCGCCTGGTCAGCATCGACCGCGAGTATCAGCGCTCGTTTCTCCAGGACAAGGAGGCCACCTACCGGCACCTCGCCGACCTGCTGATCGATCAGGGGCGGCTGCCTGAAGCCCAGCAGGTGCTCACGATGCTGAAAGAGGAGGAGTTCTTCGACTTCATCCGCCGCGATGAAAAGCAGGATGGCCGCACCACCAACGTCGCCTTTACCGCCGGCGAAGAGCCCTGGCGCAAGCACTACGAGGAGGTGAGCGCGCGCCTTGGCGCGGTCGGGACGGAACTTGCGGCGCTCGATCGCAAGGCGCGGCAGGGGTTGAGCGACGAGGAGAAGGCGCAGCGCGAACAGTTGCGCAAGGACCGCAGGGTCGCGCAGCAGGCGTTCGACGGCATGCTCGGAACCCTCATGCGTGAGCTGGCGACGGCGGGCGCGGCGCGCAACCGCGAGATCGGCGAGCGCGGCCTCACCAACCTGCGGACGCTGCAGGACACGCTGGCAACCCTGGGCGAGGGCGTGGTGGCGGTGCACTACATCGTGGGCGAATCGACGCTGCGCATCCTGCTCACCACGTCTTCGATTCAGATCGCGCGCTCGTTCGCCATCGGCGCCGTAGAGCTCAACCGCAAGATCGCATTTTTCCAGCGCCAGTTGCGCGATCCGCGTCTGAAACCGATGCCCCTCGCGCGGGACCTGTACCGCACGCTGTTCGAGCCGATCGCGGAGGACCTGCGGCAGGCAAAGGCGCAGACCCTGATGATCTCGCTTGACGGCACGCTGCGCTACATCCCCATTGCGGCGCTCCACGACGGCAAGAAGTTTGTTGCCGAGGATTACCGCATGGCGATTTATACGGAGGCCTCACGCGACCGCCTGCGCGACCGTCCGCAGACCGAATGGCGCGCCGCGGGCCTCGGGCTCACGCGCAAGATCGAGGGGTTTTCGGAGTTGACTGCGGTGAAGGCCGAACTGGAGAGTATCATCAAGGCCGGCGAGAAGGGAGTGCTCCCCGGCGAGATGCATTTCGACGCGGCGTTCAACGCGTCCCGCGTAAGGGACGCGCTCGACAAGGGCTACTCGGTGCTGCATATCGCGAGCCATTTCGTGTTCCGGCCAGGAACTGAAGCCGACTCGTTCCTGCTGCTGGGAGACGGTGCGCGCCTCACCCTGCGCGATCTGCGCGACGACGACTACCGCTTCCGCGACGTCGACCTCATCACGCTGTCGGCATGCGAAACCGCGCTCGGCGGCGGACAGGATGCGAACGGGATCGAGATCGAGGGTTTCGGCGCGCTTGCGCAGAAACAGGGCGCGAGAGGCGTGATCGCGACACTGTGGCCGGTGGCGGATGAAAGCACCGGCATCTTCATGCAGCAGTTCTACCGCCTGCGCGAAGACAAGAAGCTGAGCAAGGCGGAAGCGATGCGGCAGGTTCAAGCCGCGTTCATACACGGCAGCGCCAGCAGCGCCGCCGGCAACTACTCCCACCCCTACTTCTGGGCGCCTTTCATCCTGATGGGTAACTGGCTGTAATGCCCTCCGCCGTATCTTCGTAGGTTGGGATGAGCACCGCGAATCCCAACAATGTCACGCGCGCCGGAATATGCCAGATGTTGGGGTTCCCTGCGGTCACCCCAACCTACGAAAAATGCTCGAACGCGAGCAGACCGCGACAGCGCGTAAGCGTCTGTCGCGGTCAGGTGTTCTGGACGACGATCTTGGGAAACGCCGCGGAGTGGTCCTGCTGCTTCTCGGCGATCTTCACCGCGACGCGGCGCGCGATCTGCTTGTAGATCTGCGAGACGCGCCCGTCCGGGTCGGAGACGACCGTCGGCTTGCCCGAATCCGCCTGTTCACGAATGGCCATGTCGAGCGGCAGCGCGCCCAGCAATTCCACGTTGTAATCCTTGCCCATGCGCTCGCCTCCGCCCTCGCCGAAGATGCGCTCCTCGTGACCGCACTTCGAGCAGATATGCAGCGACATGTTCTCGACGATGCCAAGGATGGGAATGCCCACCTTCTCGAACATCTTGAGACCCTTGCGGGCGTCGATCAGCGCGATGTCCTGTGGCGTGGTGACGATGATCGCGCCCGTCACCGGCACGCGTTGCGCGAGGGTCAACTGGATGTCGCCGGTGCCTGGCGGCAGATCCACTACCAGATAATCGACGTCTCGCCACCTGGTTTCGTTCGTAAGTTGCTCCAGGGCCTGCGTCACCATCGGGCCGCGCCAGACCATGGGTGTTTCCACGTCGATCAGAAAGCCGATCGACATCGCCTGCAGGCCGTGCCCCTCCATCGGTTCCAGGCTCTTGCCGTCCTTCGACTCCGGGCGGCCGGTGATGCCGAGCATCATCGGCTGCGACGGCCCGTAGATGTCGGCGTCGAGCACGCCCACGCTCGCCCCCTCCGCGGCGAGCGCCAGGGCGAGATTGACGGCAGTGGTGCTCTTACCGACGCCGCCCTTGCCGGAGGCGACCGCGATGATGTTCCTGATTCCGGGAACGAGCTTGACGCCACGCTGCACAGCGTGCGACACGATCTTCATCGTGACATTGACCGCGATGTTACCGACACCGGGGATGCTTTTCAGCGCCGCGGCGATCTCCTTGCGTATCGGCTCGATCTGGCTCTTGGCGGGATAGCCCAGCAGGATGTCGACCGACACATTGTCGCCATCGATCTTGATGTTCTTGGCCGATTTGCTGGTGACGTAGTCCTTGCGCGTGTTGGGATCGACCAGTTGCTTGAGGGCTTCCTGGACCTGCTGCTCGGTGACTGCCATGATGGATTCTCGCTCGGAAGGAAATGAAGCGCAGGGCGCGATTTTAATCAAATCTGCGCGGGCAGCCTAATTTCAACCCCGTGAATGGAAAGGTCTTTGCGCGTGATGACTCGCGCCAGTTCATCGCCCCGCGCCGGGCCAGGCATGCAAGCAGAGTTTGTTACAATTCAAACCTTTAGAAGCGTTCCTCGATGACTCCCCGCCACATCTTCGTGACCACGGCCCTGCCCTACGCCAACGGGCCGTTCCACATCGGGCACATCATGGAATACATCCAGGCCGACATCTGGGTGCGCTTCCAGCGCATGCAGGGCCACGATGTGCATTTCATGGGCGCAGACGACGCGCACGGCGCGCCGATCATGCTCGCGGCAGAGAAAGCTGGGAAGACTCCGGAAGCGTTCATCGCCGAGATCGCGCGCGGGCGCAGTCAATATCTCGATGGCTTCCACATCGAGCACGATAACTGGCACTCGACCCACTCGAAGGAGAATACCGAGCTTTCCCATGACCTGTACCGCCGGCTGAAAGCGAAGGGGCTCATCGATACGCGGACGATCGAGCAGTTCTACGACCCGGTGAAGGGCATGTTTCTCGCCGACCGCTATATCAAGGGCGAGTGCCCGAACTGCGGCGCGAAGGACCAGTACGGGGACGCGTGCGAGAACTGCAGCTCGGTGTATTCCCCCACGAAGCTGAAGAATCCCTACTCGACGCTGTCGGGCGCGACGCCGGTGATGAAATCTTCCGAGCATTACTTCTTCAAGCTCTCCGATCCGAGGTGCAAGGCGTTTCTGCGCGGCTGGATCAATACGCCCGGGCGGCTTCAGCCGCAAGTCGCCAACAAGGCGAAAGAATGGCTGGAAGGTGTGGACGACAAGACGCTCGCAGACTGGGACATCTCGCGCGACCCGCCCTATTTCGGCATCCGCATTCCCGACCTCGAGGCGGAGAAATACCTCTACGTCTGGCTCGATGCCCCGGTCGGCTACTTCGCGAGCCTGAAAAACTATTTCGAAACTGGCAAAGCTCGGCAGAAGGGCGAGACGCGTAGCTTCGAGGAATTCCTGGCCGCGCCGGACACCGAGATCGTTCACTTCATCGGCAAGGACATCATCTACTTTCACACGCTGTTCTGGCCGGCGATGCTCCATTTCTCCGGCCACTACAAGACGCCGGACCAGATCAACGTGCACGGCTTCATCGGTGTATCTGGCGAAAAGATGTCCAAGTCGCGCGGCACTGGCATCGATCCGCTGCGCTACCTCAAGCTCGGCATGAATCCGGAGTGGCTGCGCTATTACATCGCCGCCAAACTCAACGCAAACGTCGAGGACCTGGATTTCAATCCGGACGATTTCATGGCGCGGGTCAACAGCGACCTCATCGGGAAGTACGTCAATATCGCCAGCCGGGCGGCGGGCTTCATCAGCCGGCATTTCAAGGGAGAAATCAACCAATCGCCCGAGGTCCAGCGGCTGGCGCGAGGACTCATGGAAAAGAGCAATGACGGAGATCAGATCCATCACGCCTACGAGGCGCGCGAGTTTGGCAAGGCAGTGCGCGTTGTAATGCAGGCTGCGGACCGGATCAACCAGTACTTCGACACCGTCAAGCCGTGGGAATTGGCGAAGAAAGATAGTTCGGAAAACCGCGAGGCTCTGCACCAAGCCTGCTCAGCCTGCTTGTGCGCATTCCAGTATCTGACAATGTGGCTTAAGCCAATACTTCCCGAGTTGGCTGCCAGAGCGGAAACGTTCCTGGGGTGTGGTTCACTCGCATGGCGTGATGCGTTGCCCGAGCTTCAACGCATCCAGCCCTACCGGCATTTGATGCAAAGAGTTGAAGAAAAGCAGCTCGACGCGCTGTTCGACATCGAAAAGGTGCCAACCATGCCTTCCTCATCCCCACCCCAAGGCCCCTCGCCCGCTTTGCAGACTCTCCCCTCCATCAAGGGGGAGGGGGCGGTCAGCAGTGCTGGCGCACCAACAATCGCGATTGACGACTTTTCGAAGATCGATCTGCGGGTCGCTAGGATCACCACGGCCGAGCACGTGGAAGGAGCAGACAAGCTCCTGAAGCTCACGCTCGACATCGGCGCGCTCGGCACGCGGCAGGTATTTGCCGGAATCAAGTCGGCATACGATCCCGCGGCACTCAAGGACCGCCTCACCGTCGTTGTCGCCAACCTCGCCCCGCGTAAAATGAAGTTCGGCGTCTCCGAAGGCATGGTCCTGGCAGCTTCCGGTGACGGGCCGGGCATCTTCCTGCTTTCCCCCGACTCGGGCGCCCAACCGGGCATGCGGGTCAAGTGACCCGAGAGGCGTAAGGCGAGAGGAGAGAGGCGGGAGATCATGAAAATCCACAGCGTTGAAGCGATCGCGATTGACATTCCGCTGACGCAGAATTTCGGCGGCAGCACTTATTCGGTGCTCAAACGCAGCACCGTCATCACGCGCCTGCGC
>Ga0209640_10003345_pt1 | contig 14016 bp, 15 predicted proteins | sample RifCSP10_1_FD_184018 | JGI IMG/M metagenome (GOLD analysis project Ga0209640, IMG submission 184018) | Soil microbial communities from Rifle, Colorado - Rifle CSP2_sed 10_1 (SPAdes) (version 2) | ecosystem: Environmental > Terrestrial > Deep subsurface > Rock core/Sediment | place: Rifle...
GGCATCTACCGGGCGAAACTTTCCCCGCGTGCGAAGACGCGCTCGCCCGGCCGGCGGTATTTCTGCAAGCGCTGCGCGAGCGCGCTGTGGGTCTGGGACCCGCGCTGGAAGGAGTGGATCTATCCGTTTGCGTCGGCGATCGACAGCGAGCTGCCGCGGCCGCGCGAGCGGCAACACATTTTTCTCGACTCCAAGCCGCGCTGGGTCGAAGTGCCCAAAGGTCCGCGCAACCGGCGCTTCGCCTTGTATCCGCGCGAGGCCATCCTCGATTGGCACAAAAAACGCGGCCTCACGCGTTGAGCCGGGCGGCCACGGCGCTTTTCGCGGCGCTGGCGGCCTGGCTCGCAGGTTGCGCGAATACCGGGGAGTATTTCCAGCAGGCGGGTGAGGCGCCGCGCATCGAGCGGCGTGCGCTCGCCGAATGGCCCTATCGCGAAATCTGGACCGGAGTCGTCTTCAACGGCGCGAAGATCGGCTTCACGCGGCTTTCGCTGGCGCCGGCGGCGGACGCGCCCGGACGATGGGACCTCGAGTCGGAGGCGGCGATCCGGCTGCGATTTCTCGGCATCGACAAGCGCGTCAACCTGCGTTCGCGCGACCGGGTGCGCGACGACCTGACGCTCGAGCGCTTCGAATACGCCTACGACCTGGACGGCAGTCCGCTCGAAGTGAGCGGCGAGTCGGACGGTCATCGGGTGACGCTGCGGATCCGCGCGAGCGGCACAAGCGGGGAACGGGCCCTTGCGCTTGCAGCACCGCTCTACCCGCAGAGCGCAATCACGTTGCTCCCGCTGATGCGCGGAATGACTCTCGGCCGCAGCGACCGCTTCCTCGTGCTGCAGGGCGAAACGCAGCAACTCGCCGAGACCGAGCAGTCGGTGCTCGCCTACGAGCGCAGCCCGCTCTTCGAAGGTGCGGCGTTCAAGATTGCCACGAAGCTGCTGGGTCTGGACACCTACACCTGGATCGCCGCGGACGGCCGCCCGCTCTTCGAGCTTGCGCTGAACGGCACGATGATCTCGGCGCTCGAGAGCGAGGCGGAAGCCAAGCGTTATCTCGTCTCGGCGACGCTGAACAAGACCGAGGCCTTGCTCGACTTCAGCCTGCTCAGGGCCCCGCCGATCGAAAATCCGCGGCGCGTGTCGCGGCTGGAAATCGAGATTTCCGGCGTGCCGGAGGACCTCGCCGTGCCGGGCGGCGCCCAGCAAGCGTGTATCCGGGAGCGGATGCGCCTGCGCTGCGTCATCGACCGCGACGCGCTCGACGACAAGGCCGATGCCGCGATGCTGAAGGGCTTGCTCGCCCCGACGCTCGCCGCTCCCTCGACGGAGGGCAGCATCGTTTCGCTCGCGCGCTCGATCGCGGGCGATGCCGTCGATGCGAGCCAGCGCCTCGAGCGAATCCTCGCGTGGATCGACGTGAACATCGCCAAGGAGGCGATCGACGCCTTCACCGCGGTCGACGTGCTGCGCGAGCGGCGCGCGGAATGCCAGGGCCATGCCGCGCTCGTAGCGGCGCTCGCGCGCGCGCTCGACATCCCGGTGCGCGTCGTGAACGGCATCGTCTTTTCCGAATCGCACGGCGGGTTCCTCTATCACACGTGGAACGAGGCATGGGTCGATGGACGCGGCTGGCAGGCGATCGATCCGACGTTCGGCCAGTCACGCGCCGATGCCACGCACGTCAAGCTGATCGAGGGCGAGTCGCTCGCGAGCCTCGTCCCGCTCGCCGCGATGGTCGGCAAGGCCCGCGTCGAGTCGGTGCGGGCGCTTGCGCACTGGTAAAATTGCAATTCGACATGAAGTTCCTGTTCGATCTTTTCCCGGTGATTGTGTTTTTCGTCGCCTTCAAGCTCGCCGACATCTACGTCGCGACGGGCACGGCCATCGCCGCCACGTTCCTCCAGGTGGGCTGGCTGAAGCTGCGGCGCAGGCGCGTGGAACCGATGCTGTGGGCGAGCCTCGGTCTGATCGTCGTCTTCGGCGGCGCGACGCTTGCGCTGCGCGACGAGACGTTCATCAAGTGGAAGCCGACCGTCCTCTATTGGCTCTTCGGCGTGGTGCTGGTGGCGTCGGATCTGTTGTTTCGCCGGAACCTGATCCGCACGATGCTCGGCGCACAGGTGCAACTTCCCGACGCGGTGTGGACGAAGCTCAACTGGAGCTGGGTGATCTTCTTCGCGCTGATGGGCGTGGCGAATCTCTACGTCGCGTTCAATTTTCCCACCGACCTGTGGGTCAATTTCAAGCTGTTCGGCGGCATGGGCCTGATGCTGGCGTTCGTGATCGGCCAGGCGCTGTTTCTCGCGCGCCACGTCGAGGGCGACGCCGGGGGCGAAGGAACGAAGCATTGAGCGTGGCCGACGAAATACGCAGCCGGCTCGCAGGGCTGGAGCCCGAGGCGCTCGAGCTCGCCGACCGCAGCGCGCTGCACGCAGGACACGCCGGCGCTGCGCCCGGCGGCAACACGCACTGGCGCCTCGTCATCGTGTCGCCGGCGTTTTCCGGAAAGAACACCGTCGCGCGCCATCGCATGATCTACGATGCGCTGGGCGACCTGATGGGCCGCCCGATCCACGCGCTCGAGATCGACGCGCGCGCGCCGGGCGAGCAGAGAACCTGAATCCATGGAAAGGAACGCGATGAAGCATTTTCTCCAGGCGGCGGCCGCCGCCGCATTCTCGATCCCACTGCTGGCTCTTGCGCAGGCGCAGCTGCCCACCAAGGAACCGGCGAAGCCGGCGGCGCCCGCCTCGCGCGAAGGGCCGGTCGCCACGGTGAACGGCGTCGCGATCCCCCGGCAGCGCGCCGAGTTCGTGGTGCGCCAGCAGATGGCGCGCGGCGCGCAGGATTCCGACCAGCTCCGCGCGCGCGTGCGCGAGGTGCTGATCAACAACGAGCTCATCGCGCAGGAGGCGAACCGGAGCGGCCTTGCGAAGAAAGCCGACATCCAGGTCCAGCTCGAGATGGGGCGCCAGGAAATCCTGGTCAACAATTACGTCAACGACTACATCGCGAAGCACCCGATCACCGAGGCGGAGGTGCAGACCGAGTACGAGCGCGCGAAGTCGCAGACCGGGTCGACCGAGTACAAGGCGCGGCACATCCTCGTCGACAGCGAGGACGAAGCGAAGCGGCTGATCGCGGAGCTGAAGAAGGGCGGCAAGTTCGACGAGCTCGCGAAGACCAACTCCAAGGACACCGGCTCGAAGGAGCGCGGCGGCGATCTCGACTGGCAGATCCCGGGCGTGTTCGACAAGATGTTCGCCGATGCGATGGTGAAGCTGGAGAAGGGGAAGCTCACCGATGCGCCGGTGCGCACGCGCTTCGGCTATCACATCATCCAGGTCGACGACGTGCGGCCGGTGAAGATTCCGCCCCTTTCCGAGGTGAAGCCGCGGATCCAGCAGCGGCTCTCCCAGATCAGGATCGACAAGCTCGTTTCCGACCTGCGCGCCAAGGCGAAGGTGGAGTAGGCCGAACTACTCGAGTGCTACAGGATCCGCTCGCCGAATTTCCTCAGCGCCGCTTCGGACACCGTCAGCCCGAGCCCGGGCTGCTCTTTCAGCTCGAGAATTCCGTTCGCGATCTTCGGCGGATCCTCGAACAGCTCCGCCTGCAGCGGATCGCGCTCGGGATCGGTGAACGATTCCACGATGCAGCCGGCCGGGCTTCCGGCGACGATGTGCGCGTGGACGAAGCAGTCGTGATGCGGCGCGACCTGCACGTTGTTCAGCTCGCATAGCGCCGCGAGCTTTCGCCCCTCGGTGAAGCCGCCCATCATCGTGCAGTCGAACTGCAGAATCTGGATCGCCTGCTCTTCCAGCAGCGCGCGGCAACCGTAGCTCGTCAGTTCGCTCTCGCCGGCGGAGAGCGGGATGCTGGTCTTTTGCGAGAGCAGCTTCATCTCCCGGCGGTCGTCGGCCCAGCGCACCGGCTCCTCCAGCCAGCGGGGACGCAGCGGCTCGAGCAGGCGCGCGCCCTCGATCGCGGTGGCGAGATCCCAGCCGCGGTTGACGTCGACCATCAAGTCCTTGTCGGCACCGATCACTTCACGAACGAGTGCGAGGCGTTCGATGTCTTCGCCAAGCGGTGCGCCGCCCGCCTTCGCCTTGAAGCCGGTGTGCCCCTGCGCCTTGAGCATCTGCATTTCGTCGCGCAGCTCGGAGAGCGTCTTGCCGTCGCGGTAATACGCGCACGTCACGTAGCACGGCACTTCGCTGCGAAATCCGCCGAACAGGCGATAGAGCGGCAGGCCCGCCTTCTTGCCGATGAGATCCCAGCACGCGATGTCGAGCGCGGCCGAGATGCGGATGATCGCCTCGCGCGACCAGCCCTTTTCGGCGGCAAGCCGCTGCCACGTGAGCGAGAAGAGCTTGCGGTAAAGGCGCTCGGGCGCGAGCGGATCGGCGCCGAGGATGAGCTCGGCGATGCCCGTGCGAATTGCATGGATTGCTGCCTCGATCGGCGTGTAGCTGGTCGCGATGCCGATGCCTTGCAGCCCTTCGTCGGTCTGTACGCGAACGAGGATCTCGTTCGCTTTCGGCACGACGAAATGGCTGACCCAATGCGGGCGCCCCGCGTCCGGCGCGCGCAGGATGTAGACCTGGAGGCCGGTGATCCTCACCGCGCGGAGATCAGGCGGCCTTTTTTGATTGGCCGCGCAGTGCCTCCGCGACCGCCGCGCCGACTTCGCTCGTCGAAGCCTTGCCCTTCATGTCGGGAGTATGCGGGCCTTCGAGGATGACCTGCTCGATCGCACGGACGATGTCGGCCGCCGCGGCCGCATGACCGAGATGCTCCAGCATCAGCGCGCCCGACCAGATCTGGCCGATCGGGTTGGCGATTTTCTTTCCGGCGATGTCGGGCGCCGAGCCGTGCACCGGCTCGAAGATCGACGGGTATTCGCGCGTCGGGTTGATGTTGCCCGAGGGCGCGATGCCGATCGTGCCGGCGGTTGCCGGGCCGAGATCCGACAGGATGTCGCCGAACAGGTTCGAAGCGACGATCACATCGAAGCGGTCCGGATTGAGCACCATCTGGATCGTCAGGCCGTCGACGTGGTACTGGTCCGTGCGCACGTCCGGAAATTCCTTCTTCATCTGGGCGAAGCGCTCGTCCCAGTACGGCATCGTGATCGTGATGCCGTTCGACTTGGTGCACGACGTGAGGTGTTTTTTCCGCTTGCGCGCGAGCTCGAACGAATAGCGCAGGATTCGATCGACGCCCTTGCGCGAGAAGGTCGACTGCTGCACGACCACTTCACGCTCGGTGCCTTCGAACATGCGGCCGCCGACGTTCGAGTACTCGCCCTCGGTGTTCTCGCGCACCACGTAGTAGTCCAGGTCGCCCGGCTTGCGGCCGGCGAGCGGGCACGGCAGCCCCTGGAACAGCCGCACCGGCCGCAGGTTGACGTACAGGTCGAACCAGCGGCGGAAATTGATCAGCAGGCCCCACACCGCGATGTGATCGGGCACGATCGACGGATTGCCGACCGCACCGAAGTAGACGGCATCGAACTTCTTCAGCGTGTCGGCTGCATCCTCGGGGCACATGCGGCCATGCGACTTGTACCAGTCGCAGCTCCACGGAAATTCCTGCCAGTGCAGGCGCAGGCCGTGCTTCGCCGCGGCGGCTTCCGCCACGCGCACGCCCTCGGGCATGACTTCGCGGCCGATGCCGTCGCCGGCAATGACTGCGATTCGATATTCGTTCATTGGAGACTCTCGCACGGAGAAAAAGGAGGCGATGGATTCTAGCGCGGCCGGTCGCCGGCGAGCGTGATCCGGTGCATCACCCGTCGATGCCCGTGATAGTCGTTCACCGGGTTGTGCTGCGTGCAACGGTTGTCCCAGAGCGCGATCGACCCCGGCCGCCAGGCGAAGCGGCACGTGAACTCGGGCCTCACCTGGTGGCGGAAGAGGCAATCGAGCAGCGGCGCGCTTTCGTCCTCCGTCATCCCCTGGAAGCGCGCAGTGTGCGCGACGTTCACATAGAGCGCCTTGCGGCCGGTCTCCGGATGCGTGCGCGCGACCGGATGCTCCGCCACGTATTCGCGCTTTGCCTCGGTTCGACCGTCGGACTGGACACGGTCTTCGCGCGTGCGGCTTACATCGGCCTTCGAGGAAAGATTCACGCCGCGAAGCTCCTCGAGCATTCTTCGCATTCCGCTCGACAGGCTCTCCCACGCCAGGTACTGGCTGGCGAAGAGCGTGTCGCCACCCACCGGCGGCACTTCGCGTGCAAGCAGCATGCTCGCCATCGGCGGGGCTTCGAGATACGCGGTATCGGAGTGCCAGATGCCGCCGAAGTTCACCTTCTCGTGCTCGAGCTTCTTCACCTCGATGATCTCGGGGAAACCCTCCATGCCGCGCACAAACGGGTACTCGACGGGCGCGCCCCAGGCGCGCGCGAACGTCATGAATTGCTCGGGCGAGAGATGCTGGTCGCGAAAGAAGAGCACCAGGTGCTCGAGCCAGGCGGCGCGCAGCTGCGCAACCAGGTCCCGCGAAAGCGGCCGAGAAAGGTCGATGCCCTGCACTTCGGCGCCTAGTGCGCCGGCGATGCGATGAATCTCCAAGGAAGGCATGACGGCAAGTGTAGCTTCGGCTGCCGGCAATTCAATGCTTGCGGCGGCGCCTGGCAGCGTCCTCCGCGATCCGGTATGCCAGATCGATCGATGTCCGTGCCGATTCCAGATCGCCTACGTACCCGCCGAGGGCTTCTTCCGCTCTGCGGCGAAGCGACTTTGCGTCGATCCGCCCCGTGCGGGCGAGCAGCTCGATATCGGCCCGGTCCTGCTCCGAGAATCGCGCGATCTTGCTCACCGCCAGGTCGAGCGGCGCGAGGATGCGGACTTCCACCAACGCCGGATCGACCCCCGGGATCGCCGCAGGCACAGAGTCTTCATAGGCATCCTCGTGCATCAGGCCGAGAGTGTCGTTGTAGTTCCGATCGAGATAGAGGATGCGGGCCCGCCCGTCCGCATCGCGATATGCGACCTCGAGATCCTCCCCAAGGATCAGCCGCCGGGAAAACGTGGCATCGATGTCCTCGGACGGACGCGAACCAGTGAGAAGGTAAAGAGCGGCGCCCCCGGCGACATACATCTTCACCGGAAGCGACCTGGCGTCGGCGTTCGCCACCTTGGAAGCAACCGCCTGCACGACTTTGGCGAATGCTTCGAGGTACTCCTTGCGAACCGACGCATCCGGTTTCACCGTCCGGCCCTCTTGCGCAGCAGCGGCAGGAAGCGGGCAGCGCGCACCGGCGTGCGCTGCAACCAGGAGGCGAACACTTCGGGTACCGTGATTCCGGGATGCAGCGACTCTGCCAGCTCCAGGTAGCGGCGCCGCTCGAACCCCTTCGCGCCGGCAAGGAGCGTCGCAAGCCCCGCCATGAAAAACGACGGCCCTCGCGCCGCCCAATCCTCGGGGCTTACATTTCCCGACGCGCAGAAATCCAGCAGCGCATCCTCCTCCGTCCTGCCGAAACGATCGGGCATGCGCGTGCCCTCGACCCTCGCCGGCAGCGCGGCCAGCGAGAGGCCCGCCGCTCGCGCGAGCGCTGCCAAAGTGCGGAAGTCGCAGGACTCGCTCTTCTTCAGCCGCGACAGGGTTTCCTTCGGGATTCCGGCGGCGGCCGCCCAGCGCGCATCCGTTCCGTGCAATCGCCGGGCCGGAGCCGCGAGCTGGTTCAGCACGGCAGGCAGGGTTGATGTATTCATCAACAACATTGTTGAATACGTTGATGTTTTTGTCAACCCCGGTGGGTGCCATAATTCCTCGTCGAACTGGGCCCTTAATCATGAACATGCGAGACTGGGTAGGACGAAGCCAGACTCTCGAAGACGAGATCACCGCAACGCCGGTAGCCGCGCTCTCGGCCGTTCTCGACCGCGACCCGGCGCGGCCTGCTGCCGGCACGCCGATTCCTCCGTTGTGGCACTGGCTGTACTTTCTGCCGCTCGCGCAGCAGTCCGACATTGGCCCGGACGGCCATCCGCGGCGCGGCGGCTTCCTGCCGCCGGTCGAGCTGCCGCGGCGCATGTTCGCGGGAAGTCGCACGCAGTTCGCAAAGCCGCTACGCATCGGTGACCGGATCGCGCGCACTTCCACCGTCGAAGACGTGAGCGAGAAGTCGGGGCGCTCGGGACGGCTGCTGTTCGTGAAGGTGAAGCACGAGATCCGCGCCAACGGCGGCGCCGAGCCTGCGCTCACCGAGCTGCACGATATCGTCTATCGCGAGGCGGCGAAGCCCGGCGACCCGGCGCCGCCCGCGCAGCCGGCGCCCACCTCCGCGAAATGGGAAAAGAAGTGGGTGCCGGACGACGTGCTGCTGTTTCGCTACTCGGCGCTCACGTTCAACGGACACCGGATCCATTACGACCGCCGTTACGTCACCGAAGTCGAAGGCTATCCCGGGCTCGTGGTGCACGGACCGCTGATCGCCACGCTGCTGCTGGATCTGCTGCGCTGGCAAAGACCCGGGGCGCGCGTCGCCGCATTCGAGTTCCGCGCGATGCGGCCGCTGTTCGATCTGCATCCCTTTACCGTCTGCGGCGAGCCGCTTGCCGACGGCAAGAACGTCCGCCTCTGGGCGAGGGACTACGAGGGCTCGCTCACCATGGACGCGACGGCCCGCGTCGATTGAGTTTCAGGACATCCAGCACCTTCGGATTGACGACGTGGATCGGCTTGCCGGCGGCGTAGGCGACGATCTGCTCGAAGATCTCGGAGAAATGGATCTCGTACTCGTCGCGCGTGACGTATCCGATGTGCGGCGTGCAGACGACGTTCTGCATCGCGAGCAGCGGGTGTTTCCGATCGATCATCGGCTCCTGCTCGAACACGTCGACCGCGGCCATGCCCGGGCGTCCCGATTGCAGCGCGGCTACCAGCGCGCCGGGTGCGATCAGGCCCGCGCGGCTGGTGTTGACCAGCAGCGCAGTGGGCTTCATGCGCGCGAGATCGGCGGCGGTGACGATCCCGCGCGTCGCGTCGACCAGCCGCATCTGCAGCGAGATCACATCGCACTCCGAAAAGAACGCATCCTTCGACGCAGGAACCGCATGGCCGTCGTCGCGCGCGTGCACCAGCGATTTCTCCCGCCCCCACACGAGCACGTTCATGCCGAAGACCCGGCCGTACTCCGCGACCACGCGCCCGATCCTGCCGTAGCCGTAGATGCCGAGCGTCCGCCCGCGCAGACTGTTGCCGACGCCGATCTGCCACTTCCCCGCGCGCAGCGACGCCATCTGCTGCGGAATCTGCCGCATCGCCGCAAGCACCAGCGCCCAGGTGAGCTCGGCCGCCGCGTACGAAGGCGTGTCCGCGTGCTGGCCCGAAGAAACGATGACGCCGCGCCGGGTGCAGGCTTCGATGTCGATGTGCGGGTAGACGCTGCGCTGGCTGATCAGCCTGAGCCTCTCGAGGCGCCCGAGCAGCGGCGCGCGAATCTGCGTGCGCTCGCGAATGAGCACCAGCGCTTCGGTATCGCGCAGCCGCTCGGCAAGCGCATCGACGTCCTGTACATGGTCGTTCCAGATTTCGACCTCGTGCCCGGCGAGCTTCGCGAAGCACTCGAGCGTGCGCAGCGTGTCGTGGTAGTCGTCGAGGATGGAGATCTTCAACGCGGGCTCCTCATCCGTGCAGCCAGCGCAGCCACGGCGGCGAGAAGAAAAATACCTGGCGCCAGCGCCACCCGGCGGCGGTGACCGCAGCGATGATCGGATCCTTCATCTCGCGCAGATTAAACGTGTAGGCGTAGGAAAGCGATGGCTTGAGGCTGCCGTCCGGTGCGACCTGCAATCCATACACGCGCTGATGCTCGTACTGGTAGAAGACGATCTCCCACGACGCCTTCCAGCGGATCGCGGCGCCGTCCATCCCGCCGCTCCACGCGCTTTCGCTGTGGAACTCCCTGCCGCGGACGGTGTGCGTCGCTTGATCGAGCTCGAGGATCAGGCGGTGCGACTTGCGCATGCCGTGGGCGCGCGCGTGATCGACCCACTGCGCATCGGCGTACTTCCAGTCGACGACGAGCTGATCCCCGCTGCGTCCCGGGCCGATGGTGATCGGCGAGTCGAGAAAGCGCACCGCAAGCAGCCTTTCCCGAAGCGCCGCGCCGCTCATCGCCGCGGGGACCCCGCGCGCGGGGACTTGCGTCGCCCAGACGACCAGCCGCAGGAAGAGCCAGGACACGAACAGGGCGTAGAGCGCGACGAACGGGACGTACCCCGACGGCCGCCCGTTGCGTACCCCGTCGACCAGCCCTGCAAGCCCTTCGCGCTCGGCCGGGGCAAACGTGCGAAACGCCCGGCTTTCGGTGCGCAGCCGTTCCATGCTGTCGCGGTCGGGCGCCACCCACATCATGAACGTGCGCCCGGCGGTGCCGGCGAGCGCCGCATGTCCCGATCCGGGCCAGGTGAACCGCCAGAAACCGTTGCCCGCGTCCTCTGCGTTCACCTTCCCCAGCATCCGGAAGAGCGCGTAGCGCGCCTCGGTGGCGGCATCGGCGCTGGAAAAGCGTGCCGCGAGCACGCTCGCGCCGGTGGAGGTGAGCCCGAATTGCGCAACCTCGGCGGCCTGGAGCACCTGCGGATAGACCGGGCGCGCGTCCTGGATCAGCTCGCGGCGCACGCTCGTACCGAAAACGAATGCAGGATCGGCGAAACCGGAAGGCGTCGCGCGCAGCACGCTTTCGTCCTCGCCGAACGCCGGCTGCGCCGGATAGACGTAGCCGAGCGTGTGCACCACGATCTGCGCTACCACGATCGCGCCGAAGAACGCAACAAAGAAAATCAGCGCGCGCCCCATCGCCTGCCCGCTAGCGCAGATGACACGCCGCGAAATGTCCCGGCTCGATCTCGCGCAGCGCCGGTGCCTCCGTCTTGCAACGCGCCTGTACATACCGGCAGCGCGTATGGAAATGACATCCCGAAGGCGGCCGCAGCGGGCTCGGCACGTCGCCTTGCAGCACGATCTTTTCTCGCCGGATCGCCGGATCGGGAACGGGCACCGCGGCGAGCAGCGCCTCGGTGTACGGATGCAGCGGCCGCACGAAGAGCCTCGCCTTGTCCGCGTATTCGACGATGCGCCCGAGGTACATCACCGACACCCCGGTGGCTGATGTGCTCGACGACCGCGAGGTTGTGCGAGATGAAGAGGTAGGACAGGCCGAGTTCGCGCTGCAGGTCGACGAGCAGGTTGACCCTCCTCCTCGGCGGACGATGCTACACCAGCGGGCGAGCATATTCGACCGGTCAACGGGCAGCCGCGCACGACGTTTGGTGGTCGAGAGGAGCTTGTGGCTCATTCAATCCCATTTGAACGCATCAGTACCCAAATACTGATCGTGCGCGGACAAAGAGTGATGCTCGACGCCGCTCTCGCGGAGCTCTATGGCGTAGCTACGAAAGTGCTCATCCAGGCGGTCAAACGCAATCTGCCACGGTTCCCCTCGGATTTCATGTTTCAGGTTACGAATCAGGAGCTTGCAATCTTGAAGTCACAATTTGTGACTTCAAGATTGGCAGATCCCGATCGCTGGGGCGGCCGCCGCAAACCCTCTCATGCGTTCACTGAGCATGGTGTCGCGATGCTCTCATCTGTGCTTCGCAGCAAGCGCGCAATTGCTGTGAACATTGCAATCATGCGTGCATTCGTTCGCCTTCGAGCAATGGTTTCCTCGAATGTGGAACTCGCCCAGAATCTGGCGGAACTCGAGCGTCGGGTCTCAGGACACGACGAAGCGATCCGGAGCATCGTCCACGCGATTCGGGAGTTGGCCGTTCCTCCCGATCCAGGCGACCGCCGAAGGATCGGGTTCGTCTAACTGCCAGTGAACCTCGGCACCCGCCGCTCCGCGCTCGCCTGGATGCCTTCCCTGAAATCCTGCGTCTGGCGCAGCCGCGTCTGCTCGGCCAGCTCGTGGCGCGTCGCGGCAGCGACGCGATCGGCGAGACCCTCGCGCAAGGTCGCGCGCGTCGCGACGACCCCGAGCGGCGCGCAAGTGGCGATCTCGCGCGCAAGCGCTTGCGCAGCGCTGCGCACTTGCTCGAGCGGCACCAGCACATCGGCAAGTCCCATCCGGTGCGCTTCGTCGCCCTTGACGCGACGGCTCGTATAGAACATCAGTGCCGCGTTCGCGCGGCCGATCCGTTCGGGCAGCGTCACGGTCAGGCCGAACCCAGGATGAAATCCGAGACGCGTGAAGTTCGCGCTGAACCGCGCCTCGGGGCAGGTCACGCGAAAGTCCGCCACCAGCGCAAGTCCAAGCCCGCCGCCTACCGCGGGTCCGTGGATCGCACCAACGATGGGTTTTCGCGTCCGAAACATGCGCACCGCTTCCATGTACAGGTGCTCGGTTGCGCTGTCACCCGAGCGTCCTGGAATGCGCCCGTCCGCGGTGAGCGCGCTGCCGTCACCGAAGTTCGCCCCTGCGCAGAACGACTTCCCCTGCGCGGCCAGCACGATTGCGCGGCATGCAGGATCCGCGTCGAGCTTTTCGAACGCCTCGGCAAGCTGGCGGATCAACTGGAGGTCAAAGAAGTTGTGCGGCGGGCGCCGCATCTCCACCGTCGCGACGAAGTCCGCCAGGTCGACCGCCAGCTCTCCAACGGGTTCGTTCATGTCGTTAGTCCTTTCGTTGCACGAGCAGCGCGTCGACAGCCGACACCCCTCGCCCTTTCGCATGCACGATTACAGGGTTCAGGTCAATTTCGACGACGCACTCGGCGTGCTCGGCTGCGAACTCCGCGAGAGCCAACATCAGCGCCGCCAGCGCATCCCGATCGTGGCCCTCCAGAAGGCTCTTGGCGCGCAGGCAGTCGAGCAATCCCTGCGCGTCCTCCAGCGACAGCGGCAGCGGTGCAAGCGCAGTGTCGCGCAGCGCTTCGGCACGGATGCCGCCCAGCCCGATCATCAGCATCGGGCCGAATACCGGATCGCGCTTCGCGCCGACGATCATCTCGATTCCGGGCGCCGCCATCGGCTGAATGAGCACGCCCCGGATTTCGGCGTCCGGCCGATGCCTGCGCGCGTTCTCGAGAATGGCGTCGTGCGCGCGAGCGACCGCTTCGGCGCCGTGCACGCCGAGCATGACCCCGCCCGCTTCGTGCTTGTGCGGGAGATCGGGTGACTGCACCTTGAGCGCGATCGGACCGCAGAAGCGCGCCGCGGCCTCGACCGCGTCCTTCGCACCGGATGCGAGCCGTGCGGGCACGAGCGAGATTCCGTACTCTTCCAGCAGAGGCGCGGCCTCGTATTCGCAGACAATCGGACCTGCCGCATCGAGCGCGGCGCGCACTCGCGCGCGGCGCTCCTCGTCGACCGGCGGGATGTTCTGCCGCGCTCTCAACCTCCGCTCGCGCACCCCACGGTATTCCGCCATCACCGCTACCGCCCGCGCGCAGTTGTGCATGCTGGCGATCAGCGGAAATCCGGCCTCGCTCAGAATCTTCGCGGGAGAGGCGCCCGGCAGCGTATAGGACCAGATCAGGATAGGTTTCTGTGTCTCGCGGCCGACCCAGACCAGATTGCTACGCTCGCGCTCGTACACCTCGGCGCTGCGCGCCGAGACGACGATGATCACCGAGTCGACGCGCTCCGATTCTGCGACGAGGCTCGCGAGCTTGCTGTAGCCGAGCTTGCGCACGGCCTGCGCGGTGCAATCCACCGGGTTCTGCGATGTGCCATACGATGGAATGTGCACATCGATCTTGCCGCGTGTCCCGGGGTCGAGCTCCGGCACTTCGAGGCCGGCGGCGACGCACGCGTCGGCGATCCAGCCACCCGCACCACCCGACGCCGTGACGATTCCGACGCGCGTCCCCGCGGGAAGCCGGTCGCGGTAGGCCGAAAAGGTGGCGGCGATATCGACCATCTCCTCGATGTCGCCGCCCTCGATCACACCGTAGCGACGGAACATCGCGCGATACACCTCGTGCTCTCCCGCAAGCGCCGCGGTATGCGACGCCGCAGCACGGCGGCCCGCCTCGCTGCGGCCGATCTTGGCG
>Ga0209640_10003346_pt1 | contig 14015 bp, 11 predicted proteins | sample RifCSP10_1_FD_184018 | JGI IMG/M metagenome (GOLD analysis project Ga0209640, IMG submission 184018) | Soil microbial communities from Rifle, Colorado - Rifle CSP2_sed 10_1 (SPAdes) (version 2) | ecosystem: Environmental > Terrestrial > Deep subsurface > Rock core/Sediment | place: Rifle...
GAGCTTGCGCGACACCGCTTCCAGCAACTTGTCGATGCCTTCCCCCGTGCGCGCCGAGATGCCCACGACGTCCTCGTGAAGGCGCGCGACCTCCTCCATGACGCCGGGCGGGGCGACGTCGAGCTTGTTCACGACAAACAGCTCGGGCACCTGGTCGGCTCCGATCTCGACGAGAACTTCGCGTACCGCGGCGAGGTGGCGGCCGACCCCATGGGCCGAGCCGTCGATCACGTGGAGGAGCAGGTCGGCGTCGCCCACCTCCTCCAGGGTTGACCGAAAGGCCTCCACGAGATCGTGAGGCAGCTTCTTGACGAACCCGACCGTGTCGGCGAGCAGGACCTCTTCGCCGCCGAGGAGCCGCAGTTTGCGCACCCGCGGATCGAGCGTGGTGAAGAGCTGGTGTTCGGTGAGGACTCCCGCGTCGGTCAGCGCGTTGAGGAGCGTCGACTTTCCCGCGTTCGTGTAACCGACCAGCGCCAGCAGCGGGATCCCTTGCCGACGGCGCGCCTTGCGCTGCGTGGCCCGAGTGCGCTCGAGCTTGACCCGCTCCCGCTCGATGTGGGCGATGCGCCGACCGATCCGCCGGCGGTCGACTTCGAGCTGACTCTCGCCCGGTCCGCGCGTGCCGATACCACCGGCGAGCCGGCTCATCTCCACCCCGCGTCCCCGCAGGCGCGGGAGCCGGTACTTGAGCTGGGCCAGCTCGACCTGCAACATCCCCTCGCGGGTCGTCGCGTGTTGGGCGAAGATGTCGAGGATCAGGGCGACGCGATCCACGACGTCGACCTTCATCTCCTTCTCCACATTGCGCAGCTGGGCGGGCGTCAGCTCGTCGTCGAAGATGACGAGGTCGAGGTCGAGGCCCGGTGCCATCTGCACGAGCTCGTCGAGCTTCCCCTTGCCGATGTAGGTCGCGGGATCTGGCGTGCCGCGGCGCTGGAGCATGGTGAAGACCACTTCGGCGCCGGCGGTATCCGCGAGAGCGGCGAGTTCGGCAAGCGAGGCTTCGGCCTCCTCGACGTCGGCGTCGCCGGTGGCGACCCCGACCAACGCGGCGCGCTGGACGAGGACCTCGAAGTCGGTCTCGGTGGCGGTGAGCCGGCGCCGGACGCGCCCTTGGTGCTGATTGCGATGGGCCATCAGGGCGTCCCCGATCCCCGACCCAGTCGCACGTCGTGGTCGCCGACGAATCCGACAGGGCCGCCGAGCCACATGGTTCCGTCGAGTTCGACGGTGAGCGTGCCTCCGGGCACCTCGACGCGGACCAGATTGTCGACCAAGCCACGATGGCGGGCCACGGCGGCGGCGGCGCACGCGCCGGTTCCGCATGAGCGCGTCTCGCCGACGCCGCGCTCCCACACCCGCATCCGGATGAGGTCGCGTGCGACAACGCGGATGAACTCGACGTTGACGCGGTGGGGAAAGCGGGTGTCGTGTTCGAGGCGGGCGCCGTGGTTCTCGACGGGAACGGCGAGTGGATCGTCGACGAACAACACGAAATGCGGGTTGCCCACGCCCGCCGCGTCACCCTCGTAGACGACGCCGTCGACCTCGGCTTTGAGTCCGAAGGCGGAGTCGACGGCGAGGGGTATCGCAGAGGGATCAAAGGTGGCCGGGCCCATGTCGACCCGGGCGTACGCGGAGACGTCGGTCTCCGCCCACTCGACGGTCTTGATCCCGGCGTCGGTCGCCACCGTGAAGCGCATCGCCGTGACGAGCCCGGCCCGCCGCGCCGCGGCCGCCACACAGCGCATGCCGTTCCCGCTCATCTCGGCGCGCCCGCCGTCGGCGTTGGTGAGCTCCATCGACAGGTCGGCCCCGTCCCGGCCGGGGAGGATCCGCAGCAGCCCGTCGGCGCCGATCCCGTCCCGACGGTCGCAGAGAGCCCGCACGTCGTCTGGGGTGGGGGCGTGCGCGTCGTCGAGATCGATCAGAACGAGGAAATCGTTCCCCGTCGCGTCGAGCTTGCTCAGGCGGACGTGTGACACGACGACCAGCATTCCAGGGCGGAGGCAACTCCGTCCGACGGATTTTCGATCTCGAGCCACTGCACCCGCGGATCACGCTCAAACCACTTGCGCTGGCGACGGGCGAACCGTCGCGTGCGACGCTCCGCGACGGCGAACGCCTCGTCCTCCGTCAGCCGCCCCTCGAGATGCTCGATGACTTCGGCATATCCGATGGCCTGGCTCGCAGTGCGTGACAACGGCCGATCCTGGTCCAGTAGCGCCTGCACTTCGCCGACCAGACCCGTCGCTCGCATGTCGATCAGCCGGTCGTGGATGCGTTGGCGTAGACGGTCGGCGTCGGACCTCGTGCCCACGATGGCGACCGGGATGACCGGATCGCCGTAGGAGTCGAGTCCCGGGCCGAACGACGAGAAGAGCCGCCCGGTCACCTTGATCACTTCGAGGGCGCGCACGATGCGGCGGCGGTTGGCCGGATCGATTCGACTGGCTGCGCGCGGGTCGGCGGCGGCTAGGCGCCCGTAGAGCGCACTCGTCGGGCCTTCAGCGTCGATCTCTTCACGGATGCGCCGATCCTCGCCGGGGAACTCGAGCGGATCGACCACGGCTCGAAAGTACAGGCCGGTGCCCCCCACGAGCAGGGCGCGGCGTCCGCGGGCCTCGATGTCGGCGACGACCTCGCGTGCGGCGTCCCGGAACCGAACAACGCTCCAGTCCTCCCACGGGTCCGCGATGTCGATCAGGTGGTGCGGAACCGCGGCACGTTCGGAGGGCGACGGCTTCGCGGTGCCGATGTCCATGCCCCGATACACCTGCATCGCGTCGACGGAGACGATCTCGACGTCACCGAGAATCCGCGCCGCCTCGAGCGCGATCGCCGACTTCCCCGAGGCGGTCGGCCCGACGAGGGCGAGGTGCGGGTGCGTCAACCGGCGGCCACGGCGATCGGGATGCGCGTCCGCCGCGTGGGTTCGTGCGTCATCTCGAGCCAGTCCCCGATCAGATGGTGCGGCGCCGCGGCCGTCACCCGCACCCGCCCGTACGAACCCGGTCGAAGCACATGGTCGCCCTCGGCGGCGAAGTGAATGAGCTTGTTGTGGCGCGTGCGGCCGCTCAGAACGGCCCGATCCTTCTTCGACGGTCCTTCCACGAGCACGTCCTCGACCTCCCCGATGCGCGCCTGGTGTTTGGCGAGAGCGCTGCGTTCCACGGCCGCGGTCAGGCGGTCCATTCGCTCGCGGGTCACTTCGGGGGCCACGAACTCCTCGCTCTTCTCGGCGGCCTCGGTTCCCGGTCGGGGTGAGTAGATGAACGTGTAGGCCGAGTCGTACTCGGCGGTCTCCACGACCGCCAGCGTCGCCTCGAAGTCGGCGTCGGTCTCGCCGGGGAAGCCCACGATGATGTCGGTGGTGACCGACAGGTCAGGGATGGCGGCGCGCGCAGACTCAAGCCGTTCGAGATAGCGGTCGGCGGTGTAGCCGCGATGCATTCGGGCCAGCACGGCGTCGCTTCCCGACTGAAGCGGCAAATGCAGGTGTTCACACACCGATTCGCACTCGCTCATGGCGCTCACGGTCTCGGGGCGCAGGTCCTTCGGGTGAGGCGAGGTGAAACGGATGCGCCGGATGCCGTCGATGGCGTCAACCTCGCGCAGCAGTTCGGCAAAGCGCGGGCTCCACTGCTGCGCGTCGAGATCGCGGCCGTACGAGTTGACGTTCTGGCCGAGCAAGGTCACCTCGGTCACGCCGTCGGCGGCGAGTGCCTCGACCTCGGCGAGGATGTCGCCCATTCGGCGGTTCACTTCCGGTCCGCGCACCGCGGGCACGATGCAGAAGGCGCACGCGTTGTCGCACCCGATCTGGATGGCGACCCACGCCGAGTGCGCAAGATCGCGTCGAGCGGGGAGGGCCGAGGGGAACTCGGCGAGTTCTTCGAGGATCTCGGTGACGGGACCCGACTGGCGCGCCTGCGCGAGGAGTTCGCCGGCGCGGTGGACGTTGTGCGTGCCGAAGACCACATCGACATGTGGCGCCCGGCGCTGGATGAGGTCTCGGTCCTTTTGGGCGAGGCAGCCCGCGACGGCGATCTGCAGGTCGGGGCGCTCGGCCTTGAGCGACTTCAGGTGCCCCAGGGTCCCGTAGAGCCGGTTGTCGGCGTTCTCGCGGATACAGCACGTGTTGAGAACCACGACGTCGGCCGATTGCGCGTCGATCGCGGCCTCCATGCCGTCGGCCGTGAGGAGTCCCGCGATCCGCTCGGAGTCGTGCTCGTTCATCTGGCAGCCGAACGTGCGGATGAAATAGGTGCGAGGAGGAGTCATGAACGTGCCCAGTGTACGGGCGGCGTCGCCGGCGGTCGGCGGTCGGCGCAGAATGGCCGACCCCGTATCAGCCAGAGATCGTGAACTCGGCGGTGGAGGGGAGATCGGCGTCCGAGAGATCGACCTCGTGCTCCGAGAGGTCGACGGAGAGGTCGCGGTTCTCGACCGAGAGGCGGATCGCCGTGCGTGACTCACCGTCGATCTCGACGTCGGCGAAGGTCGGGATGCACACGAGGTCGATCCCCGAGGGAGCGACGTAGCCCCGGGCGATGGCGACGGCCTTGATGGCCTGATTGAGCGCGCCCGCTCCGATCACTTGGATGTGGGCGACGCCGTACTGGCGGACCACGCCTGCGAGCGCGCCCGCGACGGAATTCGGACTGGACCGAGAAGACACCTTCAGCACTTCCACGGGTCTGTCCTTTCCAACTCCCGCCATCACACACTCCCCCCGTGTGCGATGTTCGACGGGACGGACCGGGATTCCTGCCCAAGCGCCGTCCCTTTGGGGAGCAATTGCCCCGCCCGCCGTCGTCGGCCACGGTCGGCGCGGGCGCTCACGCCCCCTCGTGGTCCTAGATCCCCCCAAGACCGCCGGAATACTCCCAGGGTGCCGATATCGCCCGAATGCCGCGCCGGGCGGACGCGGGCAGGGCCATGTCGGCCGGCGTCGCTGGTCGCCGACCGCGTCCATCACGCGCATCGGCCGCCCCTCGCAACGTCACGTCGGGGCGGCCGATGGCGGTGTCTGGTGGTCGGATCTGCCGGAGCTACCCCTCGGGAACGACCTTGTCGAGGATGTCGATGACGTCGGCGTCGTCGTCGGCCTCCGAGAAGTCGTCCGAAACGTCGATCGCGACGGGCTGGCCGATCCCCAACTCGGTCTTCACCTTCTCGGTCAGCTCGACCATCACCTCGGGACTCTCCCGGAGAAACTCCTTCGCCGTCTCTCGACCCTGGCCGAGCTGCTCGTCGTCGTACGTGTACCAGGCGCCTGACTTCTTGACGATGTTGAGGTCGACCGCCATGTCGAGCACGGTGCCCTCGCGGCTGATGCCCTCGCCGAACCCGATTTCGAACTCGGCCTGCTTGAACGGCGGCGCGGTCTTGTTCTTCGCCACCTTGACCCGCACTCGGTTGCCGACCACTTCGGCGCCGGCCTTGATCGACTCGATCCGCCGGATGTCGAGCCGCACCGACGAGTAGAACTTGAGTGCCCTTCCCCCCGGCGTCGTTTCGGGCGAGCCAAAGAGGACGCCGATTTTTTCGCGCAGCTGGTTGATGAAGATGCAGATGGTGCCGGACCGGTTGAGGTTGGCGGTGATCTTGCGGAGCGCCTGGCTCATCAGGCGGGCCTGCAACCCCATGTGCGTGTCGCCCATCTCACCCTCGATCTCGGCGCGGGGCACGAGGGCCGCCACCGAGTCGATGACCACGACGTCGAGGGCGTTGGACCGGATGAGGATGTCGGCGATCTCGAGCGCCTGCTCCCCCGTGTCGGGTTGGGAGATCAGCAACTCATCGACGTCGACGCCGATGGCCCTGGCGTAGACCGGGTCGAGCGCGTGCTCGGCGTCGATGTACGCGCACGTGCCGCCGTTGCGCTGGGCTTCGGCAACCACGTGCAGGGCGAGGGTCGACTTCCCTGACGACTCCGGCCCGAAGATCTCCACGACGCGCCCGCGCGGCAGCCCCCCGATGCCGAGGGCGACGTCGAGACTCAGGGCCCCCGTGGAGATGGCCTCGACGCCCACGTTGGTCCGGTCGCCGAGCCGCATGAGTGCTCCCTTGCCGAAGTTCTTCTCGATCTGGCCCTTGGCCATGTCGAGCGCCTTCTCGCGATCGGCGGCACCCTTCTCGGTGTGCTTGTCGGCCATCACCGGCCTCTCAGCCTGCCTCTCAGCCATTGCTCCTCCTGCTTTCTTGCCCTGCCGCCTCCGGCCGGGCGTTCGTGGTCTGGGGCTCTGCTCCGAGCGCTGGTACAGACCCTAGGGAGCGGGTGTGACAACCAACAGGAGCGTAATTCCACCGCTGTAAGCCTGCCAGGAGCGTAGGCGAACGGGTGTTCGCAGTGGTGGACCTCCGCGCGGTCAGGCTCGGCTCGGAGGTATCCAAGGTCCCCCGTCCGGGCCCTCCCCGCTCGACGTCATCTCGCCCACTCGGCGCGGGTCGCCATCCGCCCACGTCGGGATGGCGGGCCAGGAAAACCAGTTGGGCTTTCGGGGCGACTGACCCGTGTAGCCGACAACCCGACAACCGACTGGATCGTCTCTGGTGGTGATCCGCGAGGATGGGGGCCGATGGCTGAGCTCCCGGTTGGCACGGTCACCTTTCTCTTCACCGACGTCGAGGGCTCGACGCGTCGATGGGAGGACGACGACGCCGCTGCTCGCGCGGACATGGCCGATCTCGACGCCACGGTGGGCGACGTCGTCGCACAGCACGCGGGAACGGTCGTGCGACCCCGAGGGGAGGGCGACAGCCACTTTTGCGTCTTCGCCCGCGCCAGCGACGCGGTCGGAGCGGCGCATGCCCTCCAGCAGGTGACGCCGCTCCCGCTTCGGATCGCCGTCCACACCGGGGAAGCCGACCTTCGCGACGGCGACTACTACGGGACGAGCGTCAACCGCGCCGCCCGCCTCCGCGCTCTGGCCCACGGCAGACAGGTGCTCGTCTCACAGACGACCGCCGACCTCGTTGGGCGTCACCTGCCCCCCACGACGTCGCTCGTCGACCGCGGCCTGCACCAGATGAAGGACCTCGCCTCACCCGAGCGCGTGTTCGAGCTCCGCTGGCCCGACTCCCGCGAGCATCCGCCACTTCGATCCCTCGACCATCTCCCGACGAACCTGCCCCCACAACGCACGTCGCTCATCGGGCGCGAGCGCGAGATCGAAGAAGTGCGCGAGCGACTTCGGACCGCGAGCCTTGTGACCCTGACCGGATCCGCCGGATGCGGCAAGACGCGCCTCGCGATCCAGGTCGCCGCCGAAGCCATCGACGACCACGCGGCCGGGGCCTGGCTCGTCGAGCTCGCGCCGGTGGTCGACGCCGACGTCGTGCGGGCTGCCGTGGCCGTCGCGCTTCGCGTGGGCGGGGGCAGCCCGAGCGGGGCGGGTGTCGAGAGCCCCGAGGACGTCGCCGCCCGCCTCATCGACCATCTCCGACCCCTCGACCTCCTTCTCGTGCTCGACAACTGCGAGCATGTGGTCGACGCGACGGCCGTGCTCGTCGACGAGATCCTGGCCGAGTGCCCGCGAGTGCACGTGATCGCCACGAGTCGCGAACCGCTCGGCGTGGCCGGCGAAGCGACGTACCGCGTGCCGAACCTCACCGTGCCCTCCGAGGGCGACTCCGCGGAGGAGATCGGCGACCACACCGCGGTCCATCTCTTCGTCGATCGCGCTCGCCTCGCCGACCCGGGATTCTCCCTGACACCTGACACCGCCTCTGTGGTCGCGCGTGTGTGTCGACAGCTCGACGGCATCCCCCTCGCGATCGAGCTTGCCGCCGCACGAGCGCACACACTCGGCATCCAGGAACTCGCGCTGCGCCTCGATGACATGTTCCGTGTCCTGAAGGGCGGCAGCCGGACCGCGCTGGCGCGCCAACAGACCCTCCAAGCCGCCGTGGACTGGAGCTACGACCTCCTCACGCCGGTGGAGCAAGCGGTCCTGCGCCGCGTCGCGGTGTTCGTGGGGACGTTCTCACTCGCAGCTGCCGAGTTCGTCTGCTCCGGACCCGACGACAGCCAATCGGGCGTCGACGAACGAGAGGTCGTGGACGCCATCACCTCGCTCGTCGACAAGTCGCTCCTGGAGGTCGAGCACGGCGAGGACGCGATGCGCTACCGCCTCCTCGAGGCCGTCCGTCAGTACGGAGCCGAGCGCGTGAGGTTGGCCGGTGAAATGGAGGACACCCGCCACCGGCATCTCGCGTTCTTCACGGAGTTGGTCGCCCGCGCGGGAGACGAGATCCGGCGGCTCGGCCCAGATCGGTGGCGACGGCCGCTCCGAGTCGACCTCGGCAATCTGCGGTCGGCCATGGAATGGGCGATGGCAACGGGAGATCTCCGGGCCGCGGTCACCATCCTCACCGAGCCCATGGGAAGGCCCTTCACGACCGCGGACTTGAGCGGGTGGACCGACTTCCTCCTCGCGCAACCCCTCCCCGCCGAACTCCGGGGCGCCGTGCTCGCGGCCGCCGCTCTCAGCGACGCCGCCCCTCCCACGCCCGTCGATCGGGGGTACGCGAGCGAAGCGCTCGGCGTCGCTGCGACGCTCTCGCCGCAGCCCTGGTGGGTGATCCCCGCGCACGTCGCTGTCCGGATGCATGCGATCTTCGGCCTCGGCGAGCAGGCTCGAGCGCGCGAAGCCAGTACGTCCCTCCGAAATGCCGCGAGAGAGTTGGGCCTTCCCGGGATCGAGGCGCTGGCGACCGCGGGGATCGCCTTCGACCTCGCCCTCGCAGGCAACCACGCTGACGCTGGTCCGCTCCTTGAGGACGCCCTAGCGGTCGTGCGCGAACTCGGCAGCGTGGAATGGCTCGCCAGGGTGAACATAAGCCGAGCATGGGCAGCGCGTGCAGCCGGAGACAGCGAGACCGAGGTAAGGGCTCATCAGGAAGTGGTGGAGGCGTGTCGCGCCTCCGGAGACACCGAAGCGCTGTCCGTCGCGCTGAACCTCCTCGCCTTCGCCCACATCGACGACAACCCCGCGAAGGCACTCGCCTTCGCAGAGGAGGGCATCGCGCTCGGCCGCCGGTCGAGCAATCGCGGATACCTGTCGATGGTGATTCACACCGCCGGCGAGGCCCTCGCCAACCTCGGGGAGTGGCCCGCCGCACGCGAGCATTTCTTGGAAGGGTTCGGGATCGTCCAAGACAACGAGCCCGGCCTCTTCGCAGAGGTCGTCGACGGCCTCGCCTTTGCGGAGCGAATGCTCGGCAATCTCGCGCCCGCCCTCGAGCACGAGCGCGCCGCCCTGGCCCTTCGCCGCGAGCGGGAGAGCCGCACGGGATTGCTGCGATCCCTTCGCCGCTACGGCGAGTTGGCCTCGGTCACCGGCGACCACAAGCGTGCTGCCCGCCTGTTCGGCGCGTACGAACGGCTCCGAGGTGAGATCGTCGGACCGGCGATCCACGCAGAGGCGTACGAAGCGCCCGTGTATGAAGCCGACGTGGCCGCGACCCTGGCCGCGCTCGGTCAGGACGTGTACGACGGCCTCGCCGCCGAAGGCTCCGCCATGTCGCTCGACGAGGCGGTCGCCTTCGCCGCTGGCGAAGGCGACCCGTCGAGCTCCTAACCCTCGAGGGGGACGGTCGCGACCGTCTCGTAGCGGGTGCCGGCCCGAGACACCTTGCTCTCGTAGAGCACGACCTCGTCGACGACGAACGCCTTGCCGACCGGGTCCGTTCCCAATGCCTCGATCGCCGGGCCGACATCGCCGGACACCTTGAGGCGAGCAAGCGTGAGGTGCGGGTGATACGGGCGATCCTCAGGCAACAACCCGAGCGGTTCGAGCGCGCCGTTTACCGAGTGGGCGAGCTCCGCCACGCGGTCGCCCCCCGGGCCAACGCCGAGCCACACCACCCGGGCCCGCTCGGCCCTCGGGAAGCCACCGCCGCCAGCGAGGCGAATCGGGAACGGCGGAACCTTCGACACCGCCTCGAGCGCGTGGGCGACGTCGCCCACCGCCTCCTCCGGCACTTGGCCGAGGAACTGGAGCGTGACGTGCCACTGCTCGGGAGTCGTCCACTTCGGTCCCACCATCGAACGGCGCGCCGGGGCAAGCGCCACCTCGACGGCGGCGATCACGTCGTCCGGCGGTCGCACCGCCACGAACAGCCGCACGGGTCAGGGCTTCGCCGCCGCGAGCCGAGCCCGCAGGAGTGACATCACCGAAATCGCCGAGAACTGCCGCACCCGCTCGCGGTCGCCGGGGAGCTGCACCCTGACCGACTCCGCCGGCGCGTCACCGATCTGCATGCCGAAATAGACGAGCCCCGGCGGCTCCCCCTCGAGCGGGTCGGGCCCCGCCACTCCCGTCGTGCTCAACCCGACATCCGCGTCGAGCACCTTGCGCACGCCCTCGGCCATCTGCTTCGCACACTCGTCGCTCACAACTCGCTCGGCGGTGACGCCGAGCACGGTGCGCTTGATCTCGGTCGCGTAGGAGACGACCGCGCCGCGGAAAACATCGCCGGCTCCGGGCACCCCGCAGATCCTGGCGCCGACGAGCCCGCCGGTGAGCGACTCCGCCACCGCCAGCGTCAGGCCTCGCTCCTTCAACAGATCGAGCACCACGGATTCCATCGTTTCGTCGTCGGTTGCGAACACGAGGTCCCCGAGGATGCCTCGCAGCGCAGCCTCTTCCTCCTCGAGCAGGCTCGCGGCCTCCGCCTCGGTCGCCGCCTTGGCGGTGATCCGCACTCCGATGCCCTCGATCCCCCGTGCCAGAAAGGCGATGGTCGGGTTGGTCTGCACGTCGACACGCGCCCCGATCATCTCGGCGAGCGTCGACTCAGCGACGCCCCACGTCTTGAGCGTCCGCGACCGAATCGTCGCCTGCTCACCCGAGCGCTCGAGCAGGTCCGGGATCACGCTTTCGTTCACCAAGAGCTGCATCTCGTAGGGCACGCCGGGCACCGCGTAGACCACCTTGTGGCCGATCGGGCACAGCAGGCCGGGGGCCGTCCCGATCGGGTTCGGGATGACCCTCGCCCCGACCGGCACGTCGGCCTGCTGCTCGTTGTTGGCCGACATCTCCCGGCCTCGCGAACCGAAGAGCCCACGGATGAACTCGACGATCTCCGGGTCGCGCTCGAGCGGGACGCCCATGACCTCCGCGAGCGCCTCGCGGGTGAGGTCATCGGGCGTCGGCCCCAAGCCGCCACAGATGATCAGTGCGTCCGTCTGCGCCAGCATCGAACGGATGGCGTCGACGAGGCGCTCGCGGTTGTCGCCGACACGCGTGTGCCGATAGGTCTCCACGCCGGCCTTAGCCAGGGTCTCGCCGATCCAGGCGCTGTTCGTGTCGACGATCTGGCCCAACAGGAGTTCGGTGCCGACCGCGAGGACGTCGCACCTCACCCTTCCGCCTCCCGGATCGCCTCGGCGTGCCGGGCCGCGCCCTTGACGAGCAGGTCAAAACCCGAGACGAGCGTGAGGACGACCGCCAACCCGAGGAAACCCTGCACGAGCCAGCCGACGTCACTCGTGAGCGGCAACAGGGCCCAGCCCACGGTGACGAGCTGGACGACCGTCTTGTATTTGCCGAGCGGACGGGCGGGAACCGACACCCCACGCCGGCCGAGGAGGGTGCGGTGGACCGAGACCAACACTTCGCGAACGCCGATCAGCGCGACTGGAGCCCAGTGATACACGCCGTCGATCGCCAGCGCCACGAAGCCGCCCGTCGTGATGACCTTGTCAGCCAGCGGGTCGAGGAACGCACCCGATCGCGTCACGCCTTCTCGGCGGGCCAGCACGCCGTCGTACCAGTCGGACATCGAGAGGACGACCCAACCGCCCAACGCGGGCCACGACGGGCCCGCCGCGGCGACGAACACGAGGAAGGGCACGCCGAGCACCAATCGAGCGAGGGTGATGATGTTGGCGGTCGTGGCGAGGGCGCTCGGTCCGAACCGCGGCTTGACGGACCTCACCCCGAACTCCCCTGCCCCTCCGGACTGCGCCTGCGGGTCACCCGGATCCGGCGGCGGCGCGCTGAGCGGGGCCGTCACGACGCCCTGGCTCGGGGCACCGGCGCCGCCTCCACGTCCGGGCCCGTCACCGCCGTCACGACCGCGGGCACGATCACGCCCGGCGTGAGCCTGGGGTCCGGAGCCATCTCGACGACGCCGTCGATTTCGGGCGCCTCACGGTGCGTGCGCCCGACCGCTCGTTCCCGCGACACCTCGTCGACCAGCACGTCGACCGTCGCGCCCACGAGGTCATGGCGACGCGCCTGGGTGATGCGGTCCTGCACCGCCGTCAGTTCGGAGATGCGCTGCGAGACCAGATCGGCCGACGGGGCGCCGATCTCGTCGGCCATGGCCGCCGCTGCGGTGGCGTCCTCGCGAGAGAAGGCGAAGAACCCGCCCCAGTCCAGCTCCGCCTCCTCGAGGAACGCCAGCAGCCGGTCGTGATCGTCCTCAGTTTCCCCCGGGAAGCCCACGATGAAGCTCGATCGGAACGCCGCCTCCGGCCGGCGGGATCGAATGGCTTCGATCATCGCGAGAAACTTCTCGCCGCTCCCCCACCGCTTCATGCGCCGGATCAGCGGCCCGGAGGCGTGCTGGAGTGAAAAGTCGAAGTAGGGGACGGTCGTCTCCAACTCGCACATGGTGTCGAGCAAATCGCCGCGCACCTCAGACGGGTAGAGATACAGGAGGCGCTGCCGGGCCAAGCCCTGATCTCCGAGGCGGTCGAGCCGCCGCATGAGGGGCGCCAGCGAGCCTGCCGCGCCCACGTCGCGGCCGTAGCTGGCGACGTCCTGGGCGACAAGGACGAGCTCGACCACGCCCTGCTCAACGAGCGACGCCGCCTCGCTCTCGACGTTCTCGGGACTGCGGGATACCTGCTTCCCGCGGAAGTGCGGAATGGCGCAGAAGGCGCACGTGCGATCGCACCCCTCCGCGACCTTGAGGTAGGCCCAGGGATGGCGGGGGGCGCGCCGTGGGAGGTCAAGCAGGTCGGCCACGCCGACCGGCTTGCGCTTGGGCGCCGCCACGGCCACCTCGGCCGACGCCTCGGCGAAGAACATGGGAGCGAGCGACGCCTCGCCCGCGAACCCGACGACAGCGTCCGCCTCGGGAAGCGCCTCGGCCAGCTCCTGCCCGTAGCGCTCGGCCATGCATCCGGTGAGCACGAGGCGGGCGCCGGGACGCCGAGCGTCGGCGAGGGCGAGCGCCGTGTCGATGGACTCCTGCCTCGCCGCCTCCACGAACGCACAGGTGTTGAGCACCACGAGGTCGGCGTCCTCGATCGCATCGGTGGCTTCGACACCGTCGGCGAGGAGCGACGCGGCCAGCTTCTCCGAATCCACGGCGTTCTTCGGGCAGCCGAGGGTCGTCAGGTAGAAGGTGGGCACAGACGAAGGTTACCGGCCCGGCCGCGGCGGCCTTCAGAGCGGGGAACATGGCCGAAGGGCGCCTCGTAGACTCGGCGGCCATGAGCGCTTCGACCCTGCACTGTCCGAGTTGCGGCGATGAGTACGTGGCCGGGTCGGTGGTGTGCTCCGACTGCCGGGTCGCCCTCGTCGCCGGACCGCGCGACGAGCGGGCCACCCAACCGGAGTACGCCGCCGAAGGCCTCCCAAGCGGCTACGCCGAGTTGGGCGCCTGGCCGCTGCTCGCGACAGCGATGATCGTGCGCCGGCTCGTGGACGCCGACGTCGAGGTGTCGACGCTGTGGAGCGACCCTCGGCGAGGTGGGCTGGCGGTGGTCGCGGTGCCTGAAGGGCAGCTCGACTTCGCCGATGCCGTCCTGCGCGAGCTGCCGGTCGACGACGAGATGCCCGCCGGCACGCCGGAGTCGTACGTGGATCGGATCGAAACACGCCTGACCGAAATCGGCGTGCTGCTCGACGAGCTCCGCCAGATCGGCGTCGATCCCGTCGATCGTGGCGCCTGAGCCAGCAACCCGGCGGCCGCGTCACCCACACCCCGCGACCACCACAGACGGGCCCGGCCCCCAAGGACCGGGCCCAGCCTGGAGCAGCTACGCG